>JGI2924J29684_1078691_pt1 | contig 110923 bp, 91 predicted proteins | sample BenlonsequencITS_FD_29684 | JGI IMG/M metagenome (IMG submission 29684)
TTTTATTTAATCTCGTCGATGGATTCACGTACAAGGCATTGACTTGTATGCAATGAAAGGCCGCCCCCCCCCCCCCGGGGCGTCCGGCTGACAGGCACAGCTCCGAGGACCGAACGAGCATTCTCATGATCCGCAAGGCAAGCAACCATGTTCGCATTAAGTTGCGATACATCTTTCACTCAAGCCGACGTCAGCTGAACCACATCAGTCCGCTCGAGTTCCGGCGATCGCCAGCGATCTGCCGTTTCGAAGGCGGGCCCGGACACGCTCGGAAATCCTTGAAAAGACGACGTAAAGAGCCGGCGTGCTGAGCAAGGTCAGGCTCTGCGAAATCAACAGACCGCCGACCATCGCGATACCCAGCGGACGGCGCAGTTCCGAGCCCTGCCCCAGACCGATCACCAGCGGCACCGCGCCCAGCAAGGCCACCATGGTCGTCATCATGATCGGACGGAAACGCACCAGACTGGCTTCGCGGGCGGCCTCGAAGGGTGTCATGCCTTGCTCTCGCTGGGCGACCAGAGCGAAGTCGATCATCATGATCGCGTTTTTCTTGATGATGCCGATCAGCAGCACCAGGGCGATCTGGGCGATCACCGACAGATCGGTATGCGTCAGCCACAGCGCCAGCAAGGCACCTACGCCCGCGGCCGGCAGGGTCGACAGGATGGTAACCGGATGGATCAGACTCTCGTACAGCATGCCAAGCACGATGTAGACCGTGGCGATAGCACCGAACACCAGCCAGATCATTCCGTTCATGGATTGCTGGAAGCGCCGGAAGTCACCGCCGATATTCAGTTTCATATCGCCCGGCATACGCAGGGCGCTGGCCGTGGCCTGGACCAGAGCAAGCGCCTCGCCCATGCTCACCCCGGGCGCGAGATTGAAACTGAGATTCATTGTCGTCTGCTGGTTTTCATGGGTGATCTGCGCCGGAGCCAGACCCGGTACCTGATGGGCCACGGTGCTGAGCGGCACCATCGCTCCGCTGCTGGTCGCCACCTGCAGCTGATCCAGCGCCCCGGGGGTGCCGATCAGCGATGGTATGGCATTGAGCACCACCCGGTACTGGTTGAGCGAGGCATAGATATAGCCGATCGCGCGCTGTCCGAAGGCGTCATCCAGCTCATTGTCGATATCGCCGATGCCGATGCCCAGCCGGGAGGCGAGATCACGGTTGATCACGATATTCTGACGCAGCCCCGCCATGTCGACATCGGTGCCGACATCGCGCAGCATCGGGTTCTTTTTCAGCGCATCCTGCAGCCTGGGCAGCCACTGCTGCAGTTCCTCGCTGTTGTCGCCCTGCAAGGCGATCTGGTATTGCCCGCCCTGGCTGGTCCCGCCACCACCACCACTGGGCAGATCCTGGATCGGGCGCAGACGCAAGCTCATGTCGGGATAGCGTTCGGCCTTGGCCGACAGCCGGGTCAGCGCGGCCGCCGTCGTTTCACGGCGGCCCTGCTCGCGGGTCTTCAGCTGGATATCGAAGCTGGCGCTGGTACCTTGCCGGCTGCTGCCCAGACGGGCACCGACATGGGCCACCGCCGGATCGGCCAGCAGCATTTCGATGAGACGGTTGAGTCGACGACTGCTGTCGGCAAAAGACACCGTGGAACTGGCCATCGCCCGCCCCCGGATCAGACCCGTGTCCTGCTCCGGGAACAGGCTGCTCTGGACCTGACCGGAAAGGAAGACGGTCACCCCGATCATCGCCAGCGGCGTCAGCGCAAAGGCCAGAGCATGACGCAGCGAGAAATCCAGAGCCCGGGTATAGACACGAAGCATGGCCGCATGGCCGGCCTCCAGCCATCGGCCCAGCCGGGAAGTCGGCTCGTCCTCGGTGTCGGCCTGCAGAAACAAGCCGCACATCGAAGGGGTCAGGGTCAGCGACACCACGGCCGAGACAATGATGGCCGCGACCAGGGTGACCGAGAAGGCATTGAAAAACATGCCGACCACGCCGCCGGCAAACAGCAGCGGCACGAATACCGCCACCAGGGATACCGTGATCGCAACGATGGTGAAGCCGATTTCACGACTCCCCAGCAGGGCGGCCTGCAGCCGCGGCACGCCCTGATCGACATGACGGACAATGTTTTCGATCACCACGATGGCATCGTCCACCACGAATCCGATCGCGATCACCAGAGCCAGCAGGGTCAGATTGTTGAGCGTGTAGCCGCAGGCATACATCACGATGATCGCGCCAGACAGTGCCAGCGGCACCGCGATGGTGGCGATGATGGTCGGTGCCGCCCGGCGCAGGAACAAGGCCATGGTCAGCACCACCAGAGCCAGGCTGATCAGCAACGTCAGCTGGACCTCGCGCAGCGATGAACGGATGGTCGGCGTGCCGTCGAAATAGGGGGTCAGGGTGGTACCAGGCTGCAGATAGCTGTTGAGCTCGGGCATCAGCGCCTTGATGTGGTCCACCGTGGCAATCACATTGGCATTGGATTGCTTGTAGACATACATGATGATGCCGTGCCGCGTGCCGAACCAGGCCGCCTGGTTGGCATCCTGGGTGCCTTCGTAGACATGAGCCACCGCGGACAGCTTGACCGGTACCGTATTCTCGGTGGCCACGATCAGGTTGGCGAAATCAGCGGCCGTATGCAGGGCATCATTGGACTGCAGCGCCACCGTGGTTTTCCCGTTGGAGAGAAACCCCTCAGGCGACACCACATTGGCCGCGCGGATGGTATTGCGGATCTGATCGGCCTGCAGGCCCATGGAATTGATCAGCCGCGTGTTCAGATCAATCCGGACCGCCGGCGTGGCAGCACCCGAGATATCGACTTCGGAAACGCCGGTGACCTGACGCAGCCGCTGCGCCAGAATCGAATCGGCGGCATCGTACAGTTCGCGGGCAGATTGGGTGGTCGAGGTCAGGGCAAAGGCAATGATGGGGTCGTCGTTGGGATTGGCCTTCTCGTAGCTCGGCGGACTGTTGAGGCCTGACGGCAGATCCGACATCGAAGCGTTGATCGCCGCCTGCACCTGACGGGCCGCCGCATTCACGTCGGTGCCGATATTGAACATCAGAAAGATCTGGCTGCTGTTCTCCGAGCTGGACGAACGCATCGAATCAATGCCGGGAATCTGCGCCAGATGCCGCTCCAGCGGCGCGGTCACGGTCGATGCCATGGTATTGGCATCGGCGCCCTGTTCCGAGGCCTGCACGAAAATGGCCGGAAATTCCATATCCGGCAAGGCCGCCACGCCCAGCAGCGCATAGCAAATGATGCCGGCGACGAAGATCCCGATCGCCAGCAGCGAGGTGCCGATAGGACGGCGAATGAAGAAGGCGGACAAATTCATACAACAGCCAACATGAGGGAATGCAGCGTCAAGGACATGGCAGGCACACACCGAGGCCTGCCCTGTTCAAACGCAAAATAACGCCGTCGGTTGAATCCCGCAGCCACGCCCATCAGACACGCGGCTGCGACGTACCCATGGCGATAGCGCGGCGTTCCCGCCAGCCGCGCAGACGCACGGACAAGCGTTCCATGTACAGGTAAATCACTGGCGTGGTGTAAAGGGTGATCAACTGCGACAGCAGCAGACCACCAACAATGGCCACGCCCAGCGGCTTGCGCAGCTCCGAGCCGATGCCATTGCCCAGCGCCAGCGGGATCGCGCCCAGCATCGCCGCGGCCGTGGTCATCATGATGGGACGGAAGCGCAGCAGGCAGGCCCGCCGGATCGCGGCGTGGGCATCCATGCCGGTACGCTGGGCCTCCAGCGCGAAGTCGATCATCATGATGGCGTTCTTCTTGACGATGCCGATCAACAGCACGATGCCCACGATGCCATCCACCGACAGGCTCATGCCGCACAGCATCAGGCCCAGCAAGGCACCGACACCGGCCGGCGGCAGGGTCGAAATGATCGTCAGCGGGTGGATGTAGCTTTCATACAACACGCCCAGCACGATATAGATCACCACCAGCGAAGCCAGCAACAGCAGTACCTCATTGGTCAGACTGCTGGAGAACTCGGCGGCATTGCCGATGAACTGGCCACGGACCTGGGGCGGCAGCTTCAGTTCGGCCTGGACCTGATCCAGCGCCTTGACGGCATCGGACAGCGAATAGCCGGGCGCCAGATTGAACGACAAGGTCACCGCTGGCAGCTGCTGCTGATGGCTGATCACCAGCGGCGCGGTAGTCGGCGTGACGGTGGCCAGCGAAGCCAGGGTGATCGATGAGCCGGCACCGACCACGATACCGGTATTGGCGGTGCCCAGACCGGTGGTGGTGGACGAGTTGCTGGACGAGACCTGGCCATAGCTGGTGGCATTGGTGCCGGTCAGGGCGCCACTGCCATTGCTGGCAACCGCCAGCCGATTGAGCAGGGAGACACTGTCGCGGAACTGAGGTGCCACTTCCAGCACGACCCGGTACTGGTTGAGCTGGGTGAAAATCGTCGAGATCTGGCGCTGGCCGAAGGAGTCGTACAAGGTGTCGTCGATGGTCTGCACCGGGACGCCCAGCCGGCTGGCCAGATCACGGTTGATATGCAGATCCAGAGCATTGCCGCGGTCGGCAAGATTGTTGTCGACATCAGCCAGCTCGGGTCGGGCCTGCATCAGCTGGGTCATCCGCTTGGCATAGGTGCCCAGCTCGGTGGTATCCAGATCCGACAGCACATACTGGTATTCAGTAGCCGACACCTGGGTATCCAGGGTCACGTCCTGCACCGGCTTCAGATACAGCGCGACACCGGGAATGCCAGCGGCGGCCTGCTGCAGCCGGCGCAGAACCTGCTGGATGTTGCCGCGCTTGTCCCGGTCTTTCAGCACGATACTGAGCTGGCCCTGGTTGAGGGTGGGATTGATCGAGCCGACGCCGACAAAAGCCGCGACACCCGCCACATCGGCAACCTGGCGTACCGCCTTGGCCACGGCCTCGGTGCGTTGTTCCATCTGCGGAAAGGCGATGTTCTGATCGGCCTGGACCACGCCTGTGATCATGCCGGTATCCTGTTCCGGGAGCAGACTCTTGGGTATCTCGACATACAGCAGCACGGTCACCGCCACCGTGACCATCGCAACCAGCAAGGTCAGCCGCTGGCGGGCAAGCACCCAATCCAGCGAACGCTCGTAGCCAAGTACCAGCCGCGACCAAAACGTGCGCCGACCTTCGGCCTGATGCCGTTCATGTGCGTCATCCCCTTCCGGCAGCGCATCGGGCCGCAGCAGATAGGCGCACATCATCGGGGTCAGGGTCAGCGAGATCAGCATCGACAGCGTCACCGCGATGGTCAGCACCCAGGCGAATTCGTGGAACAACCGGCCGGTGACGCCCGGCATAAGCAGCAGGGGCAGGAACACCGCAACCAGCGAAATGGTCAGCGACAGCACGGTGAAGCCGATTTCCCGCGCGCCATGCTCGGCCGCCTCCGGACCGCTGCGACCCTGCTCGATATAGCGGACGATGTTTTCGATCATCACGATGGCATCGTCGACCACGAAGCCGGTCGCGACGGTCAAGGCCATCAACGACAGATTGTCCAACGACATGTTGGCGAAGGCCATCACCCCGAAGGTGCCCATCAGCGACAACGGCACCGCGATCGAGGGGATGACGGTCGCCCAAAGCCGGCGCAGGAACACGAAGATCACCGCCACCACCAGGACGATGGTCAGCAGCAAGGTGTACTGCACGTCGGTGACCGAGGCACGGATGGTCACGGTGCGGTCGGAAAACACCTGCAACTTCACACCCGCCGGCAGCACGGCCTGCAGCTGCGGCAACAGCTGGTGGATCTGCTGCACTGTCTTGACGATGTTGGCACCCGGCTGGCGCCGGATGTCCAGCAAGACCGCCGGCTGGTCATTGGCCCACGCGGCCAGCTGGTCGTTCTCGACCCCGTCGACCACCTGGGCCACATCCTTCAGCCTGACCGGCGCACCGTTGCTGTAGCTGATGATGATGTTGCGATAGGCATCGGCATTTTCCAGCTGATCGTTGGTGCCGATGCTGTAACTCTGGGTGGCGCCGTTGAGGGTACCCTTGGGCGCGTTCACATTGGCCTCGGTCAGCGCGCTGCGGACGCTTTCCATGGTCAGGCCCATGTTCGCCAGCTGGGCCGGGTTGATCTGGATCCGCACCGCCGGCCGCACATTGCCGGCAATCGAGACCAGACCCACACCCGGCACCTGGGCCAGCTTCTGGGCCAGAATCGAATCGGCGTAATTGTTGACCTCGCGCAGCGGCAAGGTCTTCGAAGTCATCATCAGGCTGATGATGGGCGCATCGGCCGGATTGACCCGGTTGTAATAGGGCTGGTAAGGCAGCGTGGCCGGCAAGGTGCTCTTGGACTGGTCGATGGCCGACTGCACGTCCTGCGCTGCCACGTCCAGATTTCGGTCCATCGCAAACTGCAGCACGATGGTGGACAGCCCGGCCGAAGAGTCCGAGGTCATCATCTGCAGACCGGAGATCTGCCCCAGGTTGCGTTCCAGCGGCGTGGTGATCAGGGACGCCATGGTGGATGCACTGGCCCCCGGATACTGGGTCACCACCACCATGCTGGGCGCTTCGATATCCGGCAGCGCGGCCACCGGCAGCTGGCGGTAGCCCAGCACGCCGAGCAGCAGCAGGGCCACCATCAACAGGGAGGTGGCGATCGGCCGGCGGATGAATATCGACGAAAATCCCATAAATACCTTGCGCTGCGGGCAGATCGACGCCCAGGGCTCACGAGCGTTGCCGCTGCACCTCGTGTGCAGCGGTTCCTGTCATCGGTCCGGCTTAGTGCGGACCACCATGGCTGCCACGATGCATCGCGGCACCCGCCTTCTTCAGCTCGGCCGCGGTCGGGGCCGCCGGCACCTGACCCGGCTGCATCGCATTGACCTTGCTGCCCGGCTTCAGACGGAACTGACCTTCGGTCACCACCACATCATTCAGGGCCAGGCCCTTGTTGATCAGCACATGGCTGTCACCGACTTCGCTGCCCACCGTGACCGACTGCATCTTCACTGTCTTGTCGGCCTGGACCAGATAGACATAGTCGCCATCCGGTCCGCGCTGCACGGCCTGCGAGGGAATCACCAGCCCGTCATGGACAGTGCGCACCTTCAATCGCACATTGGCATATTCGCCCGGCCACAGCTCGCCATGGGTATTGGGGAATACCGCACGCAGCTTGTAGGTGGAGGTCCCGGTCGCAACCTGGTTGTCCACTACCTCGAGATAGCCGTCATTGGCACGGACACCGGTATTGTCCCGGTTCATGACGTTGACCTCGAGCCGGCCTTCATGCGCGGCACCCCGCACATCGTCCAGGGTCGACTCCGGCAAGGTGAAGATCACATAGATCGGCGTGATCTGGGTCAATACCACGATATCGCTGGAAGTCGTCAGCTGGTTGCCGATATCGACCTGGCGGATGCCGGCGATACCATCGATGGGCGAGCGCAGCTGGGTGTAGCTCAGCTGCACCCGGGCGTACTGTACCGCCGCCTTGTCGGATGCCACTGTCGCCTTGAGCTGGGCCACGTTGTTGGTATAGGTATCCATGTTCAAGGCCGAGACATAGCCCTTGGAGAGCAGCTTCTTGTTGCGCTCATAGGTGCTGATCGCCGTATCCAGCGATGCCTGGTCCTGCAAGGTCTTGGCGAGGTCCTGGTCCAGCGTTGCCTGATAGGGACGCGGATCGATCACGGCCAGCAGGTCGCCCTTCTTGACCGCCTGCCCTTCTGCAAAATGCAGACTGAACAGTCGACCGGAAATCTGTGGCTGGATGGTTACCGAGTTGAGCGCGGTCACCGTGCCCTGGTTGACCAGATAGATCGGCACGTCCTGAGCCTTGACCGACTCCACCGTGACCGGCACAGGATCGGAGGCGCCCGCATCCCCTGCCGATTTGCCGGTAGCGGATGCCGCGCTGGCCGGCCCGTGGCCATGGTGCATCCCACCCGCCCGGTCTCCGCCCGGCCGCAGGAAATGCAGTCCGACCAGAACCAGAACGACAACGATGACGAGGATCACCGCAATTTTCAAAACACGCGACATGCAGTCACTCCAGAAATATGCACAGCGATCCGATATGCCGCCCGGACCCGCCCCAGAACGGGGCCGGAACGAAGTCCGGCCCCCAGCATGGAGAATAGATGCAGTTGAACGCCTTTTGCCCCTGCCAGTTGACATGGGAAGACCATGACCCATGGCAGGGGCTCCCTGCCGACTTGATGCCTGGCTTCCCGTTCCGACACCGGCAGGCAAGCGTCCGATCTTTCCCTGCAGCTATCATAACCAGCTATTTCGACAATAACTTTTCAGCGTGAAATCCGCATCTGCCCTGGAGTCGCAACGGCTCCAGATGTATCAGCCTGAAGCCATTCCCGGGCAAAGTCCTGCAGATCGCCGAACAAGGTCTCGAACACTGGCTGCAAGGCCTGCGAGCGTATCTGCAACTGCGGCAACATTTCCGCCAACGGGTTGGCGAAACGCAGACGCCGCGAAATGCCGCTCAAGGCCGCCTGCAGCTCCACCGGATCCGCATAGCCCGCCGGCAGATGATGCGCCTGCATATAGGCCCGAAACCGGCGCAGCTCTGGCGTCAGCCAAGCATCGTGGCTGCACAGCAGCGCCTCAAGCTCCAGCGAGTATTCCGCCAGCGATTGTCCGGTCCAGCGCGAAAAATCCAGAGCCAGACAGTGGTCAAACCAGATATCCAGTCCGATCCCGGCGAAGCGACGATACGGCGCGACAAAACTGTTACGCGCCTCGACCACAGACGGATGACGATCAGTAAAGCCATCGATGGCACGATGCAGACGCACACCCCGTTGCAGCCCGAGCGGCCATGCCGGCGCTGGGGACCCGTGCACGAAATCGCCCAGAAAGCCGCCCAGCCGCAACCAGGGGTCTGGCCCGGCCAGCACGGCGTGCGCCAGAAAATTCACAGGCCAGCTCCTCATGTCCGCTTGGCGTATCATCGCAACCATGACTATGCCACAGCCTGCGCGCCTGCCTCCCTTCCCGGAAACCGCCACCACGCTGCTGCTGGACGGTCCCTGCGGGCCGTTGCAGGTCCTCGCGCAGCAGGCCGCTCCCCATGCCCGGGCCGCGGCCACAGCCGTGATCTGCCATCCGCATCCACTGCAGGGCGGCACCATGCAGAACAAGGTGGTGACGATGCTGGAACGCAGTCTGCGCGAGCGCGGGCTGGCCACGGTACGGTTCAATTTCCGTGGCGTCGGCGAGTCGGCTGGTGCCTATGACGACGGCAACGGCGAGGGCGATGATCTGGCTGCCGTCGTCAACTGGGTCCGCGCCAGCCGACCCGATGATGCCCTTTGGCTGGCAGGGTTTTCCTTCGGCAGCTATGTCTCGATCCGCAATGCTCGGCGACTGGCCGCCGACGCCCTGATCAGCGTGGCCCCCCCGGTCGGACGCTGGCCCTTCGAGGACATCGCCCTGCCCGGATGCCCGTGGTGGGTGATTCAGGGCGATCAGGACGAAATCGTTGATCCGACCGCCGTCCATGCCTGGATCGATCGACTGCCGTCGTCCCCCAGCCTGGTCCGGCTGCCGGATACCGGACATTTCTTCCACGGCAAGCTGCTGGATCTGCGCCGCGAACTGCAGGCCGCCGCCCTGCCCTGGCCCGCCGTCGCTACGACCTGAACCGGGACGGCCCCGCGCCGGAGCCGGGCATGCGTTATCCTGTCGCGGTCATGGATATGTTCCAGCCGCCTGCCTCTGAGTGATGACCGAGCAATTGTCGAAGGATCTGGCCCCCGGCCTCCGCTATGAACAAGGTGCCGCCACCGGCCAGTGGGAACTCGATCCCGTCCAGCTGAAGGTGATGCCCGAATTCGACCGGATCTGGCAGGCGTGCCGGGACATCCCGCCCCCCCGTCCGGGTCTGCTGGGCCGGCTGCAACGGGCGATCAACGGTGGCCCCGCACAGATTCCCGGCCTGTACCTGTGGGGCAGCGTGGGTCGCGGCAAGACCTTCATGATGGACCTGCTGGTGGCCAGTCTGCCGCCCGCTCAGGTGATTCGCCGGCACTACCACCGCTTTATGGCCGAAGTGCAGGATCGCCTGCGCGAGCTCGACGGCCAGCGTGACCCCCTGGTCCAGGTAGCCGCCGGTATCGCCGCCCGCTGCCGGGTGCTTTGCCTGGACGAGTTTCTGGTCCACGACATCGGTGACGCAATGATTCTCTCCGGCTTGCTGCAAGGCTTGTTCGAGCGTGGTCTGACCCTGGTCACCACCTCCAATACCGCCCCGCCGGACCTGTATCGGGAAGGTCTGCAACGAGCCCGGTTCCTGCCTGCGATCGCCTTGCTGGAAGCGCATTGCCATGTCCACGAAATGGTCTCTCCGCGCGACTGGCGCCTGCGGGCCTTGCAGCAGGCCCCGGTGTGGCTGACCCCGGCCGATGCCGATGCCGAGCGGGAACTGGAACGGATCTTCGCCAGCCAGGCCGACGGTGAAGTCCGCGAAGGCGGCAGTCTGGAGATCCTCGGCCGGCCTGTGCCCTTGCGCAAACAGGCCGCCGGCATGCTGTGGTTCGATTTTCCCGCCCTGTGCGAAGGCCCCCGTTCGGTCGCCGACTATATCGCCCTGGCCAAATCCAGCCCGGAAGTGATCCTGGCCTCGGTCCCGGTGTTCGACGGCAGCACTGACGATGCGGCACGCCGCTTCATCAGCCTGATCGATGAATTCTACGACCGGCATGTGAAGCTGGTGATCTCGGCCGAGGCCCCGATCACTGACCTGTACCGCGGCGAACGGCTGCAGGCCGAGTTCGGCCGTACCCAGTCGCGGCTTATCGAGATGCAGAGCGAGGCCTATCTGGAGCTGCCGCACCGGGTCGATTGAGCCTGTCCGGCGGCCGCTGGCAGCATGACTTCCGGCCCCTTTGCCTGCCATCCAGATGTAATATTATAACATCTCATACAGAGCGCGGAGTCATCGATGAAATACCTGACAGGCGGCATGCTTGCCCTGCTGGCCGGCATATCCGGAACGGCCATGGGTGATGAGGGGATGTGGACCCTGGATCATCTGCCGGTGCAGCAGATCCAGCAGCGTTACGGCTTCACGCCCAGCGCGCAGTGGATCGATCTGGTCCAGCATGCCTCGGTCAGGCTGGCCGAAGGCTGCTCCGGCTCCTTTGTCTCCGCCAATGGTCTGGTGATGACCAATCACCATTGTGCCAACGGCTGCCTGTCCCAGCTCTCGGGCAAGGGCAGAAATTACATGGATGATGGCTTTGTCGCGGATCGTCGCGAAGACGAAGCCAAGTGCCCGACCATGGAAATCAACCAGCTGGACGCGATCACCGACGTCACCGCCCGGGTCAATGCCGCCACCGCCGGCACCCATGGCGCGGCACGAATGGCCGCGATCCGCGCCATCGACAGCCGGATCGAACAGGAATGCATTGCCGGCCATGCCAGCCAGTGGCGCTGCGACGTGGTCAGCCTGTATCACGGCGGCCGCTATGCACTGTATCGCTACCGCCGCTATCAGGACGTGCGGCTGGTATTCGCACCCGAACAAGGTATCGCCTTCTTCGGAGGCGATCCGGACAACTTCAATTTTCCGCGCTACGACATGGATGTCACCTTTTTCCGTGCCTATGTCGACGGCAAGCCCGCGTCCACCCCGAAATTCCTCAAATTCAGCCCGCAGGGCCCCAAGGCCGGTCAGCTGACTTTCGTGGTCGGCAATCCCGGCTCGACCCAGCGCGAAACGCCCTGGACCGCGCTGCAGGCCATGCGCGACAACCAGCTGATCCCGGCCTGGGGCCGCCTCTCGGAGATGCGCGGCGTGCTGTGGGACTACAGTCGCCGTGGCAGCCAGCAGGCCACGGCCGCCGACGACACCCTGTTCGGCCTGGACAATTCACTGAAAGTCTACGGCGGCTGGCTGGAAACCCTGAATGACCCCGCCTTTGCCCACCGCAAACAGGTCCAGGATCAGGACCTGCGCGAATGGATCGCCGCCGATGCCGGCCGTCGCCAGCGCTTCGGCGATCCCTGGGCCACCCTGCAGCAGGCCGAAGACCGCAGCCATGAACTGGCGACGCCTTACAGCGTGATCGAAGCCGGCAGCGGCTTTGCCTCCAGCCTGTTCAAGCAGGCCCGGACCTTGGTGCGCGCGGCCGCGGAACGGCAGAAACCCGATGCCGAGCGCCTGCCGGCCTACCGCGATGCCAATCTGCCGGCCCTGCAGCAGGCCGTCGCCTCTACCGCCGCCTATGACCGGGACTACGACGAAACCACCCTGGCCTGGTCGCTGGAAAAGATGCGCCAACGGCTGGGCAGCGATGCCCCCTTCGTTCATGAAGTGCTGGGCCGGCAGTCGCCGGAGCAGAAGGCCCAGGCCCTGCTGACCGGCAGTCGCCTGAGTGACCCCGCCTATCGCGAAAAGCTGTGGCAAGGCGGTGCCGCCGCCATTGCGGCCAGCACCGACCCGATGATCGTGCTGGCCCGCCAGATCGATCCGCAGGCCCGTGCACTGCGCAAGCAATATGAAGACGAGGTCGTCGCCCCGGTCACCCAGGCCAGCGAAGCCATCGCCCAGGCCCGCTTCGCCCGTGATGGCGCGAACAGCTATCCGGATGCCACCTTCAGTCCGCGCCTCAGCTTCGGCAAGGTGGTCGGCTGGAACGAAGCCGGCAAGCCGGTCGCACCCTTCACCGATATCGCCGGCCTGTACCGGCGGGCTACCGGTGCCGCGCCCTACCAGCTGCCGGACAGCTGGCTGAAAGCCCGGGCCGCGCTGGATCCGGCCACCCCGATGGACTTTGTCACCGACAATGACATCATCGGCGGCAACTCCGGCAGCCCGGTGATCGACCAGAACGGTCATGCCGTCGGCCTGATCTTCGATGGCAATATCCACTCGCTGGGCGGCAATTTCCAGTACGACGGCCGCCAGAACCGGGCCGTTGCGGTGGACACCGCTCTCCTGGAGCAGGCCATCGACAAGGTCTACCACCTGCCGCGACTGGCCAGGGAACTGGACAACGGCAAGCTGTAAAGCGCGAAAAGGCCGGGAGTCACCTCCCGGCCTTTTCGCGTCCATATCCGTGGCTTCAGGGCGTGCCCGGATGCGGTCGCGGATAATCCTCGTTCACGTCGACGGGCCGGGCGTAGCTGGAATTCCACAACTGCTGGTGCAGCTGGTCGATCCGCGCCGCCATGGCCGGATCACGCAGCACCACTTCCAGATTGCGGGACTTGTCCATATAGCCGCCTTCCCAGTTGCTGGTGCCGATCCAGGCGATCTGGTCGTCGATCTCCATGGTCTTGGTATGGATCACCCGGGCAAAAGGGATGAAGCCGGAGGGATCCTGCGGCAGGGTCACGACCCGGACCTCGACATTGGGCAGCACCGCCAGACTCTTCAGATAACCGATGGCCGGCTTGCCCGTATTCCAGGACGAGACCATCAGCTTGACCTTGACCCCGCGCTGGGCCGCAGCCCGCAGGGCGTTGTCGATCACCGGATAGAACTGGCGCGGCCCCTTGACGGCATACTCCAGCGGCGCATAGGTCAACACCTGCACGCGCACTTCCTTTTTGGCCTGGGCCAGCAGATCCACCAGAGCCTGCTGCGAATCACCGATGCCGGCCGGGTTGTAGGCATTGGGACTGGCGACCAGAAAAGCAGGCCGGCTGATGTCCGCCCGGACTTCGGCGCGATTCAACGGCGCCACCGCGTGGCCGGCGGCCACCTCGGCCTGGGCGGCCCAGTCCTGGTCGAAGATGGCCTGGACCTGGGCGGCCATCGTCGCATCGTCGATCCGCACGCCCGTCTCGTGGATATGCTCCAGCGAACGCCAGTCGAAATTCTGGCTGCCGACGTAAGCCAGGCGGCCATCGATCACCATGTACTTGGCGTGGATGATGCTGTCGCCGGTCAGCTTCGAATAATCCAGAGTCCGGAATTCCAGGTTCGGAATCGCCTTCAGCCGGGCAATCGTCGCCGGATCGGACATCCGCAGCCCCTTGGCCTCCAGCAGGAAACGGATCTTCACGCCACGCCGGCCGGCCGCTTCCAGGTGCTTGAGCACGGTATCCAGCCGGCTGCCGGTGGGCCCGGCGCTGGCATAGAACTGGCCCAGATCGATGCTGTGCCTGGCCTGGTCGAACAGATCGCACCAGACCTTGACCGGCTCGGCCAGATCCGGGGTTGCCAGCCCCGCATGCACAGGTACGGTGTGCACCAGTTCGAATTCGGAATGGGCGCAAAGACCGGCCGAGGCCAGCAGCCCCGCCACGCCCAGAGTCGTCAGGCACAGGCGGTGGACCAGAAACTGCTTCATGAAAACACGCTCAGTGTGAAGGGAGGGATGCAACGATATGACAAGCCAGATCCTGCAGCCGATCGGCATTCGCCGAGTCACCGGTCGCGGCATCGTGATGCCCGCTCAGCAGGAAAAAGCCCGGTCGATGCCGCGGATCATACCCGCCGATCAAGACCAGACTGTGACTGGCCATGTCGTCGCCTGCCGACAGATGCTCCGCCAGCAGCCTGAACGGATTGACGCTCAGTTGCTCACCGGGCAGCCAGCGCAACTGGAAATGACGGATGGCGCCATCCAGTGGCAGATCGATGGACTGCCAGTCTTCACCGCGACTCAAGGCCGGGTCGGCCAGTCGCCGCACCAGCCAGGGCTGCATGCAGTCGGCGTGGATATGCAGCTGGTTCTGCGAGCGGCCGTAGGCCGAATTGATGACCAGACCGAAAGCCTGACGTGGCAAAGCCGCGTCGGCCGCGGCCGAGACCTGGTCCCGCAAGGCCCAGGCATCCGCCAGGAAATTGTGCGCCTGGGGCTTGATCAGCGAGGCGGCTTCCAGGCCGGAAGTACGCTGCATCGGCAGCAGCAGATACTGGGCCTTTCCGTCCCGGTCCTTCAGCACCGCGTAACTGTCCGGCGCGCCCGGCGTGCCGCTGACTCGTGCGCACGGCAGCGGTGGCTGATGCCCGGCCTTGGCCTGCACGGCGCAGCGTTGCAGCAACAACCACAACTGGGAGGGATTCTCGGCATGCCCCCACTGCGGCCAGACCGTCAATGCCGCCAGCAGCAGGCCCAGACCCAGCCCATGTCGCCAGACGCTTCTCCGGCTCATCGCAAACGTGCTCATCGGGCTCAGCGCATCGCCTGCTGATCGACATAACGGTCGAAGGCGATCCGCTCGGAGGCCGGCAGACTGCTCGCGACCATCAAGGCCTTGTGGGTCAACGGATTGATCCGCTGGCCACGCTGCCAGATTTCGTAATACAAGTGCGGCCCGGTCGACAGCCCGCTGGCGCCGACATAACCGATCACCTCACCGCGATGCACATGGCTGCCGACATGGACGTTGGCGGCGAAACCTCGCAGATGGCCGTAACGGGTGCTGACCCCCGCGGTGTGACGAATTTCGACCAGGCGGCCGTAGTTGCCGTGCCAGCCCGATATCTCGACGACGCCGTCCATACTGGCCCGGATCGGCGTCCCCGCCGGCGCCGCATAATCGATGCCATGGTGGAACTCATTGCCGCCCAGCACCGGCTGGATCCGCCAGCCCCAGCCCGAGGAGATCCGGGTATAGCGGACCGGCTGTGCCGGCGCTACCACGCGATACCCCTCGCCGCGGGATCCCACCACATACTGATGCCCCTTGGCATCCACATAGTGATAGACCCGGTGCCGGTGCCCGCGGTAATCGACCTGCAGATAGGCCAGCTGCAAATGCTTGCTGTCACCCTTGCCCGGCCGCATCGCCACCGTGCACAGGCTGCCCTTGGGCAGACGCGACGGGAGATGCCATTGCTGATGCACGTAGTCGGCCAGCGCCGCCACCACCAGATGGTTGCCCAGGTAGTGCGCCAGCTCGCGCTTCAGCAGATGACCGGTCTTGAGTTCGGTGGTGCGCAGCTGCGCATGGCCGACGGCATCCGCGATCCGGGTGCTGGCCACCGCGGTGGCGGCCGCGGAAGCCCGTGCCTTGGCCGGGGTATCGGCCAACATCACGGTGCGGACCGAGCCTTGCACACCCTTGAATCCGGCTTGCGCCAGCGATCCCGGCCAGACCGAGGCGGTCACTCCGGCAAAGCCCGCCACTGCCTCCTGGTGCGACCAGATCCGCGCGACGACGCCCGCGAAACGCTTGTCGCCGCCGGACGGCTGACGAGCGGCGGCATGACCGGACCTGGGAGTCGGCTGCAGGGACTGCAGATCGCCATTGTCGCGCAGGCAGACATCCAGACTCTCGCCGGGCCGCAATCGCCGCAGCGAATGGCGCATGCTGCGGCCGGCATGGCGGAACCAGGTCATGAACTGATGTCGGTCGACACCGACCTGGCGCATGCTGTGAATCGCATCGCTGCCTGTCGGAATGGTGACTTGCCGGACCGTGCAGGAAGGACCGGGTTCGGCCGCCTGCGACTGACACCATCCGGACGCCAGCAACAGTACCGTGCCCCACACCACCTGCTTCATGCCACAACCCTCAACGTTCACACCGTTCAAGTATTGATGTTACAATATAACATCGAGATATCAACGTGTGACTATACCATGGTGCAGGCGGTCGATTTCAAGGACGTTTTGCTGACCAGCCTTGCCGTGACAGCTGCCGCACTATGCACCCGCAGTCTGGTCGGGGTCCGGCCGGTCCGCCTCCAGCGGTGCCTGCCCTGGCTGCAGTCGCTGGCGGCCGGCCTGCTGCTTGGCGATGCACTGCTGCATATGCTGCCTGAAGCCGGGCACCATCATCTGAGCCCGGAATATCTGGGTGAAGCCATGCTGCTGGGCCTGCTGCTTTCACTGGGTCTGGAACATCTGCTGGACCGGCATCGCCCGCAGACCTCGATTTCCAGCCTGGGTTACATGGACCTGTTCAACGATGCCTTTCACCATACCGTTGACGGGCTGGTGATCGGCAGCAGTTTCGCGGTCAACGAGCATGTCGGCCTGATGGTGGCCGCCGCCATTCTGCTGCACGAACTGCCGCGCGAGATCGCCAATGCCGGGGTTCTGATCGGTGCCGGCTACACGCCACGTCAGGCTTTCGTGCGCTCGCTGATGACCACCATCGGGGTACCGATCGGTGCACTTGCCGGCGTGGCCTTGAGCCACCTGCCCGATTATCTGCTGGGCGCGGTACTGGCCTTCGCTGCAGGCGCCACCGTGTACCTGGTCTGCATCGACATCATTCCCGCGGTGCAGCGTTCCACGGCACGACATACCAGCCGGCCCCTGTGGGGCGGCACCTGCATCGGCGCTGCCGCGATGTGGCTGCTCAAGGCCACGGTCGGCTGAGCCGATCCGCTCAGGCCGGGTGCGGGGGCAGCTCGATCGCGCCCAGCCAGGCCTGTCCCAGCCACAACTCGATCCAGCCCAGCAACCGGGCAGGCACTTCCCGAGCCGGATGCAAGCAGGCCAGTCGCTCGCACAGCCGCGCCAGGGATTCGCCATCCTGCAGGGCCTGCGCCAGCACCGCCTCTTCAGTCCCCAGCACACACTGCTGCACCACCAGCCCCTGACGCCATATCACCCAGAACGGCAAGACACCGTCACGCTCCGCCACAACCGGTCCGGCCGGGATCAGATCGCCCGCCGCCAGGCCATCCAGCAACAGGTGACGTCGCGCGACCAGATCTGCAGGCAGCCGCAGCAGGCGCCAGCCCGGCACTGGCCGCAATACCAGCCGCGGCCAGTCGATGGCAGGCAATCCGGCCAGATCCCCGCGATGCGCCAACGCAACATCCCCGGCCTCGTACACCATGGCCAGCGCCCACTCCAGCTCGGCCATGGCAGGCCAGACGGCGGGGCATGGAGGCTTGCGGCTGCGCAGCCATTCGGCCAGGGCCCCGCCGTACCAGCGCAGATTGGCCACCCGTGGCGGATGCTCGGCAATGAACCGCAACAGGACCGTGTCACCGGCCAGCGCCTGCAAACCCGGATATAGACTGGTCAGCGCCTCCAGCAGGCGGTTTCGATAGGCTTCGACATAAATGTCCAGCCCCGTGGTCTGATCGGTATCCGTGGCCAGCAGCCCGCTCACCGTCATACCCCCATCCAGAATATGCGCCTGCAGCGCACGCTGCCATTCCAGCAGCCCCGTCATGCACCGGGCCTCTGGGCGGCATCGGCCCGGGCCGCGATCCGGCGAGCCTGGTCCAGCTCCTGCACCAGCTCGGCCAGTGGCGGAATCCGCGCATCGCGCTCCAGCAGCGTGGAGATCGGCCCGAATCGTTGCAGTGCCTGTACATACAGCTCCCATACCGGCGCACTGACGGCGCCGTCATGGGTATCGATCTTCACGCTCTGGCCGGCGACCTGGCCGGCCAGATGAAACTGCTGCACGCGATCGACCGGCATCGCCTGCAGATAATCCCCGGGGCGGATGCCGCCATGATGACTGCTGACCACGATATTGTTGAGGTCCAGCAACAGCAGGCAATCGGCCCGCGTGGCCAGCGCGGCAAGAAACTCGTGCTCGCCATACTGATCCTGCCCGCAACGGAGATAGCTGGAAACATTTTCCAGCACAAGCCGGCGCTGCAGGCGATCCTGGACCCGGGCCACCCGCTCCGCCACATGCTGCAGCGTTGCCCCGGTCAACGGCAAGGGCAGCAGATCATGCAGTTTGATGCCATCCACCCCGGTCCAGCACAGATGGTCGGAAACCCAGGCCACCTCCAGCCGGTCGGCCAGCTGGCGCAGGTCATCGAGATAGTCGAGGTCCAGCGGATCCGTGCCGCCGATCGACAGCGACACGCCATGCATCGCCATCGGATAGTCGGCACGCAAGGCCTCCAGCCATGCCGCCGGACGACCGCCGGCACGCAGGTGGTTCTCGCTGATGATTTCCAGCCAGTCCACCCGTGGCCGTGACCACCGGCGGTCTTCGGCCTCCAGCGGACGTCCCAGCAAGGCCTCGTAATGCGGCGGCCGCAAACCCAGGCCAAAGCCCAGCCCCGGCAGCCGGACCGGACCAGGGTTCACTTGCCGCCAGGCTTGGACTTCACCGCGGCCTGGGCCGCCTCGCAATCAGCCTTGGACTTCTGCAGGGTATAGCCTTGGCCCTTGCAGCTGTTCTGGCCCTGACAGCCGTTTCTGGCCGTGGCGCACGCGCTCTGGCCCTTGCAGGCATTGGAGTGCTCGCACTTGATCGTGGCCGGACTCGCCGCCGCCACCGACGGTACCGTCGCCGCCAGCAGGCCGGCCATCGCCGTAGCCAGCGCCACTCCGTTGATCATCTGTTTGCCATGGCCCATCGTCGCTGCACCCTTCATCCACAGGACCGGATCGGCCCGCCGCCATGATCGGATGACCGCCCCTGCGGGACAAGTCATGCCAGCATCGTCAACCGTCCACGGTTTCAGCCGGCTTCAGCTCGCGCTCCATCGTCTCGCGCATCAGATACTTCTGGACCTTGCCGGTCACCGTCATGGGGAAGCTGTCCACGAAGCGGATATGGTGCGGCACCTTGTAATAGGCGATGTGCCTGCGGCAGTAATGCTGCAGCTCCTCCACCGACGTGGTGCAGCCCTCGCGCAGCTGGATCCAGGCACAGACCTGCTCGCCGAAACGCTGATCGGCCACGCCGAAGATCTGCACATCCTTGATCGCCGGATGGGTATACAGGAACTCCTCGATCTCTCGCGGATAGATGTTCTCGCCACCACGAATGATCATGTCCTTGAGCCGGCCGACGATACGCGCGTAACCCTCATCGTCCAGTACCGCCAGATCGCCGGTATGCATCCAGCCGCCGCGGTCGATCGCCTCGGCGGTACGGATCCTGTCGTCCCAGTAGCCGAGCATCACCGAATAGCCGCGGGTGCACAGTTCGCCCGGCACCCCGCGCGGCACGATATGGCCGAGCTCGTCCACCAGCTTGACCTCCAGATGCGGGTGGACCCGGCCCACGCTCTCCACCCGTCGGGCCAGCGGATCGGCAGGGATGCTCTGGAAGCTGACCGGGCTGGTCTCGGTCATGCCGTAAGCGATGGTGATATCGCGCATATGCATTTCATTGACGACCCGGCGCATCACCTCGATCGGGCAGGTCGAGCCGGCCATGATGCCGGTGCGCAGGCTGGACAGGTCAAACTCGTGAAAACGCGGATGCTCCAGCTCGGCAATGAACATGGTCGGCACCCCATGCAAGGCGGTGCAACGCTCGGCGGCCACGGCCTGCAGGGTCGCCAGCACGTCGAAACCCTCGCCGGGAATCACCATGCAGGCGCCGTGGGTAACCGCCGCCATATTGCCCAGCACCATGCCGAAGCAGTGATAGAACGGCACCGGAATACACAGCCGGTCGGCCTCCGTGAGCTGCATGGCCTCGCCGATAAAGAAACCGTTGTTGACGATATTGTGATGGGTCAGGGTCGCGCCCTTGGGCGCGCCGGTCGTGCCGGAAGTGAACTGGATATTCACCGGATCGTCGAAATCCAGGCCGGATTCCACTTCGGCCAGCCGGCTCAGCGCGGCCTCGTCGGCCAGCACCCGCAGCTCCGACCAGCGCCGCATGCCCGGCTCGGGCTGCTCATCCAGCAGGATCAGCTCGCGCAGAGCGGGCAGACGCCGGGACTGCAGCTCGCCCGGACGCGATTCATGTCGTTCCGGGATCAGATCATCGAGGATCTGCAGATAATGCGAGGACTTGAAGCGGCGGGGCAGCACCAGTGCCCGGCAACCGACCTTGTTGATCGCGTATTCCAGCTCATGGGCCCGATAGGCCGGATTGATATTGACCAGGATCAGGCCGGCGCGGGCGGTGGCGAACTGCAGCAGCACCCATTCGGCCCGGTTCGGCGCCCAGATCCCGATCCGCTCCCCCGGCTCCAGGCCCAGCGCCAGCAGTCCCGCCGCCACATGCTGCACTTCGGCATCGAACTGCCGATAATTCATCCGCACCTGCTGATCACATACGACCAGGGCCGGGCGCTGCGGGAAGGTCTGCGCGACCCGCCGCAACAAGGCGCCGATGGTCTCGCCCAGCAGCGGCTGTGATGAGGCCCCGTGGACATAGCTCAAGGCGTTGGCAATCGGTATGGCTGTCGTCATGCCTCAAGCATAGCTGCATCACCTCATCCGTGCAGTCAGGGAGCGCCACAGCGGCAGAGCCACAGCAGTTCGCTATTGCAGCTGCGACGATTGTCAAGAATACTCAACCACAACCCCTTGGGTTAATATGTCAGGTCTTGCCCAAACTGTTGGGTTTGATCTACAACTTGACCTGACGCAGCCGGCGGCCAGGTCGGCATGGGTACGCCGAAGGGCTGCCCACTTCAGTCCACACCAAGCTCCACTAGGGAGCACAGCCCGAATTGGCCAGGAGTCACGCCCGCATGCAGCCCCTCGATACCCCGGTCCCCTCCTCCAGCGACGAGACCGACGCGCCCGAGTTTCATCTGACCGCCCCGCACAATCCGGGCCAGATGCGCATCACCAAGCGCAGCGGTGTCACCGAGCTGGTCGATGTCAACAAGATCGTGAAGGCCGTCACCCGCAGCGCCGACGGCCTGCATGCCGTCGATCCGATGCGGGTCGCACTGAAGACCATCGGCGGCCTGTACGATGGCGCCACCACCAAGGAGCTGGATCAGCTGTCGATCCGCACCGCCGCCGCGCTGACCTCGGAAGAACCCGAATACGGGCAGCTCGCTGCCCGTCTGCTGGGCGCCTTTATCGACAAGGAAGTCAGCGGCCAGGAAATCCAGAGCTTTTCGCAGTCGGTGGCCCGTGGTGTCGAGCTGGGCATTCTCAATGATCGCCTGCGTGACTTCGTGGCCTTGCATGCCCGCAAGCTGAATGACGCCATCGATCTGGACACCACCCGCCGCTTCGAATACTTCGGCCTGCGCACCGTCTACGACCGCTACCTGCTGCGCCATCCGCAGAGCCGGCTGGTGCTGGAAACCCCCACCTACTTCTTTATGCGCATCGCCTGCGCGCTGGGTGGCGGCGATATCGGCGAAACCCTGGAACTGTATCGTCTGCTGTCCTCGCTGGAATATCTGGCCAGTTCGCCGACCCTGTTCAATGCCGGTACCACCCACGAACAGCTGTCGTCCTGCTTTCTGCTGGACTCGCCGACCGATTCGCTGGAATCGATCTACGACAAGTACGCCGACGTGGCCAAGCTCAGCAAGTTCGCCGGCGGCATCGGTCTGGCCTACTCGCGGGTGCGTTCGCGCGGCTCGCTGATCCGTGGCACCAATGGCCATTCCAACGGCCTGGTACCCTGGCTGAAGACGCTGGACGCCTCGGTGGCCGCGGTCAACCAGGGCGGCAAGCGCAAGGGCGCGGCCTGCGTCTACCTGGAAACCTGGCATGCCGACATCGAGGAATTCCTCGAGCTGCGCGACAACACCGGTGACCACGAGCGCCGCACCCACAACCTGAACCTGGCCAACTGGGTGCCGGACGAGTTCATGCGCCGCGTCGAGACCGACGGCAACTGGTCGCTGTTCGATCCCAAGATCGTGCCCCACTTCGTCGATACCTGGGGCGAGACCTTCGAGGCGGCCTATCGCAAGGCCGAGGCCGAAGGCCTGGCCGTGAAGACCGTCAAGGCCCGCGATCTGTATGCCCGCATGCTGCGGACCCTGGCCCAGACCGGCAACGGCTGGATGACATTCAAGGACCGTGCCAACGCCACCAGCAACCAGACCGCCCGGCCGGAGAACGTGATCCACCTCTCCAATCTGTGCACCGAGATTCTGGAAGTGACCAACGCTCAGGAAACCGCGGTCTGCAATCTGGGTTCGGTCAATCTGTCCCGTCATGTGCAGGACGGCGTCTTCAACTTCGAACAGCTGGGGACCACCGTGCGCACCGCCGTGCGTCAGCTGAACCGCGTCATCGACCTGAACTTCTACCCGATCGATACCGCCGCCGTGGCCAACCGCAAATGGCGACCGGTCGGCCTGGGTCTGATGGGTCTGCAGGACGTGTTCTTCAAGCTGCGTCTGGCCTTCGACAGCCCCGAAGCGCTGGATCTGTCCAGCCGCATCTCCGAGGAAATCTACTACCACGCCCTGGCCCAGTCCTGCGAGATCGCCGAACAGGACGGTGCCCATCCCGGTTTCCCGGAAACCCGTGCCGCCAACGGCGAGCTGCAGTTCGACTACTGGCCCAAGGCCAGCCAGGCCGACACCGCCCGCTGGGACGCGCTGCGCGAAAAGATCAAGCAGCACGGTCTGCGCAACTCGCTGCTGATCGCGATCGCGCCGACGGCCACCATCGCTTCCATCGCCGGCTGCTACGAGTGCATCGAACCGCAGGTGTCCAACCTGTTCAAGCGCGAAACCCTGTCCGGCGACTTCCTGGTGGTGAACCGCTACCTGTCCAACGAGCTGAAGGCGCTGGGCCTGTGGACCGCCGAGATCCGCGACCAGATCAAGCTGGCCGAAGGCTCGATCCAGGGCATCATGGCGATCCCCGAGCGGCTGCGCCTGATCTATCGCACCACCTGGGAGCTGCCGCAGAAGGCCTTGATCGAACTGGCCGCCGCCCGCAGCGCCTATATCGACCAGAGCCAGTCGCTGAACCTGTTCATGGAAAATCCGAACATCGGCCAGCTCAGTTCGATGTACATGTACGCCTGGAAGTCCGGCCTGAAGACCACGTATTACCTGCGTTCGCGCCCGGCCACCAAGATCGCCAAGACCACGGTCGGCATGGGCGGCCAGAACCAGGCACCGGTACCGGCTGCACCTGCCGCTGATCAGCAGCAGGCCGAGGCCGCGGTGTTCTGCTCGCTGGAGAATCCCGAGTACTGCGAGGCCTGTCAGTAAGATCCGATCGGACCCGGCTTTCCGCTGCTGGCGGCGGAAAGCCGAAGTCTCCAGATACAGTTTCAGGCGGGATGGAAGCCGGACCCCTCCGGATGACTGTCCCGCGTCAATCTCCGCCGGAACCGCTGCCAAGCGCAGGGTCCTGGCACGAGTCGAACCGTCCGGCCGTACGCCACGTTCGCAGCCACCACGCCGATGCAGAGCCGGCGGCGAACGGACACATCGGCCATCCATGTGTCCGTTTTCCTGAATACGCGAGATCATCATGTCATCCAGCACTCCCCATTCCCATATTCTCGATCCCGGCTTCGAGCTGACCCTGCGGCCGATGAAATACCCCCAGTATTTCGAGATGTTCAAGAACGGCATCAAGAACACCTGGACGGTGGAAGAGATCAATTTCCAGATCGATATCTCCGACCTGCACAGCAAGATGAATGACGCCGAGCGTCACCTCATCTACCGGCTGGTCGCCTTCTTCGCCACCGGCGACACCATCGTGGCCAACAATCTGGTACTGAACCTGTACCAGCACATCAATGCACCCGAAGCGCGAATGTACCTGTCGCGCCAGCTGTATGAAGAAGCCCTGCACATCCAGTTCTATCTGACCCTGCTGGACAATTACATTCCCGATATCAACGAACGCCAGAAGGCTTTCGCCGCGATCGAGAACATTCCGTCCATCAAGAAGAAAGGCGATTTCTGCTTCAAGTGGATCGACTCGGTGCAGAACCTGCATCGTCTCGAGAGCAAGGCCGACCGCAAGCAGTTCCTGCTGAACCTGATCTGCTTCGCCGCCTGCATCGAGGGCCTGTTCTTCTACGGCGCCTTCTCCTATGTCTATTATCTGCGCGACAAGGGTCTGCTGCCGGGTCTGGCCTCGGGCACCAACTGGGTGTTCCGCGACGAGAGCTGCCATATGGAGTTCGCCTTCGACGTGGTCAAGACCGTCCGCGAGCAGGAGCCGGATCTGTTCGATGCCGAACTGGAAGCCCAGGTCTACGAGATGCTGGAAGAGGCCATCCAGTGCGAAACCGCCTTTGCCGATGACGTGCTGGGTCTGGGCGTGATGGGCTTCACCCCGAAGATGATGCGCCAGTATCTGGAGTACTGCGCCGATGATCGCTTCCGCCGGCTGGGCATGGCACCGAAGTACAACGTCAGCAATCCGCTGCCGTGGATGGAACTGCAGGACGTGCAGGAACTGACCAACTTCTTCGAGCGCCGCGTCACCGCCTACCAGGTCGGCACCCAGGGCGAAGTCGCCTTCGACATGGATTTCTGATAGACGTCCAGACATCCGAACAGGACGATGACACTGCAGACCGCGTCGTTCCGTCACCCGGCGTCTGGGCTTTATCCTGCCACCGGCATCCCCTAAGGTGGGGCTCCTGAGCTTGCGGCGGACGCGACACGCTTTGTGTCCGCCCCCGTTTTTTCGACAGAGGAGCGCATCATGCAAACCATCTCATGGGGCCAGACCGGCATCCACAGCTCGCGCATCGGGCTGGGCACCTGGGCCATCGGCGGCTGGATGTGGGGCGGCACCGACGAAGCCGAGTCGATCGCCACCATCCACAAGGCTCTGGATCAAGGCATCAATCTGATCGATACGGCCCCGGCCTATGGCGAGGGCCGTTCCGAAGAGATCATCGGCAAGGCACTGGCCATCGACGGACTGCGCAGCAAGGCCTTGATCGCGACCAAGGCCGGCCTGTCCTTCAAGCCCGGCGAGTCCCGCCCCTATCGTGACTCCAGCCCGGCACGTCTGCAGCAGGAGCTGGATGAATCCCTGCGTCGTCTCAAGACCGACGTGATCGATCTGTACCAGATCCACTGGCCCGATCCTCGCACCCCGATCGAGGAAACCGCCCGCGCCCTGGAAGCCATGCACCAGGCCGGCAAGATCCGCGCCATCGGCGTCAGCAATTTCTCGCTTGAGCAGATGGATATCTTCCGCTCGGCCGCCCCCCTGGTCGCGGCCCAGCCTCCGTACAATCTGTTCGAGCGCGAAATCGAGGCCGACGTGCTCCCCTATGCCAAACAGCATGATCTGGTCCTGCTGTGCTACGGCGCGCTGTGCCGCGGCCTGCTGACCGGCCGCATGCATGCCGATACCCGCTTCGACGGCGATGACCTGCGCAATATCGACCCCAAGTTCCAGGCACCGCATTTCGCGGCCTATCTGGCCGCGGTCGAAGAGCTGAAGCAGCTGGCCAGAACCCGGCTGGATACCACTGTGCTGGGCCTGGCCGTACGCTGGATCCTGGCTCAGGGGCCGACCATCGCCCTGTGGGGCGCTCGCCGTCCCGACCAGCTGGACCCGGTCGGCGATATCGAAGCCTCACCGCTGGATGCCGAGACCCTGCAGGCCATCGATGCCATCCTGCAACGGCATGTCCCCGAACCGGTGGCGCCCAGCTTCATGGCGCCGCCACTGTAAGGCGTTGTTCCGCGATGGCGGCTCATAGAGAAGCTCGCCATCGCGGCCCCGCCGGCCTTGAAACGGCCGGCGGGGCTTACCAGACCAGATCGTCGGGCACTTCGAACCGCGCGTAGTACTCGTCATCCGAGCCGGCTTCAGGCGCTGCCGTCGTCGCCTTGTGATCCAGCACGATGGCGGCGGGATCCCGTTCGCGGATCTTGTCAGCCGCGGCCCGGGGCACCAGCACGTAGTTCTCGTCCAACCGCGCGATCAGCAATTGGCCGGCGGCCAGCTGCGGCCGCAGTGCGGCATCGATCCACAGGGTCTTGATCGCGTTGCCGTCACTGAAGCGATAAGCCAGCTCCCCGGCATGCTTGACGCGATGATGCTCGATCAACTGGCGCAGCTGGGCCCGCACCTCGGCCGCCCTGGCCTCGGCATTGCGCTCGGCCGCCAGTGCCCGGTCACGTGCCGCCCGCTCGGCCTGCAGCGCGGCCACATCCACCCCTGGCGCCGCATCGGCCGGCGGCTTGGCCTTGCCCTGCCGCTGCTTGTTCTGATCGCGCACCACCTGGGCCACCTTGCCTTTCTTGACCAGGCCGGCTTTCAACAATTGTTCCTGCAGTGGGTTGCGCATAGATCGACGCCCGGTGACTCGTTGTAATGGATGATCCAGTGTAACCCGCCGCATTTCATGGCTGAAGCCTTGCACTTCGCCGTTTTTGGCATCAAAGTCATCACGCCGCCAGGCACTTCACCACCACTTACCGAGAATTTTATGCCCCCGAAGAAGACCGCCACCAAAACCGTCGCGCCCAAACCGGCCGCTGCCACCAAGACCGTCGCGGTCAAGCCGGTCAAGGAAGTCCTGACCAAGGCCGGTCTGGTCACCCATCTGGCAGAAACCACCGGCCTGGCCAACAAGGACGTCAAGTCCGTGATAGCCGCCCTGGAAGACGTCATGCTGGGCTCGGTCAGCAAGCGCGGTGCCGGCAGCTTCTCCCTGCCCGGCCTGTTCAAGGTGACCGCGACCAAGGTGCCGGCCAAGCCCAAGCGCAAGGGCATTGACCCCTTCACCAAGGAAGAGAAGGTCTTCGCGGCGAAGCCGGCCACCGTCAAGGTCAAGGTGCGCCCGTTCAAGAAGCTCAAGGATGCCGCCCTGTAAGCACGGCGTCAGCGGGTCTTCCAGGCCGCCGCAAGGCGGCCTTTTTTCAGCTTCGACGAAAACCTTGGCTCCGCGTCTCAAACGGTGAGACGGCAAGAGGTTCTACTGGGCACCTGACATCAGGTCAGCCAGACACGTGCCCGCCGGAACCCCGCCATGAATGCCGCCTCCCGTCCCGCTCCTGCCGAGCGCCGCCACGACAGCCACGACAGCCACGACAGCCAGAGCCTGGCGACTCGCCTGCGCCGCCGCTATGCCGATCGCATCACCGGCGTGCTGGACCTGCCGGCACGTGAAGGCCGGCATGCCCCGCTGCCCGCCGCCCTGCCGCCGAAGCTGCGGACAGCGCTGGAACAGCGCGGCATCAACCAGCTTTACAGTCACCAGGCCGAGGCCTGGGCCGCCGCCGTCGCCGGCCGGCATCTGGCCGTGGCCACTCCCACCGCCTCGGGCAAATCGCTGTGCTATACCTTGCCGGTGCTGAGCGCGGCGATGCAGGAACAGGCCAAATCGCTGTACCTGTTCCCGACCAAGGCGCTGGCCCAGGATCAGGTCGCCGAATTGCTGGAACTGAACCGGGCCGGCGACTTGGGCGTCAAGGCCTTTACCTTCGATGGCGATACACCCGGCGATGCCAGGCAAGCAGTGCGACTGCATGGCGACATCGTGGTCAGCAACCCCGACATGCTGCATCAGGCCATTCTGCCGCACCACACCAAATGGGCCGGTTTCTTCGAGAACCTGCGCTACGTAGTGATCGACGAGGTCCATACCTATCGTGGCGTGTTCGGCTCGCACGTGGTCAACCTGCTGCGCCGCCTGAAGCGGATCTGCGCCTTCTACGGCAGCACCCCGCAGTTCATCCTGTGCTCGGCCACCATCGGCAATCCGGTCGAACATGCCGGCAACCTGATCGAGGCGCCGGTCAGCGCCATCACCGAAAGCGGTGCCCCCTGCGGCCCGCGTCAGGTACTGCTGTGGAACCCGCCGGTGATCAATCCCGATCTGGGCCTGCGCGCCTCGGCCCGCTCGCAGTCCAACCGCATCGCGCGCGCGGCGATACGAGCGGGACTGAAGACGCTGATTTTCGCGCAGAGCCGGACCATGGTCGAAGTGCTGACCAAGTACCTCAAGGACGTATTCGACCATGACCCGCGCCTGCCGCCGCGGATCCGGGCCTATCGCGGCGGCTACCTGCCGGGCGATCGCCGCGAGGCCGAACGCGAGATGCGCGCCGGCCGGGTCGACGGCATCGTCAGTACCTCGGCCCTGGAGCTGGGTGTCGATATCGGCAGCCTGGATCTGGTCATTCTCAATGGCTATCCGGGTTCGATCGCGGCGTGCTGGCAGCGGATCGGGCGCGCCGGTCGGCGACGGCAGGCTTCACTGGGCGTGCTGGTCGCCGGCAGCGATCCGCTGGATCAGTATCTGGTGCGCCATCCGGAATTTTTCGCCCAGGCGCCCCCCGAGCAGGCACGGGTCGCACCGGACCAGCCACTGATCCTGCTCGACCACATCCGCTGCGCGGCCTTCGAGCTGGGCTTCCGCAAGGGTGATCGGCTGGGTCCGGTCGAGGTCGCTCCCTGGCTGGAACTGCTGGAAGAAGACGGCGTGCTCCATCGCGAAAATGAGCGCTGGGAATGGATCGCCGACAGCTATCCAGCGCATGCCGTGTCCCTGCGCTCGGTGGCGGACGGCAATTTCGTGGTGGTCGACCGCACTGGCGGGCGCCAGACCATCATCGCGGAAGTCGACTACAGTGCCGCCGCCATGACCTTGTACGAGGGCGCCATCCACATGGTCCAGTCCACGCCCTACCAGGTCGAACGACTGGACTGGGAAGGACGCAAGGCTTACGTCAGGCGCACCCATGTCGACTATTACACCGACGCCATCGACCATACCCGCTTGAAACCGCTGGACTGTTTCGGACATGCGCCTTGCGGCGCAGGCCAGACCCGGCACGGCGAAGTTCATGTCGTGCGCCGGATTTCCGGCTACAAGAAGATCCGTTACTACAGCCACGAGAACATCGGTTACGGGCCGATCAACCTGCCGGACCAGGAGCTGCATACCACCGCCGTCTGGTGGCAGTTGCCGCCCGGAATGCTGGCTTTGCATTTTGATCATCGCCAACAAGCCATGGATGGATTTCTCGGTGCGGCTTATGCCTTGCACATCGTCGCCACCGTCGCCGTGATGGCCGAGGGCCGCGACTTGCAGAAGTCGGTCGGCAACGGTGACGGTACCTGGTCGGCGACAGCCGATGCCGATGGCCGGGCACATCTGCAGGACGCCGGTGGCAGCCAGCTGCCACCGGAGACGCTGCTCGATTTCAGCCCGACCGTGTTTCTGTATGACGCCTTCCCCGGTGGTATCGGTCTCAGCGCACCGCTGTACCAGCGCAGCCACGAGCTGCTCGGTCAGGCCGTCGGACTGATCGAGCGCTGCAATTGCCTGGCAGGCTGTCCCGGCTGTGTCGGTCCGATCCTGGCCGATGCCGAGCAGACGGCCACGAACACGCCGCGCGAGCTGGCCCGGCGGGTACTGCAGCTGATGGTGGCCTGATGACCGCCTTGCCTCAGCGCCTGCGCCAATGGCAGGCCCAGTCCGGTGCCAGCCGACGCCCATCTCCCGTCGCCTCGGCAACGGCCGGCACCGCGATGCCGGCGATCAGCGATTCAGTGCGCGCCATGGTTCGGCGTCGCCAACAACTGCGGTTGAGTACCGTACCCGCACTCGACCCGGACCCACCCGCCCTGCCCGGCGAGGAGATCGCTCCCGGCCTGCGCCTGATCGAACAGCGCCTCGAAGGCATCGAGCCACCCACCGCCTGGATCGATCCCTGGTTCGCCGGTCAGACGGTGCCCGTGCAACGGGCCCAGCTGTTCCATATCGATACCGAAACCACCGGCCTGGCCGGTGGTACCGGAACCCGCGCCTTCATGATCGGTGTGGCGGACTGGTGGGACCAGGCCCTGCGCCTGCGTCAGCTGACCCTGACCCGGATATCGGCCGAACCGCTGATGCTGGCAACCCTGGCCGGCTGGCTGGATCCGAACCGGGTGCTGGTCAGCTACAACGGCAAAAGCTACGACCTCCCGCTGCTGGCCAGCCGCTACCGCCTGGCCGGCCAGATCAATCCCTTGCAGGACCTGCGCCATCTCGACCTGCTGCATCCGGTGCGGCGACGCTGGAAAACCATCTGGGACAACTGCCGACTGGCCACCGCCGAAAGGCAGCTGCTGGGCGTGGTGCGCGAGGACGACCTGCCCGGTGCCGAAGCACCCGCCGCCTGGCTGGCCTGGCTGCGCCACGGCCAGACCCGCAACCTGTGCCGGGTGCATCAGCACAACGCCCAGGATCTGGCCAGTCTGGCCGGTGTGCTGCGACACCTGAGCAGCCTGCCGCCAGCCCCGCTCGACAGTCCGTCCTGATCGTCCGCTCTGACTAGTCCGCCCTGCCGTCACATCATCCGGGAGCAGTCATCCACGACACCTCGGTGCGGCGTCTCTGGACCTGGGCATTGCACCCCCGGGACAAAGCCAGCAGGGTCGCGATGCCGGCAAAGGTCTGGGCCACGCAAGCACCGTCCACATAACGATCGTCGTCCACCATGGCTGACATGGCCTGGGCGATGCCGCGCGCCTGATCCAGCCAGCAGCCGGCATCGTCAAGCAGGAGTTCGACCGTGGCGTGATCGGCGATCAGGTAATGTGCCCCGAGAGGCAGCCATTGCGAACCGGTTGTTTGCGTCATTTCGAGATCCTTCTCAAGAATGATGAATGTACATGACACCGCCGGGATGCACGGTCATCACGCATGAACGTCAGCCATCACGACGCGCACAGCCCGACGGTACGGCGCACCGACGGCCAGCGTCAATCATGCCGCCCGCAGGCACGCCCCATGGCAGGGCTGATATATCATGAGCCGCTGCCTGCATGGAATCGGCCGGAAATGAAGGATCTTCAACGACTCGATCCGGATCTGCTCAAGGCACTGGATGCCTTGCTGGACGAACGCAGCGTGACACGGGCTGGCAAGCACCGGCAGGCATCCTGCCATGAACCTCATGCTTTTCCGGCAGCGTGACAGCTTCAAGGACAAGTCGCTTGTACGCGCCCATCGCACGTAATCACCGTCACCGCCTGCCCCCTGAACGGGGCAGCGAGGCCGGGAAGGCCATCAGACGAAACCCCAGGAAGCTGCGGAAGCGAGCTGGCCTGGATCGGGCGCAGACCCGACGGCAAGCCACGCTGACAGTTGGCGATCGCGGCCTACATACCGCCCCGTGCCCCTGCTGTCCGCCATCAGCTCACCGCCTCCGGTTCAGGCTGGAGCTGATGCCTCTGAAGGATTTACCGGGATATGGCCAGTCGAACGAAGCGTGCTCGATAGGGCGCTGGTCGCGCCGGATATCCCATCCGATGGCCTGCTGGCGCAGAACTTTTCCGGCAGACATAGCGCCTTGGCTTCGCCTCTCGCCCAGCCTTGCCTTGGCCGGACCTGCTCGCCCGATCCGGGGGCCATCCGTGCGCAGTACCCTGCCGGGGCATCGAGCCTGAGCCGTGCCTTCGAAGGCATCAGCGCCCTGCTGTTGAAGGCGCCGGGCCGCCAGCGGAACCTGGTGCTGATGCGGCCGGCCGTACTCCCAAGGTATCGATGACCGGCAACAGGGCACATGGCAATCGACCGACGGTGGCGTCTGTACAGGGACAGGCTTTTTCTCGATCCATCTGCCCAGCTGCCGTATCTCGGCAAGCCACGGCCATGGCAGGCAGCTCGAGATCAGGAGCCGGCACATCAGTGGCAAACGGGACCGATGCAGCGGGCCGGCCATCGTCGCGATCACCGATGTGCGCCACCTTCGTCACGATCTGTCTGGCCTTCCGATCTGAATACGCGGATGTCTATCCGCCATGCTACGGCGGAACCGCGTATAAGCAGCCCCGAAGGTCTCCACTTCAATGATAGATGAGTACCGGCACACTGCCATGGCTGATGACTTTCTGGGTCTCGCTGCCCTGCAGCAGCAGACCGAGGCCACGCCGACCATGTGAACCCATCACGATCAGGTCGCAATGCCGCTCCTGGGCCGTCTGCAGAATGGCCGCGTAAGGTCGGCGGTCAAAAGCATAGCTGACATCGCAGATCACGCCGGCCGCGACAGCTGCAGAGCGGACCTCGGCCAGGTAGCGTTCGGCCGCTGCCCGCAGACCTTGCAGCGCCTCCTCCTCGTAATCGGCATCACTGACCGGTGCAACCGGTCCGGCATAGATCATCGGCGGAGGCGGCTCGGCGACGTGAAAGGCGTGAATCGTCGCATGGCAGGTCGAGGCCAGCTCGATGCCGGCCTTGACGGCACGCGCCGACAGCTCGCTGCCATCGGTGGGAATCAGGATACGCTTGAACATGACTTGCCCTCCAGCAGAATGGCGACAAGCCTGAACTGTTCCTCTCCCGCCGATCAACAATTCAGGTTCGCCACGATCATGGAATCAGGCACCGACCGGCATCTCCATCTTAGACCAAATCGGCGTCCCCCGCCGTCGCTCGCAAGGTCCGGTCCTGGACATCGGATCTTACCTGAAGCGCTTGACCTGCGCTTGGCGGCAACGGATCGCTGCCATCATCGCAGCCAAAGACGGAAGCCGGATTGCCATCCATGCTGCGGCTGAGCGGACTCTGATATCGGAAGGTGTCGCTGTCCACAGGAAATCATGAAATCGCCCCCTTGAATCCTTGCACTTGGACCTTTATACGCCTTGACAATGAGTTCACATCATCGCCACTAGATTCCGACCGCTCGACATACCTGCATGGCCGCCGCCGCTCAGCCATCCCGCCTGCCTCAGCGCCGGAATTCCTTATCGTGGACAAAACCCATCCCGCCTGCATCCGAAGCTCTGCCTTGCCGCCGGTTCTGTGGTACCTGCCAACCCTCGCTGCCGGCCTGTGTCTGCACGGAGCGGCCAGAGGCAGCGAGATTCCAGCAGCTGCCCGGCCGGCCGGCCTCGCAACCTCAACCCAGGCGACCGCACCCCGACCGCGCCGTCCCGCTACTCGTCTGGATACGATCGAGGTCAGCGCCACGGCAGTGGGCTATCACGCCAGCCGAGTCGATTCGGGCAAATACGCCACCCCCGTCGCCGATGTGCCGCAATGCATCCTGATGCTGCCTCATGCCTTGCTGCAGGACCAGAATGTACACAGTTTGCGTGACATGCTGAGCAACAATGTGGCCGGCATCACTTTCGCCGCCGGCGAAGGCGGTGGTGGCCTGGGAGACAATCTTTCGATGCGCGGCTTCCAGAGTCGCAACAACATCTATGTCGACGGCATCCGCGACGCCACCCAGATGATCCGCTCCGATGATTTCAATCTGGACCACATCGAGGTGATCCGGGGTTCGGATTCGTCCTATTCGGGTGCCGGGGCCGTGGCCGGCGTCATCAACATGAGCAGCAAGCGGCCCGCCCTGACAAATTTCAACCATGTCAGCCTTGGGGGAGGAACGGCCGTCAATCGACGCGCCACCATCGATATCAACCGGATCCTCTCGCACAAGTACGGTATCGCCGCGCGTATGAACGCGATGGGCAATTTCAACAATATCGCCGGTCGCGATACGGTGTTCAACCACCGCTGGGGCTTCGCGCCCTCGATCACCTTCGGCCTGGGCACGCCGACCCGGGTGAACCTGTCCTACCTGTACGAGAAGGACCACAACCTGCCGGACTTCGGCATACTGCGCGATCCGCGCAATGATGTGAAAGTACGCGCCCTGCCCGGCAGCCGCTGGAACGGCTATTACGGATTGAGGAATTTTGATCGCGACGATGCACGGATCAATACCGTCACGCTCAAGATCGATCACGACTTCAGCAGCCAGCTGCAGCTGCGCAATATCTCCCGCTTCAGCGATGTCAATCGCCGGACCGGCGCCACCGCCACCACCCCGCGCCTGATGGATCTGGATCTGGCCGCCGGTACTTATGACGGAGGTTTCGGGCCGTCGGCCTTCCGGCGGGCCTATTCCACCCAGCAGGTCGAAAACCAGACCGACCTGATCTGGTCGCATGGCGACAAAGCCGGTCCGCACAACACGCTGGATATCGGCCTGGACTTCTCACGCCTGAAATACGCCGGCGCCCAGTTCTCCAACATCATTCCTGCCTCCGAACTCGGCCAGCTGAGCATAAGCCATCCCGCAGGCCGCTACGACGGTCCGGTCATGGCCTCCTACCCTATTCGCAATACCCGCAGTCAGCAGGTGGACAAAGGCATCTATCTGATCGATACCCTGGTGATCGACAGCCATTGGCAACTGACCGGCGCCGCCCGTTACGACAGCTGGGATCTGCAATATGAGGATCTGGTCGCCGGCAACCGCCAGACCAGGACCGATGGACTGTTCTCATGGAAACTGGGGGCCACCTGGAAGCCCACCCGGGCCGGTGCCGTCTACCTCAGCTATTCCACCGCCGTCCTTCGACGCCATCGCCTCCTACGGCTTGCTGGGGCGCGGCCAGCTGAGCCTGGCACCCGAAACCGCTGAGACCTGGGAGCTGGGCAGCAAATGGGAGTTGTTCCAGCAGCGACTGGCCTTGACCGCTGCCGTCTACCAGACGGCCATGACCAACGCGATGACTACCGATGCCTTCGGCAACAGCTTCAACACCAGTGGTCGTCAACGTGCCCGGGGGCTGGAGCTGACCGCTGCCGGCAGGATCACCGATATCTGGCAGATCATGGCCACCTATGCCTATATCGACAGCAAATATCAGTCGGGCAATGACGTTCCCGTCGGCCGGGCCTTGTTCAATACCCCCCGCAATTCGGCCACCGTATGGAACACCTGGACCCTGCCCGGCAACTGGACCATCGGCTATGGCGCGCAATATGTCAGCACCCGCTTCGTTTCCAGTCGACCTGCAGGCAATCTGCTGGACGGAGACCTGTCCCGGTTGGCGCTTTCCGGCCATTTCGTCCACAACGCCATGCTCGGCTACGCCATCAACGATCACGTCGGTCTGCAGTTGAATATCTACAACCTCGACAACCGGCGTTATTTCGATGTGGCGCTGAACGGCAGGGGCTTCGTACCCAATATCGGCCGCTGGGCCATGCTGACCACCAATATCCAGCTGTAACAGACCGGCTTGGCCCAGCACGATCATTGCCGACCGGCGGCCGGACCACTCGCGACGGGTCTTGCCGCCGCAGCTCGGCGCATGACATGCGTCGCTGACCGGATGCAACACCGCGTCGCATCAACTGGCCGCAGCCTCAAGGATGCGCAATATCTTGCGACTCGTTTATCCCATGGTTTGATCAAGGCTTTTCCCGCTGGCTTTGCCACGCGCCATATCACTCCATTGCGGTACGGATTCGCATGAATTTTCGAAAAGGACTTCAAAACGGCTGGCCATCAACGATCAGACATGAGTGCCATTTGCCCGCCCCTGATCAAATGCGTATCATTCTTGTTCGCAAGACGATCAATGCAGACCTTCGACAAAATGGTCTGTGACAGCCATCCGAATTCCCTGTCGTGCCAGGACTGACCCCGTGACCACTGATTCCTCTCCCTTTGTTCGTACCGCACCCCATGCAGTAGCCAGCCGCCGCCTGCCTTCCACCCTCGCGGCCACGCTTTGCCTGTGCGGTGTCGCCCATGGCGGCGAACTGCCGGCCGGTCCTGCCGACACATCCGCCGACACGTCATCGAACGGTCAGGACGTTCATTCGCCACACCATCATGGCAAGACACTGCAGCGTGTCGATGTCGTCGCTGACGCGGCCAGCTATCACGCCGACCACGTCGAGTCGGTCAAGTTCGCGGCACCGATCGCGGATGTGCCGCAAAGCATCCTGGTGATACCGGACAAGGTACTGCAGGATCAGAATGTGCACAGTCTGCGTGACGCCCTGACCAACAATGTGGCAGGCATCACCTTCGCTGCGGGCGAGGGCGGCGGCGGCCTGGGTGACAATCTCTCGATGCGGGGATTCCAAGGCCGCGATGATATCTACGTTGACGGCATCCGTGATGCCGCCCAGATGATCCGCTCCGATGATTTCAATCTCGATCACCTGGAAGTGATCCGTGGCTCGGCCTCTTCATACTCAGGGGCTGGATCCGTCAGCGGCGTCATCAACATGGCCACCAAGAAGCCCAGGCTCGAAAATTTCACGCGCTTCAGCCTCGGCGGCGGCACCGCCGCGAATCGCCGCGCCACGATAGATGTCAATCGAATTCTGTCCCAGGATCATGGCATTGCCGTGCGGCTGAACGCGATGGGCAATCTCAACAATACGGCTGGCCGCGATTCCATTTTCAACCATCGCTGGGGCTTCGCGCCGTCGATTGCCTTCGGTCTTGGCACCCCGACCCGGGTCACCTTGTCCTATCTCTACCAGAAGGATCACAACCTGCCGGATATGGGCATTCTGCGAGATCCTCGCAACATCACCCGTGTCCGCCAAGTCCCCGGCAGCCGCTGGGACGGCTATTATGGTCTGCGCAACTATGATCGCGACGATTCGCGGGTCAATGCCGTCACGCTGAAAGTCGATCATGATTTCAGTGACAAGCTGGTGCTGCACAATGTCTCCCGCTTCAGCGACGTGAATCGCACCACCGAAATCACCACCAATACGGTGCATCTCAACACGGCTGCCCTGCCGGACAATCTGGATCTGGCCGCAGGCACTTACAACGCTTACGGCCCGGGCGGTGTTCGCCGTCAATTTTCCACTCAGCAGGTGGAAAATCAGACCGACCTGATCTGGAAACAAGGTGACGAATCCGGTCTGCACAATACCCTGGATACCGGCCTGGATTTCTCGCGCCTCAAGTATGCTGGCGCACAGTTCAAGAATGCCATTTCCCAGTCAGATCGCAACGGGCTGAGCATCAGCGATCCGCTGGGCTATTTCGCCGGCGAACCGGCCGCGATGGCGATCAACAAGAACACCTCCAGCCAGCAGGTGGACAAGGCCGTCTATCTGATTGATACCCTGGTCATTGATCCCCACTGGCAATTGACCGGGGCCGCCCGCTTCGACAGCTGGGACCTGCAGTACAACAATCTGGTCGGCGGTGCCCTGCAAAGCAAGACCGACAATCTGTTCTCCTGGAAGCTGGGCGCCACGTGGAAGCCCACCGACCAGGGTTCGGTCTATCTGAGCTATTCGACGTCCAAGCAACCACCGTCGTTCGATACCATCGCCACCACCGGTTCGGTCAGCGGCAACCAGCTGAGCCTGGCGCCGGAAACGGCCAATACCTGGGAACTGGGTACCAAGTGGGAACTGCTGCAGAAGCGGCTTTCCCTGACGGCCGCGGTCTACCAGACCCAGATGACCAATGCCCTTACCACGGATGAATTCGGCAACGACTACAATACCAACGGCAAACAACGGGCCCGCGGCCTCGAGCTGACGGCCAGCGGCCAGATCACCGACTGGTGGCAGCTGATGGCGTCATATTCATATATCGACAGCAAATATCAGTCCGGCAACGACGTGCCCGTGGGTCGCGCGCTGTACAACACGCCTCGCAACGCGGCCAACATCTGGAACACCTGGACCCTGCCGGACAACTGGACCATCGGCTATGGCGCCCAGTATGTCAGCGCACGCTATGTCACCAACCGTCCGGCGACCAGCCTGTCCGATGGCGACCTGGCCAGCCTGATGCTGTCCGGCCACTTCGTGCAGAACGCGATGATCGGTTACACCGTCAACGACCATGTCAGCCTGCAGTTGAACCTGTACAACCTGACCAACAAGCGCTATTTCGATATCGCCTTCAATGCCCGCGCCTTCGTTCCCAATGTCGGACGCTGGGGCATGCTGACGGCCAACTTCCAGTTCTGACAAGCTCGATCACCTGCAACTATGCGGGTCCGTTCCCTCGCCGGGGCGGGCCCGCCTTGGTGTTCGCCGGCTCGCTCGGCATATCAGGGAGCACTTCACCCTGTCGAGGCAGGAGGTGCCCGGGTTCAAGTGCGCAAGCACGCATCTCGATATCGTGCAGATTCCTTGCGTCGCGCCGGATGCGCCATCCCGGACATGCTCAGGAACGGCAGGAATCCACGTTTCTTGGTGGACTCTGGCAACGTTCCGGATAACTTCCACCTGCATCACACCGACTCAAGGTTGGCATCGAGACCCTGGCGGACAGCCATCGTTCGCGCAGTGGCGGACGCCTTGTCAAGACGCTCATGGACGACATCCATCCCAGCCTTTGAATCAGGTTTCACGGACATCAAGACGCCTTTCTTGAGCATCATCCGATGGAGATGCATGAATCCGGGAACTCTCTTGCCTGACGGCAAAAGAGCTCAGTGAAGGAGCGATGCAAGAGACGCTAGCGTCATCACCATGGCTTGCCAAACCATCAGACCGGATCGTCACTGCTGTCGTCACAACTGTTTGCTTGACCCGCGCTCTTGGTCAAGCCTAGATTCGAATGGCCCCGTGCGGTCGGTATTCGATCTCAGGGAAGCGGAGCCATGCCGGAAGGATGCCGGCAGCAAGCACCCTCCATTTGCGGACCCGGAGCTGCCCACATGGATGTGATCGACCGGATGACCTCACTATGGCTGCCATGGCTGTGCTGGACCTGTCTGCAGACCTTGCTGCTGACCGGTCTGGTGGCCTTGCTGGATCGCTGCCTGCCAAGACTCTCGGCGGCGACCCGCTGCACGCTGTGGTGGCTGGTGGGGCTGCAGGTACTGGCGGGGCTGGGCTGGCGACTTCGGCTGGTCTGGCCATGGCCGCCAGGCGACGATGGCCTGCTGGCACGGCTGGGTATCCCTGCCGGTGACTTGGGCGTCAGCCCGCCCGGCGGCGGCAGGATTCGCCCGGCCATGCTCGACGACATCATCGTCCACGGTCTGCGCTGGCTCTTTCTGGCCTGGCTGGGGCTGCTCATCGTGCAGGTGCTGATCTCGCTGGGCCAGGCCTGGCAGGCACATGCCCTGCGTCGCCGTTCGCAGCCTCTGCAGCAGGAGCTGATCCGGACCCTGGCCGGCATCCAGGCACGGGGCATGGGGCTGCGGCGACTCCCCGAGCTGCGCACCGCCACCAGCCTCGGCTCACCGGTGGTCAGCGGCCTGTGGCGACCGATGATCCTGCTGCCGGCGACCTGCCCGTCGGCCCCGGCCGAGGCGGCGATGATGATTGCCCATGAACTGGCCCATCTCCGGCGAGGTGATCTGTGGCTGGGCTGGGTACCCGCCCTGGCCAGACATCTGCTGTGCTTCCATCCGGCCTTGCTGTGGAGCAACCATGCCTACCGACTGCAGCGCGAAAGCGCCTGCGACAGTCTCGCGATGCAGCACAGTCGCGAGGATCCCCAGGCCTATGGACGACTTCTGCTGCAATGGGGGGCTGCTCGGCCGTCCGATTCGCAACTGGGCAGTGCCCCCAGCGGACACCGCGACCTGCAATGGCGACTGCAGGCCTTGCGCCGCAATCAGGCGAAGTCGCCGGAGCGGCGATGGCAGGCCGTCGCCGCCATGCTGCTGAGCCTGTCGGGGGTGCTGCCATATCGCCTGAGCCTGGCCGATCCAGCGCTGCAGGCCGTGCAACCGCCCCCGATGATGACGCCGATCATCCCGGCCATGGCGCCACTGCCGGTACCGCCGCCGCCGGTGATCAGTCCGCCACGGATTTCGCCACCGATTCCGACGCCGGCGCCAGTCCCCGCTGGCAGCGGCCCCTCGTCCCGGCCTCCGACCGCCTGGGCCGCCTTCGATGGCCAGACCCTGTACTTCCAGGGCGGGGCCGACGACCAGGCACGCTTCGCTCGCCATCGGCAAGGCCAGCAGCCCGTGTTCTGGTACCGCCATGGTCAGCAGGTCTGGCTCAGTCATGACCCGGTCCTGATCCGGCAGGTGGTCGGGTCTCTGCAGAGCCCATCAGCCATGGCCGTCCGCAGCAATGCACTCGATCCGGCGCAGCGGGCATTGCTGCAACAGCAGTGGCTCAACGCCAGAGAGCAAAGCGATCTGGCCGCGCGCCAGGCCGATCTGGCCGCCAGTCAGGCCCGGAACCACCGCGCACGGGTCCAACAGCTGTGGCAGGCACGTCTGCGCCAGCCACCACTCCCGGCCGCCAGCATTGCCCACCCGCTCAGCCTCTCGCCGGAGCCGAGCGATACCACCGAGATGGACAAACTGCGCCAGCGACAGCGGGTCTTGCAGGAACAGATGCAGGATCTGGTCCGGCAACAGCAGGTCTATGCCACGCCCCCGCAGGCAACCGGCAGCGGTCAGGCCCCGGCAAAATTGCAGCGGCTGCTGGAAGGTGCCGTACGTCAGGGCCGAGCCACACCCGTCAACCCCTAGCCTGCGGCACTCTGCCGTCCGCTCGTCTCCGCAGCGCCCATGTCATGACCAGCCCCGCCAGCAGGCCCCACAGCGGCGCGCCGAGACCGAACCAGTCCAGCCCCGAGGCCGTCACCAGAAAGGTCACCATTGCCGGTTCACGGCCCTGTTCGGGAATCAGCGCCGTGGCCAGACTCATGGTCAGGGTCGGCAGCAAGGCCATGCCGGCGAGCACCGCAACCAGCACCGGCGGCAATGCCGCGAATCCCGCTGCCACAGTCGCGCCGAACAGACCCAGCAGCAGGTAGGTCAGACCTGAAGCCAAGGCCGCGACATAACGCCGGCGGGCATCGTCATGGACTTCGGCCCCCATGCAGATCGCAGCAGTGATCGCCGCCAGATTGATGGCAAAGGCCCCCAACGGAGCCAGCAGCAAGGTGGCCAGCCCGGTCCAGGTCATGACCGGCGAGGCACGGGTGGCCCGATAGCCATAGCTGCGCAGGACAGCCAGGCCCGGCATGTTCTGGGAGGCCATGGTGACCAGAAACAAGGGCAGCGCGATGGCCAGCGCATGCAGGCTGAATCGCGGCCACACCCAATGTGGATGGGCCAGTTGCAGTGCAGGCAAGGGCCCCTGCAGCTGGCCCTGGAATCCCGCCAGTCCGACCCCGACCGCCAGCGCGGCAAGCAGGGCGTAACGCGGCCACCACCGCCGACCGGCCAGCCACGTCGCCAGCATGCCCAGCACCAGGCCGGCATGAGCAGGCAGCAGGGCAAAGATCCGTATTCCGAAATGCAACAGCACGCCGGCCAGCATCGCCGCGGCCAGACCGGCCGGCATCCTGTTCATGATCCGCTCGAAACCGCCGGTGACGCCGGACAGGGTAATCATCGCGCCACAGATCACGAAAGCGGCAATGCACTCGGCCAGCGGCACGCCACTGGCTGCGGTGACCAGCAAGGCTGCACCCGGTGTCGACCATGCGGTCACCACCGGCTCGCGAAAACGCAGAGACAATCCGACCGAGGTCAGCGCCAGTCCCAGGCCCAGGGCCCACAACCAGGAACCGATTTCCTGATCGTCGGCACCTGCCGCCCGCGCGGCCTGGAACACGATCGCCGCCGAACCAGCAAAGCCGACCACCACCGCAATGACCCCGGCCAATATCGCGCTGAACGACAGATCCTGCCATACCGCACGCCGACCATTCAGGCCTGCTCCTTCACTCCCCACCTGCATGCACTTGGTGTCCCCCGGATTCAAGGCCATGACTCTGGCATGCCGCCGCCGCCAACTCAACGCGGGCGAGGCTTGGCCCGATGGGTGGCGGTGGCGGTCCAGGGATCATCCGGCCAGGGATGACGGGGGTAGCGGCCCTTGAGTTCCTTTTTCACTTCCGGATAGGTGCGCTCCCAGAAACTGCGCAGATCCCGGGTCACCTGGATCGGCCGGCCGGCCGGCGACAGCAGATGCAGCACTACCGGCACCGTGCCGCCGGCGATGGTCGGCGTATCGGCCAGCCCGAACAGCTCCTGCAACTTCACCGCCAGCACCGGACCACCCTCCGCCGCGTAATCCAGACGGCGACTCTGGCCACTGGGAACAGTGATGGCCTCGGGGGCCTGCGCCTCCAGCTGCTGCCGTGCCGGATAGTCCCACCATCCCTCCAGAGCCCGGGCCAGCTCGCCGCCGGACAATGCATCCAGCCGGCGCTTGCCCTGCAACCAGGGGGCCAGCCAATCTTCCAGCGTGGCCAGCAGATGCTCCTCCGACAGATCGGGCAGGTCCAGCGCCGGCTGCCAGCTGCGCAAGGCCTGATTGCGCGCGCGCAGGCGCTCACTGGCCTCGGTCCAGGGCAGGCAGCCCAGCCCCTGCTGGCGGATCGCCGCCAGCAGCGCCGCCAGGGCATCACCGGCTTCGACCGGTACGCTGCGGCGTTCCAGCACGATGGCCCCGAAACGGGACTCCTCGAAGGCTTCGGCGGCCTGTCGTTCGACATTCCAGACCACACGCCTGGCGGTGTTGAACAGACCGGCATGAACCCGCTCCAGGTCGGCCGGATCCAGCGGTGCCGCGCTCATCACCAGACTGTCGCGGCTCTCGTGACGCAAATCCATCACCACCAGCCAGGGCTCTCCCAGCAGCGACGTCGATTCGTGCAGACGGCAGCCCCGACCATTGGAGAGCGTGTAGCGCAGCGGTTGCTGCGGATCCTGGTGCGCAATCCGGTCCGGATAGGCGGCCAGCAGCAGGCCGCCTGTCCGCCAGGCATCCGGTACCCCGCTGGCCGCGGCGCGACAACCCAGGCGCTGGCGCCAGCCTTTGGAAAGTTGTTCGATGGCCGCCAGCGCCGGGATATCGGCATCTGCCAGACCACCGCGTCCCGAACGGCGGTCGCGCCAGCCATGCAAGGCGGCCAGCCGAGGCCTGAAGTCATCCGTGCGCGCCGCCTCGCCACGCAGCGGCGACCGGCTTTCCATCAAGGCCAGCACATCGGCCACCAGAGCCTGCTGCCGCTCGGGTGCCTGCAGTACCGCCGCCGCCAGCCGCGGCGGCGCACCCAGCGCCAGCATGCGCCGGCCCTGCGCGGTGATCCGGCCGGCTGCATCCAGGGCACCGAGCTGGCCCAGCAAGTCCCGGGCCTGCGCCATCGCCCCCGCTGGCGGCGTGTCCAGCCATGACAGCTGCGAACTACCCCAGGCCGCCAGTTCCAAGGCCAGCGTCGACAGCTCGACCTGGGCAATCTCGGGACTGCGGGCTGGCTCCAGCCGTCGGCTCTGCGGCCACAGGCGATAGGCATGACCAGCAGCGACACGGCCGGCACGACCGGCGCGCTGATCGGCCGAGGCTTGTGAAATCGCCACCGTGGCGAGTCGGGTAAAACCCGAGGCCGGATCGAAACGAGGTTCCCGCGCCAGCCCCTGATCCACCACCGCCCGGACCCCGGGCAAGGTCAGGCTGGACTCGGCCACATTGGTGGCCAGCACCACCCGTCGCTCACCGTCCGCCGCCGGCTGCAAGGCCTGCTGCTGGTCGGCCAGAGTCAGCTCGCCGTGCAAGGGCAGCACCTCCACCCCGGCCGCCACGACCTGCTCCAGCCGGCGCTGCAGACGGGCGATCTCGGCCCGACCGGGCAGAAACACCAGCACATCGCCATCGGTTTCGGCCAAGGCCTGCTGCACCCCGCGAACGAGCTGGCTGTCGGGGGTTTCCTGCGGCCGGGCCGGCGGATAGTGGATCGCAACCGGGAAACTGCGCCCGGCACTGCTCAGTCGTGGCGCCTTCAGCCAGACAGCGATGCGCTCGCCATCCAAGGTCGCCGACATCAGAACCAGCCGCAGATCAGGCCGCAGGGTCGCCTGCACATCCAGCGCCAGCGCCAGACCGAGATCGGCGGCCAGATGCCGCTCATGAAATTCATCGAACAGAATCGCGCCAATGCCCTCCAGTTCCGGATCATCCTGGATCATCCGCGCCAGAATCCCCTCGGTCACCACTTCGATCCGGGTTGCGGCACTGATCCGGGACTCGAAACGGATCCGGTAGCCCACGGTCTGGCCCACGGATTCACCCAGCTGCGCCGCCATGAATTGGGCTGCCAGCCGCACGGCCACCCTGCGCGGCTCCAGCATGATGATGCGGCGCCCCTCCAGCCAGGGCTCGGACAACAGGGCCAGCGGCACCTGGGTGGTCTTGCCCGCCCCTGGCGGGGCTTCCAGCACCAGTCTCGGCTGCGCAGCCAGGCTGCGCCGGATCTCGGGCAATACGGGGGCGATCGGAAATTCAACAGGTTTCGTCGAGCTCATCCGCCGGCATGCTACAGGCTGCAGACGCTCCGGTCAGGATCGGCCCCCCCGCCCGGCGCAGGATCTGCACGTCAGGGCGAGGAAAGCGCCGACGGTGCCTCCACTCGTACCGTGCGCTTGCCGAAGAAGCGCCGTTGATGATCTGCTCCGGCCGGGACCGGCACCCCGTCACCGAATGACCCGGCCGGCATCGGCGGCGAGCCTCCCGTCAGCCGGCCCGGTGGCCATTGACGGATCGTCAGCTGCGGATCCGCCGCTTCGCCGCTGGCCCAGTTCTCCTGCTGCAGGCGATAGCGCTGGGCATATTGGCGATAGTCGGCCCACATGGGTGGTGCCGACACCGCCAGTGCCGTCCCCAAGGCCAGACACAGCAGCCAGGGAGCCAGCCGCTGCAGCAGCGGCGCGTTGCAGCCGGCGGCCTCCAGGGTCAGGCCCAGCCCCGCTCCGAAAGCGGCCAGCGCCAGCACCATGAAGCATTGACGAACCGTATCGTGATGCTCGCAGCAGAGTTGCCCGAACTGATACCAGGCGGCAAAGATCGTGGCAGGCACCATGGCGGCCGCGCCGGCGGCCAGCACCCACAACCCCCTGCGTCGAGTCAGCGGCAGCCCCTGGCCGACGGCCAGACCCGCCGCGGCACCCAGCAGGGCCAGCTTGGACACCACTTGCAACGTGGCGGCGACGCCGGCATCGCCGGCGGCAAACCACAGATGCGGCCAGCTGGTCGTCACGGATGCCCGCAAGCTGCTCCACAGCTGATGGACCGGACCGGCACCCGGAATCTGTTCGACCACCCCTCCGGCCCGATGCGACAGCATCAGCCCCAATACCAGGCCGGCCCCCAGCAAGGACGGCAACAAGGCCCATCCGCCACGCCGCGACCGGCACAGACTGAGCAGGCCATGGATCAAGGCAAACATGGCACCGATTTCCGAACTCAGTGCCGCCAGCAGCAGCCAGCCGCCGCAAACCCAGCTCCGTACCTGCGCGCCAGGACGCAGATGTTCCGCAAAGACACCCATCACACCGGCCAGCGTCAGTACATAGGCCAGCGAAGCCACCGGCCAATAGAACACCCTGGCCACCGCATGGCCGCTCAGACACATCGCGCAGACCGTCAGCGTCAGCGGCAGCCAGTGCCGGCCCGCACCGGCGGCAACCCGCCACAAAGGCATAGTCGCCGCCGCCAGCAACCACAGCAGCGAGAACAGCAGCAGCTCCGGAATCCAGGCTCGCCCCGTGGCCAGCACCAGCCGGCCATAAAGATGGATCAGGAGTTCCGAGACCGGTCGCGGACTCCAGACCCAAAAGCGATGCCAGCTCGCGGCGCCCCCTTGCAGTGCCATGTCGTGGAAAATGTCATATTCGTCCGAATACCAATGGCCCAGCGGAAACAGCCCCGCGAACAACAGCAGGGTCAGGCCTGCCAGCCATGCCGCCATACGCCTTGCCACCAGCCTGCCCCCTGCGTGTGAACGCCCCACCCGGCGTCCTGCCGGTCATCGTGCACGCTGCAGCCCGGCTTGTCATGAGCCTCTGCAGCAACACCGCGGCACAAGGCCATGGACGATCAGTGCGCGGACATCCGCAAGGGCTGCAGCGACTGGAATTTCTGCCGATATTCGTCACTGACCGCCTTCGCTTCCTCGCTGCTGCTGATCACCTTGGGTGTCAACAGCACGATGATCTCGGTACGCGTGCGATTGCGTGAGCGGGTACCGAACAGACTGCCCAGCAGCGGAATCCGGCTGAGCCAGGGCATGCCCTGCCGCTGATCCACGTCCTGCTGCTGGATCATGCCGCCCAGCAAGACCGTCTGCCCGCTCTGCACAGCCACCTGGGTGTTGATCGAGCGTTCGGAAATGGTGGGATTGCCCTGGGCATTGGCGGAGTTGCCCAGCACGCTGCTGACCTGCTGGTTGATGCTCATATAGACCAGACCGCCCGGATTGACGCGCGGCTGTACCGTCAACAACACACCGGTGGGGATATAGGTGGCATTGTTGACCACATTGTCGGCATTGCTGTTGATATTGAGGCTGGTGGTATTGATAGGTACCTCGTCTCCGACCTGGAAGTTGGCCGTCTGGTTGTTCATCACCACCACGGACGGTGCGGACAGGACCTTGGTCTTGCCATTGGATTCCATCGCGTGCACGGCGACCTGCAGATTGTGGGTCAGAAATGAGTAATAGAACCCGTCACCCGCACCCAGGGTATTGCCGCCGCCGCCCACCGCGCCTTGCTGATGATTGCCGGGATCACCGGGAACGAGCGATGACGTACCGCCACTGTTCGAAGTCGTAGCGCCAGCCAGGCCCTCCAGATACCACTGCACGCCGAAGCTGAATTCGTTGACCAGGGTGACCTCCAGGATCCGCGCCTCGACCTGGACCTGGAGCGGACTGACATCCAGCTGCCGGATCGCCTGCTCGATCTCATGCCATTGCGCGGGCCGCGCCCGCACCAGCAGCTGGTTGCCGCCCTCGGCGGCAGTGATCCGCACGCCATGATCCAGGATACTGGCGCCGACATGCGGGCGAGCCATGCCGTCGGAGGCGAACTGATCGCCGGGCGTGCCCGCTGCCGCGGCCGTGCCGGCAGCGGTTCCGGACCGGCCCATGCCGATACCTGTGCCCATCCCGATACCCGTGTTCTGGCCGATGCCCGCGCCCATCGCACCGGATCCACCGGCTGTCGCCCCCAGTCCGCCGGCGTTGCCGGCGGACTGCCCCAGCGTCCGCGCGGTCAGCCCCGGCGCCACCTGACCGGAGCTCGGGCGATCGCCGGAGACGCCACTGTCGGAGCCATAGATGTCATTCAGATAGATGGCCATGTCGGAGGCCTGGATATTGTGTACATCATAGACGTGCAACTGCGGCTCGTTGCCGCCGCCACGATCCATCCGCGCGATCCAGTCCCCTACCTCCTGCAGATAATCCGGCTGGGTGGTGATCACCACCAGGGCATTGGTCCGTTCGATGGGAATAAAGCGGAACATGCCGGCCAGCGGCGTATTGCCCTGCGGCCCGAACAACCCGTTCAAGGGTTCCATCAAATCCTTGACGTTGGCCTGGTCGAGGCTGAACACGCCGACCGAGGTGCCACGCAGCCAATCCACATCGAAGGTAGCCACGGTCTGCTGGTAATTGCGCAATTCCTGGGGGGTGCCGGCCATCACCAGCAGATTGCGCCCCGGATCGGCCAGCAGTACCGCATCGGCCCGCGCAAAAGGCTTGATCAGTTTCTGCATCTCGATGGCCGAGATATAGCGCAACGGAAACAGTCGCGCCTGCAGCCCCCCAGCGGGAGCCGCGGCACCCAGCCCGGGGACCACGTTGCCGGCTACGGCGGCCGCGGCTGGAGTAACCACATAGCGCCCCTCCTGGCGAACCAGTGCATTGCCGGTCCAGGCCAGCAGATTTTCGAGAATCGGCAAGGCCTGGGACCGGGTCACCGGCTGCGAGGTCGAAAACGAGACCTGGCCTTGCACTCCCGGAGCCACGCTGTAATTGGCTTGCAGCAGATCGCCCAGAATGGCCTTGACCACGGCCTGGATCGGTTGCCCTTCGAAATTGAAGGTGACCGCCCCGGGTCCCTGCGCCACCCGGGCCGCTGTCGCCGGGCCCTGCACCCGCAGATACTGTCCCGAACCCGGACGATACTCGCGCCCGCCAGCGACGGCAGCGGCCGCCGCCGCGGCGGGTGGCACCGCGACCGGTGCCGGGCGCTCAGTGCCGGCCATGGCCTCACGCTGCAGGCGTGCATCGTCAGGCCGCTGCCAGTCCTTGCAACCAGCCAGCATGACCAGCAGCATCAAACACGGATAACGCAAGCATGGCGCCATATCTGCCGCATCCTCATGAATGGGTACCACTGGCAGCGGATGCCGCCGGAGGTTGCGCCCGCAAGCGCTGCAATGCCTGCCGCAAAGCTTCGCGACGCTGCTGTTCCAGAGCCTCATCGGGACCGGCGGGCGATGACGACATGGCCGGTCTAGTAGCGACTGAAGCGGCCGCTGCCGGCATCAAAGCCAGTCGCAGCTGCCGCCCATCCCTGGAAAACCAGGCCTGACGGGGTTCCAGCCGGGTCAGTTGCCAGCCACCGTCCGGCGTCCTGGCTCCCAGAGCGACCCGCAGGCCACCAGCCGCGGAAGCGGCCCCCGCCGGACCGGATCCCGGACGCGGTCGCAGCAGAGCCAGCTTCAGCCCCGGACTGATGATCACACCCGTCAGTTCCAGATCACCCAGTCGCCGGCCCTCTCCTCGCGGCTGCAACGGCTGCCGGTCCGGGTTCAGCAGCGGCCGTTGCCAGATCGCCGAAAACCGGGACAGCGCCGGCACCGCCGCCGCCGGTACGGAGGCGGCCTGCGCCAGCATTGGAGGCAAGGGCCCTGGCGGACTCCAGTGCACCCGTCGATCGCCACCGGCCAGCAGCCACAGCAGCCCCAACCCGGCCAGCAGCACGCCAGCCAGCAGCCACCGCGTCAGCATCCGTTCGCCCGCCGCATTCATGGCGCCGGCTCCGGGCTCGCAGCGGCGGCAGCCACCCTCAGAAAACCGGCCACCGTGAACTGGACTTCGGCGCGGGGATCGGCGGCGTCGTTGAAGGCCTGCGCATTCGGATACATCACGAAATCACTGATGTAAATATAGGGATGTCCATATTCCAGGTCATATAGCACCGCTGCCAGACCGGCCGGATCGCAACGCAGATTGATCGTGACCCGGACCTCGCGATAACTCGCCTGCCCCTCCCGATCCATGGCGACCGGTATTTTCTGGGTGACTTCACAGGCCGCCGGCCCGCCGTGGGCGGCCACGCTGGCCACCACCCGCTGCATCAGATCCGCCGAAGCCGTACTGGGGTCGTCATCCGGCAGAAAATCCCGGGCTTCCGAGGGCTGCCGTTGCAGACCCGCCAGGCGCCGCTGCCATTCAGGCCGCAAGGCCAGTCGGGCCGCGTTCGTGGCCTGCTGCTGGCGCAGGGCGGCCATTTCCTGACGCTCACGCCAGGCCGGCGCCACCAGCCACCCATGCAGGCCGATGCCATACAGCAATGCAGCCAGCAGCAAGCCCAGACCGATCGGCCACAGCGCCGCCGGCAGCTTCGGCCATTCCGGCCGGCGCCTCATGGCCGGGATTCCAGGGCTGGCCGATGCAATTGCGCCGTCATCGAAAAACGCTCCTTGCCGGACAAGGGGTCGCGCAGGATCGTACCCTGGAACCCGGGTTCACCCAGATCGCTGGCGGCTTTCAGCACATCGACAAGATGCGCGGCCTGAGGTGCCAGGCCGAGAAAGCTGAGCCTTCCGTCGGCATCGATACTGAGACGCTGCAGCGAAGTGTCGTCGGGCAGCCGTCGACTGAGTTCGGCCAGCACCTGAACCACCGGCACCGTCTGCTGCCGCCGCCGTTCGAGAAAGCCGGCCGCACGGCCACGCTCGAGACCTTCCCGTTGCAGCTCGGCCAGTTGCCGCAACGGCAACTGCTGTGCCGCCACCGCCGCCCGCATGTCCAGCAGCGCGAGATGCCGGTTGTGACGCCACTGGCCGGCCACCGCCAGCAGCAATGCCAGCAGGCACAGACCCAGTCGCACATTGAGCCGGCGGCGCGGACGAGGATGGGCAGGACGACGCGGCGGCGGCAGCAGATTGAAACCGGCAAGACCGTCGGCCTCAAGCAGGTCCACACCGTCCAGCGCCAGCCCCAGATCGGCCAGCCGTGCCAGCCAGCCATCCAGCCGCGCCCTCGGCGCTACCGCCAATCGTGCCTGCAAGGACGACGATCCGGTCGCGGCCGGCACTTCCCGGATATCAAAATACACCTGCTCCGGACGGAACGGCGTCTGACGGTCCATTTCAAATCGGGCGATCCTCACCAGCGAGTGACGGGCGGCCGTTGGCAGCTGCAGCTCTCTGACCAGACCGCAACCGGCAGGCAGGCCCAGCCACAATCGGCGGTCTTCGACGGCGACGCCCTGCATCGCGGCAAGCACATGCTGGCGCTGCAGTTCGGCGGGCAACCGATCCGGCCAGCGGTCCAGCAACTGCCTCCCCTCGGCGGCGAACAACTGCCAGTACTCACCAGCCGGTATCAATACCAGCTGCAACCTGCCTTCCCGCAACAGCTGCCCCAGTCCTGACGGCAGGGCGGCCACACATTGCCGCCAGCCCTCGGCCAGCGTCAGCCGCCAGCCGACCGGCAACCGCAGCAGCAGGCCACGCCAGCCGGATGCCCATCGCTCCGCCATGGATGCGCTCATGGCATGCCATCCTCCTGCCAGCGCAGGACCGTATAAGCCCTATCTGCAGACCATCCCTGCAGTCGTACGGTCGCGGCCAGCGTCGCCCGCACCCCGTCCCCTGCTTCGGCACTGACCTCCACACTTTCCACCGTCCCCCAGGCCGTCGCGGCAGATATCGCCATGGGCCGGCTGATCCTGGCCAGATAGGTCTGGCGGGCAGCCGCTGGATCCAGTCCCGTGGAGGCCGCCAGCACCCGTGCCGAAGCCAGCTCCGGCACCGGCATCGCCATGCCCGACCACAGCGTGGCGTCCGGCAGCATCAACTTCAGCGTCGCCGGTCCCAGTCCGGGAATGCGCCCCAGCTCCTCGACACTGGCAAAAGGCGCGCCGCGCGGCCCGTAATCGGCTCCTGCAGCCCGATACCTGGCATCCTGCCGCTGGTGCTGGCCCAGCGTCAGGATCGGGCTGCGCCAGGCGATCAAGGCCGCCGCCACATTCCGTGCATCCTTCACACCGGCCTGCATCAGCCAGCGCTGCAACAACCCGGCCGGTGCCTGGTTGAGGTCGATCTTGCCTCGATCGTCGCGCACGGAAATGCGGACGTCCATACCATCGCGGGTCAGGTGCCGGGTGGCACCATCGATACGCAGCGGGGCGGCCGGATCTGGCGCCTGCAACAAGCTGAAGATCGTTTCGATCAGCGCCGACTCGGCCACGTCACGGGCCAGTGCATGAGCCAGCTGGTATCGTGCCTGCAAGGCCTCGACCCGCGCCACCAAGGCATAACTGCCGACCAGAATGCCAAGCAGGGTGCAGGCCCACAACACCACCAACAAAGCCGATCCGCGCTGATCCCGGTTCATGGCATGCCTCCATCGAAAGCATCCGGTGTCTGCAGCGGGTCAGGATCGATCCGTGGCGCAATATCCAGCGGCGGCCATGGCTGCCGGTCCTTGAATTGCAGTTGCAGGCCGATCAGCCGCGGCAATCGCCCTGGCACGGTCCAGTGCCCCTGCCAGGCGCCCTCCCGCTCCGGCGTATCCGCATCCCGGTAAGCAAAATGGCCGCCACTGATGCCATCCAGCAACACCTCCGGCGGCAGTCGCCAATGCAGCGGCTCTCCGTGCATGGGCAGATCCGCCAGCTGCAGTTCCAGACGTCCGGAACGGCCGTCCATCTGTACCAGTTGCAGTTGCTGCACCTGCAGACCACGACCACCCAGTGCCGCCACGGACGGTGCCACAAAGCGCAGCTTCCGGGGGCCTCCTTGCAGCCATCCAGGCGGCCTTGATACCGGGTCCGGGATGGCCACGGTCCGGATCTGGGCCAGACTGCGGCGCAGAAATTGCCGGGTCGCGAAGATCTCTTCATCACGACGGGCCTGCCGCAGCCCCGTCTGGACCAGCTTGCGGGAACCGCTGAGCGCGGCGTAGACGGCACTCATCAGTACCGCCAGCAACAGCATCGACAACAGGACCTCCAGCAGGGTGAAACCTCCCGCCCGAACGCGTCCCGCCCCTTTGGGCCGGCTCATGGTACCGATTCCAAGGCGGGCACCCGGGCGATGCGCAGGGTATGAAATCGCTGATGGCGGGCCTGTCCGGCCACGCGCCAGGTCAACTGCAGATCCAGGCGGTAAAGGCGAATACCGGCCGCAGACGCACGATCAGCCAGCAGCGTCGTCTGCAGACGCCAATGTCCACCCTCTTGCAGCGTCCCCTGGCTGATGCCAGCCCGCGCCGGACCGGCGGCGAAGGCGGCATCCAGCAAGGATCGCGCTTCCTGGATCCGCCCGATCTGCCCCGCGGCCTGCTGGTGCAATTGCCGCGAGCGCCCGGCCAGCATCAGCAAGGCGGTCAGGGCCACAGCCAGGATCATGATCGCGGCGATCATCTCGAGCAGACTGAACCCGCGCTGCGCATGCCCCATGTCATGGCTCCACCGTCGCGGTACTGATGGCGACCGCACCGGTCAACCAGGAAACATCGAGTCGCCACTGCCGGCGGCCTTGCCGCAGGGTGACCCGTCCGCCGCTGGAACTGCCGTCCGGGAAAAAACGGATGCCGCCGGCTTCGGTCGCCGCAGGCTCGACGGCCTCTCGCGCATAGCGCATGCCAAGATGCAAGTCCCCGGACAGAACCACCGGGACCGCGTCGCCGATGCGATAGCTGGCGCGCGCCGGATCCAGCCGGAAATCGGTGATCCGGCCACCGACCACGGCTTGCAGCCGCGCCCGCCGCAGCGCTGCCGCCAGCTCCCCCGCCGCCGACTGGGCACGGGCGCCACCCAGACCGCGCTGCACGGAAACGGCCGTCATCGTTGCCATCACCCCGATCAGCAATACCACGCAAAGCATCTCCAGCAGGCTGAAGCCGGACGCCGGACGCCGGAGATCGTCGCGGCCTTTGCAGGTCGCGCCGCAGGGTGGCCGCGGACTCACTGCCAGTTGCCGACATCGGCGCTGTATCCCTCGCCACCGGGCTGGCCATCCTGGCCATAGAAGACCAGATCGTAACTGCCATGCTCGCCCGGATACGCGTAGCCGAACGCATGCCCCCAGGGATCACGCAAGGCCCCGGCTCTGGCGTACGGCCCCTGCCAGTTCACCGCCCCCTGGGGGCGCTGCAGCAGGTCCTGCAGTTGTGCCGGCGGGCTGCCGTTGTCCAGCGCATAGGCCTCGACGTCCTGGGCCAGCGTCGCCAGCTGGGCCTTGCCCGCCCCGTACTTGCCCTTGTCGACATTGCGTCCGACCTGGCTCACCACCACGGTGCCGACGATGCCGATCAGCACGATCACCGCCAGCATTTCCAGCAAGGTGAAGCCGGCTGCCGCCGGCCGACCGGCACGAGGCGGATGCAGGAGGTCGGAACCGCGTGAATGGAACATGTTCAACTCCCGGACGGGTCACTGGATATGGCTGGTCAGGCTGAGCAGAGGCAACAGGATGGCAGCCATGATGATGGCCACCAGCACGGTCATGACCAGGGTCAGGGTCGGCACCAGCGCCGACAGCAACCGGTCGATGCTGCGGCGTGATTCGGTATCGAAGGTATCGGCGACCTGCAGCAGCAGGCGATCCAGTTGGCCGGCCTCTTCGCCGACCTGCACCATCTGCACCGCCAGCGGCGGGAACAGTCCGGTCTGGGCCAGCGCCGTGCCCAACCGGCCGCCATCGCGCACCGTTTCGATGACTTGCTGCAGGGCCGCGGCCAGCGCCAGATTCGCCGTGACGCCGGCCGCCACCTGCAAGCCGGCCAGCAACGGCACGCCATGATGCAGCAAGGCGCCCAGGCTGCGGCTGAGACGTGCCGTCTCCAGCTTCAGGGACAAGGGACCGATGCCGCGCAGGCCCAGCCACCAGGCATGCCAGCGACGGCGCTGCCCGGGCTGGCGCATCCGGTGCCGCCAGCCGAACAGGGCCGCGATCAGTATCGGCGGCAGCAGCCAGCCCAGCTCGCGCAGCGCCGTCCCCAGCCCCAGGATCAGGCGAGTGATCCAGGGAATCGGTACCTGCATGTCGGCGAAGATCGGCACGAACTGCGGGACGACCCAGGACAGCAGCAGGATCAGCGAGCCCAGCACGCCGGCCAGCAGAAACGCCGGGTAGATCAAGGCATTGATGATGTCCCCTCGCAGCGTCTGGGATCGCTCCAGATAACCGGCCAGACGTTGCAGACTGTCATCGAGTGAACCGCCGGCCTCGCCGGCCCGCACCAGACTGACATAGAGACGGGAAAACACTCCGTTTTCAGCATCCAGCGCCAACGACAGCGGCTCACCGCCGCGCACCCGCACGCGCAGCCGCTCGATGAGCCGCCGGCCGCCCCGCTCGTCACGCAGCTCGATCAAGACCCCCAAGGCCCGGTCCAGTGGCTGGCCCGCCGCCAGCAGGGTTGCCAGTTGCTGGGTGAACAGCAGCATCTGTGCTCCGGACAACTCATGCCGCCGCCGCAGGCGCTGCCACAGGCCCGCCCCTGCCCCAGGTTCGGCGATGACGGCTGCCAGAGGAATATGGCCCTGCTCCTGCAGCCGGTGGACCACCTCGGCTTCGCTGGCCGCCTCCAGCCAACCCTGCAGAGCCTCGCCCTGCTGGCTCAGTGCCGAATAACTGAACCGGCTCATCGGATGACCACCCGCCACGCCCCCCGGCCATGACGCAAGGCGGGCACGGAACGGAAAGATAAGGATGGACGGTCAGGCGGCCATATGAGTGACACGAAGCACCTCCTCAAGGGTTGTCAGACCCCGCAAAGCCTTGCCGATGCCGTCTTCATACATGGTCCGCATGCCGGCAGACCTGGCGGCCGCCTCAAGCTGTTGTTCACCGGCATGCTGCATCACCAGTCGCTGGATCGGCGCCTCCATCACCAGCAGCTCGACAATGGCGCAACGGCCCCGAAAACCGGTCGGATTGGCAGCACTGCTGCCGGGCCGCCACAACTGCAGCGGAGCGCCCGCCGCATGACGATCCAGCTCAAAGCGCTCGATCAGTTCCGAAGAGGGCTGGTAGGGAATCGCCAGCTCGGGATCCAGTCGGCGCACCAGCCGCTGCGCCAGCAAGGCATTGACCGTCGAGGCCAGCAGATAATCCTCGACGCCCATGTCCAGCAAGCGGGTGATGCCACCGGCCGCGTGATTGGTATGCAGGGTGGACAATACCCGGTGCCCGGTGAGGGCGGACTGGATCGCGATGCGGCAGGTCTCCAGATCGCGCATCTCACCGACCATCAGAATGTCGGGATCCTGACGCAGGATGGAGCGCAGCGCAGTGGCGAAATCCAGGCCGATCTGCGGTTTGACCTGAATCTGGTTGATGCCTTTCAACTGGTATTCCACCGGGTCCTCGACCGTGATGATCTTCACCTCGTCGGTATTGAGTCCGGCCAGTGCCGTATACAAAGTGGTGGTCTTGCCCGAGCCGGTGGGTCCGGTCGCCAGAACGATGCCGTGCGGTCGCTTCAGCACCTCCAGCAGACGTGCCTCGAAGTCGGCATCAAATCCAAGATGGGCAAAATCCAGCACCACCGACTGCCGGTCCAGCAGGCGCATCACCACCGACTCGCCGAACCCGGTGGGCACCGTGGAGACCCGCACGTCCAGCTCGCGGCCCTGGACCCTCAGCACGATGCGGCCATCCTGCGGCAGGCGACGCTCGGCGATGTTCATTCTGGCCATGATCTTGATCCGGCTGATCACCGCCGCGGTCGAACTGGCCGGAGGCGACTCCACGTCGTGAAGCACGCCGTCGATCCGGTAGCGTACTTTCAACGTGGCATCATAGGGCTCGATATGGACATCCGAGGCCCGTTGTTCGACCGCACGCTGCAGCAACAGATTGACCAGCCTGATCACGGGCGCTTCGGAAGCGAGATCCCGCAGATGCTCGACATCATCTTCGGCGTGCCCTGCCTCGTCGAGATGCTCGACGATGGTTCCCATCGCCGAACGACCACTGCCGTAGCCCCGCTCGATCAATGCCTCGATCTCCGAACGCAGGCCCACCCACAAGGCCACCGGGCGACCCGCGGCCAAGGCGATGGCATGCAGCGGATAGCGATCGGCCGGATCAGCCAGCGCCACCGCCAACTGGCCATCAGCGCATTGAATCGGCACGGCCTGCTGGAACTTCAGGAATCGCGGCGAAAGCTCCAGCGACGGCGGAGGCAGCTCGGCCACGCTGGCGGCGACCAGCAGCGGTACTCCCAGCTGCTCGGCCCAGGCCTCGGCCACGTCCCGTTCAGAAACCATGCCGAGGCGTACCAGCAAGCCGGTCAGGCTGCCGTCGGTCGGCTGCAGCAGGCGCCGGGCCCGCTGCAGATCCAGCGGCTTCAGACACTCCCGTTGCAGCAACCACTGGCAGACCGCCTCCACCGCCGCATGGTCCATGCCGGCCACCGCAGCGGCAAGCTTCGCCGGAGCAGCCGATGACAGGCTTGCAACGCCGGGGACAGCCATGGACGCCGCATCGCTCCGACCCGGGCTGACAGAAGACATGCTTGGCCCTCCCTCGACTCCCGCCACCATCGGCCCGATGATTCCACAGCCGACTTCATGGGATATGTGAACGCGTGATACGGACTCAGGGTCGGCGGGGTGTTCCCTCTCGTTGTGCTTTGCGACAATGACGGGCCACGTTCCATTGCGGCCCTTGCATGCAACTTATCGATATCGGCGCCAATCTCACTCACGAATCCTTCCAGCATGACCTGGACCAGGTTCTGGACCGCGCCCGCCAGGCCGGCGTGCAGACGCTGCTGGTCACCGGCGCCTCGCGCGCAGGCAGCGAGGCAGCCCTTCAACTGGCGCAGGCCCATCCGGGCGAGCTGTATGCGACCGCCGGCGTGCATCCGCACCATGCGGTGGACTACGATGCGGCCACTGATGCGGTGTTGCGACAGCTGGCTGGCCAGACACAGGTCCGGGCCGTCGGCGAGACCGGTCTGGACTATTACCGCAATTTCTCCACGCTCGCCCAGCAGGCCCATGCTTTCGAAAGCCAGCTGCAGATCGCCGTGGAGTGCGGCAAGCCGGTGTTTCTGCACCAGCGCGATGCCCACCGGGATTTCATCGGGATCCTGCGCCGCTACCGCGACCGGCTGTCCGCAGTGGTGGTGCACTGCTTCACCGATCAGGCCGCCGCGCTGGATGACTATCTGGATCTGGACTGCCATATCGGCATCACCGGCTGGCTCTGCGACGAGCGCAGGGGTACCCATCTGGCCGAGCTGGTCCGCCGGATTCCTGCGGACCGTCTGATGATCGAAACCGATGCGCCCTATCTGCTGCCACGCTCGATCCGGCCACGACCGAAGCACAATCGCAACGAACCGATGCATCTTCCGCATATATGCGAGGCCGTGGCCATGGCCCGTGGCGAAAGCCCGGAACAGGTCGCCGCGGCGACAACGGCCACCGCACAGGCTTTTTTCGGTCTGCCGGCACGCTGAAGCCTGAGGCCAGTCGCCGGAACTGACTTTCAACCCGGTGGCCTGCAGCCAAGGCGGATGCCGAGGGACGAAAAGAGCGGGACGCCTGGTACAACGGCGGAGTCCATGACTTGTCGCCGCTGGCACGCCCAGCCGTCGTTTATCGATGAAAGTCGAGGCTCCTTGCCTGGAGAGTTGGCGCAGGTGCCTCGAAAAATCTCGCCAGGGGCTGCCCCGTCCTCACGGGATCCATGGGATGCGCAAAACCAGATGCAGATATACGGGGTTGATGAAGATCCCCCGCGGGCTGGATCCGGGCTTTGCCTCAGAGCCTGCAGGCCGATGGCGAGGCGAGCCCTCAGCCCGTGCGGGCCGGGCACGAGCCCCTTAATCCAACCGGCGGATCTCGCCGGGGGCCAGGCCATCCAGTGACCAGTCACCGACCCGCTCACGCACCAGGCGCAAGGTCGGCAGCCCCACCGCGGCTGTCATCCTCCGGACCTGACGGTTGCGGCCCTCGCGCAGGGTCAATCGCAACCAGGCAGTAGGAATCGACTTGCGGAAGCGGACCGGCGGATCGCGTGGCCACAACCACTCCGGCTCGGTCACCAGCTCGGCGCTGATCGGCAGGGTCGGTCCGTCCTTCAGGAGCGGACCAGCCCGCAGTGCCTGCAACTGCAGCAGGTCCGGCGCCCCTTCGACCTGGGCCAGATAGATTTTGGGCTGCTTGTGCCTAGGATCCGTCAAACGGTGTGCCAGCGGACCGTCGTCGGTCAGCAGCAGAAAGCCTTCGCTGTCCATATCAAGACGTCCAGCCGGATAGACGCCTTTTTGAATCACATGGTCGGCCAGGGTTGGACGCCCCTGATCGTCGGTGAACTGGCACAGCACACCGAACGGCTTGTTGAGAGCCAGCAACATGAGCCTTCGCCTCAGAATGGCCGCGGGCAGACCGACTGCAGGCCGTCGATATGCTCATGCAGATCAGGAGCGATACCTTGCCACATCGGATCAAGGATGAAGTCGATGCCCTCATGCCGGGCCAGCTTGGCTGCCGGAATGAAATCGGCATCCCCCGCTACCAGCACGATCTGGTCCACCAGCTTCTTGTAGGCAAGGGTGGCGATGTCGATGCCGATCTCCATATCGACCTGGGTCTGGTGCATGTCAGGCTCGAAGTGCTCGTCACCGAGTTCGTCCCAGTTCAACTGGCCCTCATTGAGCAGCTGATAGCTGTGACGGCGCAACTGCCATTCCCCGCGCTCGGCCAACCGGCCCAGTCGCAGTGCCAGCTTGCGCTGACGCCGCAGCTGGTCATGCAGCTCGCGCCGGAATGACGCGGCACCGGTACGGCCGAAGTCGATGGAATCACCACTGACCGGCTTGGTGAAGGATTTTTCCAGCGGCGGGCAGTCATAGAAGTAGATGCGATACAGCGCGTCCCGCGGACGGTCCAGGGTCTTGAGGTGCTCAAGCGCCATGCCGAAGACGGTCTTGGCGACCGTACGGGCATCGCTGGCATCACGCTCGCCCCACACCTTGCGGTAACGCGCCAGAAAAAAAGCCCCATCGAAAAGGATGGCTGTGCTGTGCATAAACAGACCTTATGAATGTCGGAACAAATATCCGGATGTCGTTCATCGTTGCCATCAGGGCAGCGACCATCCGGCCTGGATATACCGGCCTGCGTAATAGCGCGAACCGGGTACGGCACCTGCTTGCCGAGGCAGGGCGATCTTGTTTGCGGATCCGTCCATGCGCCCCGCTGACCGCCTGATAACGTGCATGTTGCCAGCTAGTCTAACCTGCCGCTCGCCATGTTGCAGCGTTTGGGTCTAGTCGATGCCTGTCCCGACCCGTCGCTGCGTATGGGCTTCATGCAATGCGGCCTCGCCAGACAGCCAGTCCCGGAATTTGCGCACGCCCTCATGCTGCAGGGAGCGCGGCGGATAGACCAGGTGATACGATTCCGGAATCTGCAGATAGACCGACCCGATCACCTGCAGCAAACCCGCATCAATCAGCGGCTGGGCCATCACCATCCGGCCCAGTGCCACTCCGATACCCTCCACTGCCGCACGCTGCAGACTGTCGACATTGTCGAATTCAGCTACATAGCGGGTCGCAGGCGTGGCTCCGGTCTGCTCGAACCAGTATCGCCACTTGTCCGCGCTGTCGCCCAGCAACGGCCATGTTTCCGGCCGCTGCGGATCGAGCTGACGGGCCTGCAACAGCGCTGGAGCCGCGACCGGAATGATCCACTCGCCGAACAACCGCTCGCTGATGACGCCCGGCCAGCTGCCCAGACCATAGCGCAAGCCAAGATCCATCGACTCACGGTCAAAATCGACCACGGCATCGGTCGAGGACAGATCCAGCTGCAACTCCGGATGCAGACGCACCAGCCCCGCCAGCCGGGGAACCAGCCAGCCGGTCAGCATGCCGGGAATGGCCGTCAGGCTGACCCGCAGATCATGCCGGCATTGGTAGTCGAGCAAGGCCCGCTCGATGTCGACGACATGATCGCCGACCGCGTCCAGCAAACGCTGCCCGTCACGCGTCAGTTCCATGCCCCGCGGCCCCCGTTCAAACAGCTGCCGACCCAGACGCTGCTCCAGCTGGCGGACCTGATGGCTGAGCGCGCTGACCGTGATATGGGCCGCCGCAGCCGCTCTGGACAGATTGCCGAAGCCAGCCACCTGGACGAAATAATGCAACTGGCTGAGCGGAAGTCGTGACATTCAAAAATTTCTCAAGTCTGCCTGTCATAAATTGCGATGGAACAAGGTCATTTCTCGACCTATCTTGATTTCACCTCAAGCCTTTGACAAGGTGCCACCGATGCCTTCGCCCTGGACGGAATGGCTGTTCATGCATGGCCACATCACGCATGCCGAAACAGCGCGGACGCTGCTGCGGACCGAGTCCAAAGTCCCGCCGCCTGCCGGGCCACGGCCGCGTCAACGGCGGCACGGGTGGCTCAGGCCGCCGCCCGAGCCTGACCATGCCGTCCTTGACTTGATTCCCGCATCAATCAGGCCAAGCATAGGCAAACCTTGTTGATCCGGGAGTTTTCTGATGTCTTTGCGCAGACTCGGTCGATCCGACCTTGAGATCGCCCCCCTGGTGTTCGGCGGCAACGTGTTTGGCTGGAGTGCCGACGAGGCACGCTCCTTCGCCCTGCTCGATGCCTTCGTCGATGCCGGCTTCAATCTGATCGATACCGCCGACGTCTATTCGGCCTGGGTGCCCGGCAACCAGGGCGGCGAGTCGGAAACCATCATCGGGCGCTGGCTCAGGCAGAGCGGCAAGCGGCAGCAGGTGCTGATCGCCACCAAGGTGGCGAAATGGGATCGCCACCCCGGCCTGTCGCCGATCAATATCCGGGCGGCGGTCGAAGCCTCGCTGCAGCGCCTGCAGACCGACCATATCGATCTCTACCAGGCCCATGAGGACGATGCCGGGGTGCCCCTGCATGACACCCTCGGTGCCTTTTCCCGGCTGATCGAGGAGGGCAAGGTCCGCGTGATCGGCGCCTCCAACTACCGTGCCGATCGCCTCGCGGAGGCGCTCAAGGTATCGGCCGAGCACCGCCTGCCCCGCTATGAAAGCCTGCAGCCCGAATACAATCTGGTGGATCGCCAAGGCTATGAGGCGGAGCTGGAGCCCCTGATACGCCGGGAGGACATCGGGGTGATCAGCTACTACTCGCTGGCCAGCGGCTTTCTCAGCGGCAAATATCGCAGCGAGGCCGATCTCGCCAAGAGCGCCGCCCGCGGCGAAGGGGTCAGGAAATATCTCGATACGCGTGGCCTGCAGGTTCTGGCCGCGCTGGATCAGGTCGCTTCGCGCCACCAGGCCAGTCCGGCCCAGGTCGCGCTGGCCTGGCTGATTGCCCGCCCCGGCCTGACCGCACCGATCGCCAGCGCCACCTCGATCGACCAGCTGGACGATCTGCTGGCCGCGACGCGGCTGCAGCTCGACGACGGCGATATCGAGGCGCTGGACCTCGCCTCCGCCTACTGAGCCACGCTGCCGGAACGGGCCGGAGCCCCCGCCGGGACGGCTCCGGTTGGAGCCGTTCGCGGCGGTGGTGGCGGGCTGGCGGGCGCAGGCTCCGCCGCATCGGGTGCCTCGATCCGATAACCGGCCGCCCGCAATCCCTCAAGATAAGGCGATGGGCTGGCCAGCAGCAGGTCCATCGGCAGCGTCGCGAATACACCGGCATGATGCTCCAGCGCATCCCGGGTCACCTGCAGCCAATGCTGTCGCTGGCGCGCGGGCAGATCATCCAGGCCTTGCTGCTTCAGAAATCCGGCCTCGCTGATCACGTCCATGCAGGTCACCCGTTCGTCATGGGCGTAGGCGGCCTGCAAACCCTCGATATCACCCGCTGCCCAGGCCCCGGCGCGCTGCCGCAAGGTCTGCATGTCGACATCCAGATTGGCCAGAGTTTGCGCGAAACACTGCCGGTCATCCAGGTCGCTGCGCTTGAAGGTCTTCACCAGATGGCGCGGCTGCTCGATCAGCACCAGGGTCTTGGTCGGCAGACGCTGCAGGTGATCGGCCAGCGCCAGACGGCGGATCTCGGCCAGCACGCCGCCCGAGTTGTCCAGGCCATGCGCGGCCAGGGCCTTGCGATACAGCTGGTAGGCGGCGAACAGCGGCCGCCAGCGCTCGACCTTGTCCGAATCCCCCAGATAGCGGGACTTCAGGATCTGCCAGCGCGCATAGTCCTGTGGCGCCACCACATCGCGCAGAGTCTGCCCGTCGGGATTGTTGCGCACGCCGATCAGGCTGGGCAGCAGCCATAGCTTGCCGAAAAAGCCGGTATCCAGCTTCATCTTCACCCCGGGCGGGTCCAGCAGCACCTGCGACCGGGCCAGGGCCGAGGCCACTTCCTGCGACTGCCACTGCATGTGCTGCGGCAGCGGCGAGGTCGTCCCGAGGATCCACAGCACATGACCGGGTTTGCTGACACGCCACAGCCCGGGCCCTGACTGGGTGCCGGTGACCTGGATCGGTACCAGGGTCGCCGCGCTCTGGCGACTGACCGCAGGCGTCGGCGTCTGCGCCGACAGCGGCAGCGCGCTGGCGACCGTGACGGCCAGACATGCCATCAAGCCGCCGCGCCACCACGCCCCCCGGGTTCCGATCCTGCCCATGTTCAAGCCTTCACTGTCCATCGAAGCACTATAAAGCAGTCCGGGACGGATCGCCTTCAGAGCAGCCTGGCCCGCCGTGGATACGGAGGCACATCGACATATTCGCCACTTCGAAGACGCGCCTGTAGCCCCTGCCACCACGCCGGATCGAACAATTCGGGATGGGCCTCGCCCAACAGGCGGCGCAACTCCGCCCCGACCCCCATGAAATGGATGAACATCTCGGGAAAGACATCGCCCGGCGCGGCATACACCCGGTCCTCCAGCGGCAGCATCTCCTCGCCGGGCCGGGCCGGCGGCAAGGCTCTGAAATGGCAATCGTCCAGCGCGCAGACTTCGTCATAATCGTAGAAAATGGCCCGCCCGGCCCGCGATACCCCGAAGTTCTTCAACAACATGTCGCCGGGGAACAGGCGGCTGCCGGCGAGGTCCTTGATGGCCTGGCCGTAGTCGAGCACGGCCCGCCGCGCCGCCTCGGGCTCGACTTCGCGCAGATACAGGTCCAGCGGCCGCAGACGACGCTGGATATAGCAGTGGCTGATCACGATGTCATCGCCCTCCTCGCTGACCGAGCTTCCGCATTCGGCCATCAGCTCGGTCAGGAGCTCGTCCGGAAAGCAGGCCCTGGCCAGCCGCAGTTGCCGGAATTCCTGGGCATCGACCAGACGCCCCACCCGGTCGTGCAGCATCACCAGGCGATACTTTTCCTCGACATCCCGCCGCTTCATGTCCTTGGGCCACACGAAACGGTCGCGTATCAGCTTGATCACCACTGGCAGCCGGATCGGTGTCAGCACCAGCATCACCATGCCGCGCTTGCCCTCGGCATGGACCAGCCGATCGCCGGGATGCTGCCGGAAATGCTGGAACAACCGGCGATAGCGCTCGGTCTTGCCCTGCTTGGCACGACCCAGCACGGTATACAGCTCCTCCAGCGGCTTGCGCGGCAGCAGTACATGCATGAAGGCGACCACCGAACCGACCGGTGCGATATCGGCATGGAAATAGCTGTGCGAATAATCGAACAGAGCGGAGATGTCCGCCATTTCGGTCAGCAGCGCATCCACCACCACGCCCTGCGGACTCTGTGCCAGCACCAGCACCAGCGGCGCACTGCCCTGCAGGCTTACATGGCGCCCCACCAGATAGGCGCGACGGTCGCGATAAAACACGGCAGTCAGCATATCCAGCTGAATCACCGCACCAAGGTGATCCAGCAGCCGTTGCCGGAATGCCGTCGCCAGCAGGTCGACCGCCCGGGCGATATCGGCATAGCCACATGCGGGCCGGAAATCATCCAGCAACACGTGGAAGGTCCGGGCGATATCGCCGTGCACGACGTAGCTGTGCAGCGGAGGCAAAGGTGTGGCCGCATCGACGGCTTCGCGTTCAAGCGCGACATACTCCACCAGTTCATCCACCCCGCGGGTGTGGAAGTTGCGGCGCGACAGGGTGCTGAACCAGGTCTTGTAGAGCTCGGCATCCAGTTTGTCCTGCAACCGTGCGGCGTATTCCAGCCGCATGCCGGCCCACAAGGCCCGCGAACGGAGACCGTCATCCAGCAAGGAATCCAGGCGCCCCTGGGTCTCGCGGATGCATTCATCGTAAAGCCGGATTCTGGCCTGCATATCGGCAGCCGACTGGCGCCAGTCACGACGTTCGAAATGCCGTCTCGCCCGGCGGGTGATATCCGAAAAACGGGCGTTGTAATCTTCGAAAGCGTCCAGCACCAGCGCGGCGGCGGCGGCCGGGCGCGCATCGGCAGCCACCAGCAGGCCAGGCAGGATCTGCGGGTCCATCACGGCGGGTCTCCTTCCGGCACCGGACCGGGCGACCGACGCGGTCGCCCGGCGAAACGGACTACATCGCGGCGATCAGACGATCACCGAACTCCGAGGTCTTCACCTCGGTCGCCCCATCCATCAAGCGGGCAAAATCATAGGTCACCTGCCTGGAAGCGATGACCTTGTCCAGAGCGGCGATGATGGCATCCGCGGCCTCGGTCCAGCCCAGATGCCGCAGCAGCAATTCGCCGGACAGGATCACCGAGCCCGGATTGACCTTGTCAAGACCGGCATATTTCGGCGCCGTGCCGTGGGTGGCCTCGAATACCGCATGACCGGTGACATAATTGATATTGCCGCCTGGGGCGATACCGATGCCGCCGACCTCGGCCGCCAGCGCATCGGAAATATAGTCGCCATTGAGATTGAGCGTGGCCACCACGTCGTATTCGCCCGGGCGCAGCAGGATCTGCTGCAGAAAGGCATCGGCGATGACGTCCTTGACCACGATGCGACGACCGGTGCGGGGGTTTTCGAAACTCTGCCAGGGGCCGCCGTCCAGCGCCTTGGCACCGAATTCCCGGCTGGCCACCGCATATCCCCAGTCACGGAAGGCACCCTCGGTGAACTTCATGATGTTGCCCTTGTGGACCAGGGTGACCGAGCTTCGGTCATTGTCGATGGCATATTTCAGGGCGGCCCGCACCAGCCGTTCCGTGCCTTCGCGGGATACCGGCTTGATCCCGAAGCCCGAGGTGGCAGGAAAGCGGATCTTGGCAAAGCGTTCCGGGAAATGCTCCTGCAGCAAGGCCGCAAACCGCCGGGCATCCTCGGTCCCTTCCTGGAACTCGATACCTGCGTAGATGTCTTCGGTATTCTCGCGAAAGATGATCTGGTCGATCTGACTGGGATCCTTGACCGGCGAGGGCACACCCTTGAACCAGCGTACCGGGCGCAGGCAGGTATACAGGTCCAGTTGCTGACGCAGGGCCACGTTCAACGAACGGATTCCACCACCCACCGGGGTGGTCAGCGGCCCCTTGATCGAGACCAGATAATCACGGCAGGCTGCCACCGTCTCGGCCGGAAGCCAGTCACCGGTGGCGTTGTAGGCCTTTTCGCCGGCCAGCACTTCCAGCCAGTGGATCTTGCGACGCCCGCCGTAGCTCTTGGCAACGGCGGCATCCAGTACCCGGACCGAGGCCCGCCAGATATCCGGCCCGGTGCCGTCACCTTCGATAAAGGGGATGATCGGCTGATCAGGTACCTCGAGCTGCCCATCGCGCAAAGTGATGCGGGCACCTTCCGGCGGCGGAACAAGACGGTGATCGGACATGCGAATCTCCAGGATGCAAAAGCCACCGGCAGCGGATCAGGATACGATCCCGTCCGATCCGGGCATGGCCGCCATTGTCACCCGCAGCGCAGCATTAACCTAGATGCAGTGCAATAACTCATCAAATACAATAAGTTGAAATATTCATGAATAAAATCATCACATACCTTGCATGTAAAGAGTGCTAGACGTCTTATGTGAATTTTTCGATTGACCCTGACACCACACCACGAGCCCGTGAAGGAATTCATGTCATGGCCATCTACAAGGTCTGCCGACCGTAGCGGTATTCCAGGATCAGCCACAGCTTGTGCTGGTCATGACTGAAATTCCGCCCCTGATAATGACCGTATTGCAGCTCGGTGGAGAATCGCGATGTCCATTGCGCCAGTACGCCGGCATCCAGCTCGTGGCCATAGGCCGAGTGTCCATGGGCGGCATCGAAGTGATGGTAGACCAGCTGCCAGCTGCAGCGACTGCCGCCGAATTCGCCATGCAGGCCCGCGTAACGATCACGCAGGCCATTCACCGGTATCGAGAACACGCCCACCCAGCCATCGAAGGGATGGCCGGCGCCATAGGCGATATTGAAACCGGTCCGGCCATCGCCGCCCAGCTCTTCCTCCCCGACCCGTGCCGTGATCGTCTTCAGCCCGTAATTGAGCTCGAACTGGTGATAAGCCAGATCGAAAGGCCGCGGGCTGTTGCCGTAACTGTCCTGCCGTGCGAGCACGGCCACCCAGCTGAACTGGCTGCGCCCCTGGTCCGGACTGGCCTGTCCGCTCCAGCCCAGACCCCGGATCCGCATGGAATTGACGGCGCGGGTGGTATTGCGAATCAGATAGACATAGGCCGACAGAACGCCCAGCGGCAAGCCCTGCTCGGCATGCAGCACATGGGCCTGCAGATGCCAGCGGCGTTGGTCGCGATCAAAGAAGTCACCGCCAACCGTACGATGGACCTGACCCAGCCAGTCATAACGCAGCACCGTCATCGGAGCGAGCTGCCAGCGACTGCTGAAGCCATCGAACGACTGCGGATGCTGCCGCCAGCCATTGCGTGCGAAAAATCGTTCGTTGCCCAGCCGGATATACTGCCTTCCGATTCTTATCTCGGCATGGCGGTCACGATAACCCAGCCAGGCATTGCTGAGCTCCTTGCCCGGCGGGTCGGCTTCCGAAGGATAAGCCGTGACCCGCCCGCTGGTGTCGTCGTATTCACGCCCGAACAACGACCACAGCCCGGTCATCTCGGCATATGCGGCCCAATGCGAGCCGATGGCCTGCAGCCAGCCGAGCTGCAGGCGGGCTGTATGCGCATGCCCGCGGCGATGGAATTGATCGGACACCATGGTCGTATCGCGATAACGTACGCCCAGATAAGCCTCACTCTCGTAGCGCGGATTCTGCTGCAGCTCCTGACCCAGCGCACTGCCGGCCAACCACAACCCTCCTGCCAGCACCCCGCTCCTGAGCTTGACCGTCATCGATCACCGTATCCTCCGCGGGCGGCCTTCCCGCCCCTTGTTGACAGTTGATAACCGATTGCCCTGCATCAGGCAAACGCCGGCAAGGCATTGGCTGATCACCGCGGGGCAGCATCCGCCGGAGGGTCAGCGATCAGAGGCGCCGACCTGATCGTACTCCCGTGTGGTGGACAGCCCAGGCCGCAGCAGATCCACGAAATTGCGGGCCTCCGGACTGAGAAACTTGCCGCGGCGCAAGGCCACCCCGTAACTGCGCTGCGGCAGCAACTGGCGGATATTGCGAATCCCCAGCCGGCCCTGATCGGCCTCGGTCACGCACAGCCCGGGCATGATGGTGATCCCCATGCCCAGTGCGACATACTGCTTGATCGCCTCCCAGCCGCCAATCTCGATGGCGACGTGATAGGGCACCTGCTGCTGCTGGAAAATCAGGTCCACCAGCCGGTACGTGGCCTGCCGGTCCGGCGGAAGGATCAGACCGTACCCGGAAAGATCGGCCAGAGTCAGCCCCGGTCGTGCCAACAAGGCATGACCCGGTGGCGTCACCAGCATCGGATCGTAATGGAATACCGGCGCCCAGTTCAGATCGGCCGGCACGTCCAGCATCGAGCCGACCAGGACATCGGCGCGGTCATTGCGCAGCATGGCCATCCCGTCGCGTTCGGTCATGCTGACCAACTGCAGCTGTACGTCCGGATAGCGCTCGCGGAAACGACTGACAAAGCGCGGCAGCAGATACTGCAAGGTCGAAGCACCGGCCACCACGGTCAGACGACCGGCCTGCAGCCCCTGGACCCGGGCCTGGAAGCGGCGATCCAGGGTCTCCCAGCCTTCGATCAGCGGCCGCGCCAGCTCGTAAAGCGCTTCACCGGCCTCGGTGAGATGGATGCGGCGGCGGCGGCGCTCCAGCAGGCTGACGCCCAGCTCCCGTTCCAGGGCCTGCAACTGCAGGCTGACCGAGGGCTGGGACAGGAACAAGGCCTCGCTGGCCCGTGACAGGGAGCCGGCTTTGACGGTGTGCACGAAGGCCCGCAGCTGCTTGTAGCGACTGCCCTTGTAATAGAAGCGCGCGGCGTCTCCAGAGCTGCCTCCAGAACCTGGATTTACCGGCTTTCGTCCCGGTTTGCGCGCTTCGGCCACGAGATCACCTCTTTGATATCAGTTACTTGCCAATCATATTGATTAATTCAATAGATACGATTGAATCATTTGCTTTGTCAACTATCTGGATTGGTCATACGGTGGCACTCCCCATCGCAAGGAGAGTGTCATGGTCGCATCACCCGCGTATCCGGCAAGCACAGGACCTCATCTTGACTGCGATCCGGCGCCCGGCCATGAAGATCTGCTGACTGCCGAAGCACGGCAATTCCTGAGCCAGCTGCATCAGCGGTTCGAGCCTCGCCGGCAGGCCCTGTTGCAAGCCAGGCGGCAACAACAGGCCCAATTCGATGCCGGGGCCCTGCCCGGCTTTCGTGCCGACACGCTGGCCATCCGCGAAGGCGACTGGCAGGTAGCGCCGATTCCGGACGAACTGCAGGACCGGCGAGTAGAGATCACCGGTCCGGTCGATCGCAAGATGATCATCAATGCACTCAATTCAGGTGCCAAAGTGTTCATGGCCGACTTCGAGGACTCCAACGCCCCGACCTGGACCAATCAGCTGGAAGGCCAGCAGCATCTGCGTGCGGCCACCGCCGGCACCCTGGATTTTGACACCCCTGAAGGCAAGTCCTATCGGGTCGGCCCTGCCCCGGCCTTGCTGATGGTGCGCCCACGTGGCTGGCATCTTCCCGAGGAGCATGTGCGCGTCGATGGCGAAATCTTTTCCGGCGCCCTGTTCGATTTCGGCCTGTACGCCTTCCACAATGCCGGCCAGCTGTTGCAGCAGCGGCGAGGTCCCTATTTCTACCTGCCCAAGCTGCAGGCCATGGAAGAGGCCGCGTTATGGGATGAGGTGCTGAGCTTTGCCGAAGCGTTTCTGGAGCTTCCGATCGGCAGCTTCAAGGTCACCGTGCTGATCGAGACCCTGCCGGCCGTGTTCCAGATGCACGAGATCCTGCATGCCCTGCGCCGACGCATCGTCGGCCTCAATTGCGGGCGCTGGGATTACATCTTCTCGTATCTGAAAACCCTGCGCGCCCACCCGGACCGACTGCTGCCGGAGCGGAGCCAGGTCGGCATGGGCGTGCCGTTCCTGAAGGCCTATTCCGAACTGCTGATCAAGACCTGCCACCAGCGCGGCGCGCTGGCCATGGGAGGAATGGCCGCCCAGATTCCGATCAAGGGTGATGAGCAGGCCAACCAGGCGGCGCTGGACAAGGTACGCGCCGACAAGTTGCGCGAAGTGCAGGCCGGTCACGACGGCACCTGGGTCGCCCATCCGGCACTGGTCCCGATTGCTGCCGAAATATTCGACACCTATATGCCAGGCCCCAATCAGCTGGGCCAGCTACGGCTGGATGTGCAGGTCAGCGCCGAGCAGCTGCTGGCCGTCCCGGCAGGTGACATCAGCCGGGATGGCTTCGAGAACAGCATCGAGGTCTGTCTGCGCTATACCGCCGCCTGGCTGGCCGGTCAGGGCTGCGTGCCCATCCACCACCTGATGGAAGACGCCGCCACCGCCGAAATTTCGCGCGCCCAGCTGTGGCAATGGTTGCACTACCCGGTCACCTCGGGTCAGCCACCACTGCAGCTGAGCGACGGCAGCAACATCGACTTCAGCTTGTTCGACCAGGTGCTGGAAGCCAATCGGCAGGCACTGGCCACCAGCCAATGGCCGGGTGCCGCCAAGGCCGATGCCGCCGCCGAACTGCTGGCCACGCTGAGCCATGCCCCCCAATTGACCGACTTCCTCACCCTGCCGGCCTATCGCCAGCTGTGAGCCCTGCCATGGTCTATCGACCACTTCCCCCCCATCATTGCCGCGGAGTACTGAAATGAGCCAGATCCATGCCACTGCCGCCGAGCTGAACCAAGCCTGGTCAACCGATCCCCGCTGGAAAGGCATTGTCCGCAACTACAGCGCCGAGGATGTGCTGCGCCTGCGCGGCACCGTCCATGTCGAGCATTCGCTGGCCCGCCGCGGCGCCGAGCGGTTGTGGAAGTCGCTGCACGAAGAAGACTTCGTCAATGCTCTCGGCGCCCTGACCGGCAACCAGGCGATGCAGCAGGTCAAGGCAGGCCTGAAGGCCATTTATCTGTCCGGCTGGCAGGTCGCCGCCGATGCCAATCTGGCTGGAGAGATGTATCCCGACCAGTCGCTGTATCCGGCCAATTCAGTGCCCCAGGTGGTCAAGCGCATCAACAATACCTTGCTGCGTGCCGACCAGCTGCAGCATGCCGAAGGCAAGGACGGCACCGACTGGCTGGTGCCCATCGTCGCCGATGCCGAGGCCGGCTTTGGCGGGGTGCTGAATGCCTTCGAACTGATGAAGGCGATGATTGAAGCCGGTGCCGCCGGCGTCCACTTCGAGGATCAGCTGGCCTCGGTCAAGAAGTGCGGCCACATGGGCGGCAAGGTGCTGGTGCCGACCCGCGAGGCCATCGACAAGCTGACCGCCGCCCGGCTGGCCGCCGATGTCAGCGGCGTGCCGACCATCCTGGTGGCTCGCACCGACGCCGATGCCGCCGATCTGCTGACGGCCGACATCGACGACAACGACCGTCCCTTCATCACCGGCGAGCGTACCGTGGAGGGCTTTTTCCGGGTCCGCCCAGGCGTCGACCAGGCCATCAGCCGCGGTCTGGCCTATGCCCCCTATGCCGACCTGCTGTGGTGCGAAACCAGCAAGCCGAACCTGGAAGATGCCCGCAAGTTCGCCGAGGCCATCCACAAGCAGTTCCCCGGCAAGCTGCTGGCCTACAACTGCTCGCCCAGCTTCAACTGGCGCAAGAATCTGGACGATGCCACCATCGCCCGCTTCCAGAAGGAACTGGGCGCGATGGGCTACAAGTTCCAGTTCATCACCCTGGCCGGTTTCCATAGCCTGAACTACGGCATGTTCGACCTGGCCTACGGCTACGCCCGCCATCAGATGAGCGCCTTCGTGGAGCTGCAGGAAAAGGAATTCGCCGCTGCCGAGCGTGGCTTCACCGCCGTCAAGCACCAGCGCGAAGTGGGTACCGGCTATTTCGACGCCGTCACTCAGACCATCCAGCAAGGTCAGTCTTCGACCACGGCGCTGACCGGCTCGACCGAAGAAGCCCAGTTCGATCACGACGGCACTGAAAAGGCCGCCTGACCGAGCGGCCTGCCGGATTCATCCAGGGAAGGGGATCGGCATGGCCGCCGGGCAACCAGCCGCCATGCCGCGTATTTCATCCCGATGTGCGGCGGACCAGGCCTGGGACCGCCGCCTGAGCCGTGTTCGCTTCAAGCCGAGACGCGTCGCTCTGGCCAGACCTCAGTCTGGCCGTTCGGAGGGGACCAGCGCAATCACCGTCCAGCCCGGTCTGGGTTCCAGTTCACGGCGTGCGGCGGCCACCCGCAGCTGGCCTTTTTCCTCGATGCCGAACAGCAGGACGGTGCGCGAACCGTATTGCTCGATAAACCGCGGCCAGTCGAAGGTACTGGTCAGGCCGGTAGCCTTGATCCGCCAGCCCGCCGCCAGCAGATCCCGGAACCGGCCATGGGTCATGTCATCGGAAAACAGGGCCGGGGCCTGCAGGCTGGCATGCAGGGCATCGCGGCTGCGCACTTCCTCGGGCGCCAGTTCCTGCAAGCGGAACACCTTGTCGCGGCCGAACTCCTGGCGGTAGTGCACGCAGACCAGGGAATTGCGGTCGCGATGGGTGGACATCGCCAGTAGGCTGCCGATGCCGCTCAGATCCAGATGCCGTTCGGCATAACTGGAAGCCGGATTGCCGTAGAAGGTATTGAAGCCTTCCATCCGGGCCACCCGGATCCCATCCCAGTCGTCATCGGCCACCATCACCCGGAAGCCGGCCTCGACCAGGGACTGGGCTACCGCCCGCGCCACCGGGTCCGAACCGAACACCAGCAGTCCCCGCGGATCCGGCTCGGCCACCTTCAGCCAGCGTGCCAGCGGTCGCGCCGTCGCGCTCTGCAGCACCACGGTACCGATGATCATGATGAACACCAGCGGCACCAGCGCGGCACTGCCATGCATATGCAGCGGATCCAGACGCAAGGCGAACAGCGCCGACACCGATGCGGCCACGATGCCGCGCGGAGCCACCCAGCCGATCAGGGCCCGTTCGGGCCAGCTCAGGCTGCTGCCAAGGGTCGACAGCCAGACCGTGAAAGGACGGATCAGAAACTGCGAGGCCAGCAAGACCAGCACACCCGACCACAGGACATGGTCCGGCAACGGCCATTGCAATCGCGCGGCCAGCAGAATGAACAGCATCGAGACCAGCAAGGTGGTCAGATTCTCCTTGAAGTCCAGGATATCCTCGACATGCACGCCACGCGCATTGGCCAGTACGACACCCATGATGGTCACGGCCAGCAGTCCCGATTCCGAAGCCACGGTATTGGACAGGCTGAAGGCGGTCAGCACCGCCGCCATGGTGCCGAAGTTCTGCAGATATTCGGGAATCAGATGCCGCCGCAGCAGGATCGCATGGACCAGCCCGCCGATCAGGCCGACCGCCAGCCCGCACAGAATGGTGACCAGAAACACTCCGATCGAATGCCCTTCCTGGCGCGAGACCAGAGCCTCGTAAATCAGCACCGCGAACAGGGCGCCGATGGGATCGACCACGATGCCTTCCCAGCGCAGTACATTGCCGACCTTGGCATTGGGCCGCAAGGTGCGCAGCATCGGCGCGATCACGGTCGGGCCGGTGACACAGGTCAGGGCACCGAACAGCAGGGCGATCGGCCACTCCAGACCGGCCAGCCAATGGGCGGCGGCCGCCAGCAGCAGCAGGGCCGTCACCGCACCATAGCTTGCCAGCCCCCGCACCGCACTGCCGATGCCCGGAAGCTCGCTGAAACGCAGACTGAGGCTGCCCTCGAACAGGATCAGCGCCACCGCCAGCGATACCACCGGAAACAGCAGCGGACCCATCATCTTGTCCGGATGCAGCAGTCCGGACACCGGGCCCAGCACGATGCCGGCCAGCAGCAGAAACAGGATCGCCGGCAGCTTGACCCGCCAGGCCAGCCACTGCGAACCAAAGCCGATCAGCATCATCGCCGTCAGCATCAAGCCAAGCGGTATCGTCATCGAATCATCCCTTGCCTGTTCATGTCATGCACTGTCGCAGCGCATCATACGCCATCGCCGCCAGGCCCCCGGAAGACCGCCCTTTACCTCGCTGTCAGCGTACAGTAGCAGCCGGGCCGGTCCGCCCGTTCACGAGGAGCCGTGATGAGTCTGCGCCTGCATCTGGTCAAGTTCGTCTATCTCCTGCTGCTGCCGCGACTGGCGCAGGATCGCGGCGACATCGTCCGCAGCCGGGCACAGCTTGAGCATATCAGTCGCTGTCGCACACCGCCCGATGCCGACCGGCGGCATGAGATCCTGGGCAAGGTTCCCTGCACCACGTTCACGACCGGAACGCCCGACCCCGCCGCGATCATCTTCTATATGCACGGCGGCGGCCATGTGCTGGGCAGTCCGGCCACCCATGCCCGCATGCTGTTCCGGATCGCCCGCGCCTGCGGACTGGAGCTGGTGGCAAGCGATCACCGGCTGGCGCCCGAAGCACCTTTTCCGGCCGGCTACCACGATGTACTGGCCGCCTATCAGGCCCTGCTGGCCAGCGGCCGCGGCCAGGGCCGCATCATCCTGATGGGTGACAGTGCAGGCGGGAACCTGGTATTCGCCCTGCTGCATACCCTGTGTGCCCAGGGCCGGCCGCCTCTGGCGGCCGTGGCGCTCAGCCCCTGGACCGAACTCGGCAGCACCGAGCGTCCCCGTCGCCGGCAGGGTCGCCGCGAACTGCGTCATGTCAGCACCATCATGCAGCGACTGATCCAGGCCTATGTGCCTGACCGCCCCCGTGATGACCCGCTGATCTCGCCGATCCACGGCGACTTTCACGGCGCGCCGCCGGTGCTGATCCAGGCCTCGGCCAGCGAGCCCCTGCATCACGACGCCGAGCTGATCACGGCGCACCTGCGCAGCTTCGGCACCGCCGTCACCCTGCAGACCTGGCCCCATGCCATTCATGTGTTCCAGGCTCTGGCTCCGTGGCTGCCCGAGGCCGGCCAGGCCATCACCCAGATCGGCTACTTCGTCCGCACCACCATCAGCCGCTCTGCCACGCCGCCCGCTTCACAGATCAGGCATGAACACTGAATTCAACGCCAGCGATAGCCGATGGCCTCGGCCAGATGGCTGCGCTGCAGGGTCTCGCAGGGTTCCAGGTCGGCAATGGTCCGGGCCAGACGCAGAATGCGGTGATAGCTGCGGGCACTGAGGCCAAGCTGCTGCATGGCCCGGGTCAGCCAGCCGCGATCAGCGACCGCCAGGACGCAGCAGCGATCGAGCGCCGTCCCCGCCAGGCCGGCATTGATGCAGCCGGCACGCTGCATCGCCAACTCGCGCGCCGCCACCACCCGGGCCCGCACCTGGGACGAGCTTTCCCCGCGCGCCGCGGCCGGGCCCAGCAGGGCGGCCAGGTCCACCGCCGGCACCTGCACCACCAGGTCCAGCCGATCCAGCAGCGGGCCGGACAGCTTGGCCCGGTAATGCCGGATCTGGGCCGGCGTGCAATGACAGCGCGAACTGCCGTCGCCGGCATGGCCGCAGGGGCAAGGGTTCATCGCGGCCACCAGCTGGAAGCGGGCCGGAAAGCTGACCCGCTGGGCCGCGCGGGCGATCACGATATGGCCCGATTCCAGCGGTTCGCGCAACGACTCCAGCACATGCCGACTGAATTCCGGCAGTTCATCCAGAAACAGCACGCCGTGATCAGCCAGCGAAATCTCGCCCGGCTGCGGATGACTGCCGCCACCGACCATGGCCACCGCCGAGGCACTGTGATGCGGATGGCGGAACGGGCGGCAGGCGGTCATCACCTCGGCCGGAGCCAGGCCCGCCACCGAGCGCAAGGCCACCACCTCGATTCGCTCATGCGGCTGCAGCGGCGGCAGAATGCCGGGCAGGCGTTCGGCCAGCATGGTCTTGCCGCTGCCAGGCGGACCACTGAACAGCAGATGATGACCGCCTGCCGCGGCAAGCTCCAGCGCCCGCCGGGCCAGTGGCTGCCCGCGCACATCGACCAGATCGGGGATGTCCGGTGACCGGACTGGCCTGGCGCCGGCAACCTCGGCCGGGCGCGGCAGCGAAGTCTCGCCACGCAGCCAGCCGCAGACCGCGCCCAGATGATCGGCGACATGGACGTCCACATCCTCCAGCAAGCTGGCCTCCGCCGCATTGCAGGTCGGTACCACGGCCCGCCGGCCGGCTTCGCGGGCGGCCAGCAGGGCCGGCAGCACGCCGGTCACCGGCCGCAACCGGCCTGACAAGGAGAGTTCACCGAGAAATTCGCAATCCGCCAGACCGCCGGCCGGCAACTGGCCGGTCGCGGCCAGAATGCCCAGGGCAATGGCCAGATCATAGCGGCCTCCCTCCTTGGGCAGTTCGGCCGGCGCCAGATTCACCGTGATGCGGCGGCTGGGATAGTCGAAGGCCGCGCTGAGAATGGCCACTCTTACCCGATCACGCGCCTCGCGGACCGCCGCCTCGGGCAGACCGACGATCTGGGTCGCGGGCAGACCACCCGCGGTATGGACCTCGACCCGTACCGACGGCGCCTGGATGCCCAACTGCGCACGGCTGTGGACCTGGGCCAGACTCATCGGCCCGGTCCACCATCCTGGCTGCCGGTCAGACCAAGCCCGGCCCTGTCCGCCGGATGCAGCGGGGTGCAGCCACCCCGACCGGAATCAGGCCTCGCTGCCGCCGCGAGCGGACAGCCCGGCTTCGAGCTCGGCCAGCTGCTTTTCCAGCGCATCCAGCTTGGACCGGGTCCGGGCCAGCACCTGCTGCTGCACCTCGAATTCGTCGCGAGTGACCAGGTCGAGCCGGCGCAGTCCTTGCGCCAACACATCGTGGAAATTCTCCTTCAGGTCCTTCTGCACGTCAGCCAGACCGGTAGGCACCAGGCCTGCCAGGCGCTGGACGAGCTGGTCGATATTCTGTCTATCCATCTTGGTCGATACTCCCGACTCGCGGGTGACGAGTCTGTAAACCGGGTCAATCCGAACGCTCGCAATCCCACGCGGATCCGACCCGTCCGAGTCTGGGCCCGGACCGGATCCGACCGGGTGACGGAGACTCAGATCGGCTCGGGCCCCAGGGACAGGATCTGCCCGGATCGGCGAATGATTCCGAAATAGTAGACCGCATGATAACCGAGTGTCAGCCCGAGCACCGCCAACGTCAGTGGACTGTTGCCCAGCACCGGCCCATGCGCCGGCGTCACATGGTGCACGGCGGCCGGCACGGCAATCATGAAACGCCAGACCAGTCGTCCGACCAGCAGCAGGCTCAGCGCGCCTCCGATCCATGGATTGGGGGTGTAATACGTCACTCCCTCGCTGCGTTGATAGCGCGTCAGGCGCAGACCGGCGACGGCCAGCAGGCCCCCGCCGATGAGACCTGCCAGCAGACCTTCCAGCAAGCGCGGCATGCTGATGCTGTTGACCGCGAGCAGTGCCGCGATGCAGCTCATGATCACGATGCGGATCCGCATCCGCCCCAGTCGGATCGGCTGTCTCCCGAAATGGGTGCGCAGCCGGCGGTACAGCACGAAGACAACAATGATGACGGCTGCTGCCGCCCCGATCAGATGTTGTTGCTGTGGCATGATGCTTCCAAAGGCTGTCCCCGTCGGCAGTATAGGCCCAGCCAGTGGATGGCGGCAGCCCCGTCAGCGCACGGATCAGGCGATCATCGCAGGCGGACCGGCTCCGCGGGGCGGATCAGGCCTTGGCCTTGCCTTGGTTGGCCACGGCCGCCAGCTTGGCCGCGATCGCCTCGGCATCCCCCAGATAGTAGTGGCGCAAGGGTCTGAGTTCGTCATCGAATTCGTAGACCAGAGGCACGCCGTTGGGAATGTTCAGCTCGACGATATCCTCGTCGGAGATGTTGTCCAGATACTTCACCAGGGCCCGCAGCGAATTGCCGTGGGCCGCGACCACCACCTTGCGGCCGGCCTTGATCGCCGGCGCCAGGCTTTCGTGCCAGTACGGCAGCACGCGCTCGACGGTGTCTTTCAGGCACTCGGTATCGGGAATCTGTTCCGGTGCCAGATCGGCGTAGCGCGGATCACCAACGGCGGGATTCTCCGCACGGTCCTGGGGCGGCGGCGGCGTGTCATAGCTGCGCCGCCAGATCTTGACCTGCTCGTCACCGAACCTGGCCGCCGTCTCGGCCTTGTTGAGGCCGGTAAGGCCGCCGTAGTGGCGTTCGTTCAAGCGCCAGTCGGTGACGACCGGAATCCACATCGCATCCATTTCGTCCTGCACATGCCACAAGGTGCGCACGGCCCGGGTCAGTCGCGAGGTATGGGCCAGATCGAAACTGAAACCGGCCTGCTTCAGCAGTTGTCCAGCCTCCCTGGCCTCGGCGACGCCTTGCTCGGTCAGGTCGATATCGGCCCAGCCACTGAAGCGGTTTTCAAGATTCCACTGCGACTGGCCGTGGCGGATCAGGACTAGCTTGTGCATGGACGGCGGCTCTCTGGATGAAACGACGGGACGGCGGCGCCGGTCCGCAAACCGGCCTCTGAGTACCGGGATGGTCGCAGTCCGCCGCCCGTCGCGTCAATCAGCGCAGGATCAGTGCACGCCGCCGGCGGCGAACAGCCGCTCGCCGGTCAGCCAGCCGGCATCATCCGAGGCCAGAAACACGGCAATGGCGGCGATGTCCTGCGGCTGGCCGATCCGGCCCAGCGGCGACTGCGTCGCGATCTGGTTCTCCATTTCGCTGCCGATGATCCCGGCCGTGGTGGTGCCTTCGGTCTGGACCAGCCCCGGATTCAGGGCATTGACCCGGATCTGGCGCGGGCCCAGCTCGGCGGCCAGCGCGCCGGTCACTGCGTCCACGGCGGCCTTGGTCGCGGAATAGACGGCACTGCCCGGCGGCGTCAGCCGGGTCACTACCGAACCGATGTTGATGACGCTGCCACCGGCCTGCAGATGCGGCGAAGCCGCCTGAGTCACCAGCAGCAGACCCAGCACGTTGATGTCGAACTGGTGGTGGAAGTGCTCCGGGGTGATCCCTTCCAGCGGCTGGAACTCGTAGACGCCGGAATTGTTGACCAGAATGTCCAGCCGGCCATAAGCATCGATGGCCGCCTGTACGATGGCCTTGGCATCCTCGGCCTTGGCCACGTTGCCGCGCACCGCCACAGCCTGACCGCCGGCGGCCTTGATCTGGGCCACGACCTGGTCGGCCCCCGCCTGACTGGAGGCATAATTCACCACCACCGCCGCGCCCTCGGCGGCCAATGCCTTGGCAATGCCGGCACCGATGCCCTTGGATGCCCCGGTGACCAGGGCGACTTTGTGTTGCAGCTTGCTCATGACCTGCATCCTCGGCTTGGGAAGAAAAACCTTGTTCAATAGTTCAATATTTACGAACAATAAAACTGATGTCAAGACTGGTAAACTCGCATCCATGCGTCCGCTGGTTCATCCCCCCGCCGAAGACATCACCGCCCAAGGCATTCTGCATGCGCTGGCCGACCCGGTGCGGGCCGCGATCTTCGCTTCGCTGGCGGCTGCCGGCCAGGCCTCGCCCTGCTGCCAGTTTCTGCAGCTGATGGATCGCAACATTCCCAAGTCCACCCTGTCCCAGCACTTCCGGGTGCTGCGCGAAGCGGGTCTGGTCCGCAGCGAACGCCGGGGCGTGGAAGTGCACAACAGCAGTCGCTGCCAGGACGTCGAACAGCGCTTCCCCGGCCTGCTGCTTGCCATCATCGGGGCCTACCAGCAGCAATGGCGGCAAGGCGCCGGCACGTGATCGCGGCGGCGGCCGGCGGCCTGTCGCTGACGGTGGAAGATCCGTCCGGGCCTGGGCCGATCCGCTGTCATGTGCTGTACCCCACCGAAGTCCCGGCATCACCACAGCGATTCGGTCATTACCAGCCGCTGCTGTCCATGCAGGCGCCGCCCCCGCAAGCGGTTCTGCCGCAGGTAGTGATCAGCCATGGCAATGGCGGCACGCCCTGGACCCATCGGGATCTGGCGATCGATCTGGCCCGTCACGGCCATCTGGTCATACTGCCCGAACACTGCGGCAACTGCGTAGGCGACAACCGGCTGGCCGGCACCCTGGACAATCTGGTCAATCGTCCACGCCAGCTCAGCCGGGTGCTGGATGCCGTGCGGGCCCATCCGCCATTGACGATCTGTGCGGCGGCCGAAGAGGTCGCCGTGATCGGGCATTCACTGGGTGGCTACACCGCCTTGGCCGCCGCCGGCGGCCAACCGATCGCCGGGCCGCACGAGACACCGGAGGGTCGCTGCCGGCCGGTCCCGGTTCAGGCCGATCCGAGGATTCGGCAACTGGTCCTGCTGGCCCCGGCCGCTGCCCGCTTTGCGGCACCCGGCGCCTTGGATGCGCTGGATCAACCCATCCTGATCTGGGCGGCCGAACTGGATGTCCTGACCCCGCCGGCCGAGGCCGAACTGGTGCAGCAGGCCACCGCACCGGGCCAGACCCGGCTGCAGATCATCCCCGGTGCCGGCCATTTCTCGTTCCTCAGCCCCTTCCCCGCCGCGCTGGACCGCCCCGGCTTCGCCCCCGCCCAGGACCCGCCCGGTTTTGACCGACTGGCACTGCAAGTGCCTATGCAGCAGGCCATCCGCCAGTTTCTGCAAATCCGGATGCCGATCCCGTCGGGCGCCCTCACGCGCCTGTAAACCAACGGACCTCCATCCGCATCCAAGGCTTGTTGCGCTCCTGCTCACCTTGGCTTAGGGAATCCTCTCCATGCATCTGCCTGCACTGCCCCGACTGGCTGTAGCCGCGGCTTTCTGCCTGATCAACACCGCCTGTACCAGCGAAGTCGACAGCGTTGATCATGGTGCCGGCCGCGCCACCAGCCATATCAACGGCAGCATCACGATCCCCGCCGGCCGCGCGGCCATGGATGCCGAGACCATCAATGGCAGCATCACGCTGGAGCCGCAAGCCAGCGCAGCATCAGTCCGGACGGTCAATGGCGCCATCCAGCTGGGCGCTGACGCGCACGCCGGCGCCCTGGTCACAGTCAATGGCGATATAAGTCTGGACAGCCGGGCTCGCGTCGACCGATCGGTCGAGACCGTCAACGGCGCCATCCAATTGGGCAGACAGGCCGTCGTCACCGGCGGGCTCGGCAATGTCAATGGAGCCATCACTCTGGACGCGGCCCAGGTGGGCGGGGTTGTGGATACCGCCAACGGCGATATCACCGTCGGAGCCGACTCGCGAGTCCGGGGCGGTCTGCATGTGGAGCCGATTCACGGGCACTGGCTGCAACTGAAGGCGCCCCGCCCTCCCGTCGTCATCATCGGCCCCCATGCCGTGGTGCAGGGCCCGCTGCGCTTCGACCGGCCGGTGGAGCTGCATGTCAGCCGTCAGGCCACGATCGGCCCGATCCAGGGGGCCAGCCCCCAGGCGTTCGACGGCGACAGTCCCTGAGCCTGCAGCGCCGGGGCGAAGGCCTCCGCCCCGGCTGACGACTTACAGCCAGTCGCGGGCTTGCAGATAGTCGGTCAGACGCGCTTCCGCACTGCCGGCTTCCGGCTGGTAGTCATACTGGAAGCGGACCAGGGGCGGCATGCTCATCAGAATCGATTCGGTGCGGCCACCCGACTGCAGACCGAACAAGGTGCCACGGTCATAGACCAGATTGAACTCGACATAGCGGCCGCGACGATACAGTTGGAACTGGCGTTCGCGCTCGCCGTACGGGGTGTCCTTGCGACGCCCGACAAGGGGCACATAGGCATCCAGGAAACCCTGGCCCACCGCCTGCATGAAATCGAAGCAACGCTCGAAGCCGCCCTCGTTCAGGTCATCGAAGAACAGACCGCCGACCCCGCGGGTCTCGGCCCGATGCTTCAGATAGAAGTATTCGTCGCACCAGGCCTTGTATCTGGCATAGACATCGTCGCCGAAGGGCGCACAGACATCGCGTGCCACGGTATGCCAGTGCCGCACGTCTTCATCGAAGGGATAGTAAGGCGTCAGGTCGAAGCCGCCACCGAACCACCAGACCGGCTCATGCCCCGGCTTGCTGGCCTCGAAATAGCGGACATTGGCATGCGTGGTCGGCAGATAAGGATTGCGGGGGTGCAGCACCAGCGAGACGCCGGTGGCGACGAAGCTGCCACCGGCCAGATCCGGGCGGTGTGCCGTGGCCGAGCCCGGCAGCTGGTTGCCGTGGACGCGGGAAAAGTTGACCCCGGCCTGCTCGAAGACCTTGCCTTCGCTCAGCACCCGGGTACGACCGCCTCCGCCGGCTTCGCGCCGCCAGGCATCCTCGACAAAACCGGCTCCGCCGTCGGCCGTGGCCAGCGCATCGCAAATCCGGTCCTGCAATTGCTTCAGATAGTGCTCGACACGTTCCGCTTGATCAGACATGGCATGGGACAGCCGCTGTGGTAGGGCCTCAAGTTTACCGAATCGGCTCGCGGCTGCCTCATGTGGCCAGACGACACGCAAAGCTGACCATGCGACCGCCTTCTCCCTAGGCAAGCCGGCGTCCGCTGGGTAGTCTGCGCCGATGCCGTCACACATCACGCCTCTCGCCATCACGGCCAGCACCGCGACCTCGGCGCTGGGTCCGGGCCTGCAAGCCCATGCCAGCGCCATCGCCGATGGCCGCAGCGGGCTGCGCCCGAATACCCTGAGCCGCTCGCCCCTGAACTGCTGGCTGGGCAGGGTCCCGGATCTGGAACAGGTCCGCCTGCCGGCAGCCTGGCGCGACTGGGATTCACGCAATCACCGGCTGGCCTGGCTGGGCCTGCAACAGGATGGCATGCTCGATCACATCGCCGACCTGCGCCTCCGGTACGAGCCGCACCGGATCGCCCTGCTGGTCGGCACGTCCACGGCCAGCATCGACATGACCGAGGCCGCCTATCGCCATGGCGTCGCGACCCCCGACTTCGGTTCCCCCGCCACTGCCCCCACGCTGCACTCCCCGCATGCGCTGAGCAGCTTTCTGGCCAGGATCCTGGAACTTGCCGGGCCGGCGATGACCATCTCCACCGCCTGTTCGTCCAGCGCCAAGGTGTTCGCTCACGCCGAGCGGCTGCTGCGCCTGGGGCTGATCGATGCGGCCGTGGTCGGCGGCATCGATACGCTGTGCGACAGCGTGCTGTTCGGCTTCAACTCGCTGGAACTGGTCTCGCCCGAACCCTGCCGTCCCTTCGATCTGGATCGCCAGGGCATATCGCTGGGCGAGGCTGCCGGGTTTGCGATACTGGAGCGTCACGGCACGGCGCCGACGGCTCCCAGACTGCTGGGCTACGGTGAATCCAGTGACGCCTGGCACATGTCCAGCCCGCGACCCGACGGCATGGCCTCCGAACAGGCGGTGCGCGATGCCCTGGTCCGCGCCGGCCTGGAAGCCGCCGATGTCGGCTATGTCAATTTGCACGGCACGGCCAGCCGGAAGAACGATGAAGCCGAAGCCGAGATGCTGGCCAGGGTGTATCCAGTCACGACCCGGGTCAGCTCGACCAAGGCCTGGACCGGCCATACCCTGGGCGCCGCCGGCATCCTGGAAGCCATTCTGAGCCTGCAGGTGCTGGAAAGCGGCCTGATTCCGGCCAACCTCGGCATGCGGACACCCGATCCGCGCTGCGGCGCCCATTTCGCCTGGCAACAGGAAGCCACCACGACCGGCGTGGTGGCCAGCCATTCCTTCGGCTTCGGCGGCAGCAACCTCTGCCTGATCTTCGGCCGTGGAGAGCAGGCATGAGCAAGCTGCATTTCCAGCTGGAGGGCATCGGCGTCTGGGCACCCGGCATCAGCGGCCTTGAACAGCTGCAGACCGCCGCCGGCCAGCCGCTGGCGCCCCCTTCAGATGCATCGCGTCCGCCCGCTGCCGCGCTTTCGCCCAACGAGCGGCGCCGGGCCCCGGAAGGCGTACTGCTGGCCGTCGAGGTCGCGGGACAGGCCATCGGCATGAGCGGGCGCGATCCGGCCAGCCTGTTGAGCGTGTTTGCCTCCTGTCGTGGCGACCAGACCATCAGCGACTACATGTGCCGGACCTTGGCCGAAGACCCCTTCGCGCTCTCGCCGACCCGGTTCCACAACTCGGTTCACAATGCGCCGGCCGGCTATTGGGGCATCGCCAGCGGTGCCGTCGGTACCTCCTCGGCCATCAGCACCGAGCCGCGCTGGCCCGGGCTCAGCCTGCTCGATGCCATCACCCTGGCCTTGTGCGAACGGCAACCGGTACTGTGGGTCTGCAGTGAAACCCGCGGCAGCGGCCCCCTGCTGAGGCTCAGCGGCTACACCGCGGGTATGGCCTGCGCCCTGGTGATCGCCCCTCCCGATCCGGCCGGCAGCCACCTTCGACTGGAAGCCGAACTGATCACCACCACCGGCCGGCCCGACACGACCGGGCACCCAGTGGCCGGGCTGCTGCCCTGGCTGGCTGGACTGGAACAAGGTGGCGAATCCCGGCTGGCCATTTCGCCCGGTCAGGCCCTGCGGCTGCAGACATGGCCCGGCGACCAGCCATGAACGGCCAGCGCTGGTGCGTACTGATTCCCTGCCTCAACGAGCGGCTCCGCATTGCCGCCGTCATCGAGTCCGTGCTGCAGCACCATGCCGACATCATTGTCGTCGACGACGGTTCCGATGACGGCACCGCCGACATCGTCGCCGACTACCCCGTCACCCTGCTGCGCCATCCCGAACGCCGGGGCAAGGGCGAAGCGCTGCGCAGCGGTTTTGCCGAAGCCTTGCGCCAGGGGCATGCCGGTGTGCTCACCATGGATGGCGACGGCCAGCATCTGGCCTCGGATATTCCGAGGATCCATGCCGCCGCCCGGACCTGGCCCCAGGCCCTGGTGATCGGTGCCCGCCTGCTGGACCGGCAGCAGCAGCCTTTGCTCCGTCGCCTCGCCAACCGGCTGGCCGACTGGGGGATTTCATGGGTCTGCGCACGTCGGGTCATCGACACCCAGAGCGGTCAGCGCTGGTATCCGCAGCCGGCCCTGGCCCTGAAAGACCTGCCGGTCGAGGACTTCGCCTTCGAGTCGGCGATTCTGATCGCGGCCTGCCGGGAACTGGGTCTGGAGGTGATTGCGGTCCCCATCGCCTCGCGCTATCAGCATGACTTCCGTGACAGCCACTTCCACCCGGGCCGCGATGCACTGAAAATCGCCCGCTCCACCGCCATGCAGCTGCGGCAGTATGGCGACATCATCGGCAGCTATCTGAAGTCACGTCGGCTCAAGCCGGTCATCTGGAATGGATCGACCGAGGTCTGAATCCACGCCCTGGCCTCCGGATTCAGGCCGCCGGACCGTACATGACTGCCATCCGGCCCGCGACAAGGATGATTCCGCCGGCCACGACCCTGAACTGGTAATGGGCACCTTCACGGCTTCCGGCGATCTGATCGGCATGGATGTCCAGATGGCTTTCCACCTTATCCGTCCATTCCATCGCCACTTCGACGTCACGCAGGCTTACCAGCCGGCCGGCAGCCAGGGGCGGCTCGCCTCCGGCCCGTGCCAGCAGCGCGCCGTGCACGGCCGTGGCCTGGGCCGCGTATTCGATCAGATGAACGGCATGCAAGCCTTCGGGACTGCGCAGAGGATGGTCACTCTGGCGATGCGTCCGGCTGCGGGCATGGATGGCACCTTCGTCCCACGCAACGACCTCGTCCAGCAGGCTCATCCTGTCTCGATGGGGAATCAGATCGACCCAGTCTTCGCGGGCGGCATGGTTCATGACTCGGACTCCAGTCCCTTGCGGCGCGGCGCCAGCAAGGCCGACAAGGTGAAATGGAAAGCCACGCCCAGGCCCACGGTCAGACCGATAGCGCGCAGCACGGGAATGGAGGACAGCGCCAGCAGGCCGAAAACCAGCAAGGCAGAGATCACGCAGACCACGGTGGCATGCAGAATCCGCAGTCGTTCCGCCGGATCCTCGCTGTCCTGTTCGAAAAACAGGGCGTAATGCAGACCCAGCCCGGCCGCCAGCACCAGGGCAATCAAATGGAACAGTGACAGCGGCAGGCCGGCACCCCGCTCGACGGCCAGCACCAGCAAGGTGGCCAGGCTCATCGGCCACAGAATCTGCCTGGCCCGTCGCCAGCTGCGCAACGACACCAGGACAGTGACGGTCAGCAGCACGCCGGCAAGCGCCAGTGCCAGCAGCATGCGATGACGATAAGAGCTGACCAGGGATTCGGTGGTCGCTTTCAGATCCAGCAGATACGGACGGCCAGGCAGGTTCTGCAGCTGCTGCCGGACCGCCTGCGGATCATCCACCCCGGCCACCGTGGCCAGCCCCAGCCATTGCCCATGCGAATGCAACAGCAAAGCCGCCAGCGGCTGCCCCGGCGGAGAGCCTTCCATCCGTTGCGCATCCAGCAGCGGCAAGGTTCTGGCCCGGGCCACGTCCTCGAGAAAGGGCTGGAACAGGCCTGGTTTGAAGGGCAGATCCCGCACCGCCACCCGCAGGCTGGCCGAGAGGGTGGGCGCATCCGGCAGCGCCTGCTGCCGGCGTAGCTGGCTGGCCTCGCTGGGCAAGTAATACGAAGGCAGGGTCAGGCCTGTCAGGCCCCCTTTGGCCTGCAGTGCCTGCAACGGCGCCTCCATCGCCTCCGAGCGGCGCAGCACTTCCTGTTCGTCCGGTCCGGGAATGACCAGCAGATAGCGCACATCGGCCACACCCAGCTCATGCCGCAACCAGGCATCCTTTTGCAGCAAGGCAGGTGCGATCGGGGTCAGTGCCGACAAATCATTCTGCCAGAATGGCCCGGGTGCCAGCGCCAGCACCAGCAAGCTGGCGCCGGCGATCAACCCGGCCAGCCAGCGCGGTCTGGGCAGACGATCCAGCCATCGACGCAGCGTCGCCAGACCCGGCGTCGATGCCGCATCCAGCGATACCGGCGGCAACAGCGCCGGCAACAGCCAGCGCGTGCAGGCCCCGGCCACCAGCAGGGCCGTCACGGTGAAGACCGCCAGCTGCATCAACCCCTGCACCCGACTGGCGTAAAGCGCGGTATAGGCGATGGCCGCCGACAGGATGGCGGTCAGCAGCAGCGGCCAGATCCTGCGCACGGTCAGCCAGCCGGACTCGCCCGGACGACGATGGCTGAGCAGGCGCAGTGGATATTCCTGAGCCACGCCCAGCAAGGTGATGCCGAAAGCCAGAGTGATGCCGTGCACGCTTTCAAACCAGATGCTGAGCACCCACAGGCCAGCCAGCGCACCGCTGGCCATCGGCAGCACCGCCAGCAGCAGCGGACTCCAGCGTCGGTAGGCCAGCAGCAGCAGCAAGGCAAAGCCGATGCCCGAGCACAGGCCCATCCAGTCGGCCTGATGCCGGGTCTGCTGGCTGGCCACCACGCTGAAATACCCTGGCCCTGAAATGTCCAGATGGGCCTCTGCCGCACCCGGCAAGCCGGCAAAGGCATGCCGAATGCCGGTAATCAGCGCCAGCTGAGCCGCCGGATCAAAGCCACCCGCCCGGGTCTGCACCACCAGCAAGGCCTCGTGTCGAGAGGACATCCAGACCCCGTCCACCGACGACGGACTCCGTGAGGGAGCCCAGCGCTCGGCAAGCGCCGCCACCGCCAGCGTCGGATCGCGAGCCAGCCACGGCTCGATCAGACTGCTGGCCGGCGAGTCCAGTTCGTCGACCCGATCCTCCAACTGGCGGCGCAGGGCAGGCCCGGCCAGCCGGTCCACCCCTTGCTCCGCCGGCAGCAACAGATAACGGTAGGGCAGCAGATTCCCTGCCGTTGCCATCAGATCCGGAGTGCCGTTCATAACCTTGGCGCAGGCCGGGTCAGCCTCCAGCCGGCGAGCCAGCCCCTTGCTCAACGCCGCGGCACGATGCTCCGGCACGCCGCTGATCGCCAGCATCAGCAGTCTCGACCCCGGCCCGTCGCCCAACTGATCCATCACGATATGCTGTGCCGGAGTCACCGCCGGCGGCATGAAACCGCGCAGATCGCCACTGGTATGCAGCCGTCCCAGCAACAGCCAGGCGCCCAGCAGCAGTGTCAGCAGCCAGGCCGCTAGCATCGGCATCCGACAATGACTGGACATCGTCAATCCGCCGACTGGCACAGCCGCAGCAGTGCATCGAGCTGCGGTGATGCACCGAGCTTGTCCGCCAGGGTGCCGAACAACTCGATGCTGCGATCGCCGTGCGGCTGCTCGATGCGCATGCAGCGGATCTGGCGACCGTCACCATCCATGGCGATATGCGGCATCTGACGCCGCAGGTTTTCGTCACGGGGCACCAGATCCAGGGTCCAGCTCCCTTTCGACCGTGACTGCAAGGTGGCCTGGAACGACTGCTGCAAGCGTACCGCATCGCCTTCCAGCAGGGCGCTGAAGCTCTGCAGCATCAACTGCAGCTCGGGCGCGCGATGCAGCGAGAAGTGACGCGGAGCGCGCCCCTGCCTCAGCAAGGTGACCTGGTCCCCGGCGATATCCACCAGTCCGGGTTGGGGCTGCAGCACCTTGCGCTGCAGATGCCCCTGGCCCAGCCAGGCCAGCTCGCCGCGACTCAGCAAGGGGCGATCCATCACATGCAGGATACGAATCTCGGCAAACGGCACATGGGCCGGCGCCGGTCGTGCCAGCCCCGCCACCACCGAGGCCACGGCAGGTTCAGCGGTGGCCGCGCTCAACCACGCCGGACTCAGCAGCAGCAGACCCAGGCAAGCTCGAAGTGTCCCAGAAATCATACAGATTGAACCAGTTGTAAGGTGCCAGCCGGACGAAATGCTCAAGCCGGCCGGCGTAATGACGAATGAATGCATCCAGAGCCTCGGCACGCCGCGCCCTGGGAATGTCGACACGCCCGGCGACGGGTTCGAACACCAGCCGGTACCGGTTGCCTCCCAGATACAGCCCGATGCAAAGCACGACCGGTACCTTGAGGCTGGCGGCCAGCAACCAGGGGCCGACCGGGAAGGCCGCAGGCTGGCCCAGAAACGGCACGGCATGCATGGCCTCTCCCTGCCGGCCGCGATCAGCCAGAATCGCAACCATGTCACCTTGCGCGCAACGTTCGGCCATCGCCAGTGTCACCGCGGTGCCGCCGGCGGAAGCATCGATGATGCGCTCCGCCAGCTCGGGCGCCAGACGTCCAAGCAGTTCGGTCAGCACCGGTGTCTGCTGCTTGTCCAGCACGATATCCAGCGGCACCTGCGGATAGCGCCGGCTGAGGGCTCGCAGGGCTTCGAAACTGCCCAGATGCGCACCGAACAGCAAGGCACCGCGGCCTTCCTGCAAGGCCGCCGTCAGATGCTCCAGTCCCTCGACCTCGAAATGGAAGTCGCGGTCACCGTCCGACAGCAGATACACCCGGTCCAGAATGCCGATGGAAAACCAGTAGTGATGCTTCAGCAGCTGCCGGATGCCAGGCGCCCGGCCCAGCACCCTGCCCAGATAGGCTCGAGAGGCTTCGCGTTCAGGCCGACGGCTCCATACAAACCAGGGGGATGTCAGCCACAGGATACCCATGGCGAACCGCCGCCCCAGACCTCGGGCCAGTGCCAGAAACAGCCGTTGACTGAGCCGGCCGCCTGCTTCGGGCCGACTTTGCCACTGGCCGCTCACGGTTCCGCCTCGGCCCGGCCGCGAGCAAGCACCTGCCCCTGGTCGAGCAGCTCGAAGACAAAGCCTGTGGCGGCTTCGCCCAGCTGCAGCCCGACTTCCCGGCCAGGCAGCCAGGGATGCAGATATTTGACCTGACTGATCCGCTTCAGGCGCAAACCGCGGCTGTCCCGCAGAGCACGCGCCAGCCACTCCAGCACCAACACGCCGGGAACCACGGGTGCGCCCGGGAAATGCCCGGGCAGACAGGGGTGATCTGCATCAAGACGCCATGCGCGCCGATAAAACGGAGTGGTCATCCAGCCCGTGCCGGCGTCTGCCGATGCTGCTCGATATATTCGGAAAGATCACCCAGACTGGCGAAGATCTGCCGATTCTGCGGATCATCGGAGCGCAGCTGGAAACCGTAGCGGCGTGACACCATCAAGGCGATTTCCAGTGCATCGATGGAATCCAGGCCCAGCGGGCCACCCAGCAGGGGGGCTTGCGGATCGATCTGCCCGGGGCTGATGTCTTCCAGATTCAGGGCCTCGACGATGTAGGCTGCCAATTCTTGTTGTGCTGCGGTCTGTTCCACGCCGTTGCTTCCCTAAATACCTGATCTTGCCGTCATGTCCATGCGGTGCTCCTGCCCGCCGCGACAGGCAATGTAGCAGGGCCGGATGAACCGCTGCCAGCCATGACGACTGTCAATGCGACCTGACACCGCATGCATCTGCGTATATGATCTGCCGCGCCTGCGGCCTCGACAGGTCGCGCCCCATCGGGAACACCATGCAACGTCTCAGCCTGCCAGCCCTGTGTCTGGCCACCCTGCTTGCCTTTCCTGCCGCCGCGACGGCCGGCGACCGGATCGTATCCGCGGGCGATGCAGACTACCAGCGCGTCGGCGGACATGACCGCTACCATGACGGCGGGCCGGGTGAACTGGCCCTGGTCGACATGTCCGGGCCGAGACCTGCCATTCTGGACCGCATCGCGGTGGACCATACCATCGCCGGGCCTCCGCAGGCCGTGGCGATCACCCCGGATGGCGAGTTTGCCTTTGTCGCCGCGCCGGCCCGCTATGACGCCGAGCACAACGATGAAGCCCCCGAACGCTTCCTTCAGGTCATTCCCGTGCGCGACTCGAAATTCGGCCCGGTCAGCCGCATCCCGCTGACCTCCCAGCCCGAAGGACTTGCCGTCAGCCCCGATGGTCATCTGCTGCTGGCCGGCCTGATCAACGGCAGTGTCGCCATCGTTGCCATCCACGACCATGAGGCCAGACTGCAGGGCTATCTGCCGCTCAGTACCGGGCGGCTGGCCGGAGTGAGTTTCACTCATGACGGCACATCGGCCTTGGTCGCCCTGCGCGATGAACAGGGACTGGCCGTGCTGGGCATCGATCATGACCGGGTCAGCGATCGGCATCAGCATGTCAGTACCGGCGTGGCACCCTATGCGGTCGATGTTTCCTCGGACGGCCACTGGGCGGTTGCCGGCAATGTCGGGCTGGCCGGACTGGCCAACCACGGCTGGGCCGATGCCGGCGACCTGGACACCATCTCGCTGATCGATGTCTCGCATCTGCCTTTCCGCACGGTGCAATACCTGCCCACACCATCCCTGCCGGAAGGCGTCGCCATCTCGCCGGACGGACAGTGGATTGCCGTGCTGAGCATGAATGGCAGTCAGCTGCCCACCGGCAATCCGGGCCGCCATGAACATGGCGTGCTGCAGCTGTTCCGGCTGGCCGGCGGCAAGGCCGTGGAAGTGGATCGTCAGGATGCCGGGCCGGGTGGTCAGGGCGTGGTGTTCAGCCAGGACAGCAGGCAACTGCTGGCCCAGTACACGGTGGACCGCCAGATCGCGGTTTTCGACATCCACGCAGGCCGCCTGCACGATACCGGTCAGCGACTTTCACTCCGCGGCGGTCCGGACTCGATCCGCTCGATGCCACGCTGAACATCTCCGCCGACGAGCCTGTCCCGGCTCGTCGGCGGAGCAACTCTCAGCGAGTGGAGAAACTGAGCACGGTTTCCTGCCGGAAGATCTGTCCGGGCTTCAGCTCGGTGCTTGGAAACTGCGGATGGTTGGGCGAGTCGGGAAAGTGCTCGGCCTCCATCGCGAAGGCATCGCCCTGCCGATAGGTCTTGCCGGTACTGCCGACCACACCGCCATTCAAGCCGTTGGCCGTATAGAACTGCAGGCCGGGCTGGGTCGTGAACAACTCCAGCTGGCGGCCGCTGGCCGGATCATAGACGCGTGCAGCCAAGGCTGGAGTCGCTGAAACCGGGTGATCCAGCACCAGATTGTTGTCATAGCCGTGGGCCCAGACCAACTGCGGATCCGAAGAACGCAAGCCTTTGGCAATCACCGTCGGCTGACGGAAATCCAGCGGTGTGCCGGCGACCGAGGCAACCTCGCCGGTGGGGATCGAGGTGGCATCCGTCGGCGTGTAATGCGAAGCGAAGATCTGTACCTGCTCGTTTTCCACGCTGCCCGAACCTTCGCCCCCCAGATTGAAATAGCTGTGGTTGGTCAGGTTCAGGACAGTGTCCTTGTCGGTCGTGGCCTGGTACTGGATGTGCAGGGCGTTGTGGTTGTCCAGAATATAGCGGACATGGGTGGTCAGCCTGCCCGGGAAACCGTTTTCGCCGTCCGGACTGACATAGCTCAGCTCGGCACCGACTGCATCCTTGAGCTGCAGCGGCTTCACCGTCCAGACCTTGTCATCGAAGGTATGGAAACCGCTGTGCAAGGTATTCGGCGGATTGTTGATTTCCAGCTGATAGTCCTTGCCGTCCAGACTGAATCGCCCCTTGGCGATGCGATTGGCATAACGGCCGATCAGCGCGCCAAAGTGGATATCCCCGTTGTAGGACTCGTAATCCTTGAGATTGGCAAAGCCCAGCAGCACATTGGCCTTGTTGCCGTGCCGGTCCGGAACCTCGATGTCGGTGAGGATGCCGCCATAGCTGATGAACTTCACCACCATGCCATCGGCATTGGTCAGGGTGTACTGGCTGACGGCCTGGCCATGACGGCTGCTGCCCCAGGACTGCACCTGAATACCTTCGGCGGCTTGTGCCTGGGCATACAGGCCTAGCGACATGGCGATGGCAAGAGCCCAGCGGCTGTTGCGGGAAAGATAAGCGGTTTTCGGTTTCATCCAGCATGTCTCCTTGCAATCAATCATCCAACCGGTCACTGACCGGCTCGTTCAAGAGCGTTTCTGCGGCCGCTGCCAGCCGATACGGGTGGTCTGCCGGGAGCGGGCCAGGGTCAGCTCGCCCGCCGGCGCATCCCCGGTGATCACCGAGCCGGCACCGATGGTGGCACCGGCACCGACCGTCACCGGCGCCACCAGCGAACTGTTGGAACCGACAAAGGCCTGGTCCTCGATCCGGGTCACGGATTTGTTGACGCCATCGTAGTTGCAGGTGATGGTGCCGGCACCGATATTCACGCCGGCACCGATCTGGGCATCACCGAGATAACTCAGATGATTGGCCTTCGATCCTTCGCCGATGCGGGTCTTCTTGGTTTCGACGAAATTGCCGATATGCACGCCTGCCGCCAGCTCGGTGCCAGGCCGCAGCCGTGCGAACGGCCCGATGGTGCAGGCCCCTTCGGTGACCACCCCGCTGAGATCACTGTGTGCCTGCACCACGGTACCGGCGGCCAGGCGGACGTTCTCCAGCCGGCAGAACGGGCCGATCTGGACATCGTCACCCAGCTCGACCCGGCCTTCCAGAATCACGTTGGCGTCCAGCTCGACGTCAACGCCCGTGATCACCTCGCCCCGGATATCGATCCTTGCCGGATCGGCCATGCGCACACCGCGGGCCGCCAGTTCGCGCGCCGCACGCTGACGGAACAGCGCTTCCAGCTCGGCCAGCTGCCAGGGATCGTTGGCACCGGCGGCTTCGCCACGGTCAGCGCACAAGACGCAGCGCGCGCCCTGACCCTGGGCATGGGCCATCGCGAAGATGTCGGTCAGGTAATATTCGCCCTGGGCATTGTCGGTGCGCAGACGGGACGTCCATTCACGCAGGTCGCCGGCCGGCGCCGACAGCATGCCGGTATTGACCAGCCGGATCGCCTGCTCCTCGGCATTGGCATCCTTCTGTTCGACGATGGCCCTGACCTTTCCGTCAGCGTCACGCAGAATGCGGCCATAACCGGAAGGATCGTCCTGTTCCACCGCCAGCACGCCCAGCGAAGCATCGGCGATCAGCTCATGCAGGGTGCCGGCCCGGACCAGAGGCACATCGCCATACAAGACCAGCACCCGGGCGGCAGCGGGCACCCCGGCCAAGGCCTGGATCACGGCATGGCCGGTCCCCAGCCGCTCGCGCTGCAAGACCCACTGCAAGTCGCTCTGATCGGCCATGGCTTCACGCAACTGCTCGCCGAGATGGCCGTAAACCACATGGATGCCCTCAGGCTCGAGCTGCCTGGCAGTGGCCAGCACATGGGCCAGCATCGGGCGCCCGGCGAGAGGCATCAGCACCTTGGGCTGACGGGATTTCATCCGCTTGCCCTCGCCCGCGGCGAGGATCACGACATGCAGAGGGGAGGTGGTCATCCTGATACCAGATACAACATGGAGGGAGTCGCAGGATACCAGCCCAGCTCCCCGGCCGGAGGGCCCGGCTTATCGCGACATGAGCGACATCATGGCCGCACGGCCTCGGTATCGACAGCAGCCCGCGCGACACTGCCACTGACCGGGACACCATTTTTCAGCTCGAAATGAAAGACATAGAACTGGCTGAAGGGCGGTCGGCTCTGATCCACCACATGGCTGTTGCCGTCGGCATCCGCGGCCATGTGCTGGATGATAAGCGGCGAGAACCGCCATTGCGCCACCGCCGTGCGGATCGCGGCGACAAAGGCCTGAAGCGCAGGATCCGCCGTGGCCTCGCCGGGCACGATGACGTTGTAGACATGACCGTTGCCGTCCACCGCCAGCTGGGCCGGGATGTCCCTGGCTGGCAGATGCAAGGGAATCAGCATCACCGGATAGCGTGGCGCCACCTGAATCTGCGCCACCGGCTGGATCGCGCTTTCTCCCAGAGCCAGCGAGTAGCGGGCGGTGCCTCCTCCGGCTTGCGCCTGTTCACGGTAGGAAGCCCGCCCCTCGACCACGGAGGACGGATGGTCCGGCCGGATCTGGTGAACACAGGCCGCCAGCAACGGCAGTCCGCCAAGCACCATCAGTCGCAGATATCGGCCAATCATGGAGCATAGGACTGCAGGTTGGCGGCGACAGGCTTGCCCCGCTGCCAGACCGCATCGATCTGGTCCAGGGCATGGATGTCGGCGGCAGGATCGCCATCGACCACCAGCAGGTCGGCCCGCTTGCCAGGAGCGATCACGCCCCTGTCGGACAGACCGAGCAAAGCCGCCGCCTGACCCGTGGCGAGACGGATCGTCTGCAGCGGCGAGAGTCCGGCCTGCACGTTCAAGGCCAGCTCGCGATGCTCGGCAAAACCCGGAATCCGCAGCGGCGTGGCCCCCGAGTCCGTGCCGAAGCCGATCTTCACACCAGCATCATGCAACAACTGAAGATTGCGCATATTGACGGCCAATGCCTGCTTGTCGACGGCAACCCCCTTGGCATCGGCCAGTACCTTGGCTCGCCAGCCGGGATTTTCGAACTGGGCCTTCAATTCGGGTGACAAGGCATGGGCCAGCAGCGGCGTCTGCAACAGGGCCTGGTCCTGGGCGAACAGATAGAAACTCTCGTCCAGATCCAATGTCGGGATGTACCAGATGCCATGCGCCTTGGCCGCCTTGACGAAGGCCGCGTCGACCGGCACGTCGCGAATGCCATGGGCCAGTACATCGACTCCATCGGCCACCAGCCGCTTGGCGTCGGCCAGATAATAGACATGGGCCGCCACTCTGATGCCGTGCCGATGGGCTTCATCGATCACGGCCTTGTAGATGGCCGGATCCATCTTGACCTTCACCGCGCCATGGAAGTCGTCGACCCAGACCTTGATAAAACTGGGATGTCTCGCCGCCATGGTCTTCACGGCCGCCCTGGCCTGCTCGACGGTCGCCGGCCGGAACAGTTGGTCCGGCGCGACATGGCCGAACGGCGGAGCGCCGTCCGGCACCCCGATGCCGGCATCGGCACCGAAGATGTCAGCACCGGCCAGCGTCCCGGCATGCAACTGTTTCTGCAGATCGTAGAACAAGGGACGGTTGACCCCCAGCGAGGTCACCGTGGTCACCCCGTAGGCCACGTACTGGTGCAACTGCCGCCTGATGTTTTCCGTAGTGTAATCGGCCGCGGGATCGGCGGTGGTACCGGAAACCAGTCCCAGATGTGAGTGATCGCTGATCAGCCCCGGCAGCACGGTCTTGCCGTGATAGTCGATGTGCCAGGCATCATCCGGGATTTTCACATCGACCGCCGGACCGACCTGGCGGATCAGGCCGTTCTCGATCAGCACGGTGGCATCATGCAAGGGCGCCGATCCGGTACCGTCAATCACTTCGGCACCGGTGAGTGCCACCACCTGGCCCTGCTGCGCCTGTGCAGCCGACGCGCCGGCCAGAGCCATCGCCAGAGCCAACATCAATGAACGGGGTTTCATGGTTCGACCTCATCCTCAGTGCGGGCCGGGCATGATACATGCCGACCACATGACATGAACGCAACGGAACCGCGCCTTTCGCACCATGGCAGGCACCGTACCGGGTTCGACGATAGCACGCCATTTCATCAGACTCCGACCGGTTGCCGGTGCCTGCCGATCTGCAGGATACCCCTGCCACAACAGCTGTGGTTATCATGAGTAGCCATGCGCAGGCAGCCCTCGCGGAGTGGAAGCGGGGGCGACTTGCCATCTGCATCAACCTTGGATCGATCCAATCCAGATCGATGCCTTAGTTTCCGCCACCCGAACCGGAACCAGTACGCTGGAGTGCGTTTTCACGGTCCCTTCGCTCAGGAGAATCCATGCGCCTGCCTCGTTGCCTGAATCACCTGCCGGCTCTGCTGGCCACCGCACTAGCCGCCAGTATGGCAAGCACGGCGGCCCTCGCCGACAACACCATCGACCAGGGGGCCCGTCCAGTGGGCGAGCTGCACGTCGTCGCGGCCTTCAACGGCCCCGGACCGTCCGGCATCGCCGTGACCCCGACGGGGCGGATCTTCGTCGGCTTCCCCCGCCATGCCGAAAACCATCCCGGTCCGGCACTGGCCGAGCTTAAAAACGGCCGGCTGGTTCCCTATCCGGATGCCGCCTTCAGCCTGCCCTCGAAGGCCCCCTGGCACGACCAGCTGGTTTCGCCGCATGGCATGACCACCGACCGCCGCGGCCGGCTGTGGCTGATCGACGACGGCAAGATCGCCGGCCATCCCATTGTCGAGGGTCAGGCCAAGCTGGTAGGCATTGATCCGGCCAGCAACAAGGTGATCGCCAACGTGGTGATCAAGCCGCCCGCCATGCTGTCCGACAGCCATCTCAATGACTTGCGAGTCGATCTGAGTCACGGCGCCCAAGGGACCGCCTATATCGCCGACTCCTCTTTCGGCACGTCACCGGCCCTGATCGTGGTCGATATCGCCAGCGGCCGGCAGCGCCGGGTACTGGCCGGCGACCGCTCGACCGCGGCCGACCCGGGCTTTGTCGCCATGATGGAAGGTCGGCCGCTGCGCTATGACCCGGTCCACCCCAGCTTTCCCATCGGCGGGGTCGACGGCATCACCCTGAACCCGGACCAGAGCCGGCTGTACTACACGCCCCTGTCCAGCCGCCGACTGTACTCCATCCCGACCGCCGTGCTGGCCGATTTCCACGCTTCGGAAAAACAGCTGGCCAAGGCGGTACGCGATGAAGGCGACAAGGGAGCTGCCGACGGCCTGGCCACCGACCCCCAGGGCCGGATCTATACCACCGACTTCGAGCATGACGCGATTCGCCAGCGACAACTCGACGGCAGCTTCCGGATTCTGGCCCGCGACCCGCGCATCGTCTGGCCGGACGGCATCTATGCCACCGCCCATCAGGTTTATGTGGTGCTCGGCCAGTGGAACCGGCTCCCCGGCTTCAACGGCGGACACGACCTGCGCAAACCGCCCTATCTGCTGGTCTCCATCCCCACCGATCCCGCCCCGCTGCTGGATGCGGCCGAGGTGCACTGAGCCCGGCCACGTTGCCGAACTTGCCGATGGGAGGGGTGCGCTCTAAGCTGGCCACCGTCCTCCCTTCGAGCGTCGCCCCATGAAGCAGCCGAGCTCCAACCGCTGGCCCGACAACAGGGTCATCGTTGATCGACGTTCCGGGCTGACCACCATCCTGATGATGCTTGTCTCGGTCCAGGGTGTCATCGTCGCTGCCACCCTGGCCAATCACCATTGGAGCTGGGTACTGGTCGAATGCCTGCTGTTTCTGCTGCCGGACGCTTGGCTGATCCATCGGGCCTACGGTCTGGGCATCGGCCTGCGCCGTCAGGATCTCGAGGCCAGTACCGCCTGGCCAGCCAGCCTGCGAGATGCCGCCCGACGCCAGCTGGACGAGCTGCAGGCCCAGACCGACCGTGACTGGCTGACCCGGGCCGAACTGCGCGCGCTGAGGCGCTGAAGCCTCCGGTGGTTCAAGAGACGGCTGGCGCCGAGACTGTGGACGATCCGGTCGGTCAGCCGAGGACTGGCCGGCCTTGTCACTGCCGCCAGGTTCCTCGAGAGCGCTTATTCCGCCAGCTCGGCCACGAAATCATAAATGTCACCGCGGTAGCAGGAGACGGTGAATTCAACCACCCGGCCATCGTCGATAAAGCTGCGCCGCTCGATATTCAGACCCGCGGTGCCGACATGAACATGCAGCAGTCTGGCCTGCTGGGCCCCCAGCAGCACCGCCCGGAGCCGCTGCAATGCCCGTCGCGGTCGGCAACCGACATGATCCAGCGCCTCGTAGAGCGAATCATGCACAGCCATCGGATCGGACAGTATCGAGGCCGGTACCACCGTGCGCTCGATCGCCAGCGGCTCGTCCTCGGCATAGCGCAGGCGATGCAATCGGATGACCTGGGCACCGGGCGACAGATTCAGCGCCATGGATTCCTCAGGCGTGACCTCGCCCAGCGAGCGCTCGAAAAACTCCGAACGGGGGTTGAGTCCGCGCGCGCGCAAATCCTCGGTGAAACTGGTCAGACGCGACATCGGCTTGACGATGCGTTCGGCCACGAAAGTGCCCGCCCCGTGCCGTTGCACCAGAACGCCTTCATCCACCAGACCTCCGATGGCCTTGCGCACCGTGACGCGTGAAATCTCCAGCAGCCTGGACAGATCACGCTCGCTGGGAAGCGCACTGCCGGCCTCGATATCCCCCTGCTCGACCACATTGCGGATCGCACGACGCAACCGCAGATAGGCCAAGGGTTGTCGCGTGACCGTATCCCGGCACAAGCGGCGATACTCACTGATTAGCGCGTTTTCCATACCCAAAACCATACCAATGAGTATCCACTCGGTCCAGTATACAACGAACCAGCCAGAATCAGTGCTGTGCTCCTGCGTCTCTGCATCTGAACGATGCATTCCTGACGGCGCCCACGTGTGGCGATACGGTCGGCATCGGCATGTGGCCAAGCCTGGTATCTCACTGGTACCATCGATGGGGATCATCACCGGGGTCTGCACCGACAATCCCGGGTCAACAACTACAACGAGGTCTCTGACGTGAACAGCCCTTCTCAGCAAGTGGAAGCCTTTGACCTGGTCATCTTCGGCGGGACCGGCGATCTGTCGGTCCGCAAACTGTTGCCGGCGATGTTCCACCGCTTTGTCGACGGCCAGATCGACAAGCACAGCCGCATCATTGGCGTGGCCCGCTCCGAACACAGCGACGACTCATTCCGGAAACTGGTCCACGAGGCTATCGCCAAGGCCACCAAAGACGCCGCCAGCAAGGATATCAATGCCTTTCTGAAGATGATCCACTATCGCGCCCTGGATGGCGGCAAGGACGAGGGCTGGGAAGAATTTGCCCAGTTCATGGGCCAGGAAGCGGATCACGTGCGGGTGTTCTATCTCTCCACCTCGCCCAGCATCTTCAGCGATCTGTGCAAGCGGCTGGGCGACCACAAGCTCAACGAAGGCAAGGCACGGGTCGTGCTGGAAAAGCCGATCGGCACCGACCTGAGCAGCGCCAACAAGATCAATGACGATGTAGCCAAGGTCTTCCAGGAATCGCAGACCTATCGCATCGACCATTATCTGGGCAAGGAGACAGTGCAGAACCTGCTGGCCCTGCGCTTCGGCAATGCCTTGTTCGAACCGCTGTGGAATGCCGAGCATATCGAGCATGTACAGATCACGGTGGCCGAAACCGTCGGTGTCGGCCACCGCGCCGGCTATTACGATGGCTCCGGCGCGATGCGCGACATGATCCAGAACCACATTCTGCAGTTGCTGTGCATGGTGGCCATGGAGCCGCCGGCCTCGCTGGCACCCGATGCCGTGCGCGACGAGAAGCTGAAGGTACTGCGCTCGCTGAAGCCGATCACCGCCACCGAAGCGCCGCATACCACCGTGCGCGGTCAATACCGGGCCGGAGCCTCCGAGGGCGGCAGCGTGCCGGGCTATCAGGATGAACTGGGACGGCCTTCGAACACCGAGACTTTTGTCGCGATCAAGGCCGAAATCGGCAACTGGCGCTGGGCCGGCGTGCCCTTCTATCTGCGTACCGGCAAGCGCCTGCCGGAGCGTCTGTCCGAGATCGTGGTGACCTTCAAGGCCGTGCCGCACTCCATCTTCGGCGCCGATGCCGGCGCCCTGGCCCAGAACCGGCTGGTGCTGCGGCTTCAGCCGGACGAAGGCGTGAAGCTGTGGCTGACGATCAAGAACCCGGGTCCGGGCGGACTCAAGCTGCGGCACGTGCCGCTGGACATGAGCTTCCTGGAAGCCTTCGGCATCGGCCAGTTGCCGGATGCCTACGAGCGCCTGATCCTGGATGTGGTGCGGGGCAATCCGACCCTGTTCATGCGTCGCGACGAGGTCGAGGCCGCGTGGAACTGGGCCGATCCGATTCTGGACGCCTGGGCGGCCAGTGGCGATGCACCTAAGCTGTACACCGCCGGCACCTGGGGCCCCAGCGCCTCGGTGGCACTGATCGAACGTGACGGCCACACCTGGAACGAAGACAACACCTGAGCCGGTGACGGGGCCCCCGGTCCAGTACCGGAAGCCCCTCGTCCTTCCCTTCAAGAGGCAAGCACCCATGTCCGCATCTGCTGAAATTTCACAGCATACCTTTGCCAGCTCCGCCGCCCTTGCCGAGGCTCTGGCCGGGGAACTGGCCAACCGCCTGCGAAAGGCCATCGCCGAACGCGGCCGCGCCTTGATCGCGGTCTCCGGCGGCAGCACCCCGAAACAGCTGTTCGACCGTCTTTCTCAGCTTGCGCTGGACTGGGACAAGGTCTATGTCACCTTGGTCGACGAGCGCTGGGTGCCCGAATCCAGTGACCGCTCCAATGCCCGTCTGGTCAAGGCCATGCTGCTCAAGCATGCCGCTGCTGCTGCCCATTTCGTGCCGTTGTACGAAGCCGGTCAGGACACGCCTGAAGCGGGACTCGTCTATCTGCAGGCCCGTCTGTCGGCGTTGCCGGCCCGCTTCGATGCAGTGGTGCTGGGCATGGGCGGGGATGGCCATACCGCCTCGTTCTTCCCCGGCGGTGATCACCTGACCCAGGCTCTGGATCTGCAAGGCCGACAGCGGCTGTGGCCGATGCGGGCCGAGGGTGCCGGCGAACCCCGCATCACCTTCTCGCTGCCAGCCCTGCTGGATACCGAAGCGCTGTACCTGCATATCGAAGGGGCCGCCAAGCGCGAGGTCTTCAAGCAGGCCGAAACCGGTGAAGGTGCCGGCGCGCATTATCCCGTGCGTGCGGTACTGAACCAGAGCCGCACGCCGCTCAGCGTGTTCTGGAGCCCCTGATCCTCCTGTCTGACCACGCCAGGCACGTCATCGCCCCCCTCGCCGAGATTGATTGTTTATGCCCGTGATTCACCCCGTCGTCGCCGAAGTCACCGCACGCCTGCGCGAACGCAGCAAGACTTCACGCCAGAATTATCTTGACAGGATCCGCGCCGCTCGCCGTTCCGGACCGAATCGCGCCACCTTGTCTTGCGGAAATCTGGCACATGCCTTCGCCGCCTGCGGGGCATCCGACAAGCATGCGCTGCGGGAGGGGCCGGCGGCGAACCTGGCCATCGTCACGGCCTACAACGATATGCTGTCGGCTCACGAGCCTTACCAGCACTATCCCTCGCAGATCCGGCAGACCGCGCGCGAGCTGGGCGTCACCGCCCAGGTCGCCGGCGGGGTGCCGGCGATGTGCGACGGCGTCACCCAGGGGCAGGACGGCATGCAGCTGTCACTGTTCTCGCGCGATCTGATCGCCATGACCACAGCTGTCGCCTTGTCCCACGACATGTTCGATGCCGCCCTGTACCTCGGCATTTGCGACAAGATCGTGCCCGGCCTGCTGATCGGCGCATTGTCGTTTGGCCATCTTCCGGCGGTCTTCGTACCGGCCGGCCCGATGCCCAGCGGCATCAGCAACGAGGAAAAATCCAAGGTCCGCCAGGACTATGCCGCCGGCAAGGCCAGTCGGGAAGAGCTGCTGGCCGCCGAAGCCGCGTCCTACCACAGCGCCGGCACCTGCACCTTCTACGGCACGGCCAATTCCAACCAGATGCTGATGGAGATCATGGGCCTGCAGCTGCCCGGCTCCAGCTTCGTCGCGCCGCATGACCCCTTGCGCAAGGTGCTGACCGACGAGGCCGTGGCCCGTGCCGCCGCCATGACCGCCCTTGGTGATGACTGGCTGCCGGTCGGCGAGATGCTGGATGAACGCAGCTTCGTCAATGCCGTGATCGGCCTGCATGCCACTGGCGGTTCTACCAATCATCTGATGCATCTGGTCGCGATGGCACGCGCCGCCGGCATCGCGCTGAGCTGGGATGATTTCGACGCCCTGTCCGCGGTGGTGCCCCTGCTGGCCCGCATCTACCCCAATGGCTATGCCGACGTAAACCAGTTCCAGGCAGCCGGCGGCATGGCCTTCCTGATCCGTGAGCTGCTGAGCCAGGGCCTGCTGCATGGCGATGCCCGCACCATCACCGGCGAACTGCTCAGCGGCTACGTCAAGTGTCCCGAGCTGGATGCCCAGGGTCAGCTGCACTGGCGCGAAGTCGCCGCCGAGAGCGGCAACCGCGGCGTTCTGCGTGCCATCAGCGAGCCCTTCCGCAGCAATGGCGGCGTGCGTCTGCTGGCCGGCAATCTGGGGCGGGCCGTGATCAAGATCTCCGCCGTCCCCGATGACCGTCATGTCATCGAGGCCCCCGCCCTGGTCTTCAATCATCAGGACGAGGTCAAGACCGCTTTCGATCACGGCAAGCTCAACCGCGACTTTATCGCCGTGGTCCGCTACCAGGGCCCTCAAGCCAACGGCATGCCCGAACTGCACAAGCTGACCCCGACCCTGAGCCTGCTGCAGGATCGCGGTCATCGCGTGGCCCTGGTCACCGACGGCCGGATGTCCGGTGCCAGCGGCCGGATTCCGGCTGCGATCCACGTCACGCCCGAGGCTCTGGACGGCGGCGCCATCGGCCGCTTGCGCGACGGTGATCTGCTGCGACTGGACGCCGCCAGCGGCCGGCTGGAGGCGCTGGTCGATGCGGCCGAATTCGCCGCCCGCGAAATCGTCCATCCCGACCTGTCCGCCAACCAGTCCGGCATGGGCCGCGAACTGTTCGGCCTGTTTCGTCGCAACGCCGGCAGCGCCGACCTGGGCGCCGGCGTATTCTGAACCGAGCCTTGTGCCGGATATCACTGTCCCCTGATCAAGCTGGATCCCCAGATGAGCCATTCCATCGAACACAAGCAGCAACAACTGGCTACCACCATGCAGCTGGCACCGGTGATCCCGGTCGTCATCATCGACGATGCCAGACTGGCCGTGCCGATGGCACGGGCCTTGGTTGCCGGCGGCATTCCCGCCATCGAGATCACATTGCGGACCCCGGCGGCACTGGATGCGATCCGCGCCGTCGCCAACGAGGTCGAAGGCGCCATCGTCGGTGTCGGCACCGTGCTGAACGGCAATGATCTGGATGCGGCACTGGCGGCAGGCGCCCGCTTCGCCGTCTCGCCAGGCATATCGCCCCGACTGCTGGATGCCGCCGACCAGCATGAACTGCCGCTGCTACCCGGCATCGCCACCGCGGGTGAAGCCATGAGCCTGCTGGAACGCGGCTACCGCCACCTGAAGTTCTTCCCGGCGGTGCCGGCCGGCGGTGCCAAGCTGCTGAGTGCCTGGGCCAGCCCGCTGCCCCAGATCCGTTTCTGCCCTACCGGCGGCATCAGCCTCGGCTCGGCACCGGATTTTCTGGCCCTGCCCAATGTCGCCTGCGTCGGCGGCTCCTGGCTGACACCGGCCGACAAGCTGGCCTCCCGGGACTGGGCAGGGATCGAGCTGCTGGCCCGCGAAGCAGTCGCACTCAAGGCCTGATGCGTTCCGCCACAGCCCGCGACCGGCCACGACAGCAACGGCGGCGGACACAAAAAAGCCCCGGTCACTGACCGGGGCTTTTCATTTGCCGCAAGGACTTCAGATCCTGGGCAGCGTGGAATCCACGGTCAGCGGATCATCACCTGCCAGCACCTCGCGCGCCTCGCTGCGGCTGCCCACCGCCGGCGGCGAGCCGCGCAGCGGACGACCGGCCGTTTCCCGCACACAGAGAATGGTGATCACACCGATCACGCCCGCCACCATCAGATAGTAGGCCGGCACCATGGTGTTGTGGGTCTTCTCGATCAACCAGGCGGTGGCCAGCGGCGTGGTACCACCGAACAGCGACACCGACACATTGAAGGCGATCGACAGCGCGCTGTAGCGCACCGGGGTATAGAACAGCGCCGGCAAGGTCGAAGGCATCGAGCTGGTATAGGCCACCAGACACAGCGCCAGCAGCATGAAGCCGATGAAGATCTCCAGATCCATGCCGCTGCCGATCAGCTTGATGCAGGGAATCGCCAGCACCACCATCGCCAGGCTCGCGGTCAGAATCATCGGCTTGCGGCCGAAACGGTCACTCATCAGCCCGCCCAGCACATTGCAAGGCAGCATCAACACCATCACCAGCAGCACCATCCACAGACCCCGGGTCTCGGAATAATTCAGCACGCTGGTCATATAGCTGGGCAGATAGGAAAGCAACATGTAATCGGTCACATTGAAGACCAGCACCAGGCCCACGGCCTTCAGCAACTGGCGACCATGGATCCGGATCAGCGACCCCAGGCCATAGGCCGGCTTCTCATGCTCTTCATGCTCGACACTGTCACTGTAGGCTTGGAAAGCCGGACTTTCCTCCAGCTTCAGACGCATGTACAGGCCCATCAGCCCCAACGGACCGGCGATCAGGAACGGCACTCGCCAGCCCCAGCTGAGCAGCGACTCGCTGGACAGGGTCGAGGTCAGCAAGGTGACGATGCAGGCACCGCCGATATAGCCGACCATGGTGCCGAACTCCAGCCAGCTGCCCATGAAGCCGCGACGCCGATCCGTGGAGTATTCGGCAATGAAAGTCGCCGCACCGCCATATTCGCCCCCGGTCGAGAAGCCCTGCAGCAGGCGAGCCAGCATCAACAAGATGGGGGCCGCAATGCCGATGGAGGCATAGCTGGGAATGAAGGCAATCGAGAAGGTCGATGCCGCCATCATGATCATGGTCAAGGCCAGGATTCGCTTGCGACCGAACTTGTCGCCCAGCGGGCCGAATACCAGGCCACCCACAGGCCGGATCAGAAAGCCGACGGCGAACGTTGCCAGCGAGGCCAGGGTCTGCACCACTGACGAGCCAGCGGGAAAGAACACCTTGCCCAGCGTGACGGCAATATAGGAATAAACACCGAAATCGAACCACTCCATCGCATTGCCCAGCGCCGTGGCGGCGACGGCACGATGCAGCAGGCTCTGATCGACGATCGTCAGGTCATCGACGGCGACCTTCTGGTCTCGGGATTTGAACCAGCCGAAATGACGACGGCTTAGAGACGTATTGCGCATGGATCCTCCTTCAAAGGCACGCGCATGCTTCAGATGGCCAGGAATCGCTGACCTGGCCATCTGAAGGATGCGTAAAATGACCGCCCGGCAATACCCACGGGCCATCCATAGAATGGAACAGGAACAGGGCGTGCAGCCCGTTCAACTTCCGCCATGGTAACACAAACCGCAAAATCATGCCCCTGAACATATTAATGGACATCCAGACGTCTATTAACATAATCCTTTCATGCATGCCATGAATACTCAGAAGCTCCAGGTGCTGGTGAGTGCGACATGTCCGCCTCCCGGATCGGAATAGTGCAGACTGCCATTGACCGGAACACCGATACCGTAGTGGCGATACGCCCTGTGGCGAGAGTAGATCCGCACATAGCGCATGCCGAGAGTCCAGCGCGGCGTGACCGAATAGGTGAGACTGGCCCCTACCGTATCGAAGCTGTAATCCTTGAAATGACGGACCTGCTGGCGTCCCATCTGCAGATCGAAGCGCAGGCCGGGAAACAGGTCATGGTGAAGGTCGATCTCGTAATAGCTCGATCCTCGCGAATGTCGACTACCGTCGGTTCCCATGGTGCGATTGTTGTCACCGAAATAATCACGGGTCCAGGTGCCCCAATAGGCCACGGTCACGAACTTCCATGTCGCATTGCTGACCCATTCGCCGTAGCTGTAATTCACTCGCGGTCCAGACATCTGCGCACCTGGATAATAGTAGTACCAGAAGGTGCTGCTGTAACTGACCGGGCCGACCTTGCCGGCATAGCCGAAATACTGGTCCCATTCCACCGTCGCGCCTTCGAGGTACTTGCGATTGACGTTGGACAACCATGTTCCGGCATAAAAGCCGTTATTCCACTGATAGCTGACGCCACCCTGCAGAGCCGGCCGTCCCCAGGTCTGCTGAAATCCGCGACGCGACAGATACTGGGAGGCGACGCCTACGGTGCCATCCCATTCGCCGGCCTGTGTCTCGACCGTGGGTGCCATCGAAGCCACACCGAACAGACTTCCATACATGAACAATGCCCGCTTGATTCTGAGACTCAATAACTCGCTCCATCCAAAAACAATCAGACATAATACAACAACTTATGAATAGACCCCAGCTGCACTGCAACAACATCAAAGAGCAAAGATGTCTGGACATCTACAAATTTTTATTTCGATAAAAATGAAAATACACGTCAAGCCATGCTCTTGCTGGCATCTCCGCACGGCGACTCGACATGCGCCATGCAGCGATCAAGGCGGCATCAGGTCGCAGTGCCCAACGTGAATTTCCCTGTGAAACACGCTGTCGATCGCTATCATGAACCGTCTCCCGGAGCCGGGCCTCGGCCTCCGTATCGATCCGTTTCAATGAAAGACTTTGCCTATGATTCCCTTGCTGTTGAGCGTGCTGTTCAGCGTCGCCGTCTCTGCACTGCTCAAGCTTGCCCCAGCCCGCCATATCGATTTGCGTCAAGCGATCGGCTGGAATTACCTGGCGGCAGCCGGACTGTCTGCCTGGCTGCTGCATCCATCGCTTGACTTGCTGCATCAATCCGGCACGCCCTGGCTGGCTCTGGCTGCGCTGGGCGTGCTGCTGCCCGCCGTGTTCTGGATTGAAGGCTTGGCGGTACAACGGGCCGGCATGATCCGGGTGGAAGTCGCGCAACGTTTCTCATTGCTGCTGAGCCTGCTGGCGGCATTCGCCTGGCTGCATCAGCCCATGACGACCAAGGCGACCATCGGCGTCGTCCTCGGTCTGTCCGCCGTCGGCTGCATGCTGGGCCAAGGCCGGAGGGCTGAGCGTACGCCGCACTCCGGATCAGCCTGGCTGGCATTGCTGGGAACATGGCTCGGCTTCGGCCTGATCGACCTGTTGTTCAAACAGGTGGCCGCGGCCGGCGCTCCCTTCACATCCAGTCTGCTTGTCAGCTTTTTGCTGGCCGCCTTACTGGCGGCCATCGTGCTTCCCTTGCTGGCGTGGCGCGGCCGCCTGCAATTCGGATGGCGCCATGCCGGTGCAGGCCTGCTGCTGGGCCTTTGCAATTATGCCAATATCTATTTCTATGTCCGTGCCCATATCGCGCTGCCACACAATCCGGCACTGGTCTTTGCCGGCATGAATCTGGGCGTGATCATGCTGGGCAGCCTGGTCGCAGCCGGCATGCTGGGCGAACGCCTGAGTTTGCGCCATCTGGCCGGTCTGGGACTGGCCGCCATCGCCATCGGCTGCCTCGCCTGAACGGCAGGCCCGTTCAGGCCCGCCGTCAAGCTTGCATGGGCTGAACCGACTCCGACTTCAGCCTGCCTTGCCTGCCGGCGGCGAAATCTTCATCTCGGCGGGCGTCAGGGTCTTGCGGATCCTTGCCACCTGGGAAGCATCGACTGCCGAAGCACGATTGCCCCAGCTGGCGCGGATGAAGCTGACCACGCCGGCCACCTCCGCATCGCTGAGCCGCCAGCCGAAGGCAGGCATGGTGAACGTCGAGGGCGCCTTGCCGGTCGCACCCAAGGTGCCGCCCGCCAGCACGATATGAATCAGGGATGCGGGATCCTCTCCCATCACCACCGGATTGCCGCCCAGCGCCGGAAACACACGCTGGTAACCCGTACCATCGGTGCGATGACAGGCGGCACAGCTGTCAATATAGGTCGCTGCGCCGACCGCCTTGTCATCGCCATGCCACAAGGCCTTGCCTGCCGCGTCGTCAGCCACGAAGGCCTGATCTCCTGCCGTTGCAGGGGGGAGCGACTTCAGATAGGCAGCAATCGCGTCCAGATCCGCCTCATTCATGTACTGGCTGCTGTGCCCGACCACATCGCTCATGCCGCCAAAAGCGGCGCTGTGGTCATTGCGTCCGCTCTGCAGAAACGCCTTGAGCTGCTCCTGACTCCAGCGGCCCAGACCGGTACGCTGCTCACCGCGAAGACTGCTTGCGATCCAGCCATCGATAGGCTGGCTGCTGCCGGCCAGGAAACGGCTGCCGTCCGCCGCCGTCATGGCCTGCTCCTGCATGGTGATGGCACGCGGCGTATGGCAGGCACCGCAGTGGCCCAGACCCTCGACGAGATAGGCGCCACGTGCGATCTGGGGCGAAGCCGACGCCGGTGCAGCCGGCACGCCCACGCTCGGTGCAAACAGCTTGCGCCACAGGGCCAAGGGCCAACGCATCGACAATGGCCAGGGAATGGCGCTGTCGCGGTTGGCCTGGGCTACCGGCTTCACCCCATGCATGAAGTAGGCATACAAGTCACGCATGTCCTGATCGCTGACGGCCGCATACGAGGGATAGGGCATCGCCGGATACAGACTGGAGCCATCCTTGCGGATGCCCTGTCGCACGGCGCGCTCGAAATCCTCGTAACTGAAACGACCGATGCCATGCTCGGTATCCGGAGTGATATTGGTACTGTAGATGGTGCCGATCGGGGTCGCCATGGCAAGTCCGCCGGCAAATTCCTTCCCGTCTCTGGACGTGTGACAGGCTACACAGTCACCGACCTTGGCCAGGTACGATCCCCGAGCCACGGCATCGGCCGAGTCTTCGGCCTGGGCCGCTGCGGTCAGGGTCATGCCGGCCAGCAAGATGGCCGCGAACAGGGGTTTGATCAACGACGACATATGCTTCATGCCTGCACCATGGCCCCGGGGTTCTTCAGATACTTCTCGCGAATGGCCCGTGCCGCCCAATAGGCAAGCGCCGCCACCGTGCCGGTCGGGTTGTAGCCCAGGCCCTGCGGAAAGGCCGATGCGCCCGGGACAAACACATTCGGCACATCCCAGCTCTGCAGATAACGGTTGAGTGCACTGGATTTCGGGTCGGATCCCATGATCACGCCACCATTGAGATGGGTGGTCTGGTAACTGGCAGCATCGAAATGATCGCCGAAATTCTTGACCGCCACCGATACCGCCTTGGGGCCCATCCGCCTGGCGATTTCCTCGAGTTTGGCCGCCATGAAGCGAGTCATCTTGATATCGTTTTCCTGCCAGTCGAAGGTCATCCGCAACAGAGGCTGACCGAAGGCATCCCGGTAAGTGGGATCCAGATCCAGATAATTCTGGCGGTAGGACTGGTGCGCGCCATGGGCATCCATCGATACCTGGTGAGTGAAGTAATCGGCAGCAGCCTGCTTCCAGGCACTGCCCCAGGCCGGAGTGCCTGGCGGCACCGACATCGCGCCGATCGGACGGTTGCCGGCCTGATTCACCCACATCGGCGAACCGCCGACAAAACCCAGCGGACCATGATCGAACTGATCGGCGTTGAAATCATCAATCGCAATACCGTTGCCGCCGGCACCGATAAACGGATTGGTATGCTGATCCTTGTCGAAGAAGGCCTTCACCGTGGCCATGTTCTGGTAGGCGAAGTTCTTGCCGATGACGCCCTCGCCGGTTTTCGGATCATAAGGCCGGCCGATGCCCGACAGCAGCATCAGATGTACGTTGTGGAACTGGAAGGCACTGACCACCACGATATCGGCCGGCTGGATCATCTCCCGCCCTTGCGCATCGACATAGGTCACGCCGGTGGCCATTTTCTTGTCGGCCGCCAGATTGACCTTCAGCACGTGCGCATGCGTCCTGAGCTCGAAGTTCGGCTGCTGCCGCAGCGCCGGCAGGATGTTCACGTTCGGCGAGGCCTTGGAGTACATGTAGCAGACGTAGCCGCTGCAGTAACCACAGAAATTGCAGGGCCCCATCTGCGCGCCATAGGGATTGGTATATGGCCCGGACGTATTGGCCGAAGGCATGTTGTAGGGATGATAGCCCAGCTCGCTGGCGGCCTTGCCGAACAGCTGCGCCGACCAGGTGTTCTTCTGCGATTCCAGAGGAAAGGGACTGGAACGGTCGGGCGCCAGCGGATTGCCGCCCTTGCCGGCACCGACGATCTTGCCGTTCACCGTCCAGGCCTGGCCCGAGGTGCCGAATACCTTTTCGGCAAAGTCGTAATACGGCTCCAGCTCTTCATAGCTGACACCGAAATCCTGGATCGTCATATCGGCGGGGATGAATTTCCTGCCGTAGCGCTCCTCATAATGGCTGCGCAGACGCAGCTCGACCGGATCGACCCGAAAATGTACCCCGGACCAGTGCAGGCCGGCGCCTCCGACACCGTCACCCGGCAGAAAGGCCCCCAGCTGCCGGTACGGCATGGCTGTATCGGCCGACGTGTGCCGGATTGTGACCGTGCTGCGAGACAGATCCTGATACAGCTTTTTGCGGATGCTGTAAGTCAGCTCATCCACCACCTGGGGATAAGCGCCATCCGGGCTGGTATCGCGCATCGCGCCGCGTTCCAGCGCTACCACGTTCAGACCGGCCTCGGTCAGTTCCTTGGCCATGATGGCGCCGGTCCAGCCAAAACCGACAATCACGGCGTCCACTTTCTTCAATACGGTTGCCATCGTGTTCAGCCCCTTGCACCATCAATTGACACCGGCGGAAACGGGTAAGCCTCGTTGCGCTCGACCCAGTCCATGAAATCCGCTCGTGCGCCAGGAAACCCCACCAGTGTCCAGCCCACCATGTCCTTGTTGCCTCCATGGATAGGGTCGCAGAAAAACCCCTCGCGAGTGTTCTGCAGCAGCAGCGCAAAAAACGTCTTGGCCGGTACCTGCTCGAAAACC
>JGI2924J29684_1078690_pt1 | contig 110479 bp, 94 predicted proteins | sample BenlonsequencITS_FD_29684 | JGI IMG/M metagenome (IMG submission 29684)
TCCCTTCACCCCACGTGAGGGCGGCAGCCGTCCCTTCACCCCACGTGAGGGCGGCAGCCGTCCCTTCACCCCACGTGAGGGTGGTAGCCGTCCCTTTACACCGCGCGAGGGTGGCAGCCGTCCCTTCACACCTCGTGGTGATGGTCGTCCGTCCTTCGGTGACCGCAAGCCGTTCACGCCGCGTGGCGATGGTGAGCGTCGTCCTTTCACTCCGCGTGAGGGTGGCAGCCGGCCGTCGTCTGGCGACCGCAAGCCCTTCACACCTCGCGAAGGCGGCAGCCGCCCGTCGTTCGGCGGGCGCCCATCCTCTGGTCCGCGCAAGCCTGGTTTTGGTGGCAAGCCTTCCTTCGGCGGCGCACCCCGCCGCCGTCCGGAATAACGATCGGCGTCACAATCGGAAAAGAAGAGGCCTCCCATCGCGGGAGGCCTTTTCCATGTGCGCCAATCCGTCGATCCGCAACCATGGCAAGCGCCGGTTTACGGCAGAATAGAAAGTGATGACTTACTCAGAGAACAGTGGGAACGGCTTAAGCCGGCAGGGAACGGTCGTGGCAATCGACGGGCCGGCAGGCGCCGGTAAAAGCACGGTCGCATCGCATCTCGCGAAACGCTTTGGCCTGTTGAATCTTGAGACTGGTGCCATGTACCGTGCGCTGGCTCTGAAGGCGCTGCACAGCGGTACAGCTGTCGATGACGGGGACGCTGTGCTCCTGCTGACGCGCTCAACGCACATCACGCTCGAGCCCGGGGATGGCGGCAATCGCGTGCTGCTGGATGGTCTCGAAGTGACCAGCGATCTGCGTAATCCCGAGGTTACAGCGGCAGCGTCGCGCGTCTCCGTTCATGGCCCGGTTCGGGAGTGGATGGTCGCGGCGCAGCGAGCACTGGGCTTGGCCGCACCCTCTGGCGTGGTCATGGAAGGTCGTGACATCGGCACGGTCGTCTTTCCGCAGGCGCCGGTCAAAATCTTCCTCGATGCCAGCGTCGAGGCTCGCGGCGATCGGCGCTTCGCACAGCAACCCGCCGCGGCCGAGAACAAAGAAACGCTCCTGCGAGAGATGCGCGACCGCGACTCGCGCGACCGTTCTCGCGAACAGAGTCCGCTCAAACCGGCTGACGACGCCGTCATCCTCGATACGACCGGCCTGTCGCTCGATCAAGTATTGGAACGCACCGAGGCGCTGGTAGCGGCACGGCTCTCATAACACCAAAATCCGCAGGATGCGCATCAACATGCGATTGCGATCCACAACTTTCGTGCTAGTCTATGCGCATCGTTTGAGACAAATTGGTCCTCGCCGCCCTCTGCGGCGCTGAACCCTTGTATTCAACGGCAGACTCGACAGAAGAGGACCGGAAACTTTTATGGAACAGGGCACAGTGAAGTGGTTCAACGACGCAAAGGGATTCGGGTTCGTCAGCCGTGAGAATGGCGAGGACGTCTTTGTGCACTACTCGGCGATCAACACCACAGGCTTCAAAAGCCTGCAGGAAGGCCAGGCCGTGCAGTTCAACGTGGTGAAGGGCCCCAAGGGCTGGCAGGCTTCGGACGTTCAGCCGCTGTAATTTCCCCGCGCACGACAATTCAGTCAAGGACGAAAAGAAGAGGGCAGCTCCATTCGGAGCTGCCCTCTTTCGACGACGGGTACTTAATTAGCTGATGTTGCCGTTCAGTCCGTTCGGGAAGAAGCCACCCTTGGTGGGCGCTCCCGTGGCGGCGTAAACAATGTTCAGCACCTGGCGCGGCGTGCGGCCAAATCCGATGTAGTTTGCATCCGCATTCACGATCGTGGATGAGGTGAGGTTGGCGGTCGCCGTATTCAGTGCCACCTGCTTGGTGGTGATGCCCACGTCGTCCGAAGACGTTGTGCCACCGGTGCCGTCGAACGTGGCGCGTGCGCCGGCAATCTGCGAAGCATACGCTGCCGCGCCCTTGCGGGTCTCGCCCGGGATCGTGATGTAGCCCTGGTCGATGCCATACAGGGTGGAGCGGATCAAGCCTGCGTGATAGGCCTCGACAGCGTGGATGGCTGCTGCCGGGGTCAGGTAGCTTTTCGTGTCGGTGATCAGACCCGCAGCGCCGTGGTATGCCGTAACGCCCACATCTTCAAAGATGAACGCGCCGAGCAGGAAGTTAAGGTCGTTCGCGAAAGGATCGTAGTTCGAAATGGCCGGGTTCAGCAGGCTGCCAAGTGAATAGAAGCTGTTGAGCAGGTCCATCGTGGGCTGTGCGACTGCATTCGAACCAAGTACGCCGCGCAGGAAGTTCACGTGGCGACGCTCTTCAAGAGCGGTTTCGAACGCATAAGCTGCGACAAAAGCGCTGGTGAAAGGAACGGGTGCAATGGCGTTCGAAGCGGTGCCGGATGCGTTGGCCTTGGTGACGACCGTGGTTGAGGTGCTGCCGCCGGTCGCAGTACCTGCGCCCGTGGCGATCGCGCTGCCCTTGGTCGACTTGTCGGCGTACACGCCTTCGGTTGCCAGCGTGTAGAACTGTGCCTCAAGGTACTCCAGGTTCAGTGCGAAGTTCAGGATGTCGTTGTCGGTGGGTGCGGCTGGGATCGCGGCCTTTGCCACGCCCGGCGCGAGCGCCAGTGCGGCAAGTGCTCCGCCACCCATCAGCAGGGCCCGGCGGCTGGCGATAATTGCATCTACTTTTTGTGTTTCAAGCGTTGCCATGTGTCTTCTCCGGGTGGCCGATTAGGCGGTGGGTGTTTTGATGGTGCCGTTCATGCCGGCTGGGAAGAATCCACCGCTGGCCGTTAGGGTGCCGGGCGCGGTCGCATACACAATGTGCAGAACCTGGCTCGTGGTGCGCGCAAAAGCGAGCGAGTTGGTCGAGTCAGCTGCAACGATGGTTGCCGGAGTCACATTCGTGACAGGACCATTCAATGCAACTGCAGCCGTTGCCGAACCCGCCGAAAGCGGCGTCTCGTAGGTGGTCGAACCGGATCCGCCCAACTGTCCGCGCAGAGTCACAACCTTGTTGAAGGTGGCTACCAGGTTGTTCGCAGTCGTGTTGTTGTAAGCAATAAGGCTACGCACAGTGGCTGCGTGATATGCCTCTGTGGCCTGAATACCGGCAGCCGCCGAAAGCACGGTCTTGCTGGTGAGCAATGCCGCAGCGCCCGTGTAAGCCGTTACGCCAACGTCTTCGAATACCGCAGCGCCAAGCAGGAAGCTGTTCTGGTCGGCAAAGGGGTTGAAGCTGGAGCCAATGCCGGCAGCCGACGCGAGTGCGTTAAATGCGTTCGTAAAGTCGATCGCAGGAGCTGCAACAACGGTGCCTCCGAGTGAGCTGATCGTTGCGCGGATCGCACGTACGTGAGCAAGCTCCGAAGCCGCGAGTTCCACGGCAAGCTGCTGGATGAACGGGGTCGCAAAGGTGACCTTGGTGCCACCGGTAACAGTGCCGCCACCATCCGTCGAGGCAATGCCAGCGCCAGTAACGGCACGCAGATAGAACTCAGCTTCCAGATACTCAAGGTTCAGAGCGAAATTCAAAATGTCTGAGTCAGTCAAAGTAACTGCAGGCGTGGTGGTCGGTGGTGTGGTGGTGCCTGTGCCGGTATTGGCGGAATCACTGCCGCAGCCCGCAAGGGCGGCAACGGTTGCGGTACCGGCACCGGCGATGAAGCCTCGCCGGGACAGACCCATTCGTGCAATTTTGCTTAGTGTCTCTTCCACTGTGTATCTCCCTATAGACCGTGCGCGTGCTACTTGACTAACGAAGGATGGAAGCTGTCGGATTGCCAGCTACCGAGAAAGAGAGTGCAAATCTTCGCGGGCAGTTGTCAGGGAGTGCGCCATTTCAGTAAGGGGTTGGGATAGCGCAAACATGGTTTGAAGTAATAACAGTCACAAACGGCTCACAAGCCGGGTTCGGCTATAAGCCCGGATTGAGGGTTTATAAAAAGATTTGAAGTGGCAGTGAATTGCAGGGTGCGAGGAGGCCAAGTGCGGGATCTGCTTCGTCGCAAAAACCGGTGTTTGCGTGAGCGCAGGTTTAGGTTGCCCGTCAGTATCTGGGAAGTTAGCGAGGACTTAGCTACATAAAAATTGTGTGTACAGATAAGTAGTGACGGTACTCGTCGTAGTTATCCCAAAAGATACGAAGTTACTTGCACCAAGAGTCCCGGGTCCATTGCAGGTGGTCGCTGCACTTGCCTTCGCCGTACACCTGGATACGGAGACCATGTTGCCGGGTGTCCCAGTGTGGATATCAAACAGGACATCGACGGCAGAAGCGTTATGGACAAGAACCGAATTTAACTTGCACGTGGCAGGAAGGTAAGCCAGCAAGGAATTCACATCCGTGGCATTTCTCCCATCTACAAGGGGACTGTAAACCTGTGCACCCTGCGACGCGGCTGCAACCGTGTGGACCGTGGTGTACACACCACTCGTCGACGAACCGCCGCTGCCAGCCGCACCCTGCGGTATCGAAAACTCAAGTTGCAATGCCGTCGCCGTCCCCACATTGCTGACACTCGCAGCAGACCCAGCCGCAAGCGTATGGGTCGCGCCGATCGCGACCGTCGGTGCGCTGCCAGCGGCACCCGCCGGGCCTGCAGGTCCCTGCGGCCCTGCAGCGCCTGCCGCCCCCTGTGAAGCCAGCAGCGTCCAGGCACCCGCGCTGCCCGCATCCCCCACGGGATGCACCCCGGTACTCGCTGTCTGCGCAACATAAGACGAGCCGTTATAACTGACCGCGTTCGTCGCAGCGTAGGCCACGACCGCATCCCACGCTCCCAGAAACGTCAGCCCCTGCGGCCCAGCCGCTCCCGTGGCGCCGCGTGGCAGTGTGAAGTTCAAGACCGCTGCATTCTGCGTCCCGCTGTTCGTGACACCCGCAGTCGCTCCGCCCGTCACCGTTCCGATGCTCACGGTCGCCGCACCCGGCGCACCCTCTGAGGCCAGCAGGTTCCACTCACCGCTGTTATTCATCACGGAGGCGAGCGGGTCGGCCAGGTTCCCCGGCACACGTGATACATACGAAGAGCCGGCGCGATACACCACATCGTTCTTCGCATATCCGGTTCCGCTCGCCCAAGTGCCCTGATAGTTCAAGCCCGGCGCTCCGGTCGCTCCGGTCGCGCCCTGCGGCAGAATGAAGTTCAGGGAGGCGGCATTCGCTGTGCCGACGTTCTGCACGCTGGCTGCTGTACCTGCTGTTCCAGTACTTACTGTGCCAATGGCAATCGTTGCTGCAGCGCCATCAGCGCCCGCTGCACCGTTGCGCCCATCAGCGCCGGCAAGGCCTCTCGCACCTGCGGCAGCCATTAAAGACCACATCGGTGCGGTGCCAGGCGTAACGCCGACGTTCGCACTCGATAGCGAAACGTAGCTCGCACCGTTGTACGCAACCGCGTCGCCCGTAACGTAGCCCATGGCGGCATCCCAAGACCCCAGCCAGCGTAGACCAGCCGCACCGGTTGCGCCTACCGGTCCTGTAGCGCCTGTTGCACCGGTAACCCCGGCGACGCCTTGCGGACCTTGCGGACCGGCCGCTCCCGTATCGCCTTGCTGCGCCAGCAGCGACCACAGCGGATCCAGACCCGGCGCGTTACCGTTGATCGCCCCCATAGCGATGTAAGCCGAACCGCGATAGAAGACCGCATCGCCCGTCACATAGCTCGCACGATTCGACCACGCTCCCAGGAAGCGGATAGGCTGGCCCTGCGGTCCGGTAGGCCCGGTCAATCCCTGTGGTCCAACCGGCCCAACCGGGCCTGCAACGCCCGCTGGGCCAGCGGGCCCGATCGCACCCAGTCCGCCCGGAGCAGCGATCTGCTGCCACCAGACCGGCGACCCCCCCGGCAGGTTGCCATGGTTCATAGCCTGCAGCGAGATCCACGCCCCACCCCCGGACGTCACCGCATCATGCAAACCGTAGTTCTGCGTGCTGTCGTAGACACCCAGGAACTGCATCCCCGGCAGACCCTGCGGCCCAGTGGCGCCCACGTCGCCCGGAATGCCCTGCGGTCCCTGTGGTCCCACAACACCCTGAGGCCCCTGCAATCCCGCCGCGCCCTGCAGTCCCTGCGCCCCGGTTGCGCCCATCGCTGCCAGCAGCGTCCAGTCCGCCGGCGATGATTCCGGCGTGTTGCCGTGATTCTTGTCATGCAGCGACAGCCATGTCTGTCCCTCCCACGCCACCGCGTCATGCGTCGCGTAATTGGTTCCGGAGTCGTAAGCTCCCTGCCAGATCAGCCCCACCGGCCCGGGATCCCCCTTCAGTCCAGAAGGTCCCACATCGCCTCGCGCTCCCTGCGCACCGTCACGCCCCGCCACTCCCTGCGGCCCAGTGGAACCAACCGGTCCGGTGGGCCCCTGCGGTCCAACGAGTCCCTGTGTTCCCGGCAAGCCCTGGGGACCGGCCGGCCCCTGCGGCCCCATGGCACCCGTCCCGCCGGTCAGTCCTTGTGCGGCAATCGTGCCCCAGTGAGCAGGCGAAGCATCCGGAGTGTTGCCAGCATTCCCATCCACCAGCGACGCCCACGACCCTCCCTGCCACACCACCACGTCTCCCGTGGCATAGTTCGCAACGGAGTCGTAGGCACCCCGGTAGACGAATCCCGGACGCCCCGTCGCGCCGATAGTCCCAGGGACGCCCCGCGGGCCGGTATCGCCCACCGCACCGCGCTCCCCCTGTGGACCCTGCGCCCCGGTTGCGCCCGGCGCGCCCGGCGGTCCGGTCAGACCAACGGCTGCCGGCACCAGCGTCGCCCATTCACTGGGAGTGGTATCCGGAGTGTTGCCATGGTTGCCGTCATGCAGGCTGACCCATGCTGCGCTCTGCCAGGTCACCACCTGGTTCGCCACATAGTTTGTCGTGGACGCAAAGTCGCCGGCGAAGAGAAGGCCATTGAGGCTCGTGGGTGTCCCACCGTCAGCCGCTGGCACGAGCACTCCCCAGGCAGTCGAACCGCCGGACGGTGTAGCTCCAGAGTTTCCCGACAAGGAAGAGACCCAGGCCGCGCCCTCAAAGGTGACCACATCATTCAGTCCATAAGAAGTAGCGACGGCCCACGGTCCGCGATAGGTCAGGCCGCTGCCGGCGGGTCCGGTATCGCCCTTTGGTCCCTGTGGACCTGCCGCTCCCATAGCACCCTGCGGACCCGCAGGCCCCTGGGCCCCCGTCGCTCCGATGTCACCCTTCGGACCCTGCGGCCCCGTCGCTCCGATAGCAGCACTGGCCAGCGCGATCTCCAATTGTGCCGGATGCGCCGTCGTGTCACTCTCTTTACTGTCCAGCACCACGTCGGCTGTTCCCGCCGTCAGAGCCAGGCCAAAGTTCCTGCTGGGGGTTGTGATCCACGTCTTCACCAGTGAAGTAACGTCCACCGTCACAAACTGGCCCTCATCCGTCACGGGGAATACCTCGACTGCATTGCCAGTCGACGGGATCGTCTGGGCCGTCACGGCGCCTTCTGCCCAGGCGGCGTTGATGGCTGCAACCGTCAGTACCCCCGGCGTATTCACGCGATTGGCAAAGACCCGCAGCGTCGCCCGGCTGATCTGCGAGGCCGTCGTCGAAGCCGGCAGTGTACCCAGGTCGAACCGCAACAGCACAGTGCTGTCACTGCTGACATAAAGATTGCTCAGCGTTCCATAGTTCGTCGATGGCCGCGCGGTGCTCACCGCAGTATCCGCAGTCAGCGTGCCGGTCTGCGCAACGGAAGACGCCGGCAGGGCGCACGCGGCCACCGCCAGCAGCGGCCATCCTCGCTTGAGTCCGTTCCGGATATGCAGACACAACGGCATAGGGCGTGAACTTCACTCCGTGACAAAACTGGTCGACCATAGACGCGACGCGCAGCCGAGTCAGGGGCAGCACGCCTCAAGCCATGAGTTTTTGTGGGAGAGTGTTCATTCTAACCATGTTGGCAATTCCCGTTCTGGAACACGCATCCAACATTCCGAAGCAACAACTTGCGAGTTCGCCATCCCTGTCCGCAGTCGATGGCGCACGGTACACTCGGTTCGAAACCAGCGCGTCTTCGGTCGCACAGCAAAGGACAGCACACACGATGAGCAACAGCCCCAACGCCGGAAAACTCCCAGATCCGCATAGCCTTACCGATCTCTCGCGCCTGGTCTCGGCCTACTACACGTTGCATCCCGATGCTGATAATCCTTCGGAGAAGGTCGCCTTCGGCACCAGCGGACATCGCGGATCCGCCTTCAAGTCCGCCTTTAACGAGGACCACATCCTCGCCATCACACAGGCCATCTGCGAGTACCGCGCCGCCCAGAAGATCACCGGCCCCATCTTCCTCGCCATGGACACGCACGCCCTCAGCGAGCCGGCATTCCGCAGCGCTCTCGAAGTCCTTGCAGCCAATGGCGTGGCGACCAAGATCGACATCGGAGTGCCCGAAACCGGCGGCGAGTATGGCTACACGCCCACGCCGGCGCTGTCGCATGCGATCCTCGTCTATAACAAGGGCCGCAAGGATGGCTTGGCCGACGGCATCGTCATCACGCCCTCGCACAACCCGCCCGAGGATGGCGGCTTCAAGTACAACCCGCCCAACGGCGGCCCCGCCGACACCGACGTCACCAAGTGGGTGCAGGATCGCGCGAATGACATCCTCCGCGCCGGCATGCAGGACGTGAAGCGCATCGCCTTCGCGAAAGCGCTAAGCGCCTCGACGACCACCAAGCATGATTTCTACGCCGAGTACATCGGCGACCTGACCAATGCAGTCGACATGAAGGCCATCGCGGCCAGCGGCCTGAAGCTGGCGGTCAATCCGCTGGGCGGCGCAGGCGTTCACTACTGGCAGCGCATCGCCGATCAGTACAAACTGCCGCTGGAAGTCCTCTCCACCATCGTCGACGGAACCTTCCGCTTCATGCACATCGATTGGGACGGCAAGATCCGCATGGACTGCTCATCGCCCTTCGCCATGGAAGGCATGATCGAAAACAAGAGCAAATACGACGTAAGCTGGGCCTGCGATACGGATCACGACCGTCACGGCATCGTCGCAAAGTCAACCGGCCTGCTGAACCCAAACCACTACCTTGCCGTGTCGATCGAGTACCTCTTCGGCCATCGTAACTGGGGCAAGGACGTCGCCATCGGCAAGACACTCGTCTCCTCCAGCATGATCGACCGCGTCGCCGCCGGTCTGAACCGCAAGGTGCTCGAAGTCCCCGTCGGCTTCAAGTGGTTCGTCGACGGCCTCGTCAACGGCACGCTAGGATTCGTCGGAGAAGAGTCGGCAGGCGCATCCTTCCTGCGCATGGACGGCTCCGCATGGTCCACCGACAAGGATGGCCTCATCATGGGCCTGCTGGCGGCAGAGATGACCGCAAGCACCGGCAAGGATCCGGGCGAGCTCTACAAGCTGCAGACCGCGCGTTACGGCAACCCCGTCTACCAGCGCATTGACGCACCGGCCACCAAGGATGAGAAAGCCAAGCTCGCCAAGCTGTCGCCCGAGCAGGTCACCACCAAGGAACTCGCAGGCGAACCCATCACCCAGATCATGACCAACGCCCCCGGCAACGGAGCCGCCATCGGAGGTCTCAAGGTCGCCACGCAGAACGGCTGGTTTGCCGCGCGCCCCTCGGGCACGGAAGACGTCTACAAGATCTACGCCGAAAGCTTCCAGGGCGAAGATCACTTGAAGAAGATTCAGGAAGAAGCGAAGCAACTGGTAAATGCGGCGTTGAAGGGATAAGCAAGGTATCGGCTTTGAACTCAGGTGCCCCATCCTTTGAAGCAAAGGGTGGGGCATCGTGCTTTACGCGAACACTCGCGGATTGGTCTGAACTTAGGACGCTTTAGCGATCCACTCCGCCAGTCGAGTCTGCATCACCGCAATAGCTTCCTTACTCCGATCAATCGCAATAAAGTCGCGGCCATTCCTCGCCGCTGCCTCCGCTGCCGTCCCGCTGCCCGCAAACATGTCCAGCACCGTCTCGCCCTTGCTGGTGTGCACGTTCACGATGCGCTCCAGAATCCCAAGCGGCTTCTGCGTCGGGTAACCGGTCTTCTCCTTGCCGGTGGGTGACACGATCGTGTGCCACCACACATCGGTCGGCAGCTTGCCGCGCGCAGCCTTCTCTTTCCCGACGAGTCCAGGCGCCATGTAAGGGATACGATCACTCGCGGCGCGATGAAAGGTCCAGTCCTTCGGGCTCTTCGTGTACCAAAGGATCGTGTCATGCTTCGCCGGCCACTTGCGTCCCGGGCGAGCGCCATAGTCGTACGCCCAGATGATCTCGTTCTGAAAACACTCACGCCCGAAGATCGAATCCAGCAGCACCTTGCAGTAGTGGACTTCGCGGTAGTCGATATGAAAGAAAAGCGACCCCGTCGGCGACAGCAAGCGGTATGCCTCGATCAGCCGGGGCTCCAGGAACTCAAGGATGTCGTCGTACTGGTCGAGAAACTGCACAGCCGTCTGTAACAACTCTTCGCGGTAGCGCCGGCCGCCAAAGCCAATGCGTTCCGCGCTGTCATCGCGCACGGTACGCATGCGCCTGCGGCGTTGTGCGTGGCCGGTGTTGAACGGCGGATCCGCATACACCAGGTGCACGCAGCCGTCGGGCATCGCACGCATGGCAGGCAAGTTATCTCCGTGGATGATCTGCGGCAACTTTTCTTTCCCTTTTGCGGCATCCGCACCGCACTTCTTCCGAAGCTTCCCGCACGGGACAGGACCGCGAAAGTGTATCTTCGATCCTGTTCAGACTACCGGAGCCAGTGCGCCTTAAACGCGCACTCTGTTACGCATCGGATACTTCATGCTCAGGAAGTGACTCGCAGCAATGAGCCGCAGATCGCCCGTTGAATTCGTGATGCTGACGGACGTTGGCCGTTCGCGCATGCATAACGAAGACGCCTGCGCGGCCGATGAGGCGAGCGGCCTGTTCGTGGTCTGCGATGGCATGGGGGGCGCTGCTGGCGGCGAGGTCGCTTCGCACCTGGCATCCCGTGCCTTTCTGGACGAGGCCCGCCCGCAGAGCAGCGAAGAATCACCCGCGTGGAGACTCGACCATGCCATCATCGCTGCCAATCATGCGGTCTACGAAAAGGCAGTCGCCAGGCCGGAACTACGCGGCATGGGCACCACGCTCGTCGCGCTCGAGATCGATGACCGGAACGGCAAGGTCTGGACAGCCAACGTCGGAGACTCGCGATGCTACCGCCTGCGCTGCAAGGATTTTCAGCAACTCACCGACGATCACTCGTACGTGGACGAGCAGGTGCGCATGGGCGTCTTGACGCCGGCAGAGGCGCTACTTTCGCCACTGCGCAACATCATCACGCGCGCCGTTGGATCGCACGAAGAAGTGCGGCCCGATGTAGCAGCGCACGACGCGCGCGAAGGCGATCTCTACCTGCTGTGCTCGGACGGCCTCACCCGCGAGCTGGACGATGAGGAGATTGCCCACCTGCTGCAGCAACGCGGCGATCACCTGCAGACCTGCGCCGACACCCTCATTCACATGGCAAACGAATACGGCGGCTCCGATAACATCACCGTCATCCTCGTCCGCTTCTAGTCCGGCCGCTACTTCAGCAGCATGCTCACAATGCTGGCGCTCATCAGGTTCGCGATCGTACCGGCCAGCAGCGCCCGCATGCCCAGCTTCGCCAGCTCATTGCGACGATTCGGGATCAGCGCCCCAATGCCGCCAATCTGCATGCCGACCGATCCAAGATTTGCAAAACCACACAGCGCAAACGTCGCAATCGCCAGCGTACGCGTGCTGATGGCACCGGCATTCGCCAGCTTGCCAAGATCTGTATAAGCGATGAACTCGTTCAGCACGGCACGGGTACCGATCAGGTTGCCGACAGTCGGCGCGTCCTTCCACGGAATGCCGATCATCCATGCAATCGGCGCGCAGAAGAACCCAAGGATCGAGTTAAGCGTGGAAGGGAAGCTGACATTGTGTCCGCCCACTGCATGCACACCGATCAGGTTATGAATGCCCGTCAGAATGCCGTTCAGCAAGCCCACAAGAGCCAGGAAGCTGATGAGCATAATGGCCACGTTAAACGCGAGCTGACCGCCATCGATCGTGCCGCGTGCAATCGCGCCAATCAGATTCTCGTTCTTGTGCTCGTCCTCGGTGGGGATGCGGACGGTGCCCAACGTCGCAGGCACTTCCGTCTCCGGCACCAGCATCTTCGCAATCAGGATGGTTCCCGGCGCCGTCATGATGACAGCGCTCAGCAGGTCCTGCGCGCGGATACCGAAGGAGATGTAAGCCGCCATGATGCCGCCGCTGACATGCGCCATGCCGCTGGTCATGATCGTCATCAACTCAGACCGCGTCGCGCCCGCAAGAAACGGGCGAATGGTCAGTGGTGCTTCCGTCTGCCCCATAAAGATGGACGCGGCCACATTCGTCGACTCGGCGCCAGACGTCCCCATCGTTCGCTGCATCACCCACGCCATGCCGCGGATCACGAACTGCATGATGCCCAGGTGATACAGCACCGCGAACAAAGCCGAAACGAAGATGATCGTCGGCAGCACCGCAAACGCAAACACATTCAGCGGGCTGGTCGGCGTACCAAGCGGGCCAAAGACCATCGACGATCCGTCGACAGAGTGTGCCAGCAGACCGCTGACAGCAGCAGCGCCCTTCGCCAGGATCTTCTGCCCAAACGTCCATCGGATGACGAGCACGGCAAACAGAAACTGCAGGCCCAGACCCCACGCCACGGTACGCCACCGGATCGCGCGACGGTCCGTCGAAAGCGCATAGGCGACACCGAGAAGAACAACAAGGCCGATCAGACCGGTAAAACGGGCCAAAGCCGTGGCCCTCCTCTGCTGCAGAGTTTGTGCGTTGCTGACGAGTGTACCGGACAAAGCAAAGGGCCTGCCGAAACCGGCAGACCCACTCACCTCAGCCAACGCCCAGACGCTTACACGGCCACGAAGCCGCCATCCACGAACAGTTCCACACCGGCGACGTAGCTGCTGTCATCGCTCGCCAGGAAAACCACCGCCTTGGCGATCTCGTCCGACTCGCCCATGCGTCCCAGCGGAACTCCGGCCGACATCTGTGTCTTGAAGGCTTCTTCTGCGGCAGGGTCGTTTCCGGTGATCGCCGTAATCGCAGGCGTGTTGATCGGCCCCGGGCTCACCACGTTCACACGGATCTTGCGGTCCTTCAACTCATTCGTCCAGGTGCGTGCAAACGAGCGAACCGCAGCCTTCGTCGCGTTGTAGACGCCGAAGGCAGGGAAGCCCTTTACGGAGACGATGGATGCGTTCAGGATCACGGTCGCGCCATCGGGCAACAGCGGCAGCGCCTTCTGCACGGTAAAGACCAGGCCCTTCACATTGATGTTGAAGGTCTTGTCAAAGTGCTCTTCCGTGTAGTTCCCCAGCGTTACGAACTCGCCGCCGCCGGCATTGGCGAACAACACATCCAGGCGGCCCTTCTCCTGCTTGATCTGCGCGAAGAGCTTGTCCAGATCGGCCAGCTTGGCCACGTCGCCCTGCACAGCGGTCACGTTGCTGCCAATCTCCTTCACCGCGGAATCCAGCGACTCCTGCCGGCGGCCCGTGATGTACACGTAGGCGCCCTCATCCACAAAACGCTTCGCCGTCGCCAATCCAATGCCGCTGTTGCCACCCGTCACCAGTGCGATCTTGCCCGTCAGCTTGCCCATGTCAGTTCTCCTCGAAACTCGAATTCGAACGTGTCGATAGTTCGACAGTCATCGAATAGATGGATCGGTCGGGGACGAAGATTCAAGATTCTTCGATGTTCATCGAACTGTTTCTAGAGTGCGTTCAGGCGATCGAGGTACGCCTGCCAGACCTGCCGGTCCAGCGTCAGGTTCGAGCACCGGCCATCACGCTCCGCCACGATCAACCCGGCTTCACCCAGTTCCTTCAGGTGGTGTGAGATGGTGGCGGCGCTGATCACGGTGTGTTCCTGCAGTCCGCCGCAGGGCATGCCGCCCGGCGCATCGTTCGTCGCAACCTGCCGCAGAATCGCAAACCGCCTCGGGTCTGAGAGTGCCCGGCTGATCGTGGCAAACTGCTCATCCGTCAGCTTCACCGTGCTCTTCGACTTGGTTGCGATCCGCGACATCTTCCTTTGATGATACCGGCCCGGCAGTTGTCTCGAAAGATTCACAGTCACACAAGCTTCATCATCGCCTCACGCAGCAGCAACAGAACCAATGCAACCTGTAGCCATCATGGTGTCAACCTGCGACACGCTGATCCTCTCGGACTTGCATCTCGGCTCGGACGTTAGCCGTGCGGAAGATGCGATGGAGTTGCTGGACAAGGTGGACTTTCGCCAGCTGATCCTGCTGGGCGACATCTTCTCCGATCTCGACTTCCGGCGCCTTAAACGCGAACATTGGGACTTTCTCTCCTGCATCCGCCGGCTCTCAAACCCGAAGCAGCGGCGCAAGATCGTGTGGGTTGAGGGCAATCACGACCACGGTCTCTCCAACGTGATGTCCCACCTGGTCGGCGTGCCTGTCTACCAGCGCTATGTGTGGGAGTACGGCGGCAAGCGTCACCTCGCCATCCATGGGCACCAGTTCGACCGCTTCATCAACGAGAACATCCTGTTGAGCCGCTTCTTCGAAAAGTTCTATGAGACTTCGCAGCGTCTCGACGGTGAACAGCAGCGCATGTCGCGCTGGTTCGATCGCTTCAGCACGCGTTGGCTGCGGCTAAGCGACAAGGTCGCGGAAGGCGCTCTGTCCTACGCGGCAGCAGGCGAAGCCGACCGCGTCTTCTGCGGTCACACGCACGAAGCGCTGGCGCGCACGCGGGGCAGCATCGAGTACTTCAACTCGGGCGCCTGGACCGACCAGCGTGCCACCTTTCTTACGATCGATCTCAAAGGAGTGAAGATCCATGAATACCCCTCAAGAACTGTGCGTAGTGATCCCCGCAAAGAACGAATCGAAGCACCTGCCGTCGCTGCTGAACTCCCTTGCGCAACAGGACTACGCACATCGCGCGCGTATGAAAGTATTCGTTGCTGATGCCCGCTCCACCGACGACACGGCTGACATTGCGCGCAGCTTCGCCGACCGTATGGACATCACGGTGATCGAAGGCGGCACGCCCTCCGTCGGCCGCAATCGTGGCGCACACCAAAGCGATTCGGAGTTCGTCCTCTTCCTCGATGCCGACGTTGAACTGCGCGACCCCACGCTGCTGCGTCGCGCTCTCGTCCGCATGAAGAGTCAGCGCCTGCACTGCCTCACGGTCGACATCGCCTGCGCCGGCGGCAACTGGATGGACCGCTTTCTCTACCGCGCCAACAGCCGCATGCAGCGTCTCTCATCCTGGGTCATGCCCTTCGGCACCGGCATGTTCCTGCTCTTCGACCGCAAGCGCTTCACAGAGCTTGGCGGCTTCAATGAGAACGCACTCTTCGCAGAAGACTTCCTGCTCACCAAGCAGATCTCGCCGCTACGCTTCTCCGTCCTCAAGGGCGAGGTCTTCACCTCGAACCGCCGTTTCCGTCGCACAGGCCACGCCCGCATGGTCTTCCTCTTCTTCTGGACCATGCTCAACAGCAGCAACCGAAGCCACTTCGAACGCGACCACGGCTACTGGAAAGAAGCTCCCGCCGCAGCCGAGTAGTTGCGTTCAAGCGAGAACTCTTAGCGTTCGGAAGGGCACAGCTTCAGCTGTGCCAAAAACAATCTTTATTATTCCTCCCCTGTCTGCTCCATCGCGGAAGCGATGGAGCAGACAGGGCGTCGTGCATCCCAACTGTAATCCCACAGAAATCAGCGATTACGCCGTAATGATCTGCCGGACAAGCGGCGCCTTTTGCAGCGCACGATCCGCAAGCACGATCGTCTCGCGCAGCATGCGCTCCGGCGTCTCCAGCAGGGAAGCATCCTCCGTGAACAGCGTCACCAGCGGCTGGCCCTTCGTAATGCGGTCGCCAATCTTCGCATGCATCTCAATGCCCGCGTGCGCAGCCACCGGCCCGCCCGGTACCTCGCGCCCGGCACCCAGCCGCTGCACCGCCCAACCCACCTCCGTGCAATCCATGCCCGCCAGAAAGCCATCGCGGTCGGCCGTCAACACACGCGTCGCCGCAGGCTTGTGAAACGCAGCAGGATCCTCAAACACGGACACATCGCCGCCCTGCAGCTTCGTCATGGCAACAAACTTCTCGTAAGCCGAACCATCCTGTAGCAACTCCGCCGCGCGTTCCTTGCCTGCCTCAGCACTCGTGCTCACGCCGCCTAGGAACAGCATCCATCCCGCCAGCACTACCGACAGTTCAATCAGGTCCGCGTACATCGGGTGTTGTACGCCGCGCATAATGTCGATGCACTCCCACACCTCGACCCAGTTGCCACTGAAGCGACCCAGCGGCTCATCCATTGTCGTCAGCACCGCCACCGTGCGAGTCCCATTGCTCTCACCCGTACTCACCATCAGCCGCGCAAGATGTTCGCTGTCCTCGAACTTCTTCATGAAGGCGCCAGACCCCGTCTTCACATCCAGCACCAGACCGTCCAAACCCTCCGCCAGCTTCTTGCTCATGATGCTTGCGGTGATCAGGTACGGTGACTCCACCGTTCCGGTATGGTCGCGTAGCGCATACAGAATGCGATCGGCAGGTACCAGATTCTTCGTCTGTCCAATCATGCTGAATCCACACGCGGCGATCACCTCGCCAAACTGCTGCAGTGACAGCTGCGTGTTGAACCCGGGAATCGTCTCCAGCTTGTCCAGCGTGCCGCCCGTGTGCCCCAGCGATCGCCCGCTGATCATCGGATCGGCGAGCCCAGCCGCAGCAACAATCGGCGCAATCAGCAACGAACTCTTGTCACCCACGCCACCCGTCGAATGCTTATCGACCGTGAACTTCTTCAGGAACCTCGAATCGAAGACTTCACCACTCCGACGCATCGCATCCGTCAGCGTCGCCAGCTCCCGCGACGACATGCCGCGCTGAAAGATCGCCATCAGCAGCGCAGCGATCCGCGCCGGTGTTACCGACTCATCGACCACACCAGCGAGGAACGCGCGGATCTCCTCATCGCTCAGCTCCAGGCCGTCCCGCTTCTTCAGGACCACGTCAATGGGATGAATCGTCTTCTTGTGCGACATCATCTTCTCTCGATCTGCCTAAGTAAGGGACGAAGAAGAGAACGACGAAGGCAGCAGATCTGCCAGCGTGCACTCGCTCGCCTCGCCCTTCTCACCCGGGTAGAAGATGCGGCAGCTACCCTCCGCGAACTCCGCAATCGTCTGCCGGCACGCACCGCAGGGCTGGCATGCGACCGCAGCATCTGCGTTGGCAACAGCAACAGCCACAATCCGGATGTGTGCGCCATGCTCTGCCACGGCGCGTGCAATGGCAGCCTGTTCCGCGCATGAGGTCAGTCGATAGCTGGCATTCTCCACGTTGCATCCGGTCACGGTGTGGCCCGTCTCCAGCAGCACCGCCGCGCCCACGAAGAACTTGCTGTAAGGGGCATAAGCGTTGCGTGCAACACTCGCCGCCTGCTCACGCATTGCGTGGATGCGTTGTGGCGTCAATTCCTGCGACTTATTTTCAAGAGACATCAGATTGCTGAGGCTAAACCTCGCGCACAAACCATGCAACCTGTGCGGCGCAGGGACGCACCAAGGCGTCTAACATCCCGATAGAACCGCAAGCGAACGCATGCCCGCAAAGACCCCAGCCACGAAGCCGCAGAAGCCCGCAAAAGCCACCAAGGCCGCCCCCGCGCAGTCCGCGGTCGCTGAGGTTATGGCGAGCCTCGAAATGGTCGATCCAACCGCAACCATCGCCGGCGGTGACGCGGTGCTCGATCTCTTCCATCCCGTCACAGCAGAGTGGTTCCGAGCCGTCTTCGAAGGGCCAACGCAACCGCAGCGCGAAGGCTGGCCCGCCATCGCCCGCGGTGACAGCACACTGATCCTCGCGCCCACCGGCACCGGCAAGACGCTCACCGCCTTCCTCTGGTGTCTCGACCGGCTGATGCTGCACAGCGATCGTCCTCTCGCCACGGCAGTAGAAAAGCCAAAGCGCCGCACAAAGAACTCAGCACCGCCCGAGAGCATCCTCCCGCCCGGCGTCGGCGTGCGCGTCGTCTACATCTCCCCGCTCAAGGCACTCGCAGTTGACGTAGAGCGCAACCTGCGCTCGCCACTGCAAGGCATCGCCAACATGGCGCAACGCATGGGCGTTCCCGTGCACAGTCCCGACATCAGCGTCCGCACCGGCGACACGCCCACCGCCGAACGCGCACGCTTCGCCAAGCATCCCGGCGACATCCTCATCACCACACCCGAATCCCTCTACCTCCTCCTGACCTCCAACGCAGGAGAGGCTTTGCGGACCGTCGAGACCGTCATCATCGACGAGATCCACGCACTCGTCCCGACCAAACGCGGCGCCCACATGGCACTCTCGCTCGAGCGCTTGGAAGCGCTCGCCGGCCGCAAAATCCAACGCATCGGCCTCTCCGCAACCCAGCGTCCCCTCGAAGAAGTAGCCAGGTTCCTCGGCGGCGCAGAAGGCACGCAGACTCTCAACGCACCGGCCACAAAGGCGGTCGCCCCACGGATCGCTTCAGAGACGTCGGAGCCGAATTCCATAGAGTCCAAGGCCGAACAAGCAGGCGAAGCCGCACTGGCCCTCGGCGAAGACGCACCCGCCAAAGCCAATATCATCGGCGGCGAAACCGCAGGCATCCGCTACCGTCCCGTAACCATCGTCAACGCGGGCGCCCGCAAACGCCTCGAACTCACCGTAGAAGTTCCCGTCGAGGACATGGCCAAGCTCGGCGAGATCCAGGACACGCCCAGCGGCCCCGCATCACAGGGCCCCAAGCGCACCAGCATCTGGCAGAGCATCCATCCGCGCCTGCTCGAGATCATCCAGCAGCACCAGTCCACCATCCTCTTCGTCAACGCACGCCGCATCGCCGAACGGCTCGCAGGCGCCATCAACGAACTCGCCGGTCAGCAGATCGCCCGCGCCCACCACGGCTCGCTCGCAGCATCGCAACGCAGCGAGATTGAAGAGCTGCTGAAAGCCGGCAACATTCGCGCACTCGTCGCAACGTCGTCGCTTGAGCTCGGCATCGACATGGGCGCGGTCGATCTCGTCATCCAGATCGAAGCGCCGCCCTCCGTGGCCAGCGGCATGCAGCGTATCGGCCGCGCGGGCCACCAGGTGGGCGCGCCGTCAAAAGGCATCATCTTCCCCAAGTACCGCGCAGACCTCATCGCCTGCGCCGCCGTCACACGCGCCATGCATGAGGGCCACGTTGAGAGCACACGCTTCCTGCGCAACGCGCTCGACGTCCTCGCGCAGCAGATGGTCGCCATCATCGCGCATCCTCCGCTGCCACCTGCAGAAGCCGTACGCCGCAGCGCAAAGTTTCGCAGCGACGAAGACGAAGCACCCGGCCTCAGCTATGACGCGTTGCTCGGCATCGTCCGTTCCTGCGCAGGCTACGCTGGCATCAGCGTGCAGGTCTTCGACGGCGTACTCGACATGCTCGCCGGCCGCTATCCCTCCGATGAGTTCGGCGAACTGCGCCCACGCATCACCTGGGACCGCACAAAGCAGTGGATCACGCCACGCCAGGGCGTGAAGAAGATCGCCATCCTCAACGGCGGCACCATCCCGGACCGCGGCCTTTACGGCGTCTTCCTCAGTGGCGAACGCAACAAACCCATCCGCGTCGGCGAACTCGACGAAGAGATGGTCTTCGAAGCGCGCCCCGGAGAAACCTTCATCCTCGGCGCCAGCACCTGGCGCATCGACGAGATCACGCACGACCGCGTCCTCGTCTCACCCGCGCCAGGCGAGCCCGGCAAGATGCCCTTCTGGCACGGTGACCAGGCAGGCCGCCCGCTCGAGTTCGGTCGTCGCATCGGCGCACTCATCCGCGAACTCCGCGAACTGCCTCGCTCTGCCGCACTCGTCCGCCTCACACGCGAGCACGACCTCGATCAGCAGGCAGCAGAAAATCTCATGCGCTACCTCGTCGATCAGGAAGTCGCGACGGAGCAAGTCCCTGACGACCGCACCATCGTCGTCGAACGCGTCCGCGATGAACTCGGCGACTGGCGCGTCTGCATCATGACGCCCTTCGGCTCGCGCGTACACGCACCATGGGCCATGGCCGTGCAGGGACGCATCCGCGCGGCAGGCGGCAGCGACGTCGAAACCATGTGGAGCGAAGACGGCTTTGTCGTCCGTTTCCCAGAGACAGACGCCGCTCCCGACGTCGACCAGTTCTTTCCTGAGGCGCAGGAAGCGAATGACTTCGTGCAACGCCAACTTGGCTCGACGGCACTGTTCGCGGCAAAGTTCCGTGAGGCCGCAGCACGCGCGCTGCTCCTCCCGCGTCGCCGCGCAGACGGCCGCACACCACTCTGGCAACAGCGCAAACGCGCCTATGACCTGTTGGGCGTAGCCGCGCGCTATCCCGAATTTCCCATGCTCCTCGAGGCCTATCGCGAGTGCCTGCGCGATGTCTTCGACATGCCCGCACTCTCTGAGATCCTGCGCAGCATCCAGCAGCGCCAGATCCGCGTACACACAGTCGACTCGCGCACACCCTCGCCCTTCGCATCCGCGCTGCTCTTCAGCTACGTCGCCAATTACATCTACGACGGCGACGCCCCACTCGCCGAACGTCGCGCCCAGGCGCTCTCCATCGACCAGGACCAGCTCCGTGAGCTGCTGGGCGACGCCGACCTGCGCGAACTGCTCGACGCCAACGCCATCGAAGAGACCGAAGAGCAGCTCCAGATGCTCGCCGACGACTACCGCGCACGCAACATGGACGGCGTGCACGACATGCTGCTTCGCCTTGGCGATCTGACCAAACCGGAGCTGCTCAAGCGCGTGACATCACCTGAAGTCGCCATCACGGTCGATCGCCTGCAGAAAGCCCGACGCGTTCTAGAGTTGAAGATCGGCGGCGAGAAGCGCTTCCTCGCCGTGGAAGATGCCGCACGCTACCGCGACGCACTCGGCATCCCGCTGCCGCCGGGCCTGCCTACAGCATTCCTGCAAAACGTACCCGAAGCCATCGTCGATATCGTGCGTCGCTTCGGCCGCACGCACGGCCCATTCACCACGCACGAAGTAAGTTCGCGTTTCGCAATTCCATTGGAGACAGCTGAGTCCGTTCTGCAAAAGTTAGTTGGCATTGGCCGCATCATCGAAGGAGCCTTCCGCCCCGGCGGCCAGCAGCGCGAGTGGTGCGATGTAGAAGTCCTGCGCACCATCCGCCGCAGATCGCTAGCCAAGTTACGCAAAGAAGTTGAACCGGTCGAGCAGCAGACACTCGCGCGCCTCTTCACACACTGGCAGGGCGTCCTCACACCGCGTCGCGGCCTCGATGCCTTGCTCGACACCATCGAAACCCTGCAGGGCGCGCCACTTCCCGCATCACTGCTTGAAACAGAGATCCTGCCCGCGCGCATCGCCAACTACAAACCCGCTGATCTCGACATGCTGATCGCGGCGGGCGAAGTCACATGGGCCGGCTTCGAACCCATCGGCGAACGCGACGGCCGCATCGGCCTCTACCTCGCAGAGAAGCTGCCGCTCCTCTGGCCCGTCATCAACACACAGCAGGCCGCAGCCGTCATCGAAGAGGGCAGCGCAACCCGCGAGCGCGAAGAAAAAATCATCGAGTACCTCCGCTCGCACGGCGCCTCGTTCTTCCAGAACCTGCACGACGGCACGGGCGCAGGCTACCCCGGCGAATCGCTCGAAGCCCTTTGGAACCTGGTCTGGCGAGGAGCCATCACCAACGACTCGCTGCAATCGCTGCGCGCCTACACGGACCGCAATAGCACAGGCCGCAGCGGGGCTGGTCACGGTTCGGGGAAGCCGGCACGTCGCATTCACAATCAGGGCGCCAACTTCCGCAGCCGCCGCACCACACCGCCCACCGCACAGGGCCGCTGGGCACTCCATCCGACCATGATGATCTCCGAACGAAACGGAACGGAGTGGTCCTACGCCGAAGCCCACCAACTCCTCCAGCGCTACGGCGTAGTCTTCCGCGAGACCGCACACGCAGAGAACCTGCCCGGCGGCTTCTCCGCCATCTACGACGTCATGAAGGCGCTGGAAGAGTCGGGCAAGATCCGTCGCGGCTACTTCGCTGCAGAACTCGGCGCAACGCAGTTTGCCCTGCCCGCCGCTCTCGACCTGCTGCGCTCCCTGCGCAACAAGCGCCCTGACACCGACCCCGAGATGGTCGTGCTCGCAGCAACCGATCCCGCCAACCCCTACGGAGCGTTGCTCAAGTGGCCGCAGCCCGCAGAAGGTGGTTCACTCACACGCACGGTAGGTTCACGAGTCATCCTTGCGGACGGCGCACTCGTCACCTACCTGCGCCGCGGCAACCCGAACATCCAGGTCTTCCTGCCGGAAGAAGAGCCACAGCGAGGCCAGGTCATGCGCTCGCTCGCACGCTACTTCGTCATCATCGCGCAGACCCAGGGTCGCTTCAACGAAGACGCAGAAGGCCGCGGCGGCGTGGGCATGCTCATCCAAACCATCAACGGCACGAACGTAGCCGAACACCCCATGGCCCGCGTGCTCCTCGATGCAGGCTTCCAGGCCGCGCCGATGGGGTTCAACCTGCGGAGGAATCTCCCGCCGATCCCGGGAGTAGCTGCTGCAGGGGTGAATTCCAGTCGCGTTGGCAATGCCTAACGTATCTCAGGGAAGTAGTGCAGCAATAGCAATGCAACGGCGATACCGCATCCCCAGAGCACTAAGTGACGAAGGATTGATCTGCCGTCGCGGAAGTTAATCGACTGGTCTGGCGCGTCGTTGCGATCCGGATTCGCTGGATCATAGGCGAGTTCGAATTTGTCTCCGACGCGTTCCGGATTGGAGATCCGCATTGAGTGTCGATAGGTCTTCCCATCGACTTCATACAAAAAATCTGCGGTATAGATTGATCGCGCTGCTATTCCTTCGTTGCTGTTGCCGTAATCGGAATGAAGCCACGACAAGGAGCAATTAACTATCTCGGCTTCAGTCGTGTGCCAACCCTTTTGATTCATCGAAAGCATCTTAGCTCAAGAGGTCCTGATGCCTGAGGGAGATACCATCTATCGCTCTGCCCGCGCACTCGCAAAGGTGCTAACAGGCAAGCACGTCACCAAATTCGACACAGGCTACGCGCACCTCGCAACCGTCAACGACGACCGACCAGTAGCCGGCCGCATCATCGAGAAGGTCGAAGCCAACGGCAAGTGGCTGCTCATGCACTTCTCCGGCGACCTCATCCTCGTCACCCACATGCTCATGAGCGGCTCGTGGCATATCTACAAGACCGGCGAAAAGTGGTGGTCGCCACGCAAAGCCATGCGTGCCCTGATCGAGGTCGATGGCTGGCAGGCCGTCGCCTTCAACGTGCCCGTCGCAGAGTTCCACACCGCAGCCTCACTCGCCCGTAAAAGCAGCGTGCCCAGGCTCGGCCCCGACATTCTCTCGGACAGCTACACCACCGACATCGGCTTCCACGCTCTTCAAGAACGCGCCGCCTCACACCCTGAAGATGAGATCGCAAACGTCCTGCTCAACCAGCGCGTGATCGCCGGCCTCGGCAACGTCTACAAAAGCGAGGTCGCCTTCGCCGCGCGCGTGCATCCCTTCCGGCACATGAGCACCCTCTCCATGGACGAGATGCGGCAGATGGCCGACGTCTCCCAGCGCTACATGAAGGCCAACATCCTTGACGGCAGTGGCGACGGCATCATCACCTACAGCGGCAACCGCCGCACCACGCACTCCGCCAATCGCGAAGAACGTCTATGGGTCTACGGACGTCGCGGTAAAGAATGCCGTCGCTGCGGAGGCATCATCGAATACCGCAAGCAGGGCCCCGGCGCGCGCAGCACCTACTGGTGTCCGGAGTGTCAGCCGTGGGTAGGCGAAGGCGAAGCAGTGAAGGGAAGAGACACACCCATCCGGCGCACACGAATGAGCTGCTAGCCGAAGCCTAGCGCTTCCAGCGCGGCGTCCAGTACTCGCGAATATCCACTGCCTGCATGTTGGCGCGCCGCGCCGCGGTAAGGCCTTCGTGCGAGTCTTCCAGCACCACGCATCGCGATGCGGCAACACCAAGCTGCTCGGCTGCCTTCAGGTAGATATCCGGCTCCGGCTTGCCGCGTTCCACGTCCTCAATGGAAACGATCCCATCGAAGAGCGGCAGCAGTCCCGTTGCGGTAAGTGCTCCATTCACGGCCACGCGCTGCGCATTCGAGACCACAACAAGCGGCGCTCTGCCATGCCACGCGCGAGCCACATCCGCAACGATCGTGACCTCTTCCAGAGCGTGCGCAGCCTCTGCGTAGCCGGTCGTGCAACGGTGAAAGAACTCTTCGCGCGTGATTCTCAGGTTGCCAAAGACGGTCTCGTAATCGTCCATCAGGTCCGCAGGCGAAAGCCCAAGCCGCTCGAAGTACCAGTCGCGGGGCATCGGCTCAGAATGCGGATGGAGCGCATTGCAAATGGCAAGATGCCACGCAGGCGCAGACTCCACCAGCGTTCCGTCACAGTCGAACAGGATGGCATCGAAAGAATCCGCTTCCAGCACGATGGGGAGTTCGTGCACCTTACCGTCCGGCATCTCTTACATCTCCAACGCGAACTGCGGCGATTCGCCGTAGGTGTTCACATGCGGCTCCGATGCCAGGGCCAGCACCAGCCGCTCCAGCACCAGCGTCTTATCCACGGGACCACTGCGTAACTCCAGATCGGCACGCGCAATCAATCGCAGCGCCCGCGAAATCTCGCGGCGAGTCTTATACCGGCGCGCCTGCTGAATCAGCACATCCGCAGCAAACGGCGGCATACGAAATCCCTGCCAAAGCACCTGCCAGATCGCACGCGAATCGCGCACATTCTTCTCATGAATAATCAGCATCTGCCGGTACGTACGCGCCAGCATGTACAGGTGTCCAATCGCCGAATCCTCGCCACCATCGCTCGCATGCAACAGGCCATGCAGCAGGGAAAGCGCACGAGGCCGATCGCGCTGGCTCAACGCATCCGTCAGCTCATACAGCGAACGCTGCTTCGCCGCCAGCACCATCGTCTCCACATCACCCAACGTCACGCGACCGACGGTAATGCCCGATGTCTCCAACTGGTTCTCGCGCACCGGAGCACTCACATATAGCAACAGCTTCTCCAGCTCGCTGCTGATCAACATCATGTCCACGGCCAGCGAATCCACCAGCTCGCGCGCGGCCTCCGGATCGCACTTCACGCCGCGATCATCCGCCGTGCCGATCACCCACCGAGCAGCGTCGCCCTCTTCCACCTTCTGCAACTCCACCGTGCCACACCACTCACCCAGCGTCTCGCGGATGCGGTCGTACCGTTCCTTGTCCTCGCGCTCCATACGGCGCAGGTCAGTGGGCAGCGTCAGATGGTCCGCAACAAACAGGATCAGCGCCTGCGGGTTCGGCGAACGGAAGTACCGCTCCAGCGCCGCAAACTCATCCTTCTTCGCACCCCGGCCATACAGCGTCTTCAGACCGCGCACGAAGATCACCTGGAAAGGCGCCATCAGCGAAGGCGTCTGCGCCAGGTCGAGCGCCTCGAAGATGCTCGTCTCGCTGCCAAGCTCAAGATCATGCAGGCAGAAGTCGCGCAAATCGTTCGGTACCAGCTTCTCCAGCACGCCTTTGCGCGCGCGCTCGTACAGAAACGTCTCATCGCCCAGCAGAACGTAACCCGGCCGCATCTCTGCGGTGCCAAGCTGTGCAAGAAAGCGATCTGTCGAAGCGAATGAACGAAGTGGTGGCACTGTTCCTCTATTGTCTGTGAGACGCGGCTTGCTCGAACAGCGAATCTGCACCGGAATCACAAGCGCAACGCTGTGGAGAACGCGTCAGAAACTATTCAGCAGATCCGCGACAATCTCGCTGGCCAGGTCACGCGACAACCGCCGCACCGCCGCGCCATCCTCCTGGATAAACGCGCTCAGGTCCTGCGTGGACTGATATTGCTCGCGAAAACTCAGCTTGTCGTTCCGGTACAGCACCTTGCCATCCCGCGCCGTCAACACAATCTTCGCCGTGATCTGCACCAAGTACGACGACGTCGATCCGGTATTCGGATCGTAGGTAAGCGGCGCGATGCTCTCCGTGAGCACGGTCCCGGTCAACATCGCATCGCTTGCATCAGCATCGTCCGAGTGGATGACCCGGTAGCGTGTACGCGTGTTCATCTCGCGAATCGTCGCATCCGTCAGCGCCACCTCCGTGTGGAACTGCTGCACATTCGTCTTGAACACCGGCACCGCCAGCGTGCGCACGTTCGCAGGCACATGGGCCGCCGCACCCGCCGTGTGGTATCCGCAACCCGTAAGCGCAGTCGCCAGGCCAAGCATGGCGAACCCATACCCCAAACGTGAGATACGGGCCACCCGCTTTGTCATCCGCGCCGGCATCTACTTGCCTCGCCGGGGATTCTTCTGTGCATCCAGGAACCGCCGCACACGATCCAGCGACCGCGCCTTTCCAAACACCACCAACGACTCCAGCAACGGCGGCGAGGCCGTCTTGCCCGTCAGAATGGCGCGCAGCAGCATATAAGCCTCTTTCACGCTCCACTCCTTCGCCGTCAGCAACTCACGCAGCCCGGCGTCGATTGACTCCGCAACCCAGTCGCTCGCCTCCAGCGTAGCCAGCATGTCCGTGGCAAAGGCCAACGTGTCTTCCACCGTGCGCTTCTTCGGCACAAACACGTCCTGTGGCGGCATCACATCGTCTGAAAAGAAGAAGCCAGTCATGTCGCCGAACTGTCCCAGCGTCTCAATGCGCGTCTGCACCAGCGGCGCAATCGCCCGCAGATACTCATCGCTGAAGATCGTCTGCCGCAGCGCTGCAAAGAACTCATCCGGCGTCTGCTTGCGCAGGTACTCGCCATTCATCCACTTCAGCTTCACCAGGTCAAACACCGGTCCGCCCAGCGAGATGCGCTGGAAATCAAAGCGCTCCAGCATCTCCGGCAGCGAGAAGACGTCGGCCAGCTTCATGTCCAGGCCCTTGTTCACAATCTCCTGCTCGGTCGGCTGCGCCATGCCGCCACCCATCAGGCCCAGGAAGTTCAGCATCGCCTGCGGCAGAAAGCCCGCCTGGCGGTAATAAATCAACGACACAGGATTCTTGCGCTTGCTGATCTTGCTCTTGTCCGTATTGCGCAGCAGCGGCATATGCCAGAAGCGCGGCAGATCCCAGCCAAAGGCGCGATACAGCAGCACATGCTTCGGCGTGGAGCTGATCCACTCCTCCGCACGAATTACATCCGTAATCTCCATTAGGTGGTCATCGACCACATTCGCCAGGTGATAGGTAGGGAAGCCGTCGGACTTCAGCAGCACCTGGTCGTCCACGTTGTTGTGGTCAAACGTGATGTCGCCACGCAGCTCATCGCGGAACGTCGTGCTCGCCACGCCCGGACCCTTGTCGCCATCCGGCACGCGCAGCCGAATCGTGTAGGGCTTGCCCTCGGCCATCAGCGCCGCAGCCTGCTCCGCCGTGTAGTTTCGCGACGCACCCGCATACTTCGGAGCCTGCTTCGCAGCCATCTGCGCCTTGCGCTCCGCCTCCAGCTCTTCCGCGGTCTCAAACGCACGATACGCGCTGCCATTGTCGATCAGGATCTGGCAATACTCGCGATAGATATCCGTCCGCTCGCTCTGCCGATACGGACCATGCGGTCCACCAACATCCGGACCCTCATCCCACTGCAGCCCAACCCAGCGCAACGCGTCGAAGATCATCTGCTCCGACGACGCCACAAAGCGCGTGCGATCCGTGTCCTCAATGCGCAGGACAAACTTGCCCCCACGCTGCTTCGCAAACACGTAATTCAGCAGGCCAATGTAAGCCGTGCCAACGTGCGGGTCGCCCGTGGGCGAGGGTGCGATACGGACCCGAACAGGTGCCGTCGCCTTGCTGCTGATGCTTGTGATTTCTGAAGTCATACCACCGTAGATGCTAGCAGTTTGGAGCGGTTGACCAACTTGACCAACCCGCTTACGATCCTGGTATGGCCGCTTACAACATCTACGAAGCGAAGACCAGTCTCTCCGCCCTTGTCGACAAAGCGGCGGCAGGGGAAGAAGTTGTGATCGCCCGCGCCGGAAAGCCCATGGTCAGAATGGTGCCGATCGAAACGCCGAAGGCGGAGGTCGCTAAGCCAAAGTACTTCCGCAAGGCTCCCGGTTTTGCGAAAGGGAAATGGAGCGACGTTCTGGAAGAGTTGGATAAGCCCTGGCCCGAAGATCTGCAGCGTGCGTTCGGGATGATCGATTGAGCGGGCTGCTGCTGGATAGCCACGTACTGATCTGGTACGTCGACGGCGACCCCCGCTTATCCGCTGTGGACGCCATGATGATCCGCAAGACAGAACACATCTACGTCAGCGCCGCCACCGTCTGGGAACTCACGGTCAAGATGACGTTGGGAAAGCTGCCGCCGCGCTCGGTGCGGGATCTCGCCGTGGAGGCGAACTGCAAACTGCTTTCCATCTCCCCGGAACACGGCCAGGCAATCGCCTCTCTGCCACGCCACCACGGCGATCCCTTCGACCACCTTCTGCTGGCGCAGGCAAAGGTCGAAGGTCTGACATTCGTGACGCATGACGGCATCCTTTCGCGGTACGGTGTGCCAGTACTCCTGGTCTGACGCAGGAAGAAAATCGACCGCGAAGACAGGTTTGAGGATAGCTTTCCCATTAGGCTCCGTGCGCAGCCGCACGGCGCTTCTCACTTCTAAGGGAGTCACAAAGTCATGAAGCGTTTCGTCGCAACACTGGCAGTAGCAGCACTCTGTACCGGCATCGCAGCAGCGCAGGCACGTCCAGCAGGTGGCCAACCCGAGAAGGGCTCCATCCCGGCCATGATCTCGGAAGCCATCGCAAACTACACCCAGATCAAGACCATCATCCTCGCCTCCGCCGAGAAGATGCCGGCCGAAAACTACAGCTTCAAACCCACGCCCGAGATCCGCAGCTACGGCGAGCTCTTCACACACGTTGCCCAGACGCAGATGGCGCTCTGCGGCGCCAACGGCATGCAGACCAACCCGCCCGGACAGCCCCGCCTGACGCCTGCTAACGCAACCGCAAAGGATGACGTCATCGCCTTCTTGAAGAAATCGTTCGAGGCCTGCGACGCGACGTATGCCACGGTGACCGCGGACAATGCAACCGAGATCAGCGGATCGGGCTTCATGCGCGGATCCAAACTCGGCATGATCGGCAAGAACGTCGCGCACGACAACGAAATGTACGGCCAGATGGTCGTCTACATGCGCATGAAGGGCATCGTCCCGCCCTCCACCGCCATGCGCGGCCGCATGTAGCAGCGACACAAAACCGGGTGCCCCATTCATGACAGTCCCATCGTCATGAGTGGGTTGCCGTAACGGCATACTCAACTGAAAGTTGTCATCCCGTAGCAAAGCGAAGGGATCTGCATGTGTGCCAGCCCATCAAAGACATATCAGGGGGCACAGATATCAACCTGTTCGCGCCAAGCGCGAACGGACAAAGCCGATCCGCACACTGTTCCCAGGATTCATGATCCAAATCAGAAAGGCTCCGCATAAGCGGAGCCTTTCTGGTTCCAAAGGAACGACGCACCTACTTCGGCAGCAACCCGAACACCGCCACACCATTCGTCGTGCCGACGTAAACCTTCCCATTGACCACCAGCGGCGTGATGAACTTGTTGCCGTTGCCAAACGCATCCCGACCAGCAGCCGCCTGGTTGCTGTTGTAGTACTCATTCGCCAGGTTCGTTGGGTCATAAGCATGCAGCACATTGGGCCCACTCGTAGCCGACTGTAGCGCCCAGACAATGCCATTCGACGTTCCATTCGCACTCACCGCCGGCGTCGTGCCAGGGAAGCCATACAGCACAGCCGACTTACTCGCCGGTGTCGTTGCCAGCTTCGCGTTCGTCAGGGGAAAGGCCTTCAACGCATCGCCGGCGGCGCTGTAATACAGCGTGCCATTGAAGAACGCCGGTGTCGCAAAGACACCGCCGGTTAGCTGCCCGCTAATCTGCTGATACAGATTGCTGTTCGGCCCCGCAGTCGCTGGTACGAACTTGCCCAGGTTGTCGCGGTCGGCAACGTAGATGGTCTTATCCTTGCCCGCACCCACGATCAGGTGATGCACCGCGCCACTCGCATCCGTCGCGTCGAACAGCACCTCGCCGCCCGAACCCAGATCAAGATCCGCATTCGTCTGCGCGACCGTGTCGTACGCCTCAAAGTAATCGGCCACGGCCAGCTTGCCCGCTGCATTGCTCAGCTTCAACATGCCGTTGCCGTAGTCGCCAGACTGCGGCAGCCCATTCACCAGCGTGGTATCAAACGTGCCGTTGCCCGACAGTACATACAGGCTTCCGTCGGTATCCGCAGCCACTCCATTGCCCGCCATCCAGATCGCGCCACGCACGCCGTTCGGCGTCAGGTTCAGCACAGACGTCTGTTGTAGCGTGCTCTCGCTGTAAGCCATCACCCAGCCCGTGTACTGCCCGGCATCGCAATGCGAGGTAAACGCCAGCACCAGGCTACCGTTCTGCAACAGCAGCGCAGCGCGCTCGGCATACAGCGACGGATTGAACGTCACCACACCGCCAGAAGAATACGGACCCGAACCCGGGTAGGTCGCCGTAATCTCCGTCGGCCCCGCCGCAATCTCCGCACCGGTCGTAATATCCAGCGCATGCAGACGATGGTGGTAAGTTCCATTCACTTCCTTGCTCATACTGACCGTGAACAGCGCACCATGCGCGCCGTAACTGCGATCGATCACCGGTGTCGACGTAATGCCAATCTCCGCTGTGATCTGGTTGCAGCCGTGGTCATCGCTGGTCATCTCGCTCGCCGGAATAACTGACTTCTGCCACAGAACCGCGCCCGTATCCGCGTCAAACGCGTACACACTGCCATGCTCCGTCGCAACAAACAGCGTGTTGTGTGGCGCACCACCAACCGTCAGCTTCGCCAGGAACAGAGGCTCCGCATCCACCTTGCCGTCGACCGGCAAAAAGTTGAGTTTCCCGAACGTACTCACATTCACATTGGCCGGCGTCAGGATCGTCTCCTGCGCATTCAAGCCGTCGCGCCGCACATTGTAGTGATACGTCGTCACATCCCGCACGGTGGCTGCAGACACAGCAGGCTGAACCGTAAGCGCAACCGTACCGGTGTGGCTGATGCTGCCGGAAGTCGCGGTAAAGGTCACCGTTGAGCTGGAAGCCAGCGCCGCAGCGCCAGCGGTAAAGCTTACCGTCTGAGCCGTCCCGGGTGTCAGCACCAGGCTCGCCGGGCTCGCCGTCACACCGGTAGGCACGCCGGAGAGAGCAACGGCAACCGTACCCGTCAGGCCATTCAACGCATCCGCACGCACACTCACCTGGCCCGCCGTCCCACCCGCCACCGCGGTGATCGCGGTCGGTGCAATCGTCAGCGTAAAGTCTGGTACCACCACCGGCGGTACTGTAACTGCGGCCGTCACCGTCGCCGTGTGCGTCAGCATCCCGGACGTTCCCGTGAACACAATCGCCGCGGTTCCCACCGTTGCCGTCGACGCAGCAGTCAGCGTCACACTTACCGGCGCACCGGGAGTCACGGAAAACGTAGCGGGCGAGGCGGTGACGCCCGTGGGCAAACCACTCACCGTCACAGCGACCGAACCCGTAAAGCTGCTCAAGGCGGACGCTGCAACAGTCACCGCCTGACCAGTCGCGCCGGACATCAGCGTCACGCTGGATGGCGTGGCACTCAGCCCAAAGTCAGCGGTAGCCGTAGCAATAGGCGTAGGCGCAACCCCGCTGCAAGCCGAAAGCACAACAATCGCCGCTGAAACCACGGCCGGAAGCAATCTGCGAAGGGGATGCATTGGGAGAGAACCTCTGCAGACGTAGGATGGCTCCCCATCTGCAAAGGTCTTCACAATCCAGGCCGGCCCTCATCCCACAAAAGCGGTATGCCTACGTGAGATCGTCCGTGTCGAAGGCCGGCTTCCGTCCCAGCCTGGCCGTGCTGTACGGCTCCTCGCCGTCGATCAGCGTGCGCACCATCTCATCCACTTCGTCCGGCTCTTCCATCGTTGCGATCATCTTCTTCGGCTCACCGGGTACATTCAACGACTCCAGCAGAACCGTCACATGCGCCACTGCCGTGCCGTCCTGGTTCAGCCCCTCCGGCGTCTTCGCCTTGATGCTCACATCGCGCTCAGAAATATCCAGCAGCTCGGCCACACGAGCACGCATCTCGCCCGCAATCGGCACAATCTTCGGCCGCATCAGGATCAGCACGCAATCCATGTTCACAATGCGGTAGCCCGCTGTCGCAATCTCTTCCAGCGCCGTCTGTAAAAAGATCGTCGAATCAGCGTTCTTCCACCGCATATCGCTCGGCGGGAAAAACGTACCGATATCGCCCGCGCTCACCGCGCCCAGCAGTGCATCCGTGATCGCATGCAACAGCAGATCGCCATCGCTATGTCCCGCAAGGCCTTCGCTATGTTCAATCTTCATGCCGCCAATCACCAGCGGAACGCCAGGCTTGAACGCGTGCGAATCAAAGCCGTACCCAATCCTCATACCCATCGTCACAGCCTGCTTCTGCCGCGGTGCATCCACGCAGCGGGGGAGTTTCGTCGCCTCCCAGCATAAACTCCCCGGTGACGCGCTGACGCGCCGCCCCCAAACCGCTATACTTCACAACCTATGGTCGTTCACGCAATTCTTCCGGCAGCCGGTCTCGGCACACGTATGGCAGTACCCGGCGTCAGTGCCAAGCAATTCCTCTCGCTCGGCGGCGTCCCCATCCTCATCCACAGCGTCCGAGCCTTTGCCGACAAGGCAAACGTCGCCACGGTAACGCTGGCAGTCCGCGCCTCTGAGGCCGAGCACGTCGCCCAGCAGCTCACCCAGTACGGCTTCGCCGACAAGGTCCGCGTCGTCACCGGCGGCGAAACCCGCCAGGACTCCGTCGCGGCTGCACTCCGCTCGCTCCAGGCCGAGCCCGGCGATATCGTCCTCGTCCACGACGCCGTCCGTCCGCTCATCGACGCCCCCACCATCGAGCGCACCATCGACGCCATCGCGAAGCATGGCGCAGCCATCGTCGGCGTAGGCGCCGTCGACACCATCAAGCAGGTCGACCGCACAGCCGACGGCGCCATCATCACCGCCACCATCCCGCGCGAACGCATCGTCCAGGCCCAGACTCCGCAAGGCGCCCATTACGCCGACCTCGTACGAGCCTTCGACGAAGCCGAAGCCGACAGCTTCGCCGGCACCGACGAAGCCAGCCTCCTCGAACGCGCCGGCATCAACGTAGCCGTGGTCCCAGGCTCGCCGGCCAACCTCAAGATCACCCAGCCCGGCGACCTCGAACTCGCAGAGTTCTACCTGCGCCAGCGCGGATAGGCCACGCGGCGCTACCGCCTCACTTCTCGTCCCGTCGTACCGCCGTACGGAAAAGATCATCTAGGTCGCCGATCTTATCCGTCAGCTGGTTCAACTTACTCGCCAGCCCCTGGATCTCCAGCTCCGACCGAACGTTCACCTCAAAGTCCAGTTCGCTGCGGACGCGATCCTTCGTGTCCTGCCGGTTCTGGCTCATCATGATCACCGGAGCCTGGATCGCGGCAAGCATCGACAGGAACAGATTCAGCAGGATGAACGGGTAAGGATCCCATGCCTTCCCCCGCAGAAAGACATTGATCGACGTATAAACCGACAGCGTGATCGCAAACGCGATGATGAACGTCCACGACCCACCAAACTTCGCCACCATGTCCGCAATACGTTCGCCGAAGGTCTCTTCCTCGTCGATCAACTCATTCGCGTTGCGCGCCGCCCGCAGCCGCACCAACTCCTGCGTCGCGTGATACTGCCGTCCCAGCACGGTGAGCATGTCCATCCCGGCCAACGGCTTCTTCGACAGCAGAGTGGCGATGTCGTTGCGGTCAATCTCCAGGCACACAGCCTCATCGATGGCGACAGCATTCGTCTTGTGCAAGGACTCTTCCAGCATGGACGCGAAGCCGAAGAACTCACCGTGGCCCGGCTGATCCAGCAACACCTCCTGGTGATCCTCGTCCACCGTCGTCACCTGGATCTTCCCCGACATCACGACATAGGCATTCTTGCCAGGATCACCAATCTTGTAGATCCGCTGCCGCGCCGCAAAGTGCTTCACCTCAACCTGCGCCGCCAGGATCGCCGTCTCATCGTCATCCAGCAGAGCAAACAGCGGAACGTGCTTCAACTCTTCGGGCTTACAAGGCATGCTGTGGCTCCTCCAACGCAGAGAATACCCGTCCTGCTTGAAAGCCATGTTTGCAATTCAGCATCTGCCCCCCGCTTCACCCAACGGGCCACGCAGCGTTACAGCTTGATCATCATCTCGTTCGTCTGCTCAAACCCGAACTTCTCATAGATCGGCCGGCCAAACTTCGAAGCATGCAGCGTCACCACCTTGCATCCACGCACGCGACACTCCTCCACACACGCCTTCAGCAGTTCCTTCGCCAGTCCGCGGCCACGCGCCACCGGCTCCGTATAGAAGTTCAGCAGGTAAGGCCGGCCCGCTTCCACATGCAGGTAGTGCGGAGGAAAGTCGTTGAACAGGATGCCCGCGCCCGCCAGCACCACACCATCTTCTTCCGCAAATAGGCCCAGGTACCGGCCGTCCGCCAGCCGCTCCCGCAGCCACGGCTCAAAGGCCACGTTCATCGTGTCCAATTCGTCCGCCGTTGCGAACTCGTTATCCAGAAACATGCTGTGGCGCTGTGCTGCGATCAATGCAACATCGTCCATCGTGGAGCGGCGAATGATGACCATCTCTCCAACGTAGCAGCCCGATTAGCATGGAATCCATGCCGAAATCCGAAAACAAGCCCGCCGACCTCCCGCTCAACCGGGCTCTCTTCCGCTCCGGCGACCGCGTGGCCGTCGGCGTCTCCAGCGGCGCAGACTCCACGGCGCTCCTGCTGGCACTGCACGAACAGGCCACCGCCCTCGGCATCGGCGTCTCCGCAGCGCACTTGCACCACGGCATCCGCGGCGAAGAGGCAGACGGCGATCTCGCCTTCCTCCGCAATCTCTGCACACAGCGCGACATCCCCCTGCACGTCGAACACGCTGCAGTCGTCGCCGGTCAGCCTGCCGGCACCGACGCAACCTCCCGCGCCCGTCAGGGCGAACGCGAATCGCTGGAAGAGGCCGCCCGCAACGCCCGGCTCGCCTTCTTCGACCGCCTGCTCGCAGCGGGCACCGCCACCGCCATCGCAACCGCCCACACCCAGGACGATCAGGCCGAAACCGTCATCATGAAGCTGCTCCGCGGCGCATGGACTGAGGGCCTTGGCGGCATCTCGCCCGTGGTCGACCGCGACTCCGGACGCATCCTCCGCCCGCTCCTCGGCGCCACCCGCCAGCAGGTCGTCGCCTTCCTCAACGCCCATAACCAGTCCTGGCGCGAGGACAGCAGCAACGCCTCCGACAAACACACACGCAACCGCGTCCGCGCCCATCTCATGCCCCTCCTGCGAGAGTTCAACCCCTCCATCGCCGCCACCCTCACCGCCACCGCCCAGCTCGCCCGCGAAGAACACTCCCGCTGGCAGCCGGAGATCGCCCGGCTCCTCACACAGCTCGCCCTGCCCGGCAAACCCGTGCGCGGCGGCGGTCGCGCCGTCGGAACCGCGCCGGGCGAAGACTCCCTCGCCTTCGAGCTCGAACGCCTCCGATCGCTCGATCTCCCCACCCGCCGCCGACTCCTCCGTGCCGCCACCGAACGCATGGGCGTCCGCCTTGGCGCCGCCGAAACCCTCCGGCTGCTTCAGCTCGCAGGCCTGGCCCCGGCAGACGCCCCGCCAGACCCGACCGTCCCCTCAAAACCGAACAGCCGCCTCGATTTTGCAGGCGGCCTACGTGCCGAACGGTCCCTCCGGGAGCTGCGACTCTCACGAACCGCATAACGGGGCGTCAAACTGTGGCAGTACGCTACAAATTCGAAAACAGGAACGCCTGCATCCCCAACGCCGGGAGTAGAATCTGATGGAATGCGCGACGGATGGGAGTCCGCCGCTCTGCACCAGCCTCCCCTGCAACAAGCGGTTCCTCCGGGCGTCTAATCATTGGCGGACACGTGTAGGCCGGGGAAGCAGGCTGTAAAAGCCGCCGCACCCATGGCGCCGTGGCCGAGAGAGAAGAGGTAGCAACGTTGAATTCTACTGTGAAGACCGTCTTGATCTGGGTGCTGATGCTGGGGTGCCTGATCTCCGTCTGGCAGTTCGTCAGTCGCTCTGCCACGGGCGGTCATGATTCTGCGGTCAGCCTGTCGCAGATGCAGGACTTCGCCGACAAGGGCAAGATCTCTGACGTAACTGTGAACGGGACCGACGTAACCGGCCACTTCAAGGACTCCAAAGAGTCCTTCCACACCACCATCCCGGCGAACTATCCGGATCTGTACAAGACCTTGCACGACAAGGGCGTCAACATCACCATCAAGGACCAGAACAACTCCTTCTGGTTTGCGGCGTTGGTACAGTTCCTGCCCATGCTCTTGATCCTGGGTGTCTTCCTGTTCTTCCTGCGCCAGATGCAATCCGGCGGCAACAAGGCGATGTCGTTCGGCAAGAGCCGCGCGCGCCTGCTCAGCCTGCAGCAGAAGAAGGTCACGTTCAAGGACGTGGCGGGCGTGGATGAAGCGAAAGAAGAACTCAAGGAAATCATCGAGTTCCTGCGCGAAGCAGCAAAGTTCCAGAAGCTCGGCGGTCGCATCCCCAAGGGTGTGTTGCTCGTCGGACCTCCCGGAACCGGCAAGACCCTGCTCGCACGCGCAGTCGCGGGCGAAGCAAACGTTCCGTTCTTCTCCATCTCCGGTTCGGACTTCGTCGAGATGTTCGTCGGCGTCGGCGCATCGCGCGTCCGTGACCTCTTCGAACAGGGCAAGAAGAACGCTCCCTGCATCATCTTCATCGATGAAATCGACGCAGTCGGTCGTCACCGCGGCGCAGGCCTCGGCGGCGGACATGACGAGCGCGAGCAGACCCTCAACCAGCTCCTCGTTGAGATGGACGGCTTTGAGTCCAATGAAGGCGTGATCCTGATCGCCGCGACCAACCGCCCGGACGTGCTCGATCCAGCACTGCTGCGCCCAGGCCGTTTCGATCGTCGCGTCATCGTCGACCGCCCGGACATCCGCGGCCGCGAAGAAGTCCTCAAGGTCCACTCCAAGAAGGTTCCGATGGCGGACGACGTCAATCTGAACGTTCTGGCCCGTGGAACACCAGGCTTCAGCGGCGCCGACCTGGCCAACATGGTCAATGAAGCCGCCCTCACCGCTGCCCGCTACAACCGCAAGGCCGTACACATGTACGACTTTGAGATTGCAAAGGACAAGGTGCTCATGGGCGCCGAGCGTAAGAGCATGCTCCTCAGCGATCAGGAGAAGAAGGTCACGGCGTACCACGAAGCCGGTCACACCCTCGTCTCTGCGCTCAGCGAGAACTCTGACCCTCTGCATAAGGTCACCATCATCCCGCGCGGTATGGCGCTGGGCGTGACGGTCTACCTGCCGGAAGAAGATCAGCACACCGTCACCAAGGGCTACCTGACCTCGCGTCTGGCCATGATGATGGGCGGCCGTTGTGCCGAGGAGATCTTCCTCCACGAGATGACCACCGGTGCCGGTAACGACATCGAGCGCGCCACCGAACTGGCACGCAAGATGGTCTGCGAGTACGGCATGTCCAAGATGGGACCCATGACCTACGGCAAGAAGGAAGGTGGAGAAATCTTCCTCGGCCGCGAGATCACCCAGCATCGCGACTTCTCAGACTCGACCGCGCAGGCGATTGATGCTGAGGTCAAGCGCTTCATGGATGAGGCCTACACGGCCGCGTACAACATCCTCGACAACAACCAGGACATCATGCACCGCATGAGCGCCCTGCTGTTGGAGCGCGAGACGTTGGACGCAGAAGAGATCAAGCTCATCATCGCCGGTAAGGACCTCTCGCCAGTGCGCAACTCACTGTCGAACTCCGATCCCGACGGCGGCGAAAAGCAGAAGGTCCTCAAGCCCGAAGGCGGTCGTGCACCAGGCTTCGGCGAAGGCCGTCCCTCACCCGCATAACGCAATCGCATGCTACGAAACAGAAAGGGCAGCCGCCAGGGCTGCCCTTTTCTTCGTTCTTCAGCGACTTTCACATTTCGAAGTTGTCATCTCGCAGCGAAGCGGATCTGCCGAAGGCAGCAAGGGATCTGCATGGAAACCGACCCGCCCACCCAATACCAGAGGGCAACAAGGAACGCCCGTTCGCGCAGAGCGCGAACCATCCCACAACCCAACAAACCAGAAGAAAGACTTACCGCTCCGTAAGAACCAACCGAAGATCGCGAAGATTATTCCCCGTAGGCCCGGTCTCAATCGCATCCCCGACAGCCCGCAGAACCGGTCCACTATCGAATCGCGTCAGAGCCTCATCCACCGACAACCCGAGCTTCGCCACCCGCCCGGCAGTCGTCTCATCGCAAACCGCCCCCGCCGCCGAACTTTGCCCATCGACCCCATCAGACCCGGCGCTGAGGACCGTTGTGACCGACCGCCCCTTCACCTCACGCGCACACCAAAGCGCAAACTGCCCATTGCGCCCACCCTCACCCGCGTCTGCGTCAATGGCAACGCCCACCTCGCCAACCGAAACCACGCAGCTCCGCGCATAGTCACGAGCCAACAAAGCGCTCCGGTTCAGCAGGTAACGCGCCGCATCCCGGTACTCCCAGTCGTCGCACGCATTGTCGATCACGACATGAAATCCAGCCGCGCGCGCAGCCTCTGCAGCCGCCTGCGCCAGGTGATCGCCGGAAAGGATCACATCGAACGAAGCCCGCCGAAACGCAGCGTCGCCCTCCTTCGGCGTCTCCGGAAGTCGCCCGCTGCAGAAGAACTCCACAACACTCGGCGGCAGCCCCGATCCGCACGACTCCTGCAGCCGCGGAAACAGCGTCAGGCAATCCTCCACCGTCGTCGAATCCGGCAGGGAAGGTCCTGACGCAATCGCATCCGGCGCGGTCGGCGGCACATCGCTCACCAGCAGCGTGCACTGCCACCCCGCAGCCGCAGCCGCCACGGCCAGCCGCCCACCCTTTACCGCAGACATATGTTTCCGCAGCGCATTCATCTGCGTAATCGTCATCCCGCTGCCCACCAGCGCACGATGAAACGCAGCCACATCCGCAAGCGAGATCGCGTCGTCCAGCGGCTTCTCCACCATCGCCGAAGCGCCACCACTCACCAGGAACAGCACGGCATCCCGAGGTGTCGCCGCCGGCAGCAGAGCCAGAATAGTGTCCGCGGCCCGGCGGGAATGCTCACCCGGCGTCGGGTGTTCGCCCACCAGGAAGATCGCGGACTCCTCTGCCGGAAACGTCTCGCGCGGCGCCACCACGACCGCCTCCATCCGCACGCCCTGCAGCCTCTCAGCCGCAGCCTCAAACATCGGCACAGCCGCCTTGCCAATGGCAATCACAAGGACGGACTCGACCTCGCTCCGTCGCAACGTATGCGGACCCAGCCGCAGCGTCTCAGCATCCGCGCTCACCTGCTGCTTCACCGCCTGGCGCACATCCACGGCCTGCAACGTCTTCTCAAAGATCTGGCGAGCCACCGCACGCAGCGCTTCGCTCATGCGCCCGCCTCAAGAACCTTCCGCCTCCGCGTAAAGATCGCCCCAGCCAGAAACGCACCAATGATTAACGCCGCCGCCGTAGCCAGCAGCCCCGCACGATAGTCATGCGTCCGCGCCAGCAGCCATCCCGTGACGTACGGTCCAATAAATCCGCCCACATTCCCGACGGAGTTGATGATCGCAATCGCCAGCGCAGCAGCCGCCACCGCAATCCGCTGACTGCTCGCCGCCCAGAAGACCGGCATCGACACAAAAACACCGAAGGCCGCCAGCGACAGGCCCACCACGCACAGCACCAGCGATCCGCCCAGCGCTGCCAGGATCATTCCCATGGCACCGCAGCCAAACGAAACCACCAGGCTCAACCGGCGATCGCCATGACGATCCGACCAGCGGCACCAGGGCAGCAGCACCGCCGCACCCACCGCATACGGCACAGCGTTCAACCAACCCAGCCACCGCAGCCCCACGCCATAACTCGCAATCAACCGCGGCGTCCAGAACCCCAACTCATACAGGCCGATCATCAGCATGAAGTAGGTACAGGACAGTGCCACCACCAGCGTGACCGGCACGCGATCCGCACTGCCGGACGACGGTACAGCAGCAGCCTCCGCCTCCATCGCACTCGTCAGCGAAACCCTCTCGTCCTCACTCAGCCACGTCGCCGTCGCCGGCCCCGCATCCAGCAGCCACGGCACCGCCAGCCCCAGCAGAATCGCAGGCAGGGCCTCCAGCAGAAAGAGCCACTGCCACCCCGCCAACCCATACGCCCCATTCATCCGCAGAATTCCCGCAGAGATCGGCGAACCCACAACACTCGACAACGGGATCGCCAGATACAGCAGCGCCAGGATCCCCGCACGCGCCGACCCCGGCAACCAACGGGTCAGGTAAAACACAATACCCGGCAGAAACCCCGACTCCGCCGCCCCCAGCAGGAACCGCAGCACCATGTACATCTTCGGCCCATGCACAAACGCCGTGCAGCACCCAACGATGCCCCACGACACCATCAGAAAACTAACCCACCGCGGAGCACCCACACGAGCCAGCGCACTGTTACTCGGCACGGCAAACAGCAGGTACCCAAGAAAGAAAATGCCCGCAGCCAGGCCATACAGCGTATCGCTGATCCCCAGGTCCCGATTCATCGTCAACGACGCAAACCCGATGTTCACGCGGTCCAGAAAAGCAATGAAATAAAGCAGCAGCACCAGCGGAGCAACACGCAAAGTCACCCGCCGATACAGCGCAGCATGACTCTTCACAGCAGGCATAGGAACAGATGTGCTCACGCAGAAACTCTACCGCAATTAAGAAAAGGAGCACTTCTCGTATCAACGCATCACCAACCGCCACGCCATGCGGCGACTCGGCTGCCCGAGCAGGTACGGGGGCGCAGCCAAGGCAACATGCTAAGGTGTTGCGGGAGCCCCACGGTTGAACACGACCCAAGAAACACTGGCGGCGGTGCAAACGACGAAGCCGCGCAGTTCTGGAATCTTCCTGTGTCTGCAGGCAGGCCGCGGCATCGCGGCGCTGATCGTCGTCCTGCATCACTGCGCGGATCTCTTGTCGACCCCAAAGTACGGTGGAGCAGAGCGCTGGCGCATCGCCTTCCTCTCAGGCCACAGTGGTGTGGAGTTCTTCTTCGTCCTCAGCGGTATCGTCATCCTGAATGCGCACCGGCACGACCTGGGAAGGCCCGGCCGCTTCGTTCGCTACCTGGGCAAACGCTTCCGCCGCATCTATCCCCTCTACTGGATTGTCCTCGCCATCGAGGCGGCAGTCTTCCTGACACACCCCGCCATGGGCTCCGGCACGGAGACACTGCCCGCAACGCTTCTGCAGTCCGCACTCCTCATGCACATCACTTCCACACACACCGTCGTTCTGGTGTCGTGGACGCTCTTCCACGAGATTCTCTTCTACGCAGTCTTCAGCATCGCCATCGTCAATGCTGTCATCGGCAGGCTGACTCTCGCGCTCTGGATGTGCGCCGCCGGATTGACGCTCCTCTGGCCCATCGCAAATCCCGTGCTGGCCATGTACCTGTCACCACTCAACGTCATGTTCGGCTTCGGCATGCTGGTAATCCTCTTCGTCTCGGGCAAGGGCTCAGAACAGAACCCCGCCGCGCGCCATGCAGGACTCATCGCAGCCCTCGGCACAGCAGCCTTCGCCGGCGTTGCCATCACCGAAACAGCGCTCGCACACGAGCTTCCTATCCTCAACGTCACCTACGGCCTGTGCGCTGCGATCGCTCTGGTCGGATGGATGCTCATGGAACGGCAGGGAAGACTCAACATCCCGCGCTGGCTGCTCTTCTTCGGCGACGCCTCGTACGCCATCTACCTCACGCACCACACGGTCGTCAGCTTTCTCGCCAAGGGCATCGCACCCGTCGCTTTGCGCCACCATGTGCCCATCGCCGTAACCTTCACCTGCCTCGCCGCAGGCGCCACATTAGTCGGGTCGGCCGTCCACCTGTTGCTGGAGAGGCCCTTCCTGTTGCCACGCCGCAGCCCGCAACGATCGTAGGAAAGTCACAGACCAGTTCCGACGACTACTTCGCCGTATAAGGCTGCTCAACCGCCAGCTTCTTCGGCGGATAGCAAGCAGCCTGGTCGCAAGCCTGGTAGTAAAGCTCAGCCTTCAAGCTGTGCAGCCCCGGCTTCGCCTTCAGATGAGCCGTCAGCACCACATCCCCCTGGTAAACATCCAGCTTCTGCTTCGGCTCAAACGCAAACGCGAACGGCTCACCCGCAGGGAAATCAACGCCCGTAACCTCAGGATCATCACCCACCATAGCCACCGTCAGCTTGGTTGGAATCAGCACATCGCTCTTCGGCGTATGCGAGTTGATATGGAACCCCGGCTCCACCCGAAAGTGCAGCTTCACCGTCGCCGCCTGGTTCGCGGGCACCGCCTGCGCATCCGCAAGAAAGTCCACGTGGCCCTTCTTCACCGCCGAAGCAACACCCGCATTGATACTCTGCGCGCCCGCCGCTCCAGCAAAGAGCAGCAACGCAGCCACAGTCGAACGCCGAACACCATGCAACGTCATCAACTAGCTACCCGCCACAATCTTCTGGATATTCGCTTCCGCATCTTCCTTCGGAGCCAGTCCAATCGCCTGCGCCACAATCTTGCCACTGCGATCGATAAAGAACGTCGCCGGCAGAACATCCAGCCCGCCGTACGCCTCCGCCACCTTCTTATCAGCCATCAGAATCGTGTAATCCACGCCCGTCTGCGTCAGCACCTTCTTGATCGTCGCCTGCATCTCCGGACTCTGCACATCCTCGTCCTCGTTGATGCCAATCACCTCAAGACCCTGCGCCGCATACTTCTTCTGGAACTCCTCAAACCACGGCATCTCCACCTTGCACGGTGTGCACCACGTCGCCCAGAAGTTCAACAGAATCGGCTTCCCCTTCAGGTCCGCCAGTGAAACGCGCTTGCCCGTGCTCGTCGTCAGCGTGAACCCTGCAGCGGGCTTGCCGCGCATATCCGCTGCCAGCGGACTCTCTGCCGTGGCGGTCGCACCCTGCTTATCCACGCCAATGGTCATCTGCTGCGACTTCGCCTGCGCGTCCGCCACGCGCCGAGCCTTCAGGTTATGAACGCCGGCCCACACCAGCACGGCAACCACAGCAGCAATAACCCCACCCACCACAGCATTACGCATTCTGCAAAACCTCTATACCCGTTCAGATGACCCAGAACAGTGTACCGATGCATGCAACGCCGCCGCTGACAAGACAAAGACAACTCGCCGCAGCCCTGGCGAGGACCCTATCCGCTCGCCGCAGCTTTGGCACGACCCTATCCGCTCGGAAGGGCACAGCTTCAGCTGTGCCGAACTCGATTCATCGCCAGTTCGGCTTTAGCCGCTGAGGTTGAGCTTTTCTGCAAACGCGCGGGACTACCGCCCCATACAGCCGCAGTCCGGCTCCGCGTCGGCAACCCACACGTACCGCTAGGTAGAATGGAAAAACAATTTGTCCACGCTCCCAAGGGCAGAGAAAGCAAGTACAAACAACCATGCAACGCTGGTCCAAACTCTTCATCCCCACCCTGCGTGACGTACCCGCAGACGCGGAAGTCGCAAGCCACCAGATCCTGCTTCGCGCGGGTTACATTCGCCAGCTCGGCGCCGGCATCTACAGCTACCTGCCGCTCGCCACCCGCGCCATCAACAAGATCAACCGCATCGTGCGCGAAGAGATGGACACCATCGCGCAGGAGTTCTTCCTGCCCGCGCTCAATCCGCGCGAAATCTGGGAAGAGAGCGGCCGCTGGACCGGCATGGGCGACAACATGTTCCGCCTCAAGGACCGCAAAGGCGCCGACCTCTGCCTCGGCATGACCCATGAAGAGATCATGACCTCCATAGCCCGCGGCGAACTGCGCAGCTACAAGCAGCTCCCCCAGATCTGGTACCAGATCCAGACCAAGTTCCGCGACGAACCCCGCCCCAAGAGCGGCCTCCTCCGCGTGCGCCAGTTCACCATGAAGGACTCCTACTCCTTCGACATCGACGACGCAGGCCTCGACGAAAGCTACAACAAGCACGACGCAGCCTACCGCCGCATCTTCACCCGCTGCGGACTCGAGTTCGTAGCCGTTGAAGCAGACAGCGGCGCCATGGGCGGCTCCCAGTCGCAGGAGTTCATGGTCTACACCGACGCCGGTGAAGACTGGATCGCATCCTCGCCCGACGGCAAGTACGCCGCCAACATCGAGAAGGCGACCTCCACGCTCGCCCCCGTCACGGATCTCGAAGCATCCGGCGACGGCACACCCGAACTCGTGCACACGCCCGGCCAGCGCACCATTGATGAAGTCGGCGCCTTCCTCGGCGTTGAAAAGCACGCACAGATCAAGACCATGGCCCTGATCGCCACCTGGCCCGCAGACGCAAAGGGCTTCGTCAAGACGCGCGCCGTCGTCGCATTCCTCCGTGGCGATCACCAGTTGAACGAGGCCAAGCTCGGCTCGCTCGTTGGCGGTGCAGAGCTGCGCCCCATGGTGCCCGAAGAGATCGAAGCCACCTTCAACGCTCCCGCCGGCTACCTCGGCCCCATCGGCGTCGCTGCCGCAAAGCCCGGCGAAGACAAGGGCACACTCGTCGTGCTCGACGCCTCACTCGAAGGCCGCAAAAACCTCATCGCCGGTGCCAACAAAGAGGAGTACCACCTCCGCAACGTAACCCCTGGCCGCGACTTCGCGCCCACCGCCATCGCCGACATCCGCAACATCAACGAAGGCGAGCCCGACCCCATCGGCGGCCAGCCCCTGCGCCTGGGCAAGGCAGTAGAAATCGGCCACATCTTCAAACTCGGCTACAAGTACTCGCAGTCCATGGGCGCGCGCGTCCTCGACAAAAACGGCAAGGAAGTCACGCCCATCATGGGCTCCTACGGCATCGGTATCGAGCGCATCCTCACCTCGGCCATCGAACAGTCCGCCGCAAAGAACGGCAAGAACGACCGCGGCGAATACAGCTACGCTCTGCCGCCCTCCATCGCCCCCTTTGAAGTCGTCGTGACAGTCACCAAGCAGAGCGACGTCACGCTCGCCGCAGCCGGCGAGCAGATCGCGCTCGACCTCGAAAAGGCCGGCTTCGACGTCCTCCTCGATGACCGCAACGACAGCGCCGGCTCTAAGTTCAAAGACGCCGACCTCATCGGCGTCCCCTACCGCGTCACCATCGGCAAAGGCCTCGCAGAGGGCACACTCGAAGTCGTCGATCGCCTCGCCGGCAAAACGGAAAACATCGCCGTCGCCGACGTCGTAAACGCAATGATCAAACTCCGTCAACAGACCGTTGGCACCGTCGGCGCGTCCAACGCGAAGTAAGGTTTTAAAGTCGCGCTGCCCGCAGCAAGGTATCTGTTTCACGTCGCGCTGCAGGCAGTTCGACCGGAGAAGGCAGGGGCCTTTAGGCCCCTGAAAATCCCGGCAGGAAGAAATGGGGCTTTAGCCCCGGCTCTGCGAAGTATCTGTTTCAAGTCGCGCTGCACGCAGCTCGATCGGAGAAGGCAGGGGCCTTCAGGCCCCTGAATTTAGGCAGTAGGGAATAGGGGCTTCAGCCCCGGCCACTGCGATGTATCTGTTCTAAGTCGCGGTGCACGTACCGCGACCCGGAGAAAGCAGGGGCCTTGAGGCCCCTGAATCCAGGCAGCAGGGAACAGGGGCTTTAGCCCCAGCCCACTGCGATGTATCTGTTTCAAGTCGCGCTGCCCGCAGCTCGACCGGAGAAGGCAGGGGCCTTTAGGCCCCTGAAACCAGCCGCAGGAAAAATGGGGCTTTAGCCCCGGGTCGCGGACTGCAGCACGCCACACGTAGGAGAACCATGTCAGTCAAAGTGAAACTCGGCAACGGTGGCAAGCGCTACGAAGAAGACCCACGCACCCGCCGCAGGTCGGCCAATCGCCCCCTGTGGCAACGCGCCCTGCTCTTTGTTGTTGTCGGCGGCCTGGCCTGCCTCGTACTGGGCGCCATGGTCTTTGGCTACTACTACAACCATTACCAGCAGGTGGTGGACGACCGGCTGAACAACGGCCCGCTCTTTGCCAGCACTGCACAGGTCTACGCCGCTCCCAAGGAAATTCGTACCGGCCAGACGCTCACTGCCGCCTCCATCGCGCAGGACCTGCGCCGTGCCGGGTATAACTCCAACCCCAACCTCGGCACCTATCGCGTCTCCGGCGACGTCATCACCATCAAGCCCGGCCCCGGCTCCTTCCACTCCACCGACGGCGCCACCATCGACACCACCGGCGGCAGCGTGCAGAACATCGCCGCAGAAAACGGTGCGGCACTGCGCGCCTATGAGCTTGAGCCGCAGGTCATCACCAGCCTCTCCGAAGACAAGAACCGAACCAAGCGCCGCCTCGTCACCTACAGCCAGATTCCGAAACACATGGTGCAGGCCGTCACCGCCATCGAAGATCGCAAGTTTTTTGAACACAACGGCCTTAACTTCGGCCGCCTGATCAAGTGCGGCATTCAAGACACCCTCACCGGCCACTTCGCCTGCGGGGGATCGACGCTGACGCAACAGATCGCGCGCGGCTTCTTCCTCACACCGGAGAAGAGCATCAAGCGCAAGCTGATTGAGATCATGATCACACTGCAGCTTGAGTCACGCTTCAACAAGCAGCAGATCTTCGAGATGTATGCCAACCAGATCAACCTGGGCCAGCGCGGCTCCTTCGCCGTCAACGGCTTTGGCGAAGCTTCGCAGGCGTACTTTGGCAAAGACCTCAAGCAGCTTGATGTGGCAGAGTGCGCTCTCCTCGCCGGCATCGTGCAGCGACCCAACTACTTCAATCCCTTCCGTCATCCGGAGCGCGCCATCGAGCGTCGCAACCTTGTCATCCGCTCCATGGTGGAGGAGGGTGACATCTCGGCATCCCAGGGCGAACGTGCCCAGGCGGAGCCGCTGAAGCTGGCGCCACAGAACGTCGACGCCAGTGAAGCTCCCTACTTCGTCGACATGGTGCACGATCAACTGCAGCAGCGCATCGGCGACCAGCAAAGCAGCGGTACCTTGCGCATCTACACCTCCCTTGATCCGGACCTCCAGAAGGCCGCATCGGATGCAGTGGCCCAGATGATGCCGCGCATCGACGAGATGATCCGCAAGCGCCACAAAGGCGATGCGCCCATCAAGTATCCGCAGGTCTCCCTCATCGCGCTCGATCCCCACACCGGCCAGGTGCGCGCGCTTGTCGGCGGACGTAACTACGGCCAATCGCAGTTAAACCACGCACTCTCCAGCCGCCCCACAGGATCCATCTTTAAGCCGCTCGTCTTCGCGACAGCCTTTTCGCAGAGCGTGAACGGTCAGGCGCTGGGTGACAGCGGACCGTTTACCGCAGTCACGCCGCTGAACGACGATCCGCAGGACTTCAGCACAGGCGGAAAGTCCTATACCCCCGGCAACTTTGTGAGCGGCGAGTATCCCGGCATGGTGCCGGCCCAGGTAGCGCTGGAGCATTCGCTCAACATTGCAACCATCTCGCTCGCGCAGCGCGTCGGCTTTGAAAATGTGGCGGCCATGGCGCGTGCCGCCGGTATCGCCTCCGCAAAGCCCACGCCCTCGGTCGCCATCGGCACCTACAGTGCCACGCCCATGGACATGGCCGGCGTCTACACCGTCTTTGCCAACCGTGGCGTCCATCTCAACCCGTGGCTGCTCGCCAGCGTGCGCAACGATCGCGGCGACATCGTGGCCGACTTCACACCGGAAGCGCGCCAGGTCCTCGACCCGAAGGTAGCCTTCCTGACGCAATCCATGATGGAGGGCGTTATGACGCACGGCACGGCGCAAACGGTCCGTGCGCTTGGCTTCACGGCGCCGGCCGCCGGTAAGACGGGTACCTCGCACGATGTGTGGTTTGCCGGCTATTCGTCCAACCTGCTCTGCATCGTCTGGATCGGCAATGACGACTACACCGACATATCCGACAACCTGACCCGTAAGGTGCAGGGCGCAGATACGGCCGCACCCATCTGGGCAGAGTTCATGAACCGCGCCATCAAGCTCCCCCAGTACAGCGACATGAAGCCCTTCACACCCGTACCGGACGGCATCAGCCTCTACAAGATCGACAAGGCCACCAGCCAGCTGGCAGACGAAACCTGCCCGGGCGGCAGCTTCACCGCAGCCTTCCTCGAAGGCACCCAGCCGCACAACACCTGCAGCCACATGGGCGACGGCACCGGCATCATGGGCTCACTCTTCGGCGCAGACAGCTCCACCGCAGGCACCAACATGACAGGCGGGGGCAGCGGTAACAACGGCATCAATAATGGCAATGGCAGCAACGGCTACAACAGCGCCCCGACGAACACCAACCCCGACGGCACCCCCCACCGCAACATCTTCCAGAAGATGTTCGGCCTCGGAAAGCGCGACGAAAACAACACCCAGCCCACCCCAACCCAACCAGCCACCCCCCAATCTCCACCACCGCAGCAAATCGTCATCCCGCGCTAAGCGAGATGGTTCTGTCGATCTCAAAACCCTTGACAGGCACGATAGAATCAAATCAGACGAAACGGGAGAGCCAATTGGCTCTCCCGTTTCGTCTTGCACCATAAGTCCTTTGTTATCAGATTTTTACCTGTAACTCCAATGGAATCAAATTTTTGCCATTTCGGGAATCGTCAACTCGTTTAGAAACTAATATTTAGCGGAATCAGGGGAGGGGGTACCCCTCACACCCCTGCCAGATAAGCCTTGGAGTTCAACAACGCCCGATCCATCGAACGAGAAAATTCGGTGACATCATCCGGGCGTTTCCCGGACTCAACCGCCTTCGCGAACTCGGCCCGCATGTTCTGCATCTTCGCCTCAAGATCATCCAGAGCGCTGAAGACGACCGCCTCTGGCGTCATCGGCAGCTTCGGCGATCCGTACTCGAACCGGCCGTGATGCGACAGGATCAGGTGCTCCACCAGGATGCGAAGTCGCTCCGGGAACTCCGGCATCGTAGCCATGCGATCCCGCAGCATGCCGATCACGATGGTGATGTGGCCCAGCAACTGGCCTTCCGTCGTGTAACTGAACGAAGTCTTCCACGCCAGCTCGCGGACCTTGCCGAAGTCGTGCAGGATCGCAGCCGTCATCAGCAGGTCGGGATCGACCTCGTCCACGTACTGCGGAGCAACACGACCGCACAACCGCAGCAGAAACACCACATGCTCCAGAAGACCACCGATCCACGCATGATGCAGCATCTTGGCCGCAGGAGCCGACCGGAACGCCGGACCGAGCTCCGGATCATCCAGAAAGCTGCGCACCAGCTTCTGCAGATGAGTGTTCGTAAAGCCATCGACGAACCCGTTCAGCTCAGCCCAGAGTGCGTCGATGTCATACTGCGTCGCAGGCTGGAAGTCAGCCACATCGATCTCGGTCTCAGCAGCCGATCGCATCTGCTGCAGCGTGATCTGGAAACGTCCCTGGTACTTGTCGATGCGACCCATCGCCTTGACATAGCAGCCCTGCGAGCACGACGTCAGCGCCTTGCCGAAGTCCTCCCACATGCGCGCCTCAAACGTGCCGGTCTTGTCCGCCAGCGTCAGCGCCAGGTACTGTCCACCGCCGCCCTTCTTGTCACGCGCGGAGATCTGGGAGAGCAGGAAGTAAGACGTGACAACGGCATTCTCATGCTGCGCCGCATCGGCAATATAGAAGTCCTTCATAGCTCCAGAATACTGTGTGCAGGGCGCGGCTCGCGCCGCGCCCTTCGTAGTTCGTAACCCGCTTACTGCTGCGGGACTGGCTGGTTGCTGGTCGGTGCGGAACCCGTCCCGGCAGGCGACTGGCTCGGCAGCGTGCTCCCAGGAGCAGGCTGTGCCGCCGGCGCCAGCGTCGTGCTGTCGCTCGTCACCTTGCTGCCATCAGGACGCGTCGGAGCGTTGAGCTGGTGCAGGCGGTCAGGCAGACCGTTGTCGTTCAAAGGAGCCTTCGGCTCGATCGGCTTTGTCTGCAGGCGATCCTTCGGATCGCCCTTCTTGCGCTTCATCTTCTGCTTCTTGGCGTTGCTGCCGTTTAGGCCAAGCGCCTGAGCCTGAACGTTCTGCGTCTGCTTCTCTTCGCTGGTCGCAGCCACTGGAGTCGCCTTGGCCTTCTCAACCACCTTCGTAACCTTGGCCTGGATCTTCTCCTGCTTCACCTCAGGCTCGCGCGAAGCATAGCGAGTCTTGGGACGAGGCGCCTGCTTCTGCGTCAGTGCATCCTCATCCGGAGCATTGGCAGAGATGGTGTTCGCCGAGCTCTGCAGAGGACTGATCGCGGCTCCAGGAGCAGCCGCGTCCGTGGTCGCCTCCGCAGTCTCCGGAGCATCCGGCAGAGCCGTCCGCGGAGCCTGGCCCATACGGACCTTCTCACGCTTCACCTTCTTCGGCTTGCCGTTCTTGTCCAGGACCTGCGATGCAGGAACGGCCACAGCAGCGGTAGTCGTCTTCTGCTGTGCCATGCGATTGGCTGCAGCAGCGTCCATGCGCTGCTTCTCGGTCTTCTTCTTCGGTGTCGGTGCGACGTAGGCCGCGAAGACAGGCTTCGTCTGCTTCGTGCTGCCGCCGCTGTCCACAAAGCCAGCACGCAGGTCGATAAAGGCTTCCTCACGCAGTCGCGTCAGATAGGCACGCAGTGCAGGCTGAATCGCCTCCTGGTACATGGCGTTCTGGACCTCGCCCTCGATCTGCTCCAGCGGCGGTGTGCCTGCCTGCTGATGCTCGACCGCCTTCAGAATCACGTAGCCCTGGCGCGTGCGCGTTGGCTCCGTGAATCCACCAACCGGCAGCGCGAAGGTCTTCTCTTCCAGCACCGGCGCGAGAGCACCATGCTTGAACAGGCCCAGGTCGCCGCCCTGCGCAGCCGTCGGTCCGCCCGAGGAGGCCTTGGCGGTGGCAGCGAAGTCCGCGCCCGCCTTTAGTTTGTCGTAGATCGCCTGCGAGGACTTCTGCGCGGCTGCAATCTGCGCTTCATCGGCATTGGCCGCAGTCGGTACCAGGATCTCCGACAGACGAACCTGCTCAGGCTGCACGAACTCGTCCTTGTGCGCCTCATAGTACTTCTGCTCGTCCGCACGGTTCATGCGGATGGTGCGACCGACCTCGTCGCGGACGACCTGGCCAGTAATGATGCTGTTCCGGATGTTGGCCCGGAAGTCTTCGAATGACACGCCCTGCGACCGCGCAGCAGCTTCAAGCGCTTCCATCGTCGGTAGATTGTTCTGCTTCCGGATCTCGTCCAGGCGGCGAATCACTTCGGCGTCGGGATTGATGCCAAGCTCCTTACCCTTCGACAGCAGCAATTGCTGATCGATCAGGTCGCGCAGCAGGTTCTTCTGGCGCTCGCTGGCGTCACCCGCGGCGCCGCGACTCTGCGCCAGTTCCTGCTGCAGGCTCGCTTCAGCGCGCTCCAGGTCCGACCGAGAGATGATGCCGTCGTTGACACGGACGATCACGTCTTCCACCACCGTCGCATTGGGCGTGATGGCAGGCGTCTGCGGCAGATTGAACTCCGGTACCGGCGCAGGCGCGGGCGCCTGCGGCACGGCCGGGCTCTGGTAGCGAGGAACCGGCAGCGCAGAAGGCGCGGCTGCGGGAGCCTGCTGTGCCACGGAAACAGCCGCGGTGGAGAGAAGCAAACCGGCAAAGATGCCGGCGCGGAACAGCCTGGTCGATTCGGTCATGCGTACCTGCAAAGGAGACTCGGAGCGTGCCACACCGCGCGTGCCCGCGCCGTGCCCACAGAGTGTTGGACGGACAGGGAAGCGCGCTGGATAGACGAGTCCTATTCTACGCGTGCCAGACCGCTCTTCGCGCGTCCGGACGTGGGCTCACGATGGCGAATCCGCCACAATTCCGCGCCTGCGGACCAAGTCCCGGGTGACGCTCCGGTGCTATACTCCGTCTTACTCTGGAGCGCCCTGCCGTTCCACAGGCAGATGGCCCACGCACCACGCTGAGGTTCAAGTACCGCATGCCGACACGTACACGCCGCGCCCTTGTCTCCCTATCGCTGTTCTTCGGCACCTGCGCGCTGGCTGGTTCCATGTTGAACGGTCGTGTGAACGCTCAAAGCGCCACGGATGAAAGCACCGTCCGCGACAGTCTGCACCAGTTCACCGACGTGTACTCGGTCGTCGAGGGGAACTACGCTGACAAACTCGACACGGACAAGGTCGACAAGGTTATCTATGACGGCGCGATCCCAAGCATGCTCCACGTGCTGGACCCGCACAGTAACTTCTATGATCCAAAGGCTTACGCGCAGATGCGCGAGGACCAGCACGGACGCTACTACGGCGTCGGCATGCACATCCAGCCGCAGATGGGTAAGGACGGCGTCCAGCGTGTCGTTGTCATCGACACGTTCGATGGATCGCCCGCCTACAAGTCAGGCATCAAGCCCGGCGACGCCATCCTCTTCATCGAGGGCAAGAGCGCAGACGGCATGGACTCCCTCGCAGTCAGCAACCTCCTCAAAGGACCCAAGGGAACCCACGTCGCCGTGCAGATGCAGCGTGAGGGCGCCGATAAGCCGCTGACATTCGATCTGACGCGCGACGAGATCCCGCGGCCCTCGGTCGACCTGGCCTACTTCATCAAGCCCGGCATCGGCTACATCCACGTCACCCAGTTCATGGAGACCACCTCGCACGAAGTGGGCGATGCTCTGACGAAGTTTGGCCCGGAGATGACCGGCCTGATCATCGATCTCCGTGGTAATCCCGGTGGCCTGCTGAATGAAGCAGTCGCCATGAGCGACAAGTTCCTTAGCCGCGGCGACATCGTAGTCAGCCAGAAGGGCCGCAGCTTCCAGGACGTCGTCTACAAGGCGAACCACGGCGAGCAGGGCAAGAAGTATCCCATCATCGTCCTCGTAAACCGCAATACGGCGTCTGCCGCAGAGATCGTAAGCGGCGCCCTGCAGGATCACGATCGCGCGCTAATCGTCGGTGAAACCACCTTCGGTAAGGGCCTGGTGCAGACCGTCTTTCAGATTGCTGAAAACACTGGTCTTGCGTTGACGACCTACCACTACTACACACCCAGCGGTCGCTTGATCCAGCGCGACTACAACGGCGTCTCGCTCTACGACTACTACTACGTGCGTAACGACGCGAAGCCGGCCGACAAGAGCAATCTTGAGGTGAAGCAGACGGACAGTGGCCGTACGGTCTACGGCGGTGGCGGAATCACGCCGGACGAGAAGATTGAATCGCCTCATTCGAACGCATTTGAGAACAATCTGCTCTCCCATGCGGCCTTCTTTGACTACATGAAGCACTACCTGGCGCACCGCAGCATCGACAAAAACTTCCAGGTCGATGACGCAGTGTTGACGGATTTCAAGAGCTTCCTGAAGACGGACAAGGTCGACTACAGCGACGCAGACTTTAACACCAATCTCTCATGGATCAAGATGAATATCCGCAGCCAGTTGTTCATCTCGCAGTTCGGTGCGAACGAGGGCTTCCGAGCGGCAAAGGACGACGACCCGCAGATCGCCAAGGCGCTCACCTTCATGCCGGAAGCGCTTGCACTCGAAGAGCGGAGCGACAAGAGCAAGGAACAGAGAACTGCAAGCATCAAGTAAGCATTTGTACGGGAAACCGAAAGCGGCACTCCAACCGGAGTGCCGCTTTCTTCTTGGTGAGCGTCCGTCCATGCTGGTGCTGAGAAATCATTTGGAGCGGGAGACCGGGATCGAACCGGCGACATTCAGCTTGGGAAGCTGACGTTCTGCCACTGAACTACTCCCGCTCGTGCGGTGATTATAAGCCGATGGTCACGTGGCCGCATACGGGAAACGCGCTACGGCAAATGGTAGACATTGGCTGCTGCGGCCTCGTTCAGCGAATTTCGAAAATGCACGTTGAAGGCTGCTACCCCGTCCCGCTCATCGGCGGTTCCATGCGCTGGCAATGGGACTGGACCGTCCATTCCGTGGCTCTTTTGGTAGATGGCAAGGCCCTGATTCAGCTGCTGAAATCGTGTCCTGAGACTTCGGATGCCATATGCCGTACCGACCAGGAAGAGAACAGAGGCTATTGCTACGCTCCACGTATAGGCGCGATGGCGTCGCGGAGCCGTTTGGCCCTGCATAAAATCGATACCGACCGCATAAAGGCAGATTAGCAACAGGTCAGAGTAGATCTTGTAGCGGCTCGATAGACTCTGCACGTACCCGAGTCCACCGCGCGTGAGCGAGACGGCGAGCGCGGTGATCAGCAGAAACAGAATGAAGCCGGCTATCGACGGGTTGCGACGGTGATAACCGCGTCTGGCCGCGATGAAGATGCCCGCCAGAACACACGCGCCTGCAGGCACGGATGCGAAGCGGATTACAGGCAACGAGACACCGGCGAAAGATCCAAGGAACGACAAAATGAAGACGGGGTGCAGACCGGGGTGTGAGGCGTTGCCCGGGCCGGGCGCGAAGCGCGTGTAGTGGTTGAAATAAAGTGCCGCGCAGGCGACCGTCGTCAGCGTCCATATCGCCATGAGTTTGAAGCGTCGCTGCTGCCACAAAAACAGTAGGCCGACCGGGTACAGAAAGAAGCCGTTCCCGGAGGCCGCGATGGCAAGCGTCAGTCCGACACATGCACCGGCGAACGCACCGGTGCCGGGCTGGTTGATCAGCCATAACGAAAGAAGCGCAAAGGTCACGACGCCAAGGTTCTGGAGGGCACCCATCGGCCAGTCGAGCGTCTCGGCGTAGTTAGTCTGGAACAGGATCAATGCCACTGGTACGAAGAGGGCAAGCCTGCACGTGCCACGGACGCTCTCTCTTACGAATGACTTCCACAGCAGCCACGCCAGCAGCATGATCTGGAGATCGCCCAGCAACGAAAGCACGATGAAGTTCACGTGACCGGATAGCCTGTACTGAAGTGCTGTCACCACGTTCAGCCATACCAGTTTGTACTCATTGTGCTGCTCGAAGATGATGGCGGCGATCTGTGCGCCTCGTGTTGGCATATGCCGCAAGTGCACCAGGAACAGCAACACGGCATCGTAGTCGTCGGCTACAGGCAACGGGGACAGATAGCGAATGCACGTTGCCCAGAAGATCCCAATCGGCAGCAGCACCCCCAGCCAGGCCAGCAGCCGCGTACGAGTTGACGCTTCATCGACCAAGCCGTTGCAGATGCTTTGAGAGGCGGCTTGCGCTTCGTTTTGCTGATTCACAGTTACTCTCAATGTCCTGGCGCTGCATGGATTCTATCGGCACGGCCGGAAGTTATTGCGGAGCCGGACCTGTTTCCGTCAGTGTGATGTGTCGGCCGGCCTGTGCTTCGTCGGTGAGCAGGATGCGGTGTCCATCGGCGCTGGCTGTAAGGCCAGCAAACTGTGGAGGCATACGCCGCAGGCGAGCGACGAGGCTGTTTGCCCCGGTCGTGGGATCGTAGAGGCGCAGCGCTCTCTCGCTCACATCGAGATACAAGATGCCGCGCGGCATCGCCTGCCAGAAGCCCCAGTAACCGGCCGCGGGTTGAGGCAGAACGCGCGTCTCCGTACCACCGCCCGCGGGAACACGCCATAGGCCGTCTTCGCCGCCGCGCGTGTAGTAGATCCACTTGCCATCCGCCGAAGGTTGCGGAACGATCCCGTCCTCTGTCGTCACCGGTTCTGGCTGCCGACTCTGCATGTCCATGCGCCATACCTGCCAGCGCCCGCCGCGGTTGGATCGGAAGTAGACGGTGGTGTCGTTGTTGGACCAGCGCGGCGTGATGTCGTTGAACTCGCCCGAAGTCAGTTGTTGCGCCTGTCCGCCCGCAGAGATAGCGAAAATATGCGAGTGGCCGCCGACTCGCGAGTCGAAGAGAATCTGGTCTCGCGTGTGGGCCCAGGCAGGGCTGCCGGTCAACGGCCCGCTCTGATGCGTGAGCTGCTGCAGGTTTGTCCCATCGACATTGGCAGTCCAGATCTCCTGAAAGCCGGAGCGCTGCGATTGAAATGCGAAACGCCTGCCATCCGGCGCCAATGACGGCGCAGAGTCCTGTTGGGTGGACGAGACGATTGCCCTGGGTTCCGTGTCAGAGCCTGCGGCCACCTCGATGATGCTCCAGACCGCCGAACCCTGTGTGTACGCGACACTGGTTACGGCACCAACGCGGCTGATCGCGGGTTGCGCGGCGTCTTCCGTACCCATCGGCATCCGTTCCGGCTCGCGGCCTTTCAAGGACATACGCCATAGGGCGGATTTGCCGCCGCGGTTGGAAGAAAAAATGATGGAGCGAGCGTCCGCAGCCCACGCCAGGCTGTCGATGTAGGTGCGGTCGTGCGTCAGCGGATGCACCTCGCCACCGGTCGAGGCCACCCAGAAAAGGTCACGTATCGCTGTCTCGCTGGCGCGGGTGAAAGCGATGCGCTGCCCATCCGGGGAGAACGCCGGTGTCAGGTCGCCCTCCCAACCGTCAGGAGGACGCGTTAGCTCATGCGCCTGCAGCGTCGCCAAATCCAGAAGGAAGATGGAGGCACTGGGATTTGAGCCAGGGTGATCGGGAAAGACGAGAGAGTGTCCATCCGGGGACCAGGAGAGGCCACCCTCTTCCCAATGGGTGATCTCTTGCGGAACGAAGACGCGCCTGGAGGAGTGGTTCGCGAGATCCAGCAGGAAGATCCCGAGTCCGTCCGGCGCCTGGGACAGGTAGGCGATCTGCTTCCCATCCGGTGCCCAGGTGGGACTGAAATCCTGACCGGGGCCATCCGTAATCTGTTGCGTCTGCTCCGCGCCTATGCGTTTCAGGAAGAGGTGCTGGCTGCTGCCATCACTGGAGCGGCCCACGTAGGCAAGTAAGCCGCCATCCGGAGAGAAGGCCGGTTGTAACTGCTCGCCAGCCTGGCTGGTGAAGGGAAGCGTTCGGAGGACGACGTCGCGGGACCCGTTTCTGGAACTCCTCAGAATTAGGAACGCCGTAATCGCCAGGAGACACAGTGCCGTCACTGCGGCAGCGATCCAAATAGTATGCACTTGGCGGGTTGAAGTGGATGCAGGCTCCGGGACAGCCGTGGCTGCCGGGAGATGCGCGATCTCCGGAATAGCAGTGACCATTTCTTCGGGACTGACATCAGAAGTCTCAGGCTGGGGATTGAGCCGGCGCTGCGTCGGCTCTTTCTCGACCGGCGCTTCTTCAATCGCAGCGACCAGCCGGTAACCCACCTTGGGAATGGTCTGGATGAACTGCGGCCGTGACGGGTCATCTCGAGTGGCACGCCGCAACATCGATATGCAACGGGTCAGCACATCGTCGCTGACAAAGGTCCCGGGCCACACTGCAGTCATCAGATCGTCTTTCGAGACGACGTGGTTGGGGTGCTCGGCCAGAGCCAACAGTACTTTCATCACCTTAGGTTCCAGGTGACGCTCCACGGTGCCTCTTCGCAGGCTGTTGAGCTCCGGCTCGACAAGCCAGCCTCCTGCGATAAATGGCGCTGGTGGCTTTAGACAGTTCCCCCGTGCTTCCAGTAAATCATTGTCATTGGGGGACTTACGTTCCATCAGAAAAACCTCAGGGAACCTTCGGAGGGTTCTCAGGACAACCGTTACTTCTGACCCCTAGGGTTCAGATCGTTCGAAAAGCAGTTGAAAGCAGGTAGAAACACAGTGCTATCTTCTCGTTCCAAACTCCGCTTGGCCAGTTGGAGCAACCTCTTAGTTCCCCAATCCAACGTCGCGTTCAGCCCTCTTTGGTCCCTTCCAGTTGCCTGTGTCCTGGCTTTGGGAGCTTCCGGCTTCGCGGGTGCCCAGGTTACGTCCGGCACCATTCTCGGCTCCGTTCAGGATACATCCGGGGCGCTGGTCCCTGGTGCGACGGTCACCGCCACCGCGCCCACGCTGGGCATCACGCGTACTGTAACTTCGGGCTCCAACGGCACCTTTTCGTTGCCGAACCTGCCCGGCGGCTCCTACACGCTGACGGTTTCCATGACGGGGTTCCAGCAGCTCAAGAAGGATGGCATCATCCTGAGCTCAGCTGACCGTCTGAATGCCGGCGTGTTCCAGCTCCAGATCGGTACCGAAGCGCAGACGGTCAGCGTCACCGCTGACCAGGGTCAGTTGCAGATTCAGGCGAACTCCGGCGAGCGTTCGGACCTCATTACCGGCAAGCAGTTGAACGACATCGCTCTCAACGGCCGTAACGTTCTCGATATCGTCCGCGTCATCCCCGGCGTCTCCGGTTCGGGCAGCTTCGGCGTATCGGGCACCGGCGGCCTGGACAGCTACAGCGTCAACGGCACCCGCGCGAACCAGCACGAGTTCACCATCGATGGTGCATCCAACGTCGACACCGGCAACAACGGCGGCACGCAGGTAACCATCAACACAGACGCGATTGCGGAAGTGAAGGTGCTGACCAGCAACTATCAGGCCGAGTTCGGCAAGGCCGGCGGCGGATCGATCATCGTCACTACTCGCGGCGGCACAAATGACTTTCACGGCAATGTGCACTTCTTCCATCGCAACGAAGGCATGGACGCGCGTAGCTGGCTGGAGAACCGTAACAAGACCGCTCAGCAGCTGTACCGACTGAACACCGTCGGAGCACAGATTGGCGGACCCATCGTGAAGGACAAGCTCTTCTTCTTCTTCTCGACTGAGTTCTACCGCCAGTTGCAGCCGGGCGCTGTCAACCAGTACCGGGTACCCACCGCGCTGGAACGCACGGGCGACTTCAGCCAGAGCAAAGACAGCAGCGGCAACGCGCTGACAATCTACAACCCGAACACTGGTCTTCCCTTCGCCAACAACCAGGTGACGGCGGCACAGTTGACCCCGGCACAGGCGGCGAACTACACGCAGATTCAGCGCATTCTGAACCTGTATCCGCAGCCCAACGTGACGAGCAACGCAACCTATAACCGCCAGGATCCTCTGTCATTCGATCACCCGCGCACGGAGTACATTGCCCGCGTGGATTACCAGATCAGCTCGACTGAGCGTCTCTTCGGCCGTTACATCAACAACCAGGACACGCAGATGGGCCCCTTCGGCAATTTCGGTCTGCAGTGCAGCTCGAACCTACAGTTTGCAGGCGGTTGCACGAACTCACAGCCCGGCTGGAATGCTTCGCTTGACCTGACCAGCACCATCACGCCAACAGTTGTGAATGAAGTCAGCGTTGGACCCAGCGTTTACCGCTCGCGCATTGAGGGTGTAAACGGCAACATCAGCGTTGGTGCGAACAACATCAACCTGCCGCTGCTGTTCCCGGTCACGTCGGGCACGTCCATCCCGGACTTTTCATTCAGCGGCAACGGCCAGAACTATCCCAGCAGCTACCTCGGTTCCACACCCTGGCACCAGGCCACCACGACGATCAACGCGAACGACAACCTGAGCTGGAGCTATAAGAGCCACACCATGAAGTTTGGTGCGTTCTACCAGCGGGCGCGTAAGGATCAGATCAGCTACGGCAATAGCAACGGGCAGTTCAGCTTCAGCAACGCCTGCACCAGTGTTGGTGGCTGCCTTGCCGGATCGACGTCCAGCAACCAGGGTTCGCCCTTTGCTTCTGCTTTGGTTGGGTCATTCAACAGCTTCTCGCAGAGCAGCGCGCGTCCAACAGGGTTCTTCCGTTACAACCAGTTCGAGTTCTACGCTCAGGACACGTGGCAGCTCACGTCGCGCTTCACCCTGGACTACGGCGTTCGTTTCGTCTACATCCCGCCGCAGTATGACGCGAAGAACCAGATCGCTCTCTTCACGCCGTCTGCTTATGATCCGGCAGCTGCCGTCGCCATCAACCCCACCAGCGGCGCCATCGTTGGCGGCACGGGCAATCGCCTGAACGGCATGACCTATGCCTCGAACGGTACGCTGCCCAAGGGTGGATGGAACAGCCGCGGCATTATGTATGAGCCGCGTGTTGGCTTCTCGTGGGATACGTTTGGCGACCGCAAGGGCGTTCTCCGTGGCGGCTTCGGTATCTCGCATGACCGTTCGCAGGGCAACTTGGTCTTCAATACGGTCTTCGGTAATCCGGCTCTTGTAACCACACCGTCGCTGACCACTGGCAACATCACAGGAATCGCAACCGCGGCACAGTCGGCTCCGGGTGTTCTGTCCGGCATCTACGGCGCTGATATTACAGGCCAGGTGCCGACCACCTATAGTTACTCGCTTGGTATTCAGCGTGAAGTTGCACCGGGCACCACGCTCGATGTCGCTTATGTTGGAACGCTGTCCCGTCACCAGGTAACTGCGCGCGATCTGAACCAGATCCCGTATGGCACCACCTTCACACGGGCAGCGCAGGATCCGTCGAAGTATGCCGGCGGCGTTGTGCCCGCGGTAGAACCGAACCTTGCACCTGAGTATCGTGCGGCTGGCTTGTCGTTCAGCGGCGCGAATGCTTACCAGACGAACTACCTGGCGCCTTACAAGGGCTACGACCAGTTGGAGTATTACAAGTTCGACGGTACCTCCAACTATCACTCGCTGCAGCTTTCTGTGCAGCGTCGGTTCTCACGCGGCCTGACCTTTGGCGGCGTGTACACCTGGTCCAAGGCGATGACGACTTCAACTGCCGACGAGACATTCGTCGATAAGTTCAACCCCAAGCTCTACAGCTACGGTCCTGCCGGATTTGATCGTCGTAACATCGGCTCTATCAATTACGTCTATGATCTGCCAAAGATCGCGCAGCACTTCGGTAGTGCATCGCGCTTCATGGCTTACATCACGGACGGCTATCAGCTCTCTGGTCTTGCAAACTTCCAGAGTGGCAACCCCGTTCGCAATGCACTGTACTCGCCTGCCAATCAGCTTACCGGCGGACGCCAGTATAGCAAGACGCCGCCGGCCTACGTAGGTGTGGATCAACAGGGCAACCTGATCCTGCCAACGATCGGCGCACCGACGCAGGGCGCACCGGGCAGCATCCGCAACGATGCTCTCGTCACCTGGGATAGCTCGATCTTCAAGAACTTCGCATTCGGCAAGTCGGATGGTGGTCGCTACATTCAGCTCCGCGGCGAGTTCTTCAACGTCCTCAATCACACCAACTTCTCTTCACGTGACTACGGCGCAAACGTGACTCTGCCCAGCTACAACTCGGCCAGTAACACGTATACGCCACTGTCGATCGTCAAGGATTCCGCATGGGGTACGCCAACCGGCGTTCGCAGCCCAAGCGGTCCTGGCGGCCCGCGTGTGATTCAGTTGGCAGCAAAGATCTACTTCTAACCCGCGGTATCCCTCCTGACACTGGGCTGACCTACAGGTCAGCCCAGTATTTTTCTAACTCAGCGTCTTAAGAAGGATCCGCGTGACCTGTTCTAGATTTCTGCTCTTCACCTCGGCAATTGTGCTCGTAACACCACTCACGGCACAGACAGTGCAAGCTGTGCAGACTACTGTCGACCTGTCACGGACGATGGTGCCCATGCCAGCAGCTAAGTTTCAGAAGCAGGCTACCGCCGCTTCGTCTTCGATCTCGATCGATGACAGCAAACGCTTTCAAGTCATCGATGGCTTTGGCGCCGCATTTGTCGAGGGTTCGGCATACCTGTTGCAGCACGAACTGACTGCCACGCAGCGCGCCGATGTCATGACGAAACTTTTTTCTCCGACGCAGGGAATCGGCCTGAGTGCAATGCGCCTGCCGATTGCATCCACGGATTTATCGCGCACTCACTACAGCTACGACGACATGCCAGCTGGGGAGCAGGACCCCGCAATGGCGCACTTCTCCATCGAGAAAGATCGCGTCGATGTGTTTCCAACGGTGCGGGAAGCATTGAAGCTAAATCCGCGTATGACCTTGATAGCATCGCCGTGGAGCATGCCGGCGTGGATGAAGACCAAACCCACCATGAACGGTGGCATGCTGCGCGAAGACGCGGAGCCGGCGTTCGCAAAGTATCTTGTGCGGTCGCTGCAGGCCTTCCAGCAGGAAGGTATCAAGCCGCAGTATCTGACCATCCAGAATGAGCCGTTGAATGAGACGAAGGATTATCCCGGTACGCTGCTGAAGGCCGATCAGGCGAAGCGCTTCATCGGACGTGATCTTGGCCCGGCGCTACGCGCTGCCGGCTTGAAGACGCAGGTACTCGCGTACGACCACAACTGGGATCATCCGGAGTACCCGCTGGAAGTAACTGCTGATCCTGCTGCTCGCCCCTTTACTGCCGGCTCTGCGATGCACTGCTATGGTGGAGCCGTTAACGCGCAGGATGGCATGCACAATGCCGATCCAACAAAGGGCATCTGGATGACTGAGTGTTCCGGTGGCACGTGGCAGAAACAAGCGCCATTAGCGACCACTGCGGATCTGATCATCGGATCGACGCAACATTGGGCGAAGGCCGTTGTCCTCTGGGGCATAGCGCTTGATCCCAAGGGTAATCCGCATGCTGGCGGATGCGGCACGTGCCGCGGGTTGCTGACCATTGACTCTTCGCAACACCCGGCGAAAATCACCTGGAACGGTGACTTTTACGCTCTTGAACATGCCAGCAAGTTTGTTCATCCGGGAGCGGTGCGCGTTGCCTCGGAGGCGACTGGCTCCGGCGTTCAGCAAGTTGCCTTCCGTAATACTGACGGCACCATTGCGCTGCTTGCATTCAATGCCGGCGATGCGAACCAGTCGCTCAGTCTGAACTGGCGCCAGCGCTCGGCTTCGGTTACGCTCCCTGCGCATTCGCTTGTCACTTACACCTGGAACGGTCGCTGAGCATTGTTGCTCCGAATTTAGGATGTGTCTCTTGCTGTTGGCAGCCTTCCCTCTGTCTCTGTTCAAGTTGACTGGCAGTCATTGGACCGCTTGCAAATGCCAAGGCAGACACGATGGGTTCCGGAGTCTCGCTGACTATCCAGAAGACACGGTCACGGTGCTCGAAGGCTCGATGACACGCGTCTCCATAGACGCTTCGAACGGGGCAGCATTGCAGGTAACCGTCGACGTAGAGAATGCCTTCGAGATAGCAGGCGATGATCTCGCGTAACTCTACATTCACCAGCGTGCGGGAAGCCTCTAGGCCTTCCAACGAATCAGTCTGAAACCGCACGAGCGACGCACCGTCACCCGACGTTGCAGTCCAACGAACTTATTTACTGGAGAGCGAGCAGTCGAATTCGGGTAACCGGGCCAGGAGCTTACGACTTATGCGCAGGCGGCCCGGTAAAGGCTGACTTACGTACAACTTTAACGCTGACGAGTTAGCAGATACTCCGCGAGGCCCCGGATTCGCGGCTTAGATCTGGGGTTGCGCAAGCATAGCGCTAAACTGTGGAGGCATCAGCACATCGATTGGAAGCCTGTTTGGGATTGCCAGCACGGGGCACCGCGCTTCTCTCACGATTGCAGCGAAGGTCGACCATGGTGCGTGTTCATCGTGCAGCATGCCTTCCGATATGCCTGTGATGATGACGCCGGCCCCATACTCTTCCGCAGTCTGAACAACGATGTTCTGCGGCACGCCGTGTTTCGCGATTAGTCCAACAGTGCACGATGAGGTGATGTCCTGCAGCAAGCTTGTCCGCATGCGATGACGTGCAAAAATCTCTTCCGCCTCCTGCGACTGTGCGAGCAGCGGCACTTTCTTATGGTTGATCACGTGTAGCGCGTACAGTTCACCCTGGAAACGCGTCGCTACTGCGGCTGCAAAGCTCGTCGCAGAGGCGCAGCTTTTACCCAAGTCTGTCGCGAGCAAGATTTTGCGGAATGGGTTGCCGGATACGACTGCATGGGGTTCGACGATTAACGTCGGGCAGCTTGCTCGCCTCATCAGGCCTTCCGCTAAGGATCCTGTGGCAATGCGTGCGAGGCCAGACGCACCATGTGATCCCACAATGATGAGGTCGATTTGCTCCGAAGTGACAAGTTGCTGAATTAATTCAAAGGGTGATTCAGCGGCAGCAATCTCATGGTGAGTGACAGAATTCAGAGATGGTCGAGCAGCCACTGCTGCTTTGAGTCTCTTAATTCCAGCTTGAATACAGGATTCACGAAAACACGCGCCGTCGTGGCCGCTTCTTTCATCCGGTGAATGAGTCGAGACCGAATGTACCAGGAAGACTTCGGAATGGAAGTACCTGGCAATGCATAGCGCAGCTTCCAGAACCCTGAGGGCCTGATCATCGAAGTCCAACGAGACAAGGATCCTATTGATCCTTAACTTGTCTGGTCGCGGTAGCATGCTGAGAACATCATTGAGCTGCGAAACTTGCATGTTTCTTGCCCCCTTCCAGCCGACTCAAGAATAACTACAGAGAGGGTCAGCGGTGGTGATAGAAATCACAGGCGGTACACAAGCGATGCGCAGAAGGATTCGCGAAGAGTATAGCAATATTTTTGAACGTCTAGCTATCGCGTTCCGGGCGATTAGAGAAGCTGCAGACTATCTCCAAAATTGCTGACATCCCAATTGACAAAAAGTTATGACTTCTGCCGGGTCAGTTCCTGATTTCTTCGGGAGTTATACCTTCTTCCCCGGCATAACTAATGTTTTGGATATGGTGCTGAATCGGCGCCTGCGAGTGCGAATGCATAACGTGCAGATCGGACTTATGGTGGGCTGATCAAGGAATTGTCTCTCGAGCGGAGCCAGCGGACTAACTCAAACAGTGTTATGGGGTTGTCGGAGCGGCGTAAACCAAGATTGAATTGGTGGACCTGAGCGGGATCGAACCGCTGACCTCCTCGTTGCGAACGAGGCGCTCTCCCAGCTGAGCTACAGGCCCTTCGTGTTGCTCTCGTCGCGCGGGCGCGCGGCGTGTGTTTGCTGCAACAGTTCTCCTGAGTGTAGCAGGAAGCAGATTGCCACTCAACGCCGGATGGGCGTTAGTCTCTCTGGGATACCTGCGCCTTTATAGTGGCTGCCAAATCGTCAAAACGGTCGGTCGGCATCGCTCCCTGCGCCAGGTCCTTGCCGCCGCCTCCGCGTCCGCCCAGCGTCTCCAGTGTCAGGCGTAGAAGCGTCCCGCAGTCTGCAACGCCGGGCTTTGCTGCAAGGACGACGGCCATGCGTTCCGGCTCCGCAATGCCGATCAGGGCCAAAGCGACGGACGTCGTGCTGATCAGCGAGGATGCCAGCGCTTTTGCGTAGCTCGCATCGCGGCCCGAATGCCGGGGATCCAGGCGAGTCGTCAGAGCCAGAATCGAACCGCGCTCCAGCGTGAGCTCCGCAGCGCGCGATGCCATCCTTTCCGCTTCGAGCGATGCGAGTTCGGCCAGCAGAGTCGCCCGTTCTTTGGCGGTGGCCTTTGAGTCAGCCTGCAAACGTCCTACGCTGGCGGCGATGGCTTCGACTCCGGTCGAGAGTGCCTGCGAGAGCGTCTTGAGAAGATGAAAGTCGGCCTCTGCAGCCCTCATTGCGCGGTCGCCGCACACAAAGGACAGCCGCATGGTGTTTCGCACTCGCTCGGTGCCACGGATCAGCAGAGGGCCGATCTGTGCAGTTGTTGCGACGTGTGTGCCGCCACAGGAGTTGGTATCGATCCCTTCGCCAATCTCCACGATTCGAATCCGGCCAGAGCGCGGCGGTAACTTCCGCAGCACGCCCGCGGCGAGCATCGCTTCGGCCTCCGCCTGATCGACATAGCGGATCGAGAAGGGGAGTGCAGCCGCGATGACATCATTGACACGCGTCACCGCCTGATCGAACTGGGCATCATCCAGGGCCGGGCCATCTAGGTCAATCGTCGATAGATCTTCGCCAAGGTGGAAGGAAACCGTTTTCGCGTCAAAGTCCCGTAGCAGAACTGCCGACAACAGATGCTGCCCGCTGTGCTGCTGCATGTGGTCGCGGCGGCGAACGGAATCGACAGTGCCGCGGACCGCGGTGCCTTCCTGTAGAGGCTTCGATGTTGTGTGCCAGACTTCGCCCGTTTCGTCTTCTTCGACGTCGGTGACTGGAGCATCCAGCGACGCGCCGGAGCGCGCCGTTGCAGTCAGCTTGCCCGTGTCGTTCGGCTGTCCGCCGCTGGTCGGATAGAAGGCAGTGCGGTCCAGCGCGATTTGCCAAACCTGTCGTCCGTCAACTCGGGCGACCTCACGGATAGCCGTGACCTCAGCCGTAAACTCCAGGGTCCAAGGCTCGTCGTAGTAGATGCGTTCGGCAGCATGACTCACGAAAAGTGCTACTCCCTTGGCGTGATCGTGATCATGCCGCCGATCGCAGACACTTCACTCTGGCTACCGATGATCAGCGGGGTGCGCATATGCGGTTCCGTCGGCGTGATCTCAAGGATGCGATAACGACCGTTGCTTGCAGCGCCGCCAGCCTGCTCAGCGATAAAGCTAAGGGGATTCGCTTCGTACAGTAGGCGTAGCTTGCCGTTGGGCGCCTTCTTCGTCGGAGGATAGAGGAAGACGCCACCTTTCAGCAGCGTGCGATGGAAGTCCGCAATGAACGATCCGACGTAACGTGAACTGTACTTCCGGCCCATCAGCGTTCCATCGCGGAAGCGGCCGATAGCCTTGGCATACACGGGCAGTGACTCGCCAATGTTGCCCTCGTTCATCGAGTAGTAGGTTCCGTGTTCCGGCATCAGCATGTCGCCAGTGCTCAGCAGGAATTCACCGTCCGATAGCGTGAATGCGTGGACACCCTTGCCGGCGGTATAGACGAGGATCGTAGAAGGACCGTAGTTCACATAGAGCGCTGCCACCTGCGCCGTTCCCGGCTGCAGGATTGCAGCACGGACGTCGCTGCCCGGCTCGACGGCCTGGATGGAGACGATGGTGCCAACGTTGACATTGACGTCGATGTTGGAAGAGCCGTCCAGCGGATCAAAGATGGCGATGAACTTCGCATTCGGCCGGTCTGGGAAGATGAGCGGCTCATCATCTTCTTCGCTAACGACAGCAGCTACGCTGGGCAGTGCCTTCATGACATCGATGAGGGTCAGGTTGGCAAAGACGTCCAACTTCTGCTGTTCTTCGCCCTGAATGTTTTCACTGCCAGCCGCGCCCAGAATGTCATCGGCCAGGCCCGCTGTGCGGATCTTTGCTTCAATGGCCGCAGCGCCATCTGCAATCGCTGTGATCAGCGCCCCAAGATCCGCGTTATGCCGCTGTCGCACATGTTGAAAAAGGGTCATCGCCATGGGCATAAGCGTAGCACTCGGTCAACAGAAGTTGCGCCGGGCGATGTTGCTGCTGTGCGGTTTACGCACAGCAGCAATACCTAACCGCGGCCTGCGACCGCAGGAAAGACAGCAATCTTTCCGGTTGTGTGTTGTAGAGGTGCGGCGCACACGCGATTGCGACCCTCTCGCTTGGCTCGATACATCGCGGCGTCCGCATCGGCGATCAGGCGGTGTGGGTCAAGCGTTGCGGTTGGCCATGCTGTAGCCACACCGCAGCTCACCGTGGCCCAGACATCCTGCGCGGGGATGATCGAATCGCGTTGGAGCGCCGGCGATCCGGCCACCTGCACGAGCGTGCGAATACGTTCCGCGACCTTGAATGCCGTGTGCGGTTCCGCATCCGGCAGCAGAATCACGAACTCTTCGCCGCCGAATCGAGCTACAAAGTCGTCCTCGGCTCGCAGCGCCTGTTGCAGCAGAGAACCCACGCGTTGCAGAACGCGATCGCCATAGGGGTGGCCGTGGGTGTCGTTCAATTTTTTGAAGTGGTCAACGTCGACCATTACGACGCTGATGGGGTGCCTGCGTTCCAGTGACAACTGCCACAACTCGTGCAGACGCGTGTCGTAGGCCCGCCGGTTTGGCAGTCCGGTCAATCGGTCGGTCGAGGAGAGTGCCAGTAGCTCCGCGTTCGCCTCCGCAAGCATGCGGCGTTGCAGCCGGCCGCGCAGTTGCAGGAGGTATGAGAAGCGGCGCTCGCGGGACATGGTGTAGTTCGCCGTGAAGGTCAACATGGCTACCCACGCGAGCATGCCACCTGAAACCATTTTGTTCGAAACCGGCAGTTGCGCGTCGCTGACAAGGGAAATCGCGTCCAGGATGGTAATGATCACGGACGTCGCGGCGGCATAGGGCAGGTCAATCCGCAGCATGCAATTTGCAACCAACAGCACCAGGATCAGCCCTGTCTGTGCGTCCACGCTGACCGAAGCGCTGACGTCATGGTGCAAGTAAAGGATGCTGATGGCGCCCAGTACGCACAGGATTGATGTTGCAGACTCCCGCAGGAAAGCGCTGCGCCGGCTTTTGACCAGCATCGCAACTAAAAGAACTAAAGGCGTGATGATGCCAAAACGGACGATTGCGGCGCGCTCAATATTCGCAGGCGCCATGAAGTAATCGCCCACGATGAAGAAATCGTAGGCAAGCAGTGAGAGCAATCCCTGAACCAGCAACATGCGGGCACGCGCAGCACCCGTTTCGCGCTGAAAACGCTTCTCCAAGTCCCGCGAGAAGCTTAGCGATGCAATATGTTCGGTCTCGTATCGTCGAATCTCGTCTTCAAGAGCGGGAATCGGATCGAAATTATTTGAATCGGCCATAAATGTCCTTAAAAGACTAGCCCCCACCATTGGGTGCCAGCCATGCCACGGGCAGTCCATACGACTCCCACAAACGCACTAAGGGAACCTCAATTAAGAGCATCGGGACACGTCCACAGTTGTGTGGAAAGTTCGCGGGCGGGAACTAAGACTGCCTCGAGGCCGTTGAATTGCATTGGTACAATAAAGCTTTGATCAGGGAGAAAAATGCTTCGTTTTTCAACAGCGGGCGAAAGCCATGGTGAGGCGCTGGTAGCGCTGCTCAGCGGCCTCCCCGCCGGCGTTCCAGTGGATAGCGCGTTTTTAGGGCGCGAGCTTTGGCGCAGGCAGCAGGGCTTTGGCCGCGGCGGGCGCATGCGTATCGAGACGGATACGGCACACATCCTGTCCGGCGTACGGCATGGCAAGACGATCGGCTCGCCCGTCGCGATGACCATCGCCAACCGCGATTGGAAGAACTGGGAAGAGATTCTGCCCGTCGAAGAGGGCGATGTCGCGAAGCATAAGGCCGTAGCATCTCCTCGGCCCGGACACGCCGACCTGGCCGGCGCCCTGAAGTACAACTTTCCCGATGCGCGTTACATCCTGGAGCGTGCTTCGGCACGTGAATCCTCTGCCCGCGTAGCCGGCGGAGCGCTGGCCAAGATGCTTCTGCGCGCACTCGGAATTGAAGTGTTGTCGCACGTCGTTCGCGTCGGCGCGGTGGATCTTGAGCGGCCGTACCAGTGGGACGAGATCGTCGCCAGTAACGCGCGTGACACGGTCGTATTGAACTGTATCGACCCCGAAGTGGAGCAGCGCATGCGCGGCGAAGTAGACCGCGCGCTCCGCACAGGGGATACCGTGGGCGGTGTCTTTGAGGTCGTTGCGCACGGCCTTCCGCCGGGCATCGGCACGCACGTCAATTGGGATGAGCGTCTGGACGGTCTGCTGGCCCAGGCCGTGATGAGTCTGCAGGCGGTAAAGGCAGTTGAGCTTGGCCGCGGTGTTACGGCGGCGGAGTCCATGGGATCCACCGTGCATGACGCCATCGCCTATGCGACTGAAGAAGAAGCAGCAGAGGCTCATACGCGCTTCACCCGCATGGGCAATAACGCTGGCGGGATTGAAGGCGGCATCTCAAATGGACAGGACGTTACCGTGCGCGGCTATTTGAAGCCCATCAGCACACTTCGCCGGCCCCTCGGCTCCGTCAGCTTCGACACGCGCGAACCCGTCAAGGCAGCCTATGAACGCAGCGATGTCTGCGTGGTGCCTGCCGCCGGCGTAGCCGCCGAGGCCATGGTTGCCATCACCCTCGCGCGCCTGGTGCTGGAGAAGTTTGGCGGCGATAGCCTGGCTGAGACACAACGCAACCTCGAGGGTTACCGCGAGCAGATCAAAAGGTTTTAGCACCCAGACGTATTTAGGACTCGATTCAAGCAGATGATCTATCCCATCGTGAAATATCCCGAACCCGTTCTGGCGCAGAAGGCCGATCCGGTAACGGTCTTCGACGCGGAGTTGAAGAAACTGACTGACGACATGTTCGAGAGCATGTACGCGGCGGAAGGCATTGGCCTGGCCGCGCCCCAGATCGGTGTCTCGAAGCGCCTGTTCATCGTGGACCTCTCGTTCGGCAAGGAAAAGAGCGACCGGTTGGTCCTCATCAACCCCGAAATCATTCAGCGCGATGGCCGGCAGGTCGAGGAAGAGGGCTGCCTTTCGCTGCCGGACATCCGCGACAAGGTCAGCCGCAGCTTCACGGTGCGTATCCGAGCCCAGGATGAGTACGGCAAGTGGTTTGAGATGGACGGCGAAGAACTGCTCTCCCGCGCCTTTCAGCACGAGTTGGATCACCTCGACGGCATTCTTTTCATCGACCGCCTTTCACGGCTGAAGCGCGACCTGATTCTGCGGCGCATCCGTAAGCTGCAGAAAAACGGCGAGTGGTAATGCGCAGGGCGGGGCGCGGCCTATGCGATTAGTCTTCTGCGGCACGCCACAGTTCGCTGTCCCAACACTTGAGGCTCTGCTGGCCGCTGGGCATCAGGTCTCGCTGGTGATCTCGCAGCCGGATAAGCCCGTCGGTCGCAACGGCGAAATCCATCCCACACCGGTCAAGCGTGCTGCGTTGGCGCACGACATCGCGGTGACACAGCCCGAAAAGCTGAAGCACAACGAATCCCTGCGCGAGACGCTGACACAAATTGCGCCCGACGCCATCATCGTCGTCGCCTATGGCCGCATTATTCCGCAGTGGATGCTCGACCTGCCGCGCTTTGGCTGCATCAACGGCCACGGATCACTGTTGCCACGCTGGCGCGGCGCGGCGCCTATCCAGTGGGCCATCGCCAGCGGTGACACGGAGACCGGCGTCACCACGATGCGCCTGAATGCCGGCCTGGATACCGGCCCGATGCTCATGAAGTGGGCGGTCACCATCACACCACAGACCACCTCACCGCAACTCTTTGAGACACTTTCGACCATCGGTGCTGACCTGATGGTGCAGACACTCGCCGGTTTGGAAGCGGGCCTCATCACACCGAAGGAGCAGGACGACGCCCAGCACACGCTGGCGCCGATCCTTACGCGCGACGATGCCCGCATCCTATTCACCCGTACCGCGACTGAAATCGACCAACGCTTTCGCGGCTTCCAGCCGTGGCCGGGTACCTTCACAACACTGCGTGGCAAGAAGTTGATCGTCCACGCAATGCACGTTGCCGATGTCACCAGCAACGAAGTCCCGGGTACGCTCATTCTCCAGGAAGGTGCGATGTTCGCCGTGTGCGCCGGCGGAACGGCTATCGCGCTGGACGAAGTGCAGATGGAAGGCAAAAAATGCATGCCCGCAGAAGAGTTTCTTCGCGGCTTCCAGATCAAGAGCGGCGAGACGCTCGGTGAGGCAACAACGCAATGACCCAGTCGCCCCGCAAATCTGCATTCGGCAAGCCATCCAGCAGCGGTAAGCAGGACTTCACGAAGCCGGTGATCGTTGCCAATCCGGCAGGCTCGATGAAGCCGCGATCCAATGCCGCGACAAACACGCAAGGATCGCGACCGGCTGCCGCAGCTGCTTCGAAGCAATCTCCAGTCGCACGCGCAGCGGTGCCGCCCAGTGAGGCCAGCCTGATCCGCGCTGCCGCTGCGGCAAAGATCTCGCCAGCGCGCGCCGCAGCATTCCACATCCTCAGCAAGGTGAGCAACAGCGCGTCGCACTCAGATGATCTGCTGCACTCACTTGCCGTTAACGCGCTCTCTGCGGAAGACCGCAATCTGACTACGGCGCTGGTGCTCGGCGTGCTTCGCTGGCAGCTTCACTTGGACGCGGTGATGCGGCCCATGTTGCAGCGGCCGGATGCAGAGCTGCATCCCGCAGCCTTGCTCGCACTTCGCCTAGGCGTCTTCCAGTTACTTCATCTGGATCGCGTGCCCCCGCACGCTGCGCTGAATGAGAGCGTCGAACTTGCGCGGGCGAACGGCGCCGCCCACGCGGCCGGCATGGTCAACGCAATCCTTCGGCGCGTCCTTCGAGAGAAGACAACAGAGGCTGCAAATCGCTCCACGTTAGCCGTTGCTGTTACTCCTGCAGAACAGGCGCATCCAGCCTGGATGATCGCTCGCTGGCGTGCCAATTTTGGCGGAGCCACGGTTCGCCGCATTGCAGAGTACGACCAGGCGGAACCGCCGTCTCACGAACTCTTCAATGCAGATCCCGCGCTGCCGGAGATCGATGACGGATCGCGTCTTGTCGCAGAACTGGCTGCAGCGGCGGTCGGATTGCCGAAGCGCATCCTCGACTGCTGTGCTGCACCCGGTGGAAAGACCGCGGTACTTGCGGTGCGACATCCCGACGCGGAGATCGTTGCCGCAGACATCAGTGACAAGCGTCTCGACGCCATGCGCAAGCGCATGGACCGTGATCCTGCGACCGCCTCCGTTAAGACAATCGTTGCGGACATGACTGCGCCGCAGACAGCGCACATGCTGCGCGAGGGATTCGACCTGATCCTGTGCGACGCGCCTTGCTCGGGCACGGGTACCCTCGCACGCAACCCAGAGATTCGTCACCGTCTGCGGCCAAGCGATCTGCCTCGCCAAGCCGAGCGTCAGCGCCAGATCCTCGCCAACGCTCTGCGTCTGCTCGCACCCGGCGGCATCCTCGTCTACTCCACATGTTCGCTGGAGCCGGAAGAGAATGAGGCCGTCGTGGCCGCAGCAATGCAGGATGTCGAAGGGATTGAGCAGTCAGCCGCACAACCGATTGCCGAGCGAATTGCCGATCTCAGTCCAGAGGCAGCTGAGCAACTAGCTGCGTCGGCTTTCGCCGATGCGGCCCTCCGCACATTGCCTGGCACGCAAGCCTGCGATGGCTTTTATGCAGCGGTGCTTCAAAGGAAGAACTAGCTCCGGAGCATCGCCCGTCTTACCGAACAATCGTTGGGATCGCTGCAGGCTGACGCACGACCGGTGCAGAAGGACGCGGTGCAACGGCACCGGCAGGGGATGCTGGCGTCGCCGACGGCGCCGGAGTTGCACTCGGCGTCGCGATAGCCGAAGCGCTCATCTTTACCCGAGGCGTATCGGTTGTGCTGACTCGCATTCCTGCGGCGGGGTTCTGCGTGAGCACTACGCCTGCGGGCAGAGTCGCCACTGGAGCGGGTGGCGCCGTTCCGGTGGGGGCGTTGGGATCAACGGCAACGGGTGCAGGCTGCGGAATGATTGCGTAAACGCGCAGATCCATCTCACGCATCTTGGCACTGGCCGCGGAATAGCTCATGCCCACAAGATTCGGCATCACGTACGCGCGCGGCGTCGCGCTTTCTGGCTGACTCAATAACAGGCTTACCTCGGGCTTGTCGACGCCCTCGGCATTCGCTGGCGGGGTCTGCGCCAGTACAGTGTCAGCGGGCCCAGGCGAGGGCATGTGAGCGATTGCTCCCAGATCCAGCGAAGCACGGCGGATGGCCATGCCGGCATCGCGCTCGTTCATCCCAACTGTGTCCGGGATAGACACCCGCTGCGGTCCCATGCTCTCGGTGATACGCATATGCCAGCCCTTGCGCACGCTGGCGCCGGGTGATGGCGACTGCGAGAGGACGCGACCGGCGGGCACTGTCGTGGAGTAAAAACGGTTCTCGACGGTGAGATTCAGTTGCGCGCTCGAGGTCTTCTCTGCGGCTTCTTCCAGAGTCAGGCTGCTCAGGTTCGGTACCTCAACCTCGCCGGTGTGGATCGCCAGTCGCATGGTGATCAACGCAGACAGGAGCGCGACCGCCGTCATGGCGAGCAGCGTCATGCCAATGCGGAAGGCACGGGCGGCTCCAGCAGTGACCTCGCCGGAGTTATTGCGATAGCGAACGCGAATCTTCACGAGTGGTTTATCGTACCGAGCCGTAGGACGCACGCAGCCTGCGGCCGGTTGTCGACCCCGACCAGACCTCAACGATCATTGTCGGTCACTGGCTCTGGGTGGATCAACAGGCGGTCCACTTCGGGGCGCTCGCGCAGGAAGCTTGCCTCCATCTGCGAGATAATGCGGTGCACCGCGCCCATGGGCAAATCGTCCGGCATGCTGCAATGGCAGCTCATCTGCAGATGTTCTCCGGTCCGAGTTGCGACGATGTTGTGTACGTCTTCAATCTCGGGGAAGCCTTCTGCGGCACGACGAACCTCGTCCTCCAGGGCGCGGTCATCCTGCAGACGCACGGCGGGTTCAATGGTGCTCTCTTCGGCTTCGATGTGCGTAATGACCGATCGAATCTCGGGCACCTCGCGCTTCATGTCTGCCTCGATGTGTGTCGCGGTCTCGTGCGCCTCACGGAGCGGCATATGCTCGGGCAGTTCCAGGTGCAGTTCTACGGCCAGGCCGCCGTCCATCTGCTGCACTGTCACATCGTGAATACCCAGGTTCGCTCGCTGCGCCACGGCGCGGACACGGTCGAAGACACTCTCTTCGCCAGTGGCAACTGCTACCGTGCGCACCACCACATCCGTGCCGGGCATCACCTTCTGCACCGCCTCGGTGGCTGCCATCACAATCTGTTCTGATCGCTGAAAGGTCGTGTTACGGTGCATGCCGATCGCAACGTCCGCGAAGTAGCGCGTACCCGCTCGCCGCATGCGCAGATCATCCACAAACAACACGCCATTCACTCCGCGGATCGCCTCGGTCAACTCTCGCCGCATCTCTGGTGTCGTGGCGTCCAGCAGCGCATTCACCGTCTCGTGCGCGAGTTGATAGGTGACCTTCAGAATGATGCAGGAGACCAGCAGGGCAGCTGCGGGATCGGCAAGCTCCAGTACGCGAATGTGGAAGTGCTGGCCTGCGAAGGACGCGCCAAGTCCCAGCAGGACTGCGGCGCTCGACCAGATGTCCGTGCCGAAGTGCAGAGCTTCTGCCTGCAGTGCCTGCGAGTGAACCATGTGGGCCACACGCGCCAGGTGACGGGACCGCGTGTAGTCCACGGCGATGGAGAGTATCAGCACCAGGACGGGCCAGATGGATGCGTGGAGATCCAACGCTTCGCCGCGATGAAAGCGCAGGATGCGGCGCACCGCCTCAACGATGATCCAGATGGACGAGCCAAGCATCAGCACCGTCTCAACGAATGCGGACAGACTCTCGACGCGGCCATGACCGTAGGTGTGATCATCGTCCGGGGGGCGGTCGGAGACGCGCACGCTGAAGAGCGTGAGGCCCGATGCCATCAGGTCGATCGTGGAGTGTGCTGCTTCGCTCAACATGCCGAGCGAGCCGGTCGATAGGCCGGTGATGACCTTTAGCAGCGTGATGCCGCTGGCAGCCAGCACGCTGCCGAGCGCTGCCGACTGCTTGGCCGCTGACTCCGCGTGGATCACGCCGTCGGGATCGCGTGTACTTTGCGGGTGTGCGTTCTGCATTGGATCAGGCATGCGAATCCTTAGGCTACACGGGTACGGGCGTCGAGGCACGGCGTTGGGGTAGGATGGCACCCATTGCCGCATGTGCATTTGTGCTGCGGGGAAGGCGGGATCATACTTCTGAATCGGCGACAGTTTACTGGGGCGCTTGCTGCCACGATTGCCTCAACTGCGGCGCCTTTGTGGGCGTTGGAGGCGCGTGGTGTGCAGCTGGGTTTGCAGAGCTATACGTTCCATCAGTTGCGTGCTGGAGGCGTTGCTGCTGCTGAAGAAATCGCTGTTTCCATGCAGAAATTGGGAGTTAATTTGTGTGAGCTTTGGGCGCCGCAGATTGAGCCGTTTCCGTTGTCCGATGGATACTGGCGAAAGTGGCTGCCGAATGTTGAAAAAGGCGCGCCAATCAAGGCTTCCAAGGAGGAGATGGCGACCCAGCGACAGGCGTTGCGGGCGTGGCGAACCAACCCTCCTCAGGGCTATTTGCAGCAGGTTTTGAATCGATTCAGTAGCGCTCACGTGCGTTTGTTCTCTTTCAACTACAGTTTTGAACCGACGATGAACGATGCGGAGATCGAATTCGGCTTTGCGGCGGCGAAGGCGCTGAAGGTTGACCTGATTACGGCGTCGAGCCGGATCTCCGACGCGAGGCGTCTGGTGCCCTTCGCGGCGAAGCACGGCATGCGTATTGCCTTCCATGGTCATGCCGAAAAGGACGATCCCGACCAGATCTCCAGCCCGGAAAGTTTTCGTACTGTGCTCGCGATGTCGCCGCTCTACCGGATCAACCTGGATGTCGCTCACTTCTCGTCGGCCGGTTTCGATTCGGTCGCGTTTTTGAAGGAGCAGCACGCGAAGATCACCAACATCCATGTTCACGATCGGAAGGCGAACGCCGGGGTGAGTGTTCCGTTCGGCGAGGGGGTTGCGCCGACGAAAGAGGTGCTGCAGCTGATCCGCGATAACAAGTGGCCGATCCCGGTCTTCTATGAGCTGGAGTATGTCGGTGCGGATGGGCGGGATGTGATTGCGGAGACGCGGCGTGAGCTGGACTACGAGATCAAGATTCTGAATTCCTAACGGTGCAACTACACCACGTCTCAAACGCACAAAGGCCGCATGCGATCTGCATGCGGCCTTTGTGATTGAAGCAGGGGATTATGCCTTCAGCGTCGACAGGTCGATGACGAAGCGATAGCGGACGTCGCTCTTCAGCATGCGTTCGTAGGCTTCATTCACCTTGTCGATGGGGGTGATTTCGATGTCCGAGACGATGTTCTTTTCGCCGCAGAAGTCGAGCATCTCCTGGGTCTCCTTGATGGAGCCGATCATCGATCCGCCGAGGGTCTTGCGGCCGACGATGAGCGAGAAGGAGTTCAGGGTGGAGTTGTCTTCCGGAGCGCCGACGAGGACCATGGCGCCGTCCTTCTTGAGCATGGCGAGGTAGGGACCGAAGTCCATGGCAACGCCGACGGTGCTGATGATGAGGTCGAAGGTGCCGGCGAGCTTCTTTGCCGTTTCGGGATCGCTCATGGCGTAGAACTCATCGGCGCCAAGGCGCTTGGCGTCTTCTGCCTTCTTCATGCTTTGGCTGAGAACGATGGTCTGTGCGCCGAGAGCGTGCGAGAGCTTGACGCCCATGTGACCGAGACCGCCGAGACCGACGATGCCGACCTTCTTGCCGGGGCCTGCGTTCCAGTGCTTCAAAGGGCTGTAGAGGGTGATGCCGGCGCAGAGCAGGGGAGCGGCTGCGTCGAGCGGCAGGTTGTCGGGGATGCTGAGGACGTAGTTCTCGTCGACGACGATGTGATCGGAGTAACCGCCGTAGGTGGGCGTGCCATCCTTTTCGCGACCGTTGTAGGTGGCGTTCATGCCGACGAGGCAGTAGTTGTCCTCGCCCTTGACGCACTCTGCACACTGGCGACAGCTATCGACAAAGCAGCCGACGCCGACCTTGTCGCCTACTTTAAACTTCGTGACGCCGCTGCCTACCGAGGTGACGATGCCGGCGATTTCGTGGCCGGGGACCATGGGAAAGATGCTGCCGCCCCACTCATCGCGTGCCTGGTGCACGTCACTGTGGCAGATGCCGCAGAACTTGATGTCGATGTTGACGTCGTGCTCGCGCGGTTCGCGGCGTTCGAAGCTAAACGGGGCGAGGGGTGCCTTCGCCGACTGTGCGGCGTAACCAGATGCCTGGGGCATGGTGTAACTCCTGTTGGGATCGTTCGTGTGCTATTTGGGGTCTACAGCCGGCGGGTCCATCCGACTACTCATCGTCCGGTGTTCTGGAGATTTAGATGTAGGACCAACTAGACGCGATGCACCTAGACGGCGCGTGCGCTCCACAGACCTGCGATGCCAAAGAGGTATGGCTTCCACTTTGCATCCGTAAAGCCCGCCTGGCGCATCATGCCGCAGAAGGCCTGTGGTTTCGGAAAGCGTTCGACGCTTGCAGGCAGGTATTCGTATGAGGAGGTGCTGCCGGAGATCATGCCGCCGATCCGTGGCAGGATGTGCTTGAAGTAGAGACGGTAGGCGCTGTCGAGTGGCGCGGGCGGCATGCTGAAGTCAAGGATGCCGATCTCGCCGCCGGGCTTCAGGACGCGCCGGATCTCGGTCAGGCCCGCGGCGTAGTCGGCCAGATTGCGGAAGCCGAAGGCGCTGACGACGAGGTCGAGGGTGCCGTTGTCGACGTGCAGGTTCAGGGCGTCGTCCTCAATGAAGATGACGGCTTTGTCGCGCATCTTCTCGCGGCCGCGTTCGATCATTTCGTGCGAGAAGTCAATGGCGAGAATGGGCTCGGCCTGGGCTGGACGGCGCGCAAGTAGCGCGGCTGTCATGTCGCCGGTGCCGCAGCAGAGATCGAGAACGCGAGCCTCGGGCCGGCGGAGGATTGGATCGAAGCGGCGCGCCGTGCGGTTCCACCAGACGCGATCCATGCCCATGCTGAGGATATGATTGGCGCGGTCGTATTGCGGTGCAATCTCGTCGAACATGCGCTGCACGGCGTCAGCCGCTTCGGTGTTGTTCGCCGTGCCTTCGGGTCTTGCGCCCAGTGCAGGGTCGATCACGGCATCACCGGCGGCGGGATGGGGCGGGCACGCATCTCCACCAGCATTTGTTCGACTGCTTCCTGCAACTCAACGTCTTCTACGTCCTGTGCGATCTCCACGGTGCCAATCGCTTTGGGCACGATGAAGGAGAGGGTTCCGCTGCGCTTCTTCTTGTCGTTGCCGGTGAGCATGACCAGGCGTTCGGCGGTGACGTTGAAGCGGGGCAGGTCGCTGTAGGCGTAGACGAGGTCCACGATGCGTTGAGAGTCCGCTTCGCTGAGTACGCCGCGCGCTTCTCCCAGGCGGGCTGCGGCGATCATGCCCCAGCCGATGGCTTCGCCGTGCAGCAGACCCTTATAGTGCGTGGCCGATTCGATGGCGTGGCCGATGGTGTGGCCGAAGTTGAGGATCATGCGTTCGCCGCTCTCGCGCTCATCGGCTGCGACGACATCGGCCTTCATCTGAACGCTGGCTTCGACGACGTGCTGAATGGCCTCGAGATCGCCGCTGCGGACGAGTTCCACGTTCTTCTCCATGTAGTCGAAGAGGGCACTGTCGCGGATGACGCCGGCTTTGACGCACTCCTGCAGGCCAGCCTGCAGTTCGCGCGGCGGGAGCGTCTTGAGGGTGTCCAGATCGGCGAAGACTGCGAGCGGATGGTAGAAGGCGCCGACGAGGTTCTTGCCTGCCTTCAGGTTTGCGCCCGTCTTGCCGCCGACGGAAGAGTCCACCTGAGCCAGCAAGGTGGTGGGTGCCTGAACGAAGGGCACGCCGCGCATGTATATGGCGGCGAGGAAGCCGGTGAGGTCGCCGAGCACGCCGCCGCCGAGGGCGACGAGGAGCGTGTCACGGTCGGCGCCGTTGGAGGCCAGTTCTTCGAGCAGGCGCTCGATGGTCGAGAGGCGCTTATGCTGCTCGCCCGCGGGGACGTGAAGGGTCTTGTAGGGGATGGCGAGGGCATCGAAGCCGGCGCGGACGGGTGTGCCCCATAGGCGATCGATGTCGGGCGAGGTGATGATGAAGACGCGCGAGACCTTTTTTGCCAGCGCGACGGATTGCGCGGCCAATGATGGCAAAAGGTTCTGCCCAATATGTACGGAGTAGCTAGCCGATGCGGCTTCGACGCGAATTTCGCTCACATCATTGATTATCGCAGCCGCGCGCTTGTCGTGAGCGTTGGTCGTCGTGCAGCAATCGTGAAGCTGCGGCAGGTTTGATCCGCCGAAGGATTTATCCCCCGGCGTGCCCGTGTGTGACGGCTTGGCGCATTGCGGGGTAATTGCCATCCCGCAAGTCGTCAGCGCTGGGAGAGACAGCTGACAGACCGCCTGGAGCCCGATGTGACATAGTGAATTCGCGTGACGACGAAGAGGGTGTGGTCGACCTTCGGGCCTACGGCGAGTCACATCGAAGGCTTGCCGGGGCGGGTGGATTCTCCTGCGGCAGAGCGACCATCGGTCCGATTGCCTTTTCCATGAGGTCCAAAATCCAATAACACGATCTAGTTATTGCGAAAATTCCCGAATTGGTGTGTTATGTTCATCCCGTGAAATCTTTCTTCTTTATTTTGAAGTATAAGAGTGGTTTGTGATTCGCGTCACTTGTTGGCGTTGCCGTTAAGAACTAGTGTTGGCGGCACCGCTGCCTGGCCTTAAACCGTCTCCTGAAAGTTTTGGTGACGGACGTGTCAGTTAGCGGGGAATGCATGACTCATTGGTGATTGCACATGATCTCAGGGAACGAAAAGAAGTTCGGTGCCTATGTTTTGAAAGGGTCGCCGAGAGTGCTGGTGCGGGGAAAGAATGTCATAGATCTTCCTCACAGGCAGTTGAAGCTCTTATCTGTACTGCTCGCGGCCAAGGGGATGGTTGTGACGCGGGAGGCGCTGATGGACGCCGTCTGGCGGGATGTATTCGTCGAGGAGCACAACCTGAACCAGACGGTGTTTCTGTTGCGACGCTCCCTGGGGAAGCTGCCGGATGGCGGGGATTACATCGAGACGGTTCCTCGAAGGGGCTACCGGATGTCTGCGGCTGCCATTGAAGATCAGGGCGTCGATGTTGAGGTAATGCCTGAGCGCCGTGTAGCGAACGGGTGGCGTTCCGCGTTGCAACGTACCGCACCCTGGCTTGCGACTGTGCTGCGGTTCCCTCGACGTGAGCGACGGGGGAAACAGACGAACGCCGGCCCGTCTGTTTCCCCGATCCGAGCGGTTGCTCCGCCGCCTAGGTGGCAGACGGATCGTCGTGTTGTTTCCGTTCCAGCAAAAGCGATATTGCGATCGTCACTGCAAGGATAGCGAAGATCACGACGAGCGAGATCATGGGCGTGATTTCGATCCAGGGTGCTGCGAGCATCTTGGCTGCGGCGAAGGCCAGTACTGCGGCCAGGCCATAATGCAGGTAAGCCAGCTTGCCCAGCGCGTGCGTGAGTACGAAGAAGAGCGAACGCAGGCCCATGACGGCAAGGATGTTCGAGGTGTACGCGATGAACGTATGCCGCGTGATGGAGAGCACGGCCGGGATGGAGTCGAGCGCGAAGACGAAGTCTGCGAAGGCGATGCCGAGCAGCGCGAGCATCAAGACTGTGGGCATGCGGCGGCCGTTTTCGACCGCCGTGAAAGAGTCTTGCGAGAGCGAGATGGGCTGACGCTTTTCAAGCCAGATCTGCCAGCCGGGTTTCTTCGGGTGTTCGTGATCTTCCGGGAGGACCAGCCGGACGGCTGCGATCAAGAGTATGACCGCGAAGATGTAGGTGACCCAGTCAAATTTCGCGAGCAGTTGGACGCCGGCGACGATGAAGCCTGCCCGCAGGATGACGGCGCCGAGGATGCCCCAGAAGAGGACGCGGCGCTGCTTTGCCGGTTCGATCCGGAAGCTTTTGAAGAGCAGAAGGAAGACGAAGAGGTTGTCGATGGAGAGCGACTCTTCGAGCGCATAGCCGGCGAGGAACTCCTGGCCGAGCTGCGGATGCATGCGCAGATAGACCCATCCGCCGAAGGCGATGGCGCCGAGGATCCAGAGTGCGGTGGCGGCGTAGGAGCGGCGGGGTGCCGTCTCGGGTGTGGTCTTGTGGAGGAGCAGGACTTCAAGTCCCAACAGAACTAAGAGGAGCGCGTGAAAGACGATCCAATCGATGGGATGGGCGTTGGGCATGATCTGTCTGATGCTATCGCGTCACGGTTGAGCACGTCGCTTGCTGTGGATTGAACGCGGTGCGCGATCCCACGCATCCTCTTTGCGTAGGTATGGGCACCCCGGGCAAATGAAAAACCCCACGTCTCAGAAGCGAGACGTGGGGCACCCGGTTCCGGGGGTCGTGGGTGTTATGCGGGGAGTTCTTTTTTCTTTGGGCTTACGGCGAAGGCCACGCCGACGCTGAGGGCGTAGAGCACGAGCATGGGTGCGGCAAAGAGGCACATGCTGAGCGGGTCCGGCAGCGGGCAGATGATGGCCGCGATGATGAAGATGATGAGGATCGCGTAGCGCATGTGCTTGACGAGGAAGCGGCCGTCGACGATGCCGAAGAGTGCGAGGAAGAAGATGATGATCGGCAGCTCAAAGGTGATGCCAAGGCCGAAGATGATCGAGAGGAAGAAGCTGTTGTAGTCCTCGATGGTGATGATCGGGTGGAAGCGGTGGCCGAAGTCGCCGATGAGCATCTTGAGCGCGGACGGAAGGACCCAGTGGTAGCCGAAGTAGGCGCCGCCGAAGAACAGCGCGACCGTCGCCGTCATGAAAGGGATGACGTACTTCTTCTCGTTGGAGTACATGCCGGGCGAGATGAAGAGCCAGATCTGATAGAGGATGAAGGGCGCTGAGATGATGGCGCCGCCGTAGAGCGACGTCTTGAGGTAAAGGTTCAGCGGGTCGGTCGGGTGCGTGTAGTTGAGCGGGTAGTGCAGCGCGTCAATGGGCGCGGTCACGATGGCGAAGAGCTTCTCGTGAAAGATGTAGGCGACGAAGAAGCAGAGGACGAGGGCGATGGAGGAGCGGATGAGGCGGGCACGCAGCTCGGTGAGGTGCTCCATCAGGCTCATGCCTGGGAGTTCGGCGCGTTCCTGGACGGCTTCGCGTGCTTTGTCGATGACGTCAGACATGGATGGCGCTCCCGGTGCCGAGAGCGGCGCTGGTTTTCTTTTTGTTCGGAGCGGTCTTAGGCATGAGTGTTGGCACTCGTTTCCGGGACATGCTCGGCTGCCGGCTCTTCACTGCTGATGCCGGCGGAAGTCTGGTGGATGGTGTGTTCCGGGATCTCGCTGGACTCGACTGCGGCGCCTTCCGGGCTGGGCTGGGGTGCGGTGCCGTAGCTGCCGCTCTGGACGGGCAGGCCAGTGGAGGGAGGCATCATCTTCAGCTCGCCGGCTTCGGCGATGGGCATGGGTGTGGTGTCGGCAGCGGGTGTCTCGTCGAAGTCTGGCGTGGGGGCCGGGAGGTGCGGGTGCTCGGGATCGGGCAGGGTGGAGGGAGGCCCGGGCATGGCGGCAACCTTCGCCTGGTGCTCCTTCTGCTCCTCGACGCGCAGCTCGTCTTCCATCTGCATGCGGAACTCGTTGGAGGCACGGCGGAACTCAGCCATCAGCTTGCCTAACTGGCGTGCCAGTTTGGGCAGGTTCTTGGGGCCCACGAGCATGAGGGCCAACACGAAGATGAAGATGGAATCGCCTAAGCTGGGCATCGTGAAATCAAGAATAGCAAGTCAACGGGGTCGCGAGTCAGCGAGTGCGCCGGTTTGGTAGTGGGACCGATGGTTCTGGTCTCCTGATGCAAGTGAGATTGGGGCTATTGCGGACGGTCGCCGCGGGTGAAGCGGTCGTCGAGAGGCTGGCGTTCGTCCCAGCCGGCTTCGGCTTTGTGCCACTGGGTGATGTTCTTGTCGCCCTGCAGCCAGCAGAGCATGACGATCTCGTCTTCGAGCTGGAAGGGGAATTCGAGGAGGCCGGCGGCGAGGTCGTGGACTTCGACGCCGATGGAGCTGATTTCTTCGAGGGTGTCCTTTGCTTCGGAGATCGCGGCGGCGTGTTCGGCCTTGATGCGTGCGACCTCAGGGAGGTCGACGCGGAGTCCTCCGGAGAGGAAGATGGCCTGGGAGAGGCCGCGGAGGGCGTTCTCGCGGGTGGTTGCTACGGTTGCGGCAGCCTGGGCGCGCTGCAGCAGTGAATCCAGCACGGGTAGAAGCGTGTGTGCCTCGGGCAGGGTGAACGTCCGCACTTTCCGTACCTCCTTGCGCAGTCTCGCACGGGGCGTCTAAGGCTGCCCCTTGTTGGACGGTGGAAAAGGCGGGCGAGGCTGTTTGTTGGGCGTGCTGCTGAGTGCAAAAGCGTCTTGACACCGGGGTAACCGACATTTCTACTTGAAGATGCGATGCCTGACGGTTTACGGACATTTCGAGAGCTGTGCACGCAGCATGGGATCGCTGTGACGCACCAGCGCCAAGTGCTGTACGAAACGATGCAGAGCATGTACGGGCACCCTTCGCCGGAAGAGGTTTTTGCGGCGGTGAAGCAGCGTATTCCTTCGATTTCGCTGGCGACTGTGTACAAGAACATTCACTTGTTTGTTGAGAGCGGCGTGTTTCGCGAGCTTTCAATCCACCACGGGACATTGCGTGTGGAGATGAACAAGGTGCCGCACCACCATATGGTTTGCAGCGTGTGCAAGAAGGTTGCGGATCTGCCGGACGATGAGCTTTCGCTGCAGACTGCGCCGACGATTCTGCCGGGTGGTTTCCTGGTGGAGCGGATTTCGGTGGACGTGATTGGTGTATGTCCTGATTGCCAGGCGCGGCCAAACTAGTTACCTCTTCGCTACAATCTGCTCGCGAGCGTGAGGCGGAACGATCCTATTTGGGTGTTCTCCCGTCCAACCCTGTGAGTGCGGTCTACCGCCTGACACCGATGCGGAGCATTACCATCAAGTTCATGCGGACCATGCCGTCGCTTTTGTTGCTCTGCCTGTTGCCGATTTCGGGCTGCTCCGGGTTTTTCTATAAGGATTCGACGACGACGCCTGGAACTGGCACCTCTGCGACGAACTATGCGTTTGTGGCGAATACGGGGTCGAATACCGTTTCGGGTTTTGGCATTTCGACGACCGGTGCGCTGGCGGCTTTGTCTGGTTCGCCGCTCACGCTGCAACTTCCGCCGACGGCGCTGGTGGTCAGCCGTGACAACAAGTTTTTGTGGGTGGGTACGGTCTCGGCCATTTATGGCTACAGCATTGCGGCCGATGGCACGCTGGCCGCTTTGAGCGGTGGGAATGCCATTGCGAATGCGATCTGTTCCGACATGCAGGTTTCGCCCGATGGTAAGTGGATGATGGTGCTGAGCGGCAGCGGCGACTCGATTGCGCTGTTCTCCGTCAATGCCGACGGAACGCTGTCGCCGGGACCGAATAGCGGTATTGGCTTTACGGCCAAGGGCACGGTGATTCCGAAGCAGTTGAAGATTGCACCGAGCGGTGCTTTCGTCGTGGCTGCGATGGGAACGGCGGGCGAGCTGGTCTTCAGCTTCAACACGACCACGGGGGCACTGGCTCTGCTGACGCAGACGCTGCCGCCGGACGCCACCAGCGACAATGGCATTGCGATCGACAGCACCAGTACGTACCTCTATGAGGCACGATCCGGGACGAATCCGGGGCTGGTGGTGAATACGGTCAGCAGCAACGGGAACCTGACGCCGACGACGGCCACGACGTATGCGGCCGGCACGCAGCCCTACGCGGTGGCGCTGGATAACACGAGCAAGTATGCCTATGTGGCGAATCGTACCGATGGCACGATCAGCGGATATGCAATCGGGACGAATGCGGCGTTGACGGCGGTTTCTGGTTCGCCGTTTTCGTCGGGTGTAGCAGTGCAGTCGCTGGGCGCGGACTCGACGGGGAAATGGCTGTTGGCGGCTTCGTACAACGGTGCACCGGACCTGTCGCTGTATGGATTTGACGCGACGAACCTTGGACGGCTGTATGCCGTGAGTTCCGCCGCGACGGGTACGAATGCCAGCATCCTGGCGCTGTCCCACTAGTGCCCAGGGTGCACGGTGCTATCCTCAAACCTGCTCGAATGCATCATAAGTCCCCATTCTTACGCCGCCTGACCGTTCGTAGCTTTGCTGTTGCCGCGCTGTTCCCGCTGTTGCTGGCGGGGTGCAACCGCTTCAAGCCGAAGCCGTTTACCCACTATGTCTATGTCACGGCGAAGGCCACGTTTCTGCGTGACCGCATTGCCGCGGTGTCAAACCGTACGGGGAATGTCGTCAACGGACAGCGGCTCGAGATCCTAGAGCAGAACCGCCGCTTCTATCGCGTGAAGACGGATGCGGGCGAGATTGGCTGGATCGATGAACGCGCGGTTGCGACGGAGAAGGTTGCGACGGAGTTCGAGGAGCTGGCGAATGCTCACAAGGACGAGCCGTTTGTTGCGACGGGCAGTGTGCGCGACGATGTCTACCTGCATGCTGCGCCGGGCCTGACGACCGATAAGCTTTATCGGCTGGATGAAGGCGAGAAGTTGAAGCTGCTGGAACGTGCGAGCACGCTGAAACCGCTGCCGCCGGGTACGCCTCTGCCGACGGCGCAGGTGCCGATGGGCAAGGATGGCAAGCCGATTCCCGGCGCTGCTCCGGTGCCGCCTCCGCCGCCTGCGATGGACGACTGGTGGCTGGTCCGCGACAGCAAGAACCGTACTGGCTGGATGGTGAGCCGGATGCTGGACACGGATGCGCCGGAGTCGATCACGCGCTATGCCGAGGGCCAGCGCGTTGTGGGCGCTTACATTCTGAATAAGGTGGTTGATCCTGCGGTCGAAGGCGCGAGCCAGGAAGTGCCGCAGTATGTTGCCGTTTTCAGCCCCTATAAGTCGGGGCTGCCGTATGACTTCAGCCAGATCCGTGTTTTTTACTGGAATCTGAAGAAGCATCGCTACGAGACGGCGAACCGCGACAAGAACATCCTGGGCTACCTGCCCGTCAAGATCGGTGTCGACCCGGGAACACCGGCGCATGACCGTATCCCTGCGACTGGGCCTGCACCGTCGTACACGTATACGGTTCTGGCGGCAGGAGCGCCGGTGCCGCATCCGGACTCGGCCACTGGGCAGACGCGGCCTGCGAAGAATCAACTGGTGACGAAGACATACCGGCTTGAGGGGAACATTACGCGGCGCGTACTCGCGCCGGGCACGACCGCCCCGGCAGAGGCGCAGATTGCTCCCGAGGAAAAGAAAGAAAAGAAGAAGAGACGTTGACCGGGCGGACTCCGTGCTGCCGCAGTAGGAATCGTCGCGGTTTATTTCTCGCGATGCAGAACTCTTATCCTCTCTGGACGTCTACTTGAGCATGCTTCTGATCCGGCGAACGGTCGCTGCGGTATTGGTGTGCTTTTGCGGCCGTGTCTGCTGCGGCCAGTCCGCGCCCGGGGCGGTTGCACCCGATGCTGTGACTTCTTCGCTGCCAGACGGACCGGCGGCTGCCAGCAATGCGTCGCTGACCGGTGTTGTGACGGACCAGGAGGGCGGGCTGTTGCCGGGTGCTCACGTTGAGATCACCGCGGGTGGCCGGACCATTGTGCAGCTGGCGGATGGCACCGGAGCCTTTCACGCCTATGGACTGCCTGCCGGGCCGTACACGGTGCATGCCGTTGCCAGCGGCTTTGAAGCTGCACTGGAGAGTGGAACGCTGGAGGTTGCGGAACAGAAGGAACTGGCGCCGCTGGCGTTGAGTGCGACGGTTGCGACCTCTGTATCCGTCGTGGCTACCTCACACGACATCGCGGTTGCGCAGGTTGCGGCGGAGGAGAAACAGCGCGTTCTTGGCGTTATCCCTAACTTCTACGTCGTTTATTTCAAAAATCCAGCACCGCTGACGGCGCAGCAGAAGTTTCACATGGCATGGCGATCGACGCTTGATCCGGTGTCTTTTCTGGGTGCGGGGTTTGGCGCGGGTGTGCAGCAGGCGACGGGTGGCATCGACGGTTGGGGCTATAACCGCAAGGGCTATGCACAGCGGTATGGGGCGAACTTTGCGGATGGCGCGATCAGTACGTTTTTAGGCGGCGCGATTCTGCCGATGCTCTTCCACCAGGATCCCCGGTACTACTGGCAGGGGACGGGCACGAAGATGTCTCGTGCGAAGCACGCGATTGCGAGCGTGGTGGTGAGCCATGGCGACGACGGCAGGCGTGAGTTTAATTATTCGAGCGTGCTGGGGAATTTTGCTTCGGCGGGGCTCTCGAACCTGTACTACCCGGCGGCGAACCGCAATGGTGCCGGGCTGACGCTGAGGAACGCTGCGCTGGGTTCGGCGTTTGGGGCGTTTGCGGCGATCATGCAGGAGTTTGTGGTGCCGAAGTTGACGCCGCACCGGCCGGCCTCGGGGCCTTTGCCGGATCCGCTTCATGATAATTAGTTAGGGATCGCGCTTTCGCGCGATACCCACACATCCGCTTTGCGTATGTACGCCGCACCCGATGGTTGGACCATCGAGATCCCTGGTTTCAGGAGGGAGAGAGGTCGTGCTTTGCACGATAACCCACCCTTTGCTTCGCAAAGAATGGGGCACCCCATCTTTATTGTGTTCCGATGCTTTCTCTAGACGAGGCCTGCTCGCAGCAGGTCGTGGACGTGGAGGACGCCGGTTACTCGGGTGTTTTCGAGGACGAAGAGACTGGTGATGCCTTCGGCGTTCATGCGGGCGAGGGCTGCCTGTGCGAGTTCGTCGGGGGCTATGGTGCGTGGGGAGCGGCCCATGACTTCCATGGCGGGGCGGTCCTGAAAGCCGTGGGTGAAGGCGCGGCGTAGGTCTCCGTCGGTGATGACGCCGACGAGTGCGCCCTGCGCGTCGACAACGCCGGTCATGCCGAAGCGGCCGCCGGTCATGCGGACGATGGCTTCGGCGAGCGTGGCATCTTCCCTGATGAGCGGGACCTCAGAGCCGGTATGCATCAGTGCGCTTACGCGGAGCAGGCGCGCGCCCAGGCGGCCGCCCGGGTGTAGTGTGCGGAAGTCCTCTGCACTGAAGCTGCCCTGATCGAGGAGTGCTACGGCAAGCGCATCGCCGAGCGCGAGCTGCATGGTGGTGCTAGTGGTGGGAGCGAGAAGGTCGCTGCATGCCTCTTCGCAGGTCGGCATGGCGAGGACGATGTCGGCTGCGCGGGCGAGTGTGCTGGCTGCGTCGCCGGTGCTGGCGATGAGTGTGACGCCGAAGCGGCGTGTGTAGGCGACGATGTCCGAGAGTTCGGCGGTCTCACCGGACCAGGAGAGTGCGAGGACGACATCGTCGGCGCGCACCATGCCGAGGTCTCCGTGGCTTGCGTCGGAGGGGTGCACGAAGTGTGCGGGTTTGCCGGTGGAGGCGAGCGTTGCGGCGATCTTGCGGGCGATGTGGCCGCTCTTGCCGACGCCCGTGACGATGACGCGGCCGGGTGCGTTGGTGAGAGCTTCGACGGCTTTGTTGAAGGCTTCACCGAGCGGGCCGTTGAGTGCGTCGCGCAGGGCTTCAAGGCCGCGGATCTCGCACGCTATGGTGGCTTCTGCGCTTTGCCTGGATTTGTTGTCATGTTTCAACATCAATGGCCTCACGCCCACCCTTCGACAGGCTGAGGGCAGGCTCTTAGCCTGTCGAAGGTGGGGCACCCGCTATTCTGCTTCGCTGGATCGTTCGCCTTGCTCATGCTGTGGCTCTCGCTGCCATTGACTTTGCAAGTGCGTCGAAGGCCATCAGGTCTCGCAGCAGGGCTGCCATATTTTTGAGCGCGATCATGTTGGGGCCGTCGCTGGGTGCGTGGTCGGGATCGGGGTGTGTCTCGATGAAGACGCCTGCGACGCCGACGCTGACGGCTGCGCGTGCGAGGACGGGTACGAATTCGCGCTGGCCGCCGCTGGCGCCGTTCAAGCCGCCGGGCTGCTGGACGGAGTGGGTCGCGTCGAAGATGACGGGCGCGCCGGCCTGCGCAAGGACTGGCAGCGAACGCATGTCGGTGACGAGCGTGTTGTAGCCGAAGGTGGTGCCGCGTTCCGTGACGAGCACGCCGCCGGTTGCGTCCTTGAGTTTGTTGACGACGTGGACCATCTCAGGCGGCGAGAGGAACTGGCCCTTCTTGACGTTGACGGTGCGGCCCGTGGCTGCGGCGGCGAGGAGAAGATCTGTCTGGCGGCAGAGGAACGCCGGGATCTGCAGGACGTCAACGGCTTCGGCGACGGGTTTGCACTGCCAGCTCTCGTGGACGTCGGTGAGTGTGGGGAGGCCGAGCGTCTCGCGGATCTCGGCGAAGATGGGCAGGGAGGCTTCGAGACCGATGCCGCGTTGCGCGTTGGCGCTGGTGCGGTTGGCCTTGTCGAAGCTGCTTTTATAGACGAGGCCGATGCCGAGGTTTGCGGTGATCTCCTTCAGGGCCAGTGCGGTCTCGAGCGCGTGGGCGCGGCTCTCCATCTGGCAGGGACCGGCGATCAGGGCGAGTGGCGCCCGGTTGCTGAAGGTGACGTTGCCGATGGTTACGGTTGGGTTCATCGCATTCCATCTTAGGTGGAAAGGTGTCGTCGAGAACGAACCCACCTTTTTGCGTCGCAAAAGAATGGGGCACCCGCTCCATGGGGCACTGCGACTCTACTGCGGCATCAGGCGAAGAACTTGTGGATGGCTTCGACCACGCGGACTTGTTCGTCTTCGCGGAGTTCCGGGTAGATGGGCAGGGCGAGGACTTCGCGTGCGGCCTTCTCGCTTTCGGGGAACTGGCCTTCGCGGTAGCCGAGGTCGCGCAGGGCATCCTGCATGTGGAGTGGTACCGGGTAGTAGACTTCGCTGCCGATGCCGTGTGCGGTCAGGTGCGCGCGCAGGTCGTCGCGACGGGGTGTGCGGATGACGTACTGGTGCCAGACGTGGACGCCGCGCGGGTCGGCCGTGGGCAGGACGATGCCGCCGTCGGCGACGGAGCCGACGAGACTGGTGTCAGCAAAGAGCGCGGCGTAGCGTTCGGCGACGCGGCGGCGGTCGTCATTCCACTGAGCGATGTACTGCATCTTGATGAGCAGGACGGCTGCCTGGACGGTGTCGAGGCGCGAGTTCCAGCCGACCTCGTCGTGATAGTAGCGGCGGCGCATGCCGTGGGCGCGGAGTGCGCGGGCGAGTTCGCCGGTGGCGGCGTCGCGGAAGGTGGTGAGGCCAGCGTCGCCCCAGGCGCTGAGGTTCTTGGTGGGATAGAAGGAGAAGGCTGCGGCGTCGCCGAGCGCGCCGGCCTGAACGCCGTTCCAACTTGCTCCAAAGGCCTGCGCGGCATCTTCGATGAGTAGGAGATTGTTCTGGGCTGCGACGGGTGCGAGTGCGTCCCAGTCGGCGCACTGTCCGTAGAGGTGCACGGGCATGATGGCGCGGGTGTCCGGGTTGGCACGGACGGCTTCGGCTACGGCATCGGCGGAGAGATTGAAGGAGACGGGGTCGATGTCGGCGAGGACCGGGCGTGCGCCCGCTCGGAGGATGCTGCTGACCGTGGCGAAGAAGGAGAACGGCGTGGTGACGACGGCTGCTCCTTCGCCGATGCGCAGGGCAGCGAGTGCGAGCCAGAGGGCGTCGGTACCGCTGGCGCAGCCTACGGCTTCGCTTGCGGCCGTGGTTCGGGCGACGGCTGTCTCGAATTCACCGACTTCGCGGCCCAGGATGAAGCGGCCGGCAGAGCAGACGTCGGCGACGGCGCGGGCGATCTGCTCGCCCACGGCGGCGTACTGGCGGCTAAGGTCGAGGGTCGGGACGGGTGCAAGATCGGCGGCTGACATCAAGGATTATGGTATCGCCATAGCAGCGGTGGACCCTGGCTGGAGAGAGAAAGGCGGGATCGCGGCGCGCTACGGCACATGGTTCCAGCAATTTAGCGTTCTTTCGCGAAGATTGCGCGGCCACCCGCAGGAAGAATTTGCGTCTAATACCTCGTGATTGTCGTCAATGGTAGGGCAGCGGGTTTAGGCTTGCCAGGGTGACGGTCGTCGCCGTATTGTGTAGGGTCTTGAGGGCATCGGCCCTTGTGCTCAACCGAAGACGAGTTTGCGTGGTCCGCAGTCGTCGAGGTTTTTCTTAGAGGCAGTACATTTTGACAGCGCGCGTACGTCGCCGCGCATAAAGGGGAGATCGGCACATGGATTCCAAGCCGGCACAGAATATTCAGGACACCTTTCTGAACACGGTCCGTAAGGACAAAAGCGCAGTCACCATTTATCTGGTTAGTGGTGTGAAGCTGACAGGCAAGATCCGCTCCTTCGACAAGTACTCCGTTCTGTTGGAGAACAATGCTCAGGAGCAGTTGATCTTCAAGCATGCCATCTCCACGGTGGTGTCCACACGCGGTGGCGCGTTGCATAGCGACCGCACGCACGCCAGCCACAGCAGCCCGCGCGGCGATTCCGCGACTGAGGGCAGTGCTGAGGCCATGGGCGGCACGGTCGGCTCCTGAGCGCGACGCGGAGCGGATCGGGAGTGTCAACAAAACAACGGACAGCACGGACGGGTCTTTCCGGGCAGCGGCCGACAGCCTCACGACTTGAGGTTGCGGCCGCTGCTGCTGTTACGAGCTCAAAGGATGGCTACGTTACCGAGAAGGAGCGCGAGCTTGCGGTGCTGGTCTCCGTTGAGATCACTGGCGAGCGCCGGCGCCTGACGGCGGCTGCTGCACAGGCGCGTGCCGCCGCTGCCATCCATGATGGCGATGACGACGCGGACGAGCCGGAGGCGGTTGCAGAGCTGGACTTTGACGCGGCCCTGGAGGAGTTTCAGGAACTTGCGCGGTCGGCGGGTGCGGAGGTTGTTGCGACCGTTGTGCAGCGCCGCGGCAAGCCTGATCCTGCGATGCTGATCGGGCCGGGCAAGGTGGAAGAGCTTGCGGCGGTTGTTGCGAGCAGTGGCGCGAACCTGGTGCTGTTCGACCATGATCTGACGCCTTCGCAACTGCGCAATCTGGACAGGGAACTGCCGGTGCGCGTGATTGATCGCACGCAGTTGATCCTGGATATTTTTGCCCGGCATGCGCGGACGCGTGAGGGACATCTGCAGGTTGAACTGGCGCAGCTTGAGTACCAGTTGCCGCGGCTGGCGGGTAAAGGCAAGGCGATGAGCCAGCTGGGTGGCGGTATCGGCACGCGTGGCCCGGGTGAGACGAAGCTTGAGACGGATCGCCGGCGCATTCGTGCGCGCATCGACCGTTTGAAGGAACAGCTGGATACGGTGCGGCGCAATCGGCGACAGCAGCGGCAGCGCCGTGAGGCTGTGCCGGTGCCGACGGTTGCGCTGGTGGGGTATACGAACGCGGGGAAGAGCACGCTGTTCAATGCGCTGACGGATGCGGGTGTGCTGGAGTCGGCGCGGATGTTTGCGACGCTTGATCCAAAGCTGCGGCATCTAGCGCTGCCTTCTCGCCGTAAGGTGCTGTTGAGCGATACGGTGGGGTTTATTCGGAATTTGCCGCATGCTCTGGTGACGAGCTTCCGCGCGACCCTGGAAGAGGTTGAGCGCGCTGAGCTGCTGCTGCATGTGCGCGATGCTGCTTCGCCGAATATCGACGAGCAGAAGATGCAGGTGGAGCGGGTGCTGGCCGAGCTGGATGTGTCGAAGACGCCGACGCTGCAGGTGCTGAACAAGACGGATCTGCTGCCCGCGGACAAGCTGGCGGAGTTGAAGGATTTTCCTGAGGCCAACACCATTGCCGTGTCGGCACATACGGGCGACGGTCTTCAGGCGCTGATTGCTGCGATTGAGGAGCGCATTGGCGGGGCGGGTGCGGTCGATCCGACGGCGACGGCGAGCTTCCGCATTCCGCAGCGTGAGGGACGCGCGATTGCTGCTCTGGAAGCCGGATGCTTCATCGAGAACAAGCGGTTCGAGGGAAACCTGGTTTACTTCACCGCGCACGGACCTGCGTCGTTGCTGCAGCGCTATCGCCGTTACATCGAGCTCGCGCATGGCGAACTGCCGCAGACTTCGCCGGTTGAGGCGCGTCCGCGGCGCAGGACGCGGCAGATCGCGTAGCGATCGCTTGTCTGGTCTTCCGGGATGAACCCACGTCTCAGAACCGGGACGTGGGCATCCGGTTATTGCGTGCGTTCGGATTCTGCGATGGGTAGGTCGTTGATGCTGGCTTCACGGCGCTGCATCAGGCCGGACGGTGCGAACTCCCATAGCTCGTTGCCGTAGCTGCGAAACCACTGGCCGTCACTGTTGTGCCATTCGTATTGGAACTTCACGGCCATGCGATTCTCGCGGAAGCCCCATAGCTCTTTCTTGAGTTTGTAGTCGAGTTCGAGTTCCCATTTGCGCGTGAGGAACTCCTGCACTGCCTTGCGGCCGGTGAGGAACTCCGTGCGGTTCCGCCAGATGGTGTCTTCGGTGTAGGCGGCGGCGACACGATCGGGATCGCGCGTGTTCCAGAGGTCTTCTGCCATCTGGACCTTTCGCGTGGCCTGCTCAACGTCGGTGAATGGCGGCACGATGGGTGTGCTCATGGGGGCCTGCTTTCTGCATCGCAACGATGCCGCTGGCCCATGAATCAAGTCCATGGGCCAGCGGCGATGCGGTTCCGCTTCAGGCTACCGCAGTGCGGCTGCGACGGCTGCCGCGAGCGTTGTGGTGGGACGGCCGATGAGCGTGCGGAGATCGCTGCCCGGATTGTCGAGTTCGCCTGCGCTGGCAGCGCGATCCGCGTCGGCGAGCATGTGTGCGACGACCTCAGGCAGGCCGAATCCCTTCAGTGCGCCTTCGTAGCCGGCTTCCGGAAGGTTCTGGTAGACCACTGGCTTGCCCGCCTGCTTGCTTACTTCAGCAGCCAGCTCAGTGAGTGTGTAGGGTGTGTCGCCGCCCAGCTCGTACACCTTGTTGGCATGGCCTGTGCTTGTGAGAACGGCGACGGCTGAAGCGGCATAATCGGCGCGCGCGGCAGACGCGAAGCGGCCGTCGTTTGCCGAGCCGAGGATCGCTCCGTGCTCCAGTGCAGGGCCAAGGGCTTCTGTGTGGTTTTCGAAGTACCAGCCGTTCCGCAGGATCACGAAGGGCACACCGCTTGCACGTAGATACTCTTCGGTGGCCTTGTGATCGGCTGCCAGCGTGGCGATGGTGCTGGTGTCTGCACGCAGCAGGCTGGTGTAGGCGATCAGCTTAATGCCTGCATCCTTCGCTGCGTCGATGGCGGCTTTGTGCTGCGAGACGCGATCCTTGAGATCACTGGATGAGATCAGCAACAGTGCATCTGCACCGGCAAAGGCGGTGTGCAGTGTCTGCGGCTGGAAGTAATCTGCCTGCCGCACCTGTACGCCCTTTGCAGTCAGGTCTGCAGCCTTTTCCGGGCTGCGCACGGCCGCGATGATTTCGGCGGGTGGTACGGACTTCAACAGGCCCTCAACGACGTGCTGGCCCAGCTTTCCAGTTGCTCCGGTTACGACGATCATGGTGTCTCACTCCTTGTTCGCATCGTTCGCGACAAGGCAAGATTAGCGCACAAGCTTACTTGCAGTAAGTACGTACTTTTGGGTAAGCTTGTTTTCATGCCGTGGCCGAAGAGTACGAAGACCGTCAGGATCCGCAAGGGAAACCTGTATGCGGCGGATTGTCCGACGCGGATTGTGCTGGATGATGTGACATCGCGCTGGGGATCGCTGGTGATCGTGTTGCTGCTGGAGCAGACGTACCGCTTCAGCGAACTGGCCTATCGTATTGGCGGCATCAGCGAGAAGATGCTGGCGCAGACACTGCGTGTGCTGGAGGAAGACGGCTTTGTGCTGCGGGAGGTCTTTCCGACCAAGCCGCCGCGCGTCGAGTACAGCCTGACACCCTTTGGCCAGGAGTTAGCGGAACGCGTGCAGTACCTGACCAGTTGGGTTGAGAACAATGTCGCCAAGGTGATGGGAAACCGCGAGAAGTCACGGCAGATGTCGGCCTAGCGCGTGCCACCGGAGCCCGGACATGGAAGCGTCTCTCTTGAGGCAGGCTTCTCATGCGTCGGGCGGTGCACTCGACTAAGCTTGCGATGCTAGCTCGCAATGCGCTGCTGCGCGAACTCTTCCAACATGGTGACGAGTCTCTGCCGCTCTTCCGCGGCCTCATCCAAATTGTGGCTCGCCGGTGTCCCTTGGGCAACCTGCTGCTTCTGTTTCCTGCGACTAGCTTTCGGAATAGAAGTGATGCTCGCCGTGCGTCTGACATCTTTGAAGAGATGGTCTTGGATTCGTGCCACAATCGGTGCGATGTCGTTGAGGTAAACGTTTTCTTTCTGTGCCTGCGGCAGGAGAGCTTGGGCCAGCGCGAACCTGCTCAGATGCAGCGCGCGCGCCTTTCCTTCCTCGACGATGATGGCGACCGGTACGGCCTCCAGCAAATTGAGCATTGTGATTTCGATTGCCTGCGCCGCCAGCCTGGCGCACTTCTTCTCATGGATGTCCTCCACGCTGCCATACCACCGGGTGATCTCTCCGCTGCTGCCCCGGCGCGGCAGACCACGCGACCGCATCCAGCGCCAGTCGCCGTTGGAATCTTGCACGCGATATTCCATGTCGATCCGCTCGCCGGTGCGAAGTGCGTGTTCCATCGTCTTGACGGTGGAGACCATGTCCTCCGGGTGAACGGCTTCCATCCAACCGAGGTTGCTAGGAGGCAAGACATGGCCCGGCGTCTCTGCTACGGCGTCCCCATTCGTCTGGAGATTTTTCCCTTCTGGATCCATCGTCCAGGGGACTTGACGGTTCAGTTCGACTAACTGTCGCTGTGCAAACTCGGCCTCCTGCAACTCTGCCTGTGTCCTCTTGTTCTCCGTGATGTCCATCACGGAGATAGAGATGCCGATGACCTCTCCGACCTCGTCGAATGCAGGGTAACAACTAAGGAGCAGCCAGTCAGTCTGCGTGGAGCCATGCGTTTCTTTTGCAAGCTCGATACCGGTTATCGGCTCGCCGCAGAGCGCGCGCAGAAGGTATGGCTGAAGCTTCGGAAAGAGTTCTGGAATCAGGCCCTGAACGGACCGCCCCAGGTGGGCAGCTACGCTAATGCCGTGCAGTTCGGCAAGACGGTGGTTAAGGCTGACATAACGTAAGTCGCAATCAAGAAAACAAAGTCCGACCGGGGCTCCGTCATAGATTGCCTGCAACTGGGAGAGCCGATCGATGGGGAAAGCTTCCAGGCTGGAAAGCCCCTGCTGCGCCGTTGCGGCGGTTGGGCCCGATACTGCCGGCCACGGCGCTTTGGCCACGATGGCGCGTATGTCAGGAAATGAGGCTGGACCGCCGTAGTGCCAGCCCTGTCCAAGTTCGCTGCCCAACCAAAGGAGCATGTCTGCCTGCTCCCTGGTTTCAATACCTTCGGCCACGGTGCTGAGGCCAAGGCTATGTCCAAGACCGATGATCGCCGCAACGATCTTGCGGCTCTCCCGACGTTCGGTCATGTCACTGACGAAACAGCGATCGATTTTGAGTTCGTCGAAGGGCAACGCATGCAGATGCGCCAGGCTGGAGTAGCCCGTACCAAAGTCGTCGAGGGAGAGGCGACAGCCAAGCTCTTTCAGTTCGTGGGCGATTGTCTTTGCCCGTGTCAGATCACTGAGAAGTGCGCTCTCCGTGATCTCGATGGTAAGCCTGTCAAGCGCGAAGCCGCACTTGGAAGCCAAGGATTCCATCTGCCGAGCCAGATCCGGATAGCCAAGCTGCACAGGCGATACGTTGACCGAGAGGCTCAGACTCTCCGGGATTGCCATCACCAGCGAGAATGCCTTGCAAAATACCTGCTGGGCGAGGGCCTCGATCAGCTCCTGCTCTTCCGCAAGCTCAATCAGGTTCGAGGGCAGCCGGGGGCTGTGCCCGGGTTGTTGCCAACGCGTGAGCACCTCAAATCCTGATAACTTGCCGGTGCGCAGTTCGACGATCGGCTGGAAGTGGGGGATTAACTCGTCGTTCGCTAGTGCAGACCGTAGTTCGACGAGATTTACCTTCATTACACAACACTGGAGATTCACGCAGGTCGCGTCTGCCCTGTGGGGCACATATAGATACTTTGGCTAGTTACTCATTCTTTTAGGATCACCCCTACGGGTCAGTAACTGTGAATGTGGTCTTCCATACCGGTGTAAGTGAATAAGTTATCGGATGAAAGGTTTGTTCGCGCGGCTATGGCGGCGCTTTTTGCTGAGACTGTAGCAAATCAGAACGATCATTCCTGTGAAGCCGGGTGATCGTTACTTCCAATCGACTTTCTTGTAGTGCGGGTCATAGACGCGCCCGCCCCACTCGGACTGCGCGTAGCTCTGCGACGCGATGGAGATTGCATCGAGCCTTGCGTGGTCTGCGAAGGTGCTCTGGCCTGCCGGATCCAGCTTTGCAATCTCTGCGTTACTCACCTTGTTGTAAAAGGTGATGACGGTGTCACCCACCTCGTATGAGTTGAGCAGAACGGCGCCATCTTCTGCGAGTAACTGGCCTGCCTGACCTTTGAAGGCGAAGCCGTTACTTCCAAAGTGCGTGCGTATTTCGGCGAGTGTGGTCGAGCCAAAGTGCATCCACGGCAGATCGCAACCGGTGCCGGCATCGGTGCGGTTCCAATCGGATTCCAGGTAGACGATGCGGTTGTTCTTATCTGTCGTTGCCGAGAGGTCGTTTCCGTTGGGCAGCGTCCAGCGCTGTACCATTCTGTCGTTGGAAGGTTCGGAGGATGCCGGTTTCCCTAGGGCAGAGAGCTTTGCTGACGCGTCGCCGATGTGCAGGGAAGAGAGTGACTGCGCGCGCAGGCTGCTCGCAGTGACGGATGAGCAACCCACGACGAAGAGCGTTGCAATCACATATCTTCTTCCTGCCGACATTGAGGCACCTTCTGGCTTGAAGCGTATCGCACAGACTACGTTGGTCGGAGGAAGGTCTTACCGATACTGCTCTACTTCGGCGAGTAACTTCAGCTTTTGCATCGGTGGCAGAAAGCTGGCTTCGACGGAGTTGCCGGCGATCTCGCGCATCTGTTCGAAGGTGAATTCGAATTCGCGGTGAACGGTCTCGTACTCGTCGAGCAGATCTGCGCCAAACATGGGTGGATCGTCGGAGTTGAGCGTGATCATCAGGCCTCGCTCGAAGTAGTGGCGCACGGGGTGCGCTTCCATGCTGCTGCAACACCCTGTGCGCAGATTGCTGGTGACGTTGAGTTCCAGCGGGATCTGCTTCTCGGCGAGGATATCGAGTAGCTCCGGATCGTCCACGGCAGAGAGAGCGTGGCCGATGCGTTCTGCGCCGATGTTGATGGCTGCCCAGATGCTTTGCGCGGAGACGTTCTCACCGGCGTGCGCGGTCAGGTGCAGGCCGGCGGCCTTGGCTTCTTCGTAGATGCCTTTGAAATCCTGCGCGGGGCCCCGTGCTTCATCGCCGCCGATACCGATGCCGACGATGCTTGGGTAGATTTTGGAGAGCTCGGCGGCCTTGGTGAAGACGATGGCTGCCTCCTCCACGCCGAAGTGCCGCACGGCATCGATGAGCCAGATGACGGTGGTGCCGAAGTCCTGCTCGCCGCGGACGCGTCCGCGCTCGATGGCTGCGGTGACGTCTTCGACGGTGAGCTGCGTCTTGAAGCGGAGGATGATGCCGTAGGAGATGTAGACCTCAGCGTGGCGCACGCCCTGTTCGCTGAGGCGATGGATCATCTCGTAGGTGATGAGTTCGTAGTCTTCCGGCGTCTGCAGACGTTCGCTGACGGCCTTGAAGGCCATGAGGAAGCCGAGGAAGTTGTCGTAGACGTAGAGCGCGCGGGCCGCTTCCAGCGTTAGCGGCTCGGCGTCGTGGCGCTGGGAGAGCTTCACGAGCGTCTCGGGCACGATGGTGCCTTCCAGGTGGAGATGCAATTCACACTTTGGAAGGCCGCGCAGCCATTCGCGCGGCGTGATGGTCATCTGCTTCATCGTTCTAGTGTGAACCATGGCAATGGAATTTTTCGCGCAGGAGCAAAATCCGGCCGGGCGATGCGTTTCGTTTGCCAATTCACACGGAAGTAATGAAAGAATGGAGACGTCCTCTTCAGTTAAATATTTGTCCTAACGCACCGCACGGAGATCTGTTCCCGTATGCAGAGTGTTCGCGTATCGACGACGCAGTGGATTAGCCGCATCTGCATGCTGGCCGGAACGGTGCTGCTCGGTTTCTGGTGCGTTCCGATGGTGTATGGGCTGGTCTTTTCGCATGTGGTGCTGGCGCGTTTTCAGGCGCACCATGCGGAGACGATGGCTTGGGCACCGGGGCGAGTTGCTGCGTATCGCGATGCTCTGAAGGTTGCCGCGCCACCGGCGACGGCTGTGCTTCGTATTCCGCGTGTTGGTATCGAAGTGCCCGTGATGGAGGGGACTTCGAAGCTGGTGATGAATCTTGGCGCCGGACACATTGAAGGCACGGCGAGTCCGGGCGGCGCGGGGAATGTGGCGCTTGCCAGCCATCGTGATGGCTACTTCCGCCATTTGAAAGATGTGCGTGTGGGCGACCGCATTGAGATGAGTACCGCGCAGGGCACGGACGTTTACCAAGTGGAGCAGCTGCAGGTCGTCTCGCCGCGTGACGTGTCTTCGTTACAGCCGACGGCGAAGCCTGTGCTGACGCTGGTTACTTGCTACCCCTTCTTCTACCTCGGGCCGGCGCCGCAACGGTACATCGTGCGCGCGTCCCTGCTCTCGACTTCACTGCTTTCGACCAACACAGCCGCACCCTCCCTGGAGAGATAAATGACCCGCCTGTTTTCCGTTTCCGCATGCAAGCTTGCCGTCACCGCCGCCATTGCCTTTCCGCTGCTCGCCGCCGCTGCCCATGCGGAAGATACTGCCACCGTCGTGTACGTTTCGGGCGGCCAGGTGGTTGTGAAGAACATGAAGAACGAACTGGACTATGGCTACATGCTGGGTGCCGGCGACAAGGTAAAGACGGCAGCCGGTGATGTGGCAGTGTCTGGCCTGAAGGCCGGCATGACCATCACGGGCGGCCTTACGGGCGGCAAGGTGGTCGATGATGCGTCGGTCGTTAAGGCTAAGGTGATCAGCCTGTCGCCGCCGAACAAGATGGTCGTGAAGGTCGAGGATGACTCGAAGGAGATCACCATGGCCGAGGGCGTCCCTGCGGGCACCAAGGTTGGCGACACGGTCGACCTGACGCTGGTCAGCATCCGCACCGACGGCGACAACCGTCCGATGAACGCTGTGAAGGCGCCTGAACTGAGCGGCAAGCTGGCGTTCTATCAGCAGCCCAACCTGGAGCAGCCGGATTCGGGCACCAACCTGCCGACCTATGGCCTGCTTGGTGGCCTGTTGCTGGCGGTTGGTTACACGCTGAAGGCGAAGCGCCGCAACGCGTAAGTCACGCGGCAATAAGAAAAGGCCAGAGTCGCTTATGCGCTCTGGCCTTTTTCCTGTTTGCTTTGCGAGTTACTTGCCGAGGACCTTTGCCATCATCTCGCCGATATCAGCAGGCGACTTGACGACGTGGATGCCTGCAGCGGTCATGGCTTCCATCTTGCTTTCCGCAGTGCCTTCGCCGCCGCTGATGATGGCGCCGGCGTGGCCCATGCGGCGTCCCGGAGGTGCCGTCTGGCCTGCGATGAAGCCGACGACGGGCTTCTTCACGTGAGCCTTGATGTACTCTGCCGCGATCTCTTCGTTGGTGCCACCGATCTCGCCGATCATGACGATCGCTTCGGTATCGGGGTCTTCGTTGAGGAGCTTGATGGCGTCGATGTGCTTGGTGCCGATGATGGGATCGCCACCGATGCCGATGGCGGTCGACTGGCCGATGCCGCGCTGCGTGAGCTGGTGCACGGCCTCATAGGTCAGCGTGCCCGAGCGCGACACGATGCCGACCTTGCCCTGCATATGGATGCGGCCGGGCATGATGCCGATCTTTGCCATGCCGGGCGAGATGACGCCGGGGCAGTTGGGTCCGATCAGGACAGACTTCGAGTCCTTCACGACCGACCACACCTTAACCATGTCCAGGATCGGAATGCCTTCGGTGATGCAGACGACGAGCGGCAGGTTCGCGGCAACGGCTTCCATGATGCCGTCCGCAGCGAATGGCGGCGGAACGAAGATCATGGTTGCGTTCGCGCCGGTCGCTGCGACAGCTTCTTCGACCGTGTTGAAGACAGGCCAGCCCTCGTGGGTGGTGCCGCCCTTGCCGGGCGTTACGCCGCCGACGACCTTGGTGCCATAATCCTGGCAACCCTTGGCGTGATACGTACCTTCGCGGCCGGTGATGCCCTGAACGATGAGCCGCGTGTCGTTATTAACGAGAACTGCCATTACTTGGCTCCCTTCGCTGCTTCAACTGCCAGCTTTGCGGCTTCCGCCATCGTTGCACCTACTGCGTACTTCAGGCCGGACTCAGCAAGGATCTGACGGCCTTCCTCGACGTTCGTTCCTTCGAGGCGAAGGATGAGCGGGAGGGTGACGTTCAGGTTGCGAGCCGCGGCGACGACGGCCGTTGCCAGCACGTCTACGCGCAGGATGCCGCCGAAGATGTTGATGAAGATGGCCTTGACGTTGGGGTCGGCAAGCAGGATGGCGAAGGCAGCTTCAATCTGCTGCTGGTTCGCACCGCCGCCCACATCCAGGAAGTTCGCCGGCGATCCGCCGCTGTACTGGATGATGTCCATCGTTGCCATGGCAAGACCGGCGCCGTTCACCATGCAGGCGATCGAACCGTCGAGCTTGATGTAGTTGAGCGAATCTTTGGAGGCTTCTACTTCGAGCGGATCTTCTTCCGCAACGTCGCGCAGTTCCTTCAGGTCCTTGTGGCGGTACATCGCGTTGTCGTCGAAGTTGATCTTGCAGTCCAGCGCGGCCAGCTTGTCGTCCTTCGTGGTGATGAAGGGGTTGATCTCAAGCAGGGAGCAGTCGGTTTCAACGTAAGCCTTATATAGACCCAGCATGAAGGTGACGGCGGCGTTGATCTGTGTCGGCTTCAGGCCCAGCTTGAAGGCCAGGTTGCGTGCCTGCCAGGGCTGCAGACCGAGCGCGGGCTCGATCGCTTCCTTGTAGATCGCGTCCGGATTCTCAGCGGCAACTTCTTCAATTTCCATACCGCCGGCCTGCGATGCCATGAAGGTCAGCTTGCCGTTGAGGCGGTCCAGGGTGATGCCGAGGTAGAGTTCGCGCTCGATGGCGGAACCAGCCTCGACCAGCAGACGCTGTACCTTCTGGCCCTGCGGACCGGTCTGGTGGGTGATCAGCTGCATGCCCAGGATGGCCTTGGATGCGGCGTTGGCGTCGTCCAGGGTCTTAGTGACCTTAACGCCACCACCCTTACCGCGGCCGCCTGCGTGGATCTGCGCCTTGATGACAACGACTGCGTTGCCGGCGGAGAAGAGCTGCTTGGCGGCGCGGTCTGCATCTTCCAGCGTCGTGACCATCTCGCCTTCGGGCACGGGGACGCCGTATTTGCGGAGGATTTCCTTCGCCTGATATTCGTGAATCTTCATCTGGTGGCAAACTCCGGGACAGCGATCTAAAGACAAGGGAATGGTAGCGGACGCGGGTGACGGCAGTAAATGGATACCGCACGGTTGTGCGTTTACCGTCCGGTGTTACGGTGGCGGCACGGATGCAGATTGGACGGTTTTATGCGGCTTTCATGCCACTGCGCGAGCCGAATTTCGCGAACCATTTACCTTTAAATGCTGAGGATCTATGGAGCCGGTTGAACTTCTGCAGGGCGTGGTGGACGGTGGCGACGCACTCGTATTCGATGACGCGCGCGCGCTGATGTCTGCGCTGCTGGAGGGCGAGTTCAGCGAGAACGAGATGTCAGCGCTGCTGAGTGCGCTGCATGAGCGTGGCGAGACGTCTGCGGAGCTCGCGGGCTTCAGCGATGCCATGCGTGGTGCTGCGCTGAAGCTGCCGCTGACCGACGCAGAGCGTGACACGCTCGTCGATACCTGCGGAACCGGCGGCGATGGCAGCGGGACGTTCAACATCTCGACGGCGGTGGCGCTGGTGGCGGCTGCGGCGGGCGCTCGCATTGCGAAGCATGGCAATCGTGCGGTGACGTCGCGCTGTGGATCGGCTGATGTTCTGGGCGCGCTTGGCATTCCGACGGAGCACACCCCCGAGTCGGCCGCGGAGACGCTGCGTCGTGATGGCTTTGCGTTTCTGCTGGCGCCGCGCATGCATCCGGCTATGAAGGTTGTGGCGCCGGTGCGGCGTGCCTTGCCGTTCCGCACTGTTTTTAATCTGCTGGGGCCGATGACGAACCCTGCGGGGGCTCGGCGGCAGGTGATTGGTGTCTACTCCGCGCAGGCTGTGGCACTGGTGGCGGATGCGCTGGCGTTCAGCGGCCACATGCAGCATGCACTGGTGGTGCATGGTTTGAGTGGGCTGGATGAGCTTTCCCTGAGTGGGGAGAGTATCGTCGCCGAGGTGAAGGGCGTCGAGGTGCGGCAGTTTACTGTGACTCCGGAAGATGCCGGGCTCACACGGTCCCAGGATGCACTTGCGGGTGGGGATGCAGAGCAGAATGCGGCGATCCTTCGCGGCATCTTTGCGGGTGAGGTTGGACCCGCGCGTGACATCGTTCTGCTGAATGCGGCTGCGGTTCTGATGGTGTCGGGCGTTGCCGTCGATTTACACGCGGGGGTGGCAGCAGCGGCAGCGGCCATCGACAGCGGGCGTGTCGTGCGGCTGCTGGATCAGTTGGCAGGCGCGCACGCATGATCGTCCGCAGCAGGCCGCGCGGGTGGGAGTTGATCGGCATTTGGCGCCTGTCGATTCTCAGCCGCATCTGGCCGCTCCTTCTGGTCACGGCTGTTTTCTCATCATGCGTGGTGCTTGCTGCGGAACGCTTTCCGGCGGCCTTTCACACTTTCAATGTGGCTCCGTTCACGCTGCTGGGCATTGCACTGTCGATCTTCCTGGGCTTTCGCAACAGCGCCTGCTATGACCGGTGGTGGGAGGCGCGGCGCCAGCTTGGCGCGCTGATCGGCGAGATGCGCTCATTTGCGCGGCTGCTGATCGAGACACCGGGCGGCGATCGTGTGCGGAGGGTGCGTGTGGTGCGGCGTGCCATCGGCTATGTCTATGCGCTGATGGCTCATCTGCGCGGTCGTCCGATGTCGCGTGAAGTGGCTCTCTACGTTCCGGACTGGGATTCGTCCCGGGCGACGGGCAATGTTCCGGATGCATTGCTGCGGGGGATTGCTGCGGAGACCGGAGCGATGTTTGCGGCGGGCGAGTTTGGGGAGATGTTCTACCTGCGGCTGGACGAACGGCTGAGCTCGTTTGCGGCGATGCAGGTGGCGTGCGAGCGCATCAAGGGCACGCCGACGCCGTTTCCTTACACGCTGCTGCTCCATCGGACGGCGTATGCGTTTTGTTTCCTGCTGCCGTTTGGGTTGGTGGGAACGTTGCGCTATGCGACACCGTTGTTTTCTGCTGTCGTGGCATACGCGTTCTTCGGACTGGATGCGCTGGGGGACGAGTTGCAGGAGCCATTCGGCGAGTGGCTGAATGCGCTGCCGTTGACGGCGATGGCGCGTACCGTGGAGATCAGCCTGCTGGAGACTGTGGGCGAGTCGAAGATTCCGAATGCGCTGGAGCCGGTGCGATCCGTCCTGCAGTAGCGGGCTCTGCGATACATTGGTGTTGATCCCAGCACTGCCAGGAGTTTCCTTTGAAGCGCTTCTTCCTAGTTGCCGCCCTTGTGTGTGCCTCGTCGTCGTTGTTCGCGCAGGCGCCGTCTGATATTGCCGGTACCTGGACCACGCAGACGGAGGTGCAAGGCATTGCCGTGAACGAGACGTGCCACATGACCGAGACTGCGGACGGTGTGCTCGGTGGCATCTGCGAGACCTCGGGCGGTAAGTTCAAGCTGACGGGGAAGGTGGCGGGAACCAGCGTTAACTTTTCGCATCCGGCGAACTACCAGCAGGAAGACATGACCGTCTCATTTTTCGGCAAGCTGGATGAGCCCACTTCCATCACGGGATCCGTTGATATTCAGCCGCTGAATGCGGGTGGCGCTTTCGCCATGAAGAAGGTTGGAAAGTAAGGAACTATTGAGCGGTTTGTGCCGTTCTATTGATCGCAACGCTATTTCGAGGGGAGCAAACACATGAAGTATTGGATTGCATGCGCGGTGCTGATTGCAGCTCCGCTGGCCGCCCGGGCCGCATCGCCGGCAAATGCTGCTGGCATCTGGTCCACCACGGGTGAGGTCTCGGGTGTTTCTGTTGTGGAGACCTGCACCTTCACGCAGGATGCGGATGCGAAGATTGCGGGTAGCTGCCTGGTGGACGGCAAGGCGTATCCGACTACCGGCACGGTCAAGGAAGAGACTGTGACGTGGCAGCATGGCGGGAACTACCAGGGCACGGACTTCATCATTACGTACACGGGCAAGCTCGGTACTGATGGCGCCATCACCGGCACCATGGGGGTGGATCCGTTCAACGTTGACGGCAGCTTCACATCGAAGAAAGCCGCGAAGTAAAAAGTTCATAAGGCAAGACGAAGGGCCGGCGCTTGATGCGCCGGCCCTTTTGATTTCTCCCTTGCGGGAAGTTACTTTGCTCTCTCTGGATTGACCGGATGAAAGGTCGTCGGTGGCGCGGTGAAGGCTGCGTTCAGGGCTGCTGCCAATCGCAGACCGCCGAGCTCAAGCTGGCGATCAATCAGCGGGATGTTCTTGTCGTAGTAGGCTTCGTCGAGATTCGTGCCGGTGGGCACGATGGCGGCGTCGCTGAGGATCTTCGACTGCTCGGTCCAAGCGATGGGATTGTTGCTGCCGGCGATCAGGCGTTCTTTGCGGATCTCGCCCTCAAGCTTTGCGAGGTACTGCGCGTCGGTGAGGTTGCGGCGGTCGATGAGGTAACCGTCCCAGACGGCGTGCAGGTTGCACTTGCTGTTGGCGTTGCTGCCGCAGCTCTCCTGGCCGAAGGCCTTCACCTGAATGCCGTTGCCGCCCTTTTCTACGCCGGATGCGTGGAAGGGCTGGTGGATGTCGCCGACGAAGTGGACGAGGAACTTGAGCGATTCGGCGCGTTCGCTGGGGTCCAGCTTGGGGTCTGCGATGCGGCTCTCGAAAAAGAGGATGCGGTCGGTGGCGCAGTCGCGCACCTTGTCGTTGTAGCTGCCGGGCTTGACGCCGGGCTGGGTGGGGCAGTCGCGGTCGCGGTCGTAGGTGGTCTTGTCGCCGGGGATGTCGGTGTAGTGCCAGCCGCCGGTCTGCGTCACCAGGGGGCGATAGACGTCGGCCCATGCGGCTACGTCAGAGAGGGATTCCTTGCCCAGCAAGGCTTTTACGTTGCGGCGGGCGACGGGCGTGAGGTGATCCCAGGCGATCTGGCCTACGAGGCGGTGTCCTTTTTCCCACCAGGCGGATGCGACGGGCGGTGCGAGCGTGGCAGCAAGGAGCGCGGATGAGGCAAGGACGGCAAGAAGCTTTCGCATGATTTTAAGGATAATGCCGGGGTGTTACGGGGCGCAGAATGCCGCGATTTGAATCGTTTCAATCTGTTGTTCGGGCCAGATACACTTCTCCCGCACAAGAAATGGATCAGGAGACCGTTATGAACCGCCGCGACTGGTTAAAAGGCACTGCCGCCATGGCAGCCGCCGCAGGTATTTCCACGAACATGGCTGAGGCGCAGGCGCCTGCCGCAAAGGGAGCTCGCAGCTACTTTTTACTGCGCCGCTACAAGCTGCAGCAGGGCGCGCCGTTCAGCGCGGCTGCGAATAAATATTTCAGCGAGGCTTTGATCCCCGCGCTGACCCGGATGGGACTCGGTCCGGTCGGCGTCTTCAACCTGACCTATGGCGACGGTACGCCGACGATGTTTGTGCTGATCCCGGGCAGCGATCTGACCGCGCTGGCGATGCTGGATCTGAACCTGGCGAAGGATGCTGCCTTTGTTGCGGCGGCTGCGCCATTCTGGTCTGCTCCCGCGACTGCGCCTCCGTTCCTGACGGTGACGAGCACGGTTTCGCTCGGCTTTGAAGGCTTCCCACAGTTGGTCGTGCCGGCGAAGGAGCCGCACATCGTTCAGATTCGTACGTACGTCAGCCCGACCTATGCAGCGCATGAGCGGAAGGTGGAGATGTTCCACCAGGGTGAGTTCCGGATCTTTGGTGAAGCGGGCGCGAAGTCGGTCTTCTATGGTGACAATTTGATTGGGCCGGATCTGCCGAGCCTGACGTACATGCTGGCGCACAAGGATCTGGCTGCGATGGACGAGACCTGGAAGAACTTCATCTCGCACCCCGACTGGAAGAAGCTGTCGACGAATCCTCGCTATGCCAGCGAACCGACCGTTTCGCGTATCGATAACCTGGTGCTGACGCCGACCGCCTATTCGCAGGTCTAGCTCTTTGTTGCTTCAAGACAGGAAAAGGGATCTACCTTCCTCGGTAAAACGCTGAGGCGGGCAGATCCCTTTTGTGTGACGAAGCGTTTACAGTGCTTTGCGAACGACTCCCCGGACGGTTTCGCAGACGATGCCGTAGACGACGTGGGTGGCCATCTCGCTGCGCTTTTCGCGGGGTTCCTGATCTTCGGGTGTTGCGGAGAGACCGAGGGCGGGCAGGGCGCCTTCGTGGGTGATGGACATGAGGGCGATGCCGAAGGTGGCGCCGTTCTTTGCGGTGACTGCCGGGTAGAGTTCGGCCATGACGCCGTAGGCCGCGCCGGCGAGTGCGCCGAAGGTCCAGTGGATGCCTTCTTCGACGACCTTCTTTTCGGTGGTTTCGCGCTTTGGCTGGCCGAGTTTTTCGGCGAGAACTGCCGGCGGCTCGGGTTCGCCGTGGGTGCGTGGCGGGTAGAGCTTTTCAGCGGCAGACTTGGCGGCTGTGGCGATGAGGCCGCCAACGAGGCCGGCGAGCGCGCCCTTCAGCAGGTTCTTCGTCGTATCGGGCAAAGGCTTCAGAGTCTTGGTCATAGCAGGCAATGGGACGCGGCGGCCGGGGCTTGGGTGGTCTGCGCCGGGCGGGCGGGTTGAATCCTTTCGTGAGTTGGCGCATTTAGAATGAGGGCTGCCTGCCCGCGGCGCAAGTGCGCGGTGCAAGATGCATCAAACGCAGGCAAGACCTTCAGATCGGACACCATGTCGAACCCCACCTCTTCGATTCCCAGCACGACACGCGACAACGTCATCCTCGGCTCCGGCTGCAGCGGCCTGACCGCTGCCATCTATGCGGCGCGCTCCAACCTGAAACCGCTGGTGATCGAGGGCCACGAGCCCGGCGGCCAGCTCTCGATCACAACGCTGGTGGAGAACTTCCCCGGCTGGCCGGATGGCGTGCAAGGACCAGAATTGGTCGAAAACATGCGCAAGCAGGCCGAGAAGTTTGGCGCGGAGATGGAGATGGGCCACCTGGTGAGCGCCGATCTGTCGAAGTCGCCGATTGAACTGAACTTTGGCCACAAGATCGTCCACACGCGGACGCTGATCGTCGCTTCGGGCGCCAGCGCGCGCTGGCTGGGGCTGCCGAGCGAGCAGGCGCTGATCGGCCATGGCGTGTCGTCGTGCGCGACGTGCGATGGTTTCTTCTTCTCGGGCAAGGTCATCTGCGTCATCGGTGGCGGCGACTCGGCGATGGAAGAGGCGATGTTCCTGACGCGCTTTGCAACGAAGGTGTACCTGATCCACCGGTCAGCACAGTTTCGCGCGAGCAAGATCATGCTGGACCGCGCGATGGCGCATCCGCAGATCGAGTTCCTGACGAACACCATCGTCGAAGAGGTGCTCGGCGTGGAGGAGAAGGAAGTGCGCGGGATTCGTATCCGCAACTCCGTCAGCGGCGAAGTGAGTGAGATTGCGTTGAGCGGCTTCTTCCTGGGTATCGGGCACACTCCGAATGCCAAGTTCTTCGAGGGGCAGATGGACCTGGATGAGGATGGCTATATCAAGAGCACGGAGAACGTCTTTACGACGAAGGACGGCAAGGTGATCCCTGGCGTGTTCTGCGCGGGTGATGTCCAGGACCGTCGGTATCGGCAGGCGATTACGGCTGCCGGTACGGGCTGCATGGCTGCACTTGAAGTGGAGAAGTATCTGGAAGAGCACGGACGGTAAGTTCGTGGCTTTGTTTTTAAGGATGACCCCACGTCTCGATCTTGAGATGTGGGTTTTTCTTTTTGTGCCGATGTTTTCGGATGAATCGGGCGGCTTCGCGGTAGTACAGCGGATCCGAAAACTTACTTAACGATAGTTTCCACGCACCTGACGTCGCACAACCTCGGTAGTTTCCGATAACGCCGTTTTTCACGAAACGATAGCCTATAGGAGGCTTTGAGAGACTAACCGAATGATTATCCGCCCCTCGTCCAGCTATCAGCTTCAGCTGCCCGACGACATCGTTCGCGATGTGGACGGTCTTCCGGTGAGTTTCTGGCGGAGCGGTGAGCCACTCTTGTTGCAACTCTCAAGCCATCAGCGCACACATGGCAACCAGGTGACCGCGCGACGACGGCTTGAGGAACGGATGGAAAAGGGTAATGCCGAGTGGACCTCCAGACCCTGCGATCGCTGTGCGGATTCATCGGTAGATCAGGAGTGCGCCGAGACTTTGGAGGGAGAGACTGCATGGCTGCACTGCTATTTCGTCTGGTCCCATTTGGCCGTCTACGCCACCATCTCAGGACCTATCGCACAGGTGAGGGACACGGAGTCGTGGGCAGGTAGGGCGCTGCGCACGTTAGCTTTGGTGCTCCAGTAAATCACCGAAATGTTGTCGCAAACCCTTCGGCTGCCAGTTCCCGAAAAGTCGGGTTTTCGGAAACAGAGCGTCGGGAGTTGCCGAAAACACCGTTTTGCGCGAAATGACACGCTCGCATGGGAAGATGAGCTATGCAAGCTTATCTAGACGCCTTTCACTCCATCGAAGGTCAACGGCTTT
>JGI2924J29684_1078689_pt1 | contig 109145 bp, 92 predicted proteins | sample BenlonsequencITS_FD_29684 | JGI IMG/M metagenome (IMG submission 29684)
TAACATTAATTTTTGTGTTATTCTTGCTTGAACGTTTCTTGGCGGACAATTTATGGGGAATTATTAATCGAACTCAGGTTAGTAGGGAAGGAATAGTTTGATTTAAACACATCTAGTGCAGTAAGAAAGTAGTTCTTTCATGATTTTAATTTTAGATAAAACAAAGTTGATTAACAGTTAAAAAAGCCTAAAAAAGAAAACTCCTTTTAGCTTTAAAATTCTCAGTTCAAAAGGTTTCGGCACCTTGCACTCGTTTTTGAGCTCAAATGGTACGTGGCAAGTATAAAAAAAAGAATAAACCCCCAAAATTATCATTAATAAATGGAATACTACTGTTTGTGTTGTTTTGAGTATCCTTTGTTGTAGGTTTTTATGGGAGGTAGGTTTATTGTTTTAGTGGTTTTTTTACTGAGATAGGTTGTTTTTGAAAGCTGTAAATCAAATAAAATAGTGCGGGAAGAATAAACAGGCTTCCGATCAGCAGGGCCATGCCCAGTGCGAATATAGTACTTTCACCTGCTGCTGCATTTTCCAGACTGATCGTGCTGTTCTGAAGCACAATAAAATCAGGATGTTGGCTGGCCATCAGCGTAATCAGGATCATGGTGATCTGAAATCCCACCAAGACCCGAGGCCAGTATACTTTTTTCTTTTTCAATAGCAACCATGTCACAGGCAGGGACAAGGTCGCTAAGACCAATGCCGCTAAACCGACGGGGTGGTTGATCAGTTCAGTGAAAAGCGGGATACCTTCCCATTCACCGACCAAAAACACCAAGCCTCCTGTGATGACGGTTAAGATGTTCATGCGGAAAGCTTTCTGACGGAAAAGATCCCTGTCTTCGTTATTATTGGCTTCCCCAATCAGGTAAACGGCTGCAAGAAAACCGCAGATTACGACGGTAAAGACTCCTACAGACAGTGGAAACCAACCCAGCCAAGGGCTTAGGTAAGCCGAAACAAAATCGGTGGCTTCAGGATTTATGCGTCCAGAAATCGCGGTGCCCGCCAATATGCCGAGGAAAAATGGGGTCATAAAAGAAGAATAGACGAAAATCAGGTTGTAGACTTTTTGGAAGTGGTCTTTTACCGCATCATAATGCCGAAAAATAAAGGCAGTTCCACGTGCGATGATCCCAATCAAAAGCAAAGAAAGGGGGATGTGGAGGTATACCGAGGCCAAGGTGTAAATTTCAGGAAAACCCACAAATAAAATAACGATCGTAATGATCAGCCACATGTGGTTCGCTTCCCAGATGGGACCAATGGCCTGATATGTAAGGAGTCGGGTTCGTTCCTTTAATGATCGCCCCGAAAAAAGTTCGATGATTCCCGCTCCAAAGTCCGCCCCGCCAAAAAGGAGGTAAAATAATAACGACAGGTATAGAAAAGCGATGACTACATACAGCATATTTCAGGTGTTTGAGGGTAATGATAAATCAGGATTTTGATCAAGGTTCTTGATTTGTCTTACCAATAATAGCGAGACAATCCCTGCCAGGGAAAGGTAGATGACGGCGTATAAAATAAAGGAATAGACGATTCCCGGCATGGGTGTGACAGCCTCCTTGGTTTTCATGATGCCATAGAGGATCCACGGCTGCCTTCCCACTTCAGTGACAAACCAGCCTGCTTCCACAGCAATGAAGCCTAACGGCGTGAGCAAAGCGATCAGACCCAAAAATCTTTTTGAATAAATGAACCGTTTGTTTTTCCAAAGCCCTAAGAGCCAAACGATACCGGTAAGCATCAGCAGCATGCCACAGCCGACCATGATCTGAAAGGCAAAGTGTGTTACGGTGACCGGGGGATGTTCGTCTTTGGGGATTTGGTCCAAGCCAGTGACTGATGCATTAAAATCACCATGGGCCAAAAAACTCAAGGCTCCGGGGAGTTTAATGGCGTAATTGACCGTTTGGTTTTCTTCATCAGGAATGCCACCAATGATCAGCGGTGCGGATGTTTCCGTCTTGAAGTGGGCTTCCATTGCCGCCAGTTTGGCGGGTTGGCGCACTGCCACGTCTTTTGCGGAGAGATCGCCGCTGATCGGCTGAAGAATGGCGGCTACAGCACCGATGGTCAAAGAAATTTTTAGCGCAGCTTTATGGATAGGACTGTTTTTGCCTTTGGTAAGCATCCAAGCATGGATCCCGGCCACTGCAAAACAAGTGGCCACGAAAGCTGCCAAGATCATGTGAAGGGCTTGGGTAAACCACGCGTCGTTGAACATGGCCGCCATGGGGTCGATATTGAGGTATTCACCATTCACGTAATCGAAGCCAGCAGGGGAGTTCATCCAGGCATTGGCCGCTACGACCAAAATCCCAGAAGCCAAGCCGCTGATCCCCACTACCACTCCGGTGAACCAATGGAACCAAGGATTGAATTTTTCCCAACCATAAAGGAAAAAGCCCAAGGCAATGGCTTCGATAAAGAAGGCGGTCCCTTCGAGGGAAAATGGCATCCCGAAAATCGGTCCGGCATGCTTCATGAATTCCGGCCAAAGCAATCCCAACTCAAAGGAAAGCATCGTCCCGGATACGGCGCCTGTCACAAAGAAGATCGCTACTCCCTTGCTCCAGGCTTTGGTGAGGACTTTGTATTTTTCCTTTCCGGACCTTAAAAATTTATAATGGGAAATAGCCATCAAAAACGGCATGATCATGCCAATACAGGCAAAGATGATGTGAAATCCCAATGAGAGTGCCATTTGCGACCTCGCGGCCATAAGATCATCCATATGCGAATAGGTTAAAAATTGTTAAAACCCTGCCTTTACTTACGCGATTAGCTGATTTAAGTTTGCTCAGATAAGATAATGAATCAATATTTAAATATGACTTTTAACCTGTTTTTTTATGTCAAATGATTTTATTTAAAGCCTGGTTTAAGTTGGCCTTTCGTTTGATTTTGCCAGAAGGGGTTTCTATAAAATTATCTAAAAAGTAAAGGTTTTTTGGGCGTTCGTATTTTGAGACTTTTGCCGCAATTTCAGATTTGATTTGCTCTTCTTTGGAGGCTGAAATACGAGCAGATTCCACAATCAAGACCACCTCTTCCCCCCATTTTTCATGAGGAGCCCCTGCGATAAAATAGCGTTTTCCGGGCAAGTGGATGGCCATGATGGGATGGATAGCTATCTCCAGCTGTTCCGGTTGGATCTTGATGCCGCCGGAATTGATGGTAAAATCAGCCCGTCCTTGCCAAATGAACCTATTGGGCTGAGGCAAGGAAACGATATCCGTGGTGGTGAGTACCGCATCGGCCATAGGGGCATCGATCACCAGTCGGGCATCCGGAGTGGTAGAAATCACCACACCGGGAAGCGTTTGATAGTTTAGGGGAGGGTTTCCGGTGATTTTGGCGAGGGCTATATGCGAGACGGTTTCCGTCATACCATAGGTTTGATAGGTGTTACAGGCCAGCAGCGCGACTTCCCTTTGAAGGTTTTGGGCTAGTGGAGCTCCACCGATGATCAGTTGTCGGATATGGTTTAGTTTTTCCTTTTCGATGGGATGGTTGATGCAGTTTTCCACTTGTGCAGGCACCATTGCGGCAAAATCAAAGGTCACCGATTGGTCAAAATTGGCCAAAGGTGTTCCCGAAGGTTCCTCCAAATAAATGGTGCTGTTCCATTCCATACCTCTGACGAGCATCATTTTGCCTGCGATCAAGCGGGTGTTTAGACAGCAGAGCAAATTGGCTTCTTCTGGAATGTTAAAAAACTGCCCGGTAGCTGCTGCGCTAAATTCCATTTGCTGCCGCTTGACATTGATCTTTTTGGGATTACCCGTGGATCCAGAGGTTTGCAGCTGAAAGTGCTCCTCCCCGTTGAGCCATGCTTGGCAGAAAGCCAAGGATTGTTCGATATAGGCACTTTCATTTGGCCAATTTCCTTTTTTGATTGCCTCGAAGCTGACGGCAGACGTTCCAATGATGATTTTGCCCATGAGCCTTACTGAAGTTTATGCAAAAGTAATCAAATATTGCAGGACTCTCCATAGCCATCATGGTCTTCCTAAAGCGGAAGTCCAATGGATGTGTTACATCAGCGGTTTTATCAGCAATAAGGAGGCAAGTACACCAAGAGTTGTTTTATCCGTTTTTTATATGCTTAATCGCTCAGTTGCTATTATCTTGCATAGATAATTTATGTCGCAATAAATCAATAAAAATATGGAGTGGAAAGTAGTAAAAGAATTTAAGGACATCACCTATAAAAAATGCGATGGAGTAGCCAGGATAGCTTTTAACAGGCCTGAAGTAAGGAATGCTTTTCGGCCCCAAACGACCAGTGAGCTTTTTGAGGCATTTGTGGATGCCCGAGAGGACACGTCCATAGGCGTAGTGCTTTTGTCTGCCGAGGGGCCTTCCCCAAAGGACGGAGTGTATTCTTTTTGCAGCGGTGGCGATCAAAAGGCCAGGGGACATCAGGGGTACGTGGGCGATGATGGCATGCACCGTTTAAACATCCTAGAGGTGCAGCGATTGATCCGTTTTATGCCAAAAGTGGTCATTGCGGTGGTACCCGGATGGGCTGTTGGGGGAGGCCACAGTTTGCATGTGGTCTGTGACTTGACCTTGGCGAGTAAAGAGCATGCTATTTTCAAGCAGACGGATGCTGATGTGACCAGTTTTGATGGAGGCTACGGGTCTGCCTATCTGGCCAAAATGGTAGGACAAAAGCGTGCCAGGGAAATATTCTTCCTCGGCAGAAATTATTCAGCCCAAGAGGCCTATGAGATGGGCATGGTCAATGCTGTCATTCCGCATAATGAGTTGGAGGATACTGCTTATGAATGGGCTCAGGAAATTCTTGCCAAGTCACCTACTTCCATTAAGATGCTGAAGTTTGCCTTTAACTTAACTGATGATGGAATGGTGGGCCAGCAAGTTTTTGCCGGTGAAGCCACACGGTTAACTTATATGACCGAAGAGGCACAAGAGGGAAGAAATGCCTTTTTGGAAAAAAGAAAGCCAAACTTCAAGGACATCAAATGGATACCTTGAGAAATTAGCCAAACCTTGCTTGCTACCGATCCAGGTAGCAAGCATACATGTTCCTAAAACCGTTAGCACCATGAAAAGAATTTATATCGCCATAGTTTGTTGGATGGCAATGGCCTCAGTAAATGCCCAGACCAAGAGTAGCCAGCATTCTCCCGAGCTATCTGAAGCAGCTCCCCGTAGCGTTGGCATGTCCGATGAGCGCTTGAAGAAGATCTCCAATATGCTTCAGGAGGAAGTCAGCAAAGGGAATATCCCTGGAGCGGTGGCCCTCATCGCCAAAGATGGAAAAATCGTATATCATGAAGCTTTTGGGCAGGCTGATAACCAAGCAAGCGAGAAAATGGAAACCAATTCTATTTTCAGAATCGCATCTCAAACCAAAGCCATTACATCCACGGCGGTGATGATGTTGTGGGAGGAGGGGAAGTTTCAGCTTGATGATCCGATATCCAAATACATTCCGGAGTTTGAGGATCCGCAAGTTTTAGCTGGTTTTAAGTATGCAGATACGACCTATACGACGGTTCCAGCGGATAATGAAATCACCATTCGCCATTTGCTCACCCATACTTCAGGACTGGGATATGGTGTGATCGACAGGGATGAACGCATGAAAATGATTTACCATAAGGCAGGTATAACAGACCTGTTTACTACGAAGCCGATCACCATTGGAGAGAGTGTACGGAAATTGGCCGAACTGCCTTTGCATTTTACTCCAGGGGAACAATATTCCTACAGTGAGGGGCTGGATGTGCTAGGGTATTTTGTGGAGGTGATTTCGGGACAGCCCTATGATGAATTTCTAAAGGAACACATTTTCGATCCCTTAGGGATGGAAGACACTTGGTTTTACCTTCCTGAAGATAAGGCGGACAGACTCGTGACCGTTCAGCACAAAATGAACGGAGAATGGCAGCCTTATCCCGTGACTTTTTATGATACCGAGTACCCTGTAAAGGGCGCCAAGACCTTCTTTTCTGGAGGTGCGGGCTTAAGCAGTACAGCAAAGGATTATGCGACGTTTCTACAAATGTACCTGAATGGTGGCGAGCTCAATGGAGTCAGGCTGTTGAGCCGTACCACGGTACGAAGCATCATGGGCAACCAAACAGGAGCCCTTTTTGGAGGCGATGGCCAATATTACGGTTTGGCCTTTGGCGTGGTGACTGCTGAGGGAGAAGCTTCTGGAGGCATGGGAAGCGAAGGGACCTTCGACTGGGGAGGCTATTTCAATACCCAATATTTTGCTGATCCTAAGGAACAAGTTATCGGGGTGCTCATGAAACAAACACAAGAGCCTGTCGATGATCAAACTGGCTGGAAATTCCGTCAAATGGTAGGGGCAGCCATAGATGATTGATAAAAAAAGGTAACGGATGCAGCCTAAGAGGCCGGGAGGTGTTTTTGTGCTGAGATGGATTTTTTAGTAAATTTCTATATGGAAAAGGGGGAGAGAAAGAACAAAAAGGTCACTGAGCCGGATGTGGAATATGGTCATTATTCCTATGCAGACTACCTGACCTGGCAGATGGAAGAGATGGTGGAGTTGATCAAAGGGAAGGTGTTCAAGAAAGCTGCGGCCGCCCCTTCCCGAATTCATCAGAAGATTTCATATGAATTGGCTTACTTACTGACAGACAATTTAAAAAACCATCATTGTGAGGTATATTCAGCGCCATTTGATGTGCGGCTTCCACAGCAGTCCAAGGCGGATAAGGATATTTTTACGGTTGTCCAGCCTGATTTGTGCGTGATCTGTGATCGGGAGAAATTAGATAACCGCGGATGTATCGGCGCACCGGACTTGGTCGTGGAGATTCTTTCACCGGGCAATAACCGGTTGGAACTCCAGCACAAGTATGAGTTGTATCAGGAAAGCGGCATTAAAGAATATTGGATTATTCATCCTGATGAGCAGACCCTGTTGGTTTACACGCTGGTAAAAGGAAAGTATGTTCCTTCACAATTGATGACCAGTGGAATGGTGTTCCGCTCCTCAGCTGTCGAAGGGGTTGAGTTGGATTTGGAGGATTTCTTTGCCAAGATCAAATGATCCTTGTTTTACTGGTCCATGAAATTTCTCAGGTTAGATTTTATCGTGTTCAGGATGGCGGTGTTTTCGGCACTGTCAGAAAATACCTCGATGATTTTAGGTTTGACGGAAGGGTGGTAAAAATCCATCAGGGCAGCATCCAACTCTTCTTCTGATTTTACTGGTAGATAGCCAAAACCAAAATCCATAGCCAAATGCGCTGCATTCAGGGATTGTTTGGTTTCGAAAAACTCTTCAAGTTCTGGCTGTTTGTTGGGGCCGTTAATGATCCTAAAGATGCCGCCAGCATGGTTGTTGAGAAGGATGATCCGTAGGTTATTGGTGGTGTAATTGTGCCAAAAAGCATTTCTGTCATAGAAAAATGCCATATCCCCCGTGATCAGGGTCACAAATTCCTTGGTGGTAAAGGTACATCCTACGGCTGTGGAGTTGGAGCCATCAATGCCGCTAGTGCCCCTGTTGCAGATTATTTCTTGCTTCCGTGCTCCTAGAAAATTCACATATCGAACGGCCATGCTGTTGGCAAGGTGTAATTTTGATGTCTCCGGAAGATGGTTTAGGACGTTGTAAATAGCCTTCCACTCTCCAAATGGAGCTTTTTCCAGCGTGTTTTTCAAAGCCCTTTCCATCGCCTGGTCTGCTTGATGCCAGCGTTGGTGAAATTCCCCGTCCAAGGTGAGGGTAGATTCCACTAAAATGCGCAGTATTTCCTGTGCGGTCGAAGGGATGATCTTGGCCAACCCTTGGTAAGTGTCCGGAGAATAGCCTGCGGGCTGAATGTGCCAATGCTCCGCTCCTGAGCTTCTAAGGAAATTTTTCAGTGGTTTAGAAATAATGGATTTTCCAAAACTGATGATCAGATCCGGTGAGAAGGCGCCGTGATCCACTACCGGCAATAACTGATCATGAAAAGTGATGGTATTGCTGGATTGCATGTTCGAAATGGTGTCACTGATGATGACCACTTTATGTTGGGTAGCCAGTTCGTTCAGTAAATCCAAGGTGTGCTGATGGGATGCTTGCTGGCCAGGAATGATAACAACCCTCTTAAATCTCGCCAATTCATTTTTGAAATTTGCCAATGCGCTGCTGCTGAGATGTGTAGCGGACTCCAGTTTGTTTACAATAGGAATGGGGCGGTTAAAATCAAACTCATCTTGGCTTTCGGGATAAAATGGTTCCCTAATGGGGATGTTGACATGAACGGGCCCGGCAGGGAACCCAGTAGCCTCATTGACAGCTTCATTACCGATGCGGTGCGCATGCCAAGTGATATCCGGATGCCCAAAATGATCGGGGAAATCATAGGATTGCTTAATGTGCCTTCCGTAAATGGCCTGTTGCCGGATGGTTTGCCCATCCCATTGGTCAATCCATTCAGGGGGACGGTCCGCGGTGAGGACAATCAGGGGGATTTGCTGGAAAAATGCTTCTGCAATTGCGGGGGCATAGTTTAGGGCAGCCGTACCGCTGGAACAAACCAATACCACTGGCTTCTTGAGCTGTTGTGCCATGCCCAAGGCAACAAATGCCGCTGAACGCTCGTCTGAAATGGTCCTGCAGTGGATGTCAGGGTGTCTGACAAATGCCAAGGTCAAAGGTGCGCACCTAGAGCCAGGAGAAAGGATGGCGTTTTTGATACCCTTTCTGGCAAAAATTGCCGCTAAATCGATAATTGGCTGGATAATCAAGTTGATTCTATTGAATGAATTTTCCGATAATGTCACATTTTAGCGAAGTCTCTTCCCATTCCCGTTCGGGGATTGAATCAGCGGTAACGCCTGCACCGGCGTATAGTAGTACTTCTTCGTTGATGAGCTGGGCGGTTCTTAAGTTGACATAAATGGCGGTTTGGTTTTCGATATTCACTGGACCGATAAAGCCTGCAAAGAAGCATCGGTCAAACGATTCATGATCCAAGATGAACTTCATCGAGGTCTCCCTTGGTGTGCCGCAGACAGCTGAAGTGGGGTGCAAAAGTTTCAGCATGACAGACCCGAGTTGTGGGAAGTTTGTGGCATCCATGTTTACCCTGAAGTCTGACCTTAGGTGTAATAGGTTACCGGCCTGAACTGTTTTGGGGCCATTTTCCTCGTATTCCCGCAGTCGGATTTTTTTAAAATTATTGACGATATATCGACTGACCATGGCTTGCTCTTCAATCTCCTTTTGCTTCCAGGCTGCGTTTTTTACAGGGTTTTCCCCTTCGGCTTTTTGCGTACCGGCGAGTGCCATGGTTTGAAAATAGGGCCCTTCCGTTTTAATCAGAATTTCGGGAGTAGCGCCTAGCCAAGTGCCCACCTTGGGGATGTGAAAGAAATTCACAAAGGCATCAGGATACAAGGTACATAGTTCCAAAAATGTCTTTGCCAGGTCAAAATCTTCCCTTAAATGGACTTTTTGGATCCTTGCCGGGACAACTTTCGATAACTCGCCGGCTTGAATGGCTCGGATGCCTTCTTCTACCAATGCAATAAAACTAGATTTGGCAGTGGAGGCTGAGCTTGCACAATCTTTTTCAGGCTGTGCTGATCGCAAGAAGCGATTGACTTGTTTTTTTAATTGCTCCGGAGGTAAGGTTGTTTTTTGAAACCACTCTTCTTCCGAATCGGTAGCAGGATTGGCCAAGTCAAATTTATAATAGTCCGAGGCTTCCAGAAACAGGGCCTTTTGGTCTTCCTGATCCGCAAACGGATGTGCAATAAAACCTTGCGGTAGGGTTTCCAGCTCCAGGTTTACCCGCTTAATTACCTTGGTTTGGTCTAAGATGAGCTGGATACTGTTTGATTTGGGAGCCCGCCAAATGGCAATTTGGAAACCGCCTTCCAAGGCACGGTACAGCCATCTGTCCAGTATTTCTTCCTGGGTGATGAGGTAGGGTCTTGCGGTCGTTGTTTGCATCATGATTTTTTATCCAGCACAGCCATGGTGATCCGGCTGATACAGGCCAATTGGTCTTCTTCTGTTAAAATTTTTATTTCCCACACGTGAGTCTTTTTCCCGAGGTGGATAGGCGTGGCAATTCCCCTGACCAGGCCATCACGGACTGCTTTGATGTGATTGGCATTGATGTCCAAGCCAATACAATACTGTTTTGCGGGGTCTACACAGCACGAAGACGCCACACTTCCCAAGGTCTCAGCCAATACCACGCTCGCTCCTCCATGTAACAAACCAAAGGGTTGTTTTGTTCTTTGGTCCACTGGCATGGTCGCCTCGATGAAGTCATCACCGATTTTAGTGAACACAATCCCCAAGTGTTCTAACATATTTCCTTTGCCAAACTGATTTAAGGTATCAAGGCTGAGGTTTTTGGGAAATATCATGTTTTTTGAAATAAAAACGTTTTCTTTGAATTGAAATTATGACCTTTTTGGATTTTCGTGAAATACATAAAAGGTGATTCCCAAGGATGTGATAGCGTTTCAAGCCCAAGTGACCAGAAAACCATTCTTTAGAAATCGATAACAAAAATACAGAATCTTGAGTACTAAAAAAATATACCTCGTCCGTCACGGGCAGACCGATTATAATCTTAAAGGTGTGGTGCAAGGAAGCGGTATCGATGCTCCTATCAACGAGACCGGAAAAAAGCAGGCTGCCGCTTTTTATGAAGCCCATAAGCATATTAAGTTTGATAGGATCTACTATACTGGGTTGCAGCGTACCAGGCAGTCAATAGAAAGATTTCTGGATAATGGCACTCCTTATGAAGCCTTACCCGATCTCAATGAAATCAGTTGGGGAAAATATGAAGGTGTACCGATGAGTAAGGATGAGCATTCTTATTACCAGGGAATGCTGGAAAAATGGGCTGATGGGGAGTTGGATTTTTCGATCGAAGGAGGAGAATCACCAAACATGGTTTATGCGCGGCTAAAGCGCGGCTTGGACCATATCTTGGCTCAAGATGGGGAAACCATTTTGATCTGCATGCACGGAAGAGCCATGCGGGTGATGCTTAGTTTAATGCTCAAGTATGATTTGCGATTCATGGATATTTTTGAGCATCATAACTTGGGGTACTATGAGCTGACGGTAAAGGAAAACGGTGAGTTTCTATTGGATCGGTACAATAACGTCCAGCACCTAAAAGTTAAAGGATTGATTGGATAGTTTTACCCTTATTTTTGTTGGATTCTTTTTCTGATACTTGATCATTGAAGGAAACCAATAGCTCCTGAAAGTTTTCCTTTGATTCACTTAGGTCGATGATCCTGAAGGCTACTTCTTGGAGGGGCTTCCAAGTGGTTTTGTTGATCTGCACCAACCGTTTTCCGATTTGGCATTTGTCAAAATCACAATTGGGAACGTTGATGTAAATGACGGCGTCGGAATTGCCCGTATAGGTTTTGGTTTTGTAATCTTCCATAAAGCTAAGTTCAATGTACTCAGCACTGGATTTAAGTTCTTTTAATTCCTTCTTGCTGAAGATTACGACGAATGTTTTATCTTCTGGGTTTTTGCAGAAACCTACCGTTACTAAAAGGGTGAATAGCGGTATAAATATCAAATGCTTCATCTTGGTAAGATATAAAAATATTCAATGGTTTTCAATATCAGTTTGTACTAAATTGAAAAAAATAATCCTCTGGTAATCAGTAAATAATTGTGGGGCTGATCTATCAAGTAATGTAGCGAGATTGATTTTTCATTTACCTCAAGAGCAAAATGGAGGAGAGAAGCTTTGGATCAAGCGGAAAAGTTGGGGGCTAGTCTATTATCGATGGGTAAATATGTTCTTTGTCTCTATTTGGCCACGGATGAACGTTGATAAACACAGATAGGAAGCTTAGGTATTGTAAATCCGTGCTCATCTCCCCATAAATATGACTTGATGCAAAATAGCAGGAATTAAGCCTATATTGATGGCAAAACCCAGGCTAAATAAAATGTACCCAAGACACGAAGTGGATGCTATAATCTACACAGAAAGTCATTAATAATTGCTTTGCGCCTTTGAGCCTTCGTGGCGAATCAATATCCCCCTAAATAACAAAATCTCTCGCCCCCGAAATATTGATTGATCCTAGGCAAGTGGGAAAATAGGGGAAATAAAAAAGCCCGGGTAAAACCGGGCTTTAATTTATTTTTTGGCTCTTGAACTTCTTTTTTTCTTCGGAAGTGTTTCGTCTTCTATTTCATCCGCTACATCCGCTAGGATTCTTCCGCAGTGTTCACAGACGATAAGCTTTTTCTTTTCCCTGATATCGGCTTGCCGCTGTGGAGGGACGATATTAAAGCATCCGCCACAAGCACCTCTTTTGACCTCTACTACTGCAAGGCCATTTTTGGCATTGGCACGGATTTTCTTATAGGATTTTAATAGCCTGTCTTCAATTTTCTTGGTAGCTTTTTCCCGTTCGGCCTTCAGTTTGCTTTCTTCGGATTCGCTCTCAGCGACGATGGTATCCAATTCTTCTTTTTTGGTGTCCAAGTCCTTCTTGCGATCTTTCAAAACTTCCTGAAGATCATCTAGGTCCTTTTTCTTCCCTTCTATCTTCATCTCAGCTTCTCCAATTTTCTTTTTGGAAACTTGGATTTCAAGGTCTTGCAATTCCAATTCCTTGGTGATGGCGTCGTACTCACGGTTGTTTCTGACGTTCATCTGCTGATCCTGATATTTCTTGATGAGCTTTTCAGAGTCCTTGATAGCCTCTTTATGCTTCTTGATTTCGTCCTCAAGCGCTACGATGTCATTGTTGAATTTTTCTAACCTTGTCTCGTAGCCTGCTATTTCGTCCTCTAAATCTTGAACTTCTTCTGGAAGAGCTCCCCGAATTTTAAAAATTGCATCTAAGCGGGAATCTAATTTCTGAAGATTATAAATGGCATCAAGTTTCTGTGCGACTGTACTTTCCATGTACTATACGTAAGTTATGGGATTCGTAATGACTTTTGTCAAATAGAGTGCAATATTACTAAAATTTTGTGACAATATCTCTAATAATAAATCTTTTGTGAAGATTTCACTTTCGTAATGTCCGATATCGCTTATAATTATCTGATTATCAGAGTCAAAGAATTCGTGGTATTTTACATCCCCCGTAATGAAAATATCGGCCTTTGCCCTTTTGGCTGCGCTCAGCAAAAATATGCCCGCACCACCGCATACGGCTACCCGTTTAATTGGACGATTTCTAAGGGCGGTGTGTTTAATGACATTGAGGTTCATGGCACTTTTGAGGTGCTGTAGAAAATCACTTTCTGACATGGACGATTCCAGTTCCCCAATCATTCCGGAGCCCACTTCTTGGTGTTCGTTTTCCGTTTGTTGCAGGTAATAGGCAACCTCTTCGTATGGATGAGCGGTTTTGAGGGCGCGTATGATCTTGTGCTGGAGATAGGCCGGAAAAATGACTTCTATCCTGTTTTCCCGGACTTCTTCAGCCGTTCCTTTTTGACCAATAGTAGGATTGGCATGGTCCGATGGGAGAAATGTCCCCGTTCCTTCTATCCGAAAACTGCAGTTGCTATACTCACCTATGGATCCAGCTCCTGCTTGATAAAGCCCTTTGAGGACTTGCTGGGTGTCATCCACGGGGACAAAAGCCGTCAATTTCATTAAGATTCCTTTTTTGGGAGCAAGAACCTGAGTGTTGCTGAGTCCCAATCTGTCAGCAATGCGCTTGTTGACACCAGTGTGGATATTGTCCAGGTTGGTGTGAATGGCGTAAATGGTGACATTGTTTTTGATAGCCTTGATAACGGTTCTTTCTACGTAATCCCTGCCAGTGAGGCTTTTGAGCCCTTTAAAGATAATCGGGTGGTGAGCGACGATGAGGTTGCATTTTAAGTCGATGGCCTCTTGGACCACCTCCTCGGTCACGTCCAGGCTGCAGAGAATTCCGGTCACTTCATCGGCAGGATTTCCAGTGATCAATTGTGCATTGTCATAAGATTCCTGAAAGGCAGGTGGTGCGATGCTTTCCAAGTAAGCGACTACGTCACTAATCAAATTAACCATATATTTGTGTTTACCGTTTGATCAAAAGTAAAAAAAAATACGCAATGCGCCCTTATCATCTTTTACTGTATCCTTTTTCATTGTTATACGATGGAATAACCCGGCTGAGAAACAGGATGTTTGACAGTGGGATGAAGAAGAGTGTGGCTTTTGAGGTGCCTACTGTGGTGGTGGGCAATTTGTCCATGGGAGGAACCGGGAAGACGCCCATGGTGGAATTCTTGATCAAGGGGTTCAAGGATCATTATGCCGTGGCCACCCTGAGCAGGGGATATGGCCGTAAGACTAATGGCTATTTGCTGGCCAATGAGACCACTGAACCGGAGGAAATTGGAGACGAACCTTTTCAGATTTTCAGCAAATTTGGCCATGAAATTACGGTGGCCGTGGGGGAGCAGCGGATCGCAGCGATCCCTCAGATGATCGCTGCACGGCCTGATACGGAATTGGTGATTTTGGATGATGCTTTTCAGCATCGCTATGTCAAGGGAGATTTTAACTTGTTGCTTACGACGTTTCAGCGGCCCTTTTTTAATGATCATGTAGTGCCCATGGGCATGTTAAGGGAAAGCCGAAGTGGTGCTAATCGTGCTGATGCTGTGGTGGTTACCAAATGTCCCGACGGGCTGGATGAAGCGACGAAAGCGCATTATAGACAAAGCATATCAGCCTATGCTCCAGAAAATTGCCCTGTCTTTTTTGCCGGTTTACAGTATGGTCGAGCCTATGATGTCAGAAATTACCAAGAAGCGTCAATCGAACATGTCATTTTGCTCAGTGGTATTGCCAATAATGACCTTTTGAAAAAAAAGGTGGGAGAAATGTTTCAGTTGCTGGAGACCATTGAGTTTAGTGATCACCATGATTATACCGAACGGGATATGGAAAAAATTGTAGCTCGATTTAAAGTGCATCAAGCTAAGGCTCCAGTACTCCTTACCACTGAGAAAGATGCCGTCAAACTTAAAGCAGATAAATTGCTTAGATATTTACAGGAAATTCCGATTTTTGCGTTACCTGTTCAGGTGAAAATGGAGGAAGAAGAAAAAAACACCTTATTGGAACATGTAACCAAGGCCATCAGAAATAAAGGTTATCAGCGTGAAGTTTAAGTACTTATTTGTTTTATTTATATCGATTTTATGTTTTAATCAACTCGCTCTTGCCCAAACGCGCATGAGGGAAGGTGGTGAAAATCAGGACGAAGAAAAAGAACCACAGCGGGGAGGATTGATCGATGACTCTACCAAAATGGTCTATGGCCCCACCACTACCCTTTATTTTCAGGAGAAGAACCTTAGGTTTAATAAGATGGAAAAAACGCCGCTTGATACGGGGTTGACAGGGTTCCATAATTTTGAGCCTGTATTTAAAAGTGGTCACAAGTACCAAGGTTTAGCGAATATCGGTAGTGCTGCCAAGCCGGTTTATTACACCTTGCCTGGGCTGATAGGAACCACATCTGGCTTTAGTGTATATGATTTATATTACCACTCACCGGACAGCATGCTTTATTTTGACACCAAGTCCCCTTACACCAAATTAGAGGCTTTTTATGGTGGAGGTAATCGAAATATGCTAAATGTGGCCTTTGCCAGAAATGTGAACCCGAGGTGGAACATTGGTTTTAATTTTAACACCATCAAGGCCAGGAAGACCTTAAATCCAAATGCCCGTGACGATAATATGGTGGAGCAGACTTCATATTCACTCCATACAAACTATCATTCCAAGGACGAAAAATACTTCTTGCTGGCCAATTTTTCGAGGATGCATCATAACGTGTATGAAAGTGGAGGGATTATTCCCCCAACGGTGGACACCACATCCCTGTATTTTACCTACGAAGACTCTAAAGTCTGGATGAGCAACAGTGAGGCGACAGATATCAGGCAGGACTATCACCTTTACCATCAATACAATATCTTAGAAGGATGGGAGGTTTATCATGTGTTTGACAAGAAAAAGCAAGGGGTGTCGTTTTTTACGGACCTGACCACAAATGATTCTTCATTCTTTAATTACCATGATTTGCCCAGGTTGATTAATGAGGACAGTACCTACAATTACCACCATTTTTCCGAGGTGCGCAATGAAGCCGGATTTAAAGGGGACTTTGGCCCCGTCTATTATAATGCTTTTGTCAAATTCAGAACAGGTAAGTTTACCAGTCCTGAATTTGACAGTGATTATAAGTTCAATGAAGTTTATATTGGAGGTGCCCTGCGTGGGGAGATCAATGATCAATGGTCCTTTGAGGCAGATGGGGAGTATTTGATCCCGAGTGGATACCGCATAAACGGTTATTTTCATTCTCCATTTCTGGAGTTGAGTTATACGAAAGCTTCCTATAAACCTACAGCAATGCAGGAGATGTACCGTGGAAACCATTATTCATGGACCAATAGCTTTTCCAATATCGGCGTCGATCAAATCAAAGGTACTATCAAGGCAGATTTTGCCAAGGTCTCTATAAGGCCCAGTCTTACCATCAATCGGGTAAATAATTATGTGTACTTTGATGAGAACCAGGAAGCCACACAAGCAGATGGTGGTGCTTTTATGGTTATCCCAGGGATTCAGGCGGATTTGACTTTTTGGAAGAGGCTGAGATGGCAGAGTGAAGTGATTTATACCGCCATTACGGGAGAGGCTGCAGATGTATTCAGGATTCCTGATTTGTATGCACGCAGCAGGTTGTTTTTTGACGGCCCTATGTTTGATGAAAATTTGTACATCCAGTTTGGTGTGGAGGGCAGGTATAAAAGCAGTTATAATGCAGAGGCTTACATGCCTGCGAACCAGCAGTTTTACCTGCAGGATGATTTTGATGTTTATGCCTATCCGGTGCTGGATGCTTTCGTGGACCTGAGGATTAACAGGACAAGGGTGCTGTTTAGGTATAATCACCTGAACAGCGGGTTTATGCAAGAACAAGGTTATTTTGTGACCCCTTATTATACCGGCCTCAAAGGTTCCCTCGACTTAGGGATCAGCTGGTATTTCTTTGATTAAAGTTTGTTTAGGCCTAAGCTGAATTTGATGTTTGAGGCTTTGGAGATACTATAGACCAAATACCGTAAAAATGAGTTGGGAAGAGCGAACCAAAAACAAGATGTTGAACCTTCGGCTGCCTACTGACCCCAGATGGGTGGATATAGCATCGATGAATTTGAAGGATATTTTGGTGGATCACGCCTATTGCGAACAAAAGGCAGCATCATCCTGTATTTCGTTGATTGTACGCTATCCTAATTTGGACAGGTTAGTGGATGTGCTTACCCCGGTGGTGGCCGAGGAATGGGCGCATTTTGAAAGGGTAATGGAGCAGATCAGAAAGCGTGGATTTCAGTTTGAAAAGCCTCGAAAGGATATGTATGTGGTGAAGTTAAGCCAGTTTATTCAGAAGGGTGGCAGCAAAATGGCGCAGTTAACGGAGCATTTGCTGATGAATGCATTGATTGAGGCTAGAAGCTGTGAGCGGTTTAAACTGCTTTGGAAAAACATTGAAGACGAAGAATTACAGCAATTTTATTACGAACTGATGGTTTCTGAAGCGGGGCATTATGTTAATTTCATTGATTTGGCCAAGTATTACCACGATCCCGAAAAAGTAGATGAGCGATGGAAGGAATGGCTTGCCCATGAAGCCAAAGTACTTCAGGAACTTGAGATACGGCCAGACAGGATGCACTGAACAGTGGAAGGTATTGCTAGCACCAATGGCTGAAGAGGTGTGACCTTTTTGGAGCATATGTGTGAGAATATTTTTATTTAGCTATTATTGCCATTGGTTTATTTTATTGATAATATAAGGCTGATTTTTAGATTAAAAACGGGATTTGTCCTAAATCGAACATTTTATGGAATTGCTCGAAAATATTAAAGAAGCGTTAAGGTCAATCAAGTCCAATCGGTTAAGGACGATTTTGACTGGGCTGATCATTGCCATCGGGATAACCGCGCTGGTGGGGATGCTAACGGCTATCGATGGGATGAAAGCGCAGATTGAGGAGAGCTTCAGTGGTCTTGGCGCCAATAATTTCGATGTACGTTCCAAAAACACTTCTGGACAGCGGGTAACACGATCCGGGGTGACCGAAAAGCAATTTAAGCCGGTGAGTTATAAGGATGCCTTAGATTTTCGGAAAGGCTATAGCTCCCGTGGAATGGCCACCGTTTCCACACGGGTAAGTGGATCTACAGAGGTGAAGAGAGGTTCTGAAATCACTAATCCGAATGTCAGGATCATTGGAGTGGATGAAAATTACGTGCTGATCAAAGGGCAAAATATTGAAGAAGGGAGGAATTTTAGTAATGTGGAAATCGAATATGGAAACAATGTGTGCCTCATCGGCAGCGAGATCGTAGAATTGCTTTTTAAAAGCCACGAGAATCCGGTCGGAGCTTATGTCTCCTTTTTTGGAAACCGGTATTCGATCGTTGGGGTGTTGGAAGAGCAGGGATCCGTGGGGAATGATTCGGGAGTCGACCGTACTATATTAATTCCTGTGGAAAATGCTTCCAGGCTGGATCAAACGGGCGGGTTTTGGTACACCATCACCGTTTCGACGTCAGATCCCACAAAAATGGAATATGAAATGGGACAAGCTACTGGGCTCATGCGGAAAGTTCGTGAAGATAGGGTGGGGGAGCTGGATTCTTTTGAAGTGGTCAAGTCCAATAATGTTGGAGAAAGTTTAGAGGAAGTGGCCGGTTATCTGAGGATCGGTGGCTTTGGGATAGGTTTTATCACCTTATTGGGCGCTTCTGTTGGATTGATGAACATTATGCTGGTTTCCGTTACGGAAAGAACCCGGGAAATCGGTATCCGGAAAGCGCTTGGAGCCACCCCCAAAAGGATCCGTCAGCAATTTTTAATTGAAGCGATTGTCATTTGTATCATGGGAGGAGTTTTTGGTGTGCTTGTCGGTATGGGAATTGGAAATATCGTGGCCAGCTTTGTGGGGCCTGGAGGATTTTTGGTGCCATGGCTTTGGATGCTGCTGGCCTTTATGATCTGTGTTTTAGTAGGGCTAGTATCCGGTGTAATTCCGGCAATCAAGGCCAGTAAACTAGATCCCATCGAAGCACTCCGTTATGAGTAAAGATTAGACGATGTCCGTTTTTCTAGGATCCGGTCCATACTTGTTGGTGCCGTTGTGGCCAGGTTTGATGGCCAAGTAGACAAATCCAATCAAGTTGATTGGAGGTGGGATCAATAAATATAGCGCATACTTCCAATCCATCCCGATGTCATGAAGTCGCTTAATCGCCTGTACCAATAGCAAAACAATGGTGGTGATCAGTAAAATGCCAAAAATAACAAAGGTGAGCCAGTTTTCAGCTTCCATTGACTCGTAGATCAACATGATGCACAAGAGATTGATGAAATAGAAGAGTACGAAAAGTAACAAATACTTCCTTCTGGTAATTCTTCCTGTGGGTTCAAGAATGGTTTTCATGGCTATTTGGGTTACGGTCTTAAATACTATACCGTTAAAAAGTTGTTTTTGTTTAAATAACCATTAAAAAGTAGAATCTGTATGGTGAAAAGCCCGGTTATCCTCGCTTCTTCCTGATGGTTTTGTTTAGAGAAGCGAGGATAATGGCTTATGATAATTAATGTTGTTCGTAAACAATCTCTGGTTCGACGGCATCTACAGTGCCCTTGTCATTGATTTCCCAGAGGGTCACCTTCTTGATTTCATTGATGAGGAGCGGATCATATTTAGCGGCCACCCGAACATAATTTTCGGTAAAGCCGTGCATCATCCCGTTATCGATGTCTTCTTCAAAAAGCACATCGAAGGTTCCTTTTAAGTTTTGTTCGTAAAACAGTCTCTTTTTTTTCTCAGAGAGGATCCGTAGCATTTTGGAACGTTGGTTTCGGACTTTCATGGGGACGACATCATCCATTTCTGTCGCCCGCGTGTTAGGTCTTTCAGAATACGTGAACACATGGAGGTAAGATACAGGAAGCTCGTTTAGGAAGTTATAGGTTTCTAGGAAAAGCTCTTCGGTTTCTCCAGGGAAGCCAACGATAACATCCACGCCAATACAGCAGTGTGGCATCAAGGATTTGATTTTCGAAACCCGATCGACATAAAGCTCACGAAGGTATCGCCTGCCCATCTTTCTCAGGATGGTGTTGCTGCCGGATTGAAGTGGGATATGGAAATGAGGCACAAATCGCTTTGATCGGGAAGCGAACTCTATGATTTCATTGGTGAGCAAATTGGGTTCAATGGATGAAATGCGAAACCTGTCAATCCCTTCAATTTCGTCAAGTTCCTGAACAAGGTCCACAAACTTTTCTTTCCTCTTTCCTCCTTGAATACCGAAGTCTCCGATATTGACACCTGTCAATACGACTTCCTTGACATCCGTAGCGGCAATTTCCCGGGCTGATTTCAGAATGTTTTCGATGCTGTCACTTCGGCTTTTCCCCCTTGCCAAGGGGATGGTGCAGAATGCACAGCCGTAATTACAGCCATCCTGGACTTTCAGGAATGTTCTGGTGCGATCATGCATGGAAAAAGCATTGTTAAATGCTGTGGCTTCCTGGATTTCTGAGGCCAGGATTTTGGTTTCTTGTTCCTTGGCGAATCCATCCAGCAGTTCAATCAACCTGAACTTTTCTGCAGCGCCAAGCACTGCATCTACTCCTTTTATTTCCGAAATTTCCTTTGGTTTTAGTTGGGCATAGCACCCGATGATCGTCACGTATGAATTGGGCGATATTTTTTTAGCTTCTTTAACGATCTTCTTACACTTCTTGTCTGCATTCTCCGTCACCGAGCAGGTATTGATGATGAAAATGTCGGGCGTATCTTCAAATCCCACCTTTTTATAGCCCTTTTCTTCAAATTGCCGGCTAATGGTGGAAGTTTCAGAGTAATTTAATTTGCAACCCAATGTATAAAATGCTACCTTTTTCACAGCGGTCCCCCTAGTTTTAGTGTATTGAATTGCAAATTTAAGGATATTCTTCCAGTTTTCAATTTTGTGTTAATAATGAGGAATTTACGCGAATTCGCATGTATTTGTGTGGATTTGTGTCTTTTTTGCTCGAATTAATGTCTTTTTCTTAAAGATTGGTGTAAAAAAATACGATTTTTCTTTTTATTTCAGATTTTTGCTTATCTTCGCTACTGTTTTTAAACCACATTATTAAAACATGGCAACTTTACGACAACAATCATTAATGATGGTACAATCAAGAGGAAATGTACCTTTTGAGGCTCCATCCAGTAAAATTTCCGATTACTTTGGTTCCGAAGTGTTCGGTTTATCCAAAATGAAAGATGCGCTTGCTCCTTCCGTGTATAAAAAAGTGAGCGAAGCAATCGAAAAGGGATCAAAAATTGATACCTCAAGTGCAGAAGAAGTAGCTACAGCGGCGAAAGCATGGGCCTTGTCAAAAGGAGTGACCCACTACACGCACTGGTTCCAGCCACTTACTGGGTCTACCGCTGAGAAACACGATACGTTCTTTGACGCGCACGCAAAGATTGAAAGATTTAAAGGTTCAGCATTGGTTCAGCAAGAGCCAGATGCTTCTTCCTTCCCTAATGGTGGTATAAGAACAACATTTGAAGCAAGAGGATATACAGCTTGGGATCCTAGTTCTCCAATGTTCATTTTTGAGAACACGCTGTGCATTCCAACCATTTTTGTGTCCTATACAGGAGAAGCATTGGATTATAAAACCCCATTGCTGAAGTCTGTAGAGGCCGTTAGTGCTGCTGCCACTCCTATCTGCCAATTGTTTGATAGAAGTGTGAAAAAAGTAAATCCATCACTAGGGGTGGAGCAAGAGTACTTTGTGATCGATAAGGCGCTTTATGCCTCAAGACCTGACTTGGTAATGGCAGGAAGGACTGTATTTGGTCATAATCCAGCCAGAGGCCAACAGTTGGATGATCACTACTTTGGTTCTATACCTGGCCGAGTGAAGGCTTTCATGAAGCACTTCGAAATCGAAGCCTTGAAATTGGGCATTCCAGTGTCTACGCGTCACAATGAAGTGGCTCCAGGGCAATTTGAAGTGGCCCCGGTATTTGAAGAAATAAACAAAGCTACAGACCACAACCAATTGTTGATGGATCTGATGGATAAAGTGGCGGACCAACATCATTTGAAAGTGTTGTTCCACGAAAAACCATTCGCAGGTCTTAACGGTAGTGGTAAGCATAACAACTGGTCATTGATCACTGATACTGGTGTGAACTTGTTCCAGCCAAGTAATTCTGCCAGAGAGAACCTTCAGTTCTTAACGTTCTTGGTGGCTACTGTCAAGGCTGTTCATGACCATGCGGACATTTTGAGAGCAAGTATCGCCTCAGCGGGCAATGACTTCCGTTTGGGAGCCAATGAAGCACCACCGGCGATCATCTCTGTTTTCTTGGGATCTACCCTTACTGCGGTATTGGACGAGCTTGAGAAAAACGGTAATATCAAGATCGAGAAAGGTGACAATATGTACATGAAGCTTGGTATCAGCAAGATTCCAGAGATCATCTTGGATAATACCGACCGAAACAGGACTTCTCCATTTGCATTTACCGGCAACAAATTTGAGTTTAGAGCAGTAGGCTCTTCTTCAAACGTAGCTGGCCCGATGACTGCCTTGAACGTGATCGCTGCAGATACCTTGAAGTTGATGTACAAAGACATTCAAGCTGAAATCGAAGGTGGAAAAGAGAAGAAAATCGCCATCGTTAATGTATTGAGAAAATACATCAAAGAAAGCAAGAAAGTAAGATTCGAAGGAGACGGTTACTCTGAAGAGTGGGAAAAAGAAGCCGAAAAAAGAGGGCTTTCCAACTTGAAGAGCACGCCATTTGCGCTGGATGTATTGGTAGCGAAAGCAACCTCAGAGCTGTATGAGAAGCACAATGTAATGAACATTACGGAGCTTCACGCAAGACATGAAATCCGTCTTGAAAATTACATCATGAAAGTTCAGATCGAGTCAAGGGTGATGGGAGACCTTGCCTTGAACCACGTGATTCCTACTGCTATTCAGTATCAAACCAAGCTGATTGAAAACGCTAACGGGCTTAAGAGCCTTGGACTGGATTCCAAAGCGGCCATTGATACCATCAATGAAATCAGTAAGCACATCGAAGCTATCAAAGAAAATGTTTCTGCGATGATCGATGCCAGAAGAAGACTGAACAAAGAAGAGGATATAGCTAAGAGAGCGAAAGGTTATAGCACAGATGTAAAAGATGCCTTCTTTGAGAAAATCAGATACTCTGTAGATAAGCTTGAGCTTTTCGTGGACGATGAGTTCTGGCCACTAGTGAAATATAGAGAAATGTTGTTCTTGAGATAATCAAGAACAGGAAAATAAAGTAAAAAGCCGGGTATTGCCCGGCTTTTTTATTTGTAAGGATCGTACTGGTTTAATGCTGCCAGTTCAATGAAAAGATTACTGATTTTTTCGGTGAGGTCTTTAAAATAACGTTCGCCTTTTTTCGATGAGGCTTTTTTGGGGTTTCCGATACCGGTGTCTTTGGTGACCCTGGACCATTTTCGCTCAGACCATGCCCAGCCTTCCCTGATGCCTTCTACCAATGATTCACGTTCTTCTCCTTCTCCTGCTTCATCAAGCGGCCGTACCAAGTGAGGATGTAAATACATGATAAGGCTCGTTTCCATTTCATCTGCATGGTCTCCGTCCATCTCGAAATACGCTTTTTTGTCCAATGCCTTGAACCAATTGCAGCTAGAAAAAAACATGTCAGGATACTTAAGCCCCAATTCCCGTAAGATTGTTTTGAAGTCGTTTCCTCCATGACTGTTTAGAATAAGTAATTTCCTGACCTTTTGTCGATGCAGGACTTCTACAACATCGTTTACGATGGCCAACTGGGTGCTGGGATTGAGGTTCATGTCCAAAAAAATGTCTGCCTGTCCTGTGTTGACCCCAAAAGGAATGCAGGGAAGTACCGTGATGTGTGCCCCTGCTTCGTAAGCCAAACGTCCGGCTTCAGCAGCAATTGCCTCTGCTTCATAATTATCCGTTCCATAAGGTAAGTGGTAGTTGTGCGCTTCTGTAGCTCCCCATGGAAGGATGGCTAAATCGATATTGGCATGTTTTAGGTCTTTCCAGTTTGATTCGGCAAGAATGTATGGTCTCATCATATTGTAACAATGGTTTAGTATTAATTGACTTATCTCAAAGTAAAATGGGGTAATGCTGATAGGGTATGCCCGTTACGAAAGGCTATCAGGTTATTTGAATAGAAAGCTACAGGCGGCTTTCCTAAACCATGGTAATAATATAATGATTTTCAGTTGGTTTTTTGACTTCCTTCGCTGGCTTTTTTTGTAAGGCAGATATAAAAATTAAATCGGGTGAATTCGTAAATGTTTCTGAAATGATTAAATCTTTTTTAAAATTTTCAATTATAGATTATAAGTTGTACTTTTATTTCTGAAAATAAACACGGGCTAAATTCCTAATCGAACTAACATGATAAGAAAAACACTAAGGCTAATTGGGGGATTGATGTTTTTCTGTGCTGCTCATGGAGCAATCGCACAGGAGGATAATCTTCACCATCAGTCGAGTGTTTATGAGGCTCCTACAGACCCTGAAGTGGTGGCCAAGCTTGATAAATGGCAAGATTTAAAGTTTGGAATGATAGTCCATTGGGGAGTGTATGCAGTCCCAGGGATGATAGAGTCTTGGGCACTTTGCTCTGAAGATTGGATCAACAGGGATAGCACGGTCTCATATCATGAATTTAAGGATTGGTATTGGGGATTAAAGGATGAATTTAATCCAGTAGATTTTGATCCGGATCAGTGGGCAGATGCTGCTGATGCGGCTGGAATGAAGTATTTGGTGTTTACTACCAAGCACCACGATGGTTTTAATATGTTTGATACTCAGCAGACAGATTATAAAATCACGGCTGGTCCTTTTAAAAACCATCCTAAGGCGAATGTAGCCAAGCACGTATTTGAGGCCTTCCGAAAGAAGGGCTTTATGATTGGTGCATATTTCTCAAAGCCTGATTGGCACTCCCAATATTACTGGTGGGATAAGTATGCTACTGCTGACCGGAATAACAATTATGACATCCGCAAAAATGAGTGGCGGTGGAATATGTTCAAGGAATACACCTATAATCAAATCAGTGAATTGATGCATGATTATGGAAGTGTAGATATCCTTTGGCTTGATGGGGGCTGGGTGCGGCCGCTGGAAACGGTGAATGATGAAGTGCGGGCATGGGGAGCGAGGATACCGGAGTGGAGTCAAGATATTGACATGCCAAAAATAGCCAGGATGGCCCGTGAAGCACAACCGGGAATTCTGATGGTGGATCGGACGGTTCATGGACCGTATGAAAACTACCAGACGCCCGAACAAAGTATCCCAAAGGAGCAGTTGGATGTGCCATGGGAGTCATGTATGACCCTCGGTCATGCATGGGGCTATCATGAGCATCAAAATTACAAGTCTGTAAATAAGGTAGTGCACACCCTCGTAGAAGTAGTGGCCAAAGGCGGAAGTCTTCTGTTGGGGGTAGGCCCTTCTCCAGAGGGACTCCTTCCTGATGAAGATGTGAAGCGGTTAAAGGGAATCGGAGATTGGTTGGAGGTGAACGGTGATGCGATTTACGGAACCAGAACGGTGACCTACTACCAGGATGACAACGTTTACTTCACCCAAGGTAAGCAAGGTGAGAAGTACGCGATAGTACTGATAGAGGAGGGGATGGAAATCCCTAACACTGTGTCATGGTCCGATGAGCAAGACGTTAAAGGTAAGAAAGTGACACTTTTGGACGGCGGGAAATCACTTCGCATTGCTAAAACAGCTGGTGAGGTAGTGGTGACCATCCCCCAAAAGATCAGAAATAACATAACACAAAAAGACGCTATCGTCTTTACCTTTCAATAGGTACAAAGATATTTATTAGGGTCAAAGCCTGGGGGGAAGGATTCCCTTCGGGCTTTTTTTGTGTTTTAACTAGAGGACTATACGGGCTTTGGCTTATTTTTTGTCATGTTTGGGCATAGGCTCGTAATTGCAAGTTGTAAGCCTTATCTTCGTAAACACAAAAGAAATATTTTTAATATGAAAGGTATCATTTTAGCCGGAGGTTCCGGGACCCGACTCTATCCATTGACCATTGCAGTGAGTAAACAGCTTATGCCTGTCTATGATAAGCCGATGATCTATTACCCATTGTCCGTTTTGATGATGGCGGGGATTCGGGAAATCATGATCATAACCACTCCCGAGGACGCGGATGCTTTCAAGAAACTGTTGGGAGACGGGAGTCATTTGGGGTGTGAATTTACCTTTGCCATTCAGCCAAAACCAGAAGGCTTGGCGCAGGCATTTGTGATCGGTGAGGAATTTATTGGTGATGATAAAGTAGCCTTGATCTTGGGTGATAATATATTTTACGGTTCTGGATTACAAGAAACTTTGCTGAAACATACCGATCCTGAAGGTGGGGTGGTTTTTGCCTATCATGTGAATGATCCTCAGCGTTATGGCGTGGTGGAATTTGACCAAAATAAGAAGGCTATCAGCATTGAAGAAAAACCTCAAGCTCCCAAGTCTAATTTTGCAGTTCCTGGCTTGTACTTTTATGATAACCGGGTGGTCGAAATCGCTAAGCAGATTAAGCCCAGTGCGCGAGGGGAGCTTGAAATTACGGATGTAAACAATGCCTATTTAAAAGAGGGTAAATTAAGTGTAGGGATCCTTAGCAGAGGCACAGCTTGGCTGGATACGGGAACACACCAGTCTTTGCAACAGGCAGGACAGTTTGTGGAGGTGATAGAGGAGCGGCAAGGGCTTAAGATTGGTTGTGTCGAAGAAGTCGCCTATCACAAAGGCTTTATCACTAAGCAACAATTACTGGCACAAGCCGAGAAGCTTGGGAAAAGCGGATATGGAACCTATCTGAAAGGGATTATTTGAGGGTGTTTATAAAAGCGATTTCAGTTTATTTGTCAAACCATTTCTCCCAAAAAGGGAAAGGGGAAAGGTAGCGTTTTACAAAAAATTGCCCTTGTACGAGCATGTCGTTTGCTTGATTGCTGCCGGCATTACCATCAAGTTCGTCCGATAGTGTAGCAAAGAGACTGGCTTCAAAACCGATGTCCCAATTGGAGCCAAATGCTACGCTTCCTCCCAATCTAATGGGAATGTATAAAGCAGTAGGTGTGGTTTTGATAATCGTTATCTCTGTTTCGTTTGGGTAAGCGTAAGCTTGTTTTTCTGGAATTGCCATAAAACCTAGTCCGACTCCTGCGTATCCATTGACCCGAAAGCGTTCGATATGGGTTTCATAGGGAAGAAAATAAAATTCGGGCATAAAATCTGCGTAAAACGCGTTTCCAGTGAAGGCATAAGCTTTGTTCTCTTCGCCCCATTCAAAAGCCCTTTCGGCAATATATTCCATGTTACTGCTTACATGTTGATAGCCTGCGGAAATTCTTAGGTTTATCCGATGGGAAACCTTTTTTGCTGCAGATAAGGTTACCGAACCGAAAATGGGAAAGTCTAATTTTCTATAAGGTCCGCCATTGTCAGAGTACATGGAAGCAGGTCCTCCTGCCAAGGTCAAGGTGTATACCCTAGGGATGCGTTCCTTGTAAAAATTCTGGGCCGTAAGTGAACCTGTAAGGGCGAGGGAGAAAAAAGTAAGGATAAGTAAGCATTTAGCAGCCATGAGAATAAGGATTGGGTTTTAAGGGAAGTTACTAAATTTTTGAATGAATTTTAACTAAAACAAGTTTTGTACCAATTTAAAGATGGGATGGAATATTGCATATTAAGGTAAATCAAAATCCTATTCATGTGAGCAAGCATTACATTGAAAGTGGAATTTGACGTCTTGACCAAAAAGCTTAACTTGGCGGCCATAGCTTACAAAGGTGGAAGAAAAAGGAGGCTGTAAAGAGTTTTTTTTGTAAACCCTGCTGCGGAAGATTTGACCTAGGGAAAGGAATCGCTAATTTGTTGGATAAGGAACGTTAATGCGGAAATGAGGGTTCCACAAAGTGTTGATTGAAGTAGTGCATGTCATTTTATAAAAAGAACTATGGGGTTTCTAAAATCTGTTCATCATATCGCCATAATCTGTTCTGATTATGAGCATTCTAAAGCGTTTTATACAGAAATATTAGGGCTAAAAGTATTAAGGGAGGTTTACCGGGAAGATCGTCAATCGTATAAGCTTGATCTTGGTGTCGGGGACCAATATGTCATTGAGCTCTTTTCATTTCCAGCACCGCCTGCAAGGGTGAGCAGGCCAGAGGCATGTGGATTGCGGCATTTAGCATTTGCAGTGGATGATTTAGATGCAACTGTCAGCTTACTCATATCACAACAAGTGGCGGTAGAATCCATAAGGGTAGATCAATTTACGCGCAAGCGATTCACCTTTTTCCAAGACCCAGATGGCTTGCCTATCGAGCTATACGAGGACTAAAACCATTTCTTTTGTTTAAAATACCTGATCATCATCACGGTAATAAGGATGAATATTAACCAGAGCGTAGGGTAGCTATATTTCCATTCCAGTTCAGGCATAAACTTGAAGTTCATCCCGTAAATACCAGCGATAAAGGTCAATGGGATGAAAATAGTGGCAATGACGGTTAGGGTTTTCATGACCTCATTTTGCTTGATGCTCAGTTGGGTCATGTATAGTTCTGCTAAACTGTTCATGGTCTCCCGCTGTAGCTCCAGTCCTTCTAGGATCTCTATGGTATGCTCATAGATATCGTTTATATAGGTCATGTTTTTACGCTTGATGAGCGGATGTTCTGACTTTTTCCAAATGGAAATCAGTTCACGTAAGGGCCATATGCTACTTCTGATTCTTCGAAGTGTCTTTCGTTGATGGTGGATGGTGTTGAGGTTAATGTTGGATTTGTTTTGTAGAATCTGATCATCGTATTTTTCTACTGTATCGCTGATCAGTTCCAGTATCCCAAAATATTCATCAATGATGGCATCCACCAATACGTATGTGAAATAATCAGAGCCCAGCTTCCGCATTTTTCCTTTAGGGTTTTCCAATCGGATCCGCACATTGTCAAAGATATCTTGGGGAGTTTCCTGAAAAGAAAGGATGTAGTTTTGACCAAAAAGAATGCTTACCTGTTCCGTTTGAATTTCCGAAATACTGTTTTTAGAATAGAGCATTTTTACCAAAACGAAGATATGGTCATCAAACTCTTCTATTTTTGGCCTTTGTGAGGTATTGGTAATGTCTTCTATTACCATAGGGTGGATGGAAAGAAGGTCTGCAATTTCTAGAATTAAATTGCTGTCATGAATGGAGCTAATATTTAACCAGAACTTTAGGTCTTTCTTTTCTAAAAATGGCTTTAATGCATCAAGGTCTTGAATGAGGTGTTTTTCGAAATGCTGCTCACCAAAAGAGTAAAGCTCCAATATCGGCTTTGGTGTCAGCGAATCAGGTTTATCATTCGTTTTTGACATATTCAGGCAATATTTCAAATAATTTTTGATTGGTCAGTGGCTTTTCAATAAACCCTTTTACCGCCTCAAAAGTTCTTGATTTCTTGCGGTCTTGGTAGTCAATGGAACTAGAGAGCATAAGGATGATGTCTTCCCGCTTGGGACATTGTAAGTCATATTGTGTCAAAAAATCCCACCCGTTCATTACTGGCATGTTGATATCCAGAAAGATCAGTAATTTCTTTTCGTTGTCCAACTCCCTGATCTTTTCAAGAGCATCTTTAGCTTCCAAAAACTCCGCAATCTCGTCGCATAAGTTTAGTCTTCCTAGTAATCTCTTGTTAATCAGGTTGTTGATAGGGTCGTCATCTATTAAAACAATTGAATCAAATGCGAGCATCAACCGGGTCTTAAAATTTAATAGTTCCATTTTACCAATGAGAAGTAAGATACGGATATATTTTAAGTTTCAAAAAAAAATGTATAATCTGTTTTTACTGACTTTTGTCATGAATATTTACAGGTAACGTAAGTTGGTAAACAAAAAAAGAGAGCAATAAACTTGCTCTCTTTGTATTGAATATAGCGTAAACGGCTCATTTATTACATCATGCCGCCCATTCCGCCGCCGCCCATTGGAGGTGCTGGCTGGCCGCCTTCTTCTTTCACATCCGCTACCACACATTCGGTAGTAAGTAGTAGGGCTGCGATGGAAGCGGCATTTTCAAGCGCTAGACGGGTAACCTTGGTTGGGTCGATTACACCGGCTTCAAACAGGTCTTCAAACTTATCTGTTCTGGCATTATAGCCATAGTTACCGGTTCCTTCTTTGATCTTATTGATCACCACAGAACCTTCAGCACCGGCATTGGCCACGATGGATCTCAATGGAGACTCTATCGCCTGCTTGATGATGTTGATACCAGTGTCCTGGTCGTCATTTTCGCCTTTAAGTCCGTCAAGGGCAGAAGAGGCTCTGATGAGGGCTACACCACCACCGACTACTACACCTTCTTGCACAGCGGCTCTGGTCGCGTGAAGGGCATCGTCTACACGGTCTTTCTTTTCTTTCATTTCCACTTCGGTAGCTGCACCGATGTACAAGATGGCCACACCACCAGAAAGCTTAGCAAGTCGCTCTTGCAGTTTCTCTTTGTCGTAGTCAGAAGTGGTTTTTTCGATCTGAGTTTTGATTTCAGAGATTCTTGCTTCGATAGTGGATTTTTCACCGGCACCATTGACGATCGTGGTGTTATCCTTATCGATGTTTACCTTCTCGGCAGTACCCAAATACTCGATGGAAGCATTTTCAAGTTTGTAACCTCTTTCTTCAGAGATTACAGTACCACCTGTAAGGATGGCGATATCTTCCAGCATTGCTTTTCTTCTGTCACCGAAACCAGGAGCTTTTACAGCTGCTACTTTCAGTGCTCCCCTGATTTTGTTCACTACTAGAGTAGCAAGGGCTTCACCATCCACATCTTCAGCGATGATCAAAAGAGGCTTGCCTGACTGAGCTACTGGCTCAAGGACAGGAAGCAATTCCTTCATGGAAGAAATCTTCTTGTCATAGATAAGGATGTATGGATTCTCCAGTTCCGCTTCCATTTTTTCGGTATTGGTAGTGAAGTAAGGAGAAAGGTAGCCTCTGTCAAACTGCATACCTTCAACTGTCTTTACTTCTGTCTCCGTACCTTTGGCTTCTTCTACGGTGATTACGCCGTCTTTGCCCACTTTGTCCATGGCATCAGCGATCATGTTGCCGATTTCCTCGTCGTTATTGGCAGAGATGGTACCCACTTGCGCGATTTCCTTGGAAGTGGAGATAGGTTTGGAGGTAGCTTTTAGCTCAGCTACTACAGCAGCTACGGCCTTATCAATACCTCTTTTGAGGTCCATTGGATTGGCGCCGGCAGCTACGTTTTTGATGCCTACGTTGAAGATGGATTGGGTCAATACGGTGGCGGTAGTGGTACCGTCACCTGCATTGTCAGCAGTTTTGGAAGCTACTTCTTTAACGAGCTGGGCACCCATGTTTTCGATAGGCTCCTCCAGTTCGATTTCTTTCGCTACAGACACCCCATCTTTGGTGATGGTAGGGGCACCGAATTTTTTGTCAATGATGACATTACGACCTTTTGGTCCCAATGTTACTTTTACTGCTTCTGCAAGAGCGTCTACGCCTTTTTTCAGCTTTTCCCTTGCATCGGTATCGAAAAATAATTCCTTTGCCATTTTTGTTACTTTTTTAGATTTTCTTGTTTAATAAACGATTAAAGCGAGTGATTAAAGAATCGCAAAAATATCGGATTCTCTCATGATCAAATAATCAGCCCCTTCTACGGAAAGTTCTGTACCGGCATATTTGCCATACAATACAGTGTCTCCCACTTTAACAGTAAGTGGTTCATCTTTTTTACCATTGCCTACAGCTACGACAGTGCCTTTTTGGGGTTTTTCCTTGGCAGTGTCAGGAATGTAAAGTCCAGAAGCTGTTTTTTCTTCAGCAGCAGCAGGTTCTACCAGAACTCTGTCTGCTAGTGGTGTGATGTTCACTTTTGACATAATAGTATTGATTTTATAAAGTTTGGTTCATTGATTCCTATTCCTTTCTATCATTTCTTGTGCCAATGGATTAATGCCGTTTTTCTATGACATAAAGTCTTGAATCTTGATTTTTTTAAGCCATTTCATCGGAAATGAAAGGCTGTTCATGACAATTTTACTTTTTGATATTGTCATTTTTGTCAGTTTTTTGTTAAATTCTGATAAAAAAACATGCCTATGAAAATGCTCTCGGATAACTGGATCTCGGAAGGATGGATCGATTTTGAATACAAAAAGTACCTGTTGTTGGCCTACTTAAAAGAAGTTGAGCAGCATTTTGGAGATGTCAAACTTTATCCTCCATTGGCGGATTTGATTCGGCATTATCATAAGCTTCGGGAGCTCGAGACCAATAAGGATGGGCTGCGAAGTGCTTTTCCCAAACGGGTAGTGGGAATCGATCATAAAAATGTCAAGCTCCGTAAAGAACAGGTGACGGGAGAAGGGGAATTGATGAAAGCATTGGATGAGATCATTGCCTTTTCCATCCCACAAATAAGCAAACAGATCGAGCAGGGAAAGAGCATTTATGATTTTATCGAGGATAACTTGGAAGTGGAGCCGGTAGGGCTTTCACCCCTTTACCAACGGGAAGGGTATGTGTTCATTACCCTGGAAAAATCAGCAGATGTATTTATTTATAGCTATCAAATGAAACTGTTCGAAAACAGTTTTGAAAAGTACCGAGGCATCGCTTTTTCGTTTCTGCGCAAAGAGACCAAATCACTCGTTCATACCTATGAGCAGATCAAGCTGGACCTTGCCAGGTCCAATCAGCAACTCCCCAATCCGGCCACCTGGAGGGTGCACAGCAGTAATGTGGTGCCTTTGGAGGAAAGCCTGCTCCCCGTGAGTAAGCGTATCCTGCTCAGGATGATTGCTTAGAATTGTATTCAAATAAAAAGTGCCGGAAGGTGGTTCCAGGTACTGCTCAAAATAGGCGGAGCCAACTCTAAATTCTCCCAAGAACCGTTCTAATACTGCGACTAAAGACGAAATGCAGCAGATAGTATGATTTATTTTTGGCTCAAAACATCCGGCTAATACCGATCCTGCTGTAGAGGTTGACAGGGAGGCCTTTACGGTTTCGGTCAAATGGAATTCCGTAGAGGGCATCCAAGCTAAGCTTCAGCTTTGGGATGATCTGTTTTTTCAGCTCCAGTCCGAGCGGCCATCCAAGCGTGATGTCATCTTGTACTCGGAAACTAGATCGGTAGTCATCTATAAAGCCTTCATTGTTTATGGTATGTTGATATAAACTGAAGTCAACGAAGTTTTCGTCCCGGATCAATATGCCCGAAAAGGCCCTGAGCTCAAATCCCTTCAGGGATATTACCCTGAACTTCGCAAGAATCCTGAGGTAATTTACGTTATATCCGCTGCCTCCAAAGCCTCCGATTTCTTCAGCGGACAGACTTCGGATATGCTCATCTACCTTAGTGGAGACATCATTGTTTTCAGCAAACATAAACGATTTGTCAAAGTAATCGGGGAAGTCATTTTGCTTCCCAAAGCCCATGTCAATACCGATGGATAATATAGGGAACCGCTCGATTTTCCTTTCATAGTTAAATTCGATATTGTATCCCCAGTCTCCGGTTCCGTCCATGCCGATCACACCGGTTTTTATCCCGATTTCGTTTGATTGGGCTATTGACGCTTGGGCCAGTGTCAATAGGATGACTAGTGTTAAGAGATGTTTCATAATTGATGTTGTTTTGATGATTACTCCCTTATTTCCGGTACTAGGTAAAAGGAAAAACCGTTGAAATGATAGACTTGATGCCCTTCCTGTAATCCATATCCACCATCCGAAGTGGTTTCTGCCAAGGTGGCGCATCGGTCAAAATTCACATTGAACAGCAGATAGGCGTGTTTTTCAGTTTTTAACTTAGCGAGTCCGGATCAAAAGTTTCAGCCAGATAGGGAGCTATTACGCCAATATCGTGTTGGTTGATAAAGGTTTTTAGACTGTCAATATTAATGGATGCCTCACTTGCAACGCTACTGTTGGTAGCATTCCTGTTAAACGCCTGTACGATGGCGGACTGCTTACGGCTCACAGGGTCGGGTTCTTCTTCAAATAGCCGACGGAGGTTATATTGTACTTCTCCTGCATTTCCTTTAAGCTCGGCAAAACCAAAAAGTTCCTTTCTTACATCTGGATCCTTAAATACTTCTCCCATATAGAGAGCCAGGTCTTCAAGTTTTCTTTCATATTCTAGGGCATCTGACGGGGTGGTTATTACCGCCTCTGTTTTTTTTTTTCGATTTCTACCTGACCATTATCCTGGCAGGAGATCATTGCTGTAGTTCCCGTTATGATCAAGGAGAAAAAGTAAATTGTATGTTTTTTCATAGTAGAAGAGCTTAAAAGTAATCCGTTGTTTCTCTTCTAATATGTGCTGTCCTTGTGCGTTTTCCTAAAAATCTAGTACGCAGATATACGCAATATGACTTTTGTCATAAAAAAAAGCCCGACGATTGCCGGGCTTTAAGTTGCTTAATTTTCTTTTTGGAGCAGTGAGGGTTCCTTTTCCGTCAGGATGGGAGCTGGCGATGGGGAGTTCACTTTTTGAGCTTTTTCTTCTCTTTCCTGTCTTTTTAGCTCGCGGTTTTTGATCACTTCGTCTCCAGGTTTGCCAAAGAGAATTTTAAAGGCTTCATTCTTGTTTTCGGCTTGCTTGAGATCTTTGACGATGTCATACCACTCGTGGAATACCAAGGTAACAGGGTTATAGCTGTTTACCGGCTTGGTAATGCCATAGTTTGGGGTCTCACCTTCTGCCATAAAGGTGCCAAATATCCTGTCCCAAATGATAAAGGTAGAACCGTAGTTCTTGTCCAGGTAGTGTTCATCACTGGCATGATGTACACGGTGGTGAGACGGCGTGGTAAAGATGTATTCAATCGGCGCCGGAAGTTTTTTGATGTATTCCGTATGGATCCAAAACTGGTAAAGCACAGCTATCTGGTGGCATATAAAGAATACGAAGGGGTCAAAACCAATCATGACCACCGGAATAAAGAAGATGAACTTGATGTGCTGCGTCCAGCTCAATCGGAAAGAAACCGAAAAGTTATATTTTTCTGAATTGTGGTGTGTCACGTGAGTAGCCCACCAGAAGCGCTGCTCGTGCGCCACTCGGTGCGCCCAATAACGAGCAAAATCAATGGCAATAAAACAAGGTATGAAAGACCACCAAGTCGGCGGGATTTTCCAAGGGACAATGTTCCAGAAGAACAATACAGCAGAGAACAAGGCGACTTTGATCAGGGCACTGATGCCCACATTGATCAATCCAATGGACGATGCTGCCAAAAAATCCTTGCCGTCATAAGAGTCCCTATTCTTATAAATACTCAATCCCCACTCTGCAAACACCAATGCAAACATTACCGGGGCTGCCCAAAGGATAATGTTTGGCCATTCTGTAGCACCTATATCCTCCAGGGTCTTATAGTTCTCAAACATAAAATCGATATTATAAGTGATTAAAATTATGGAATAAACTAAAAGATAAAGCTAAAAATGTGGTTTAACAAATGTTTGGACGGATATTAACATTTATTCACACAATCGTAATCGCCAAACAAAAAAGCCCGGTTGATGACCGGGCCAAGTGAATTATGCTTTTTAGCTTTGATTATTGTGCACTATCTGCAGGCACGGATAATTCTTCTGTACTTCCCTCTTCAGCTGGAAGAATGCTTTCATCTCCACCGAAGGATGGAGCGACCATTTGTTCCTTGGCACTTTCAATGTTTGGAGAGGAGAATTCAGTGGATCCACTGCCATTGCTTTCCAAAAATGCTGAAGTACCCAGTGAAAGTACCAATATGGAAATGGCCAACACCCAAGTGGCTTTCTCCAATATGTTTCCTGTTTTGGTGACGCCCATGATTTGGGAGGCTCCACCGCCAAATGCAGCACCAACACCACCTTTGGAATCTTGACCTAAGATTACCAATACCAAGATAACCGCCAAAACAATAATGATGCTGATAAGTAAAGTGTACATATGCTAATGAAGTTAATCTTTTAATTCTTTTATTAAGTTCGCAAAATAAGCTTTTTTATTCGGAAACTTCAAGCTTAATTTCTGATAAATATCAATTGCCTTGGCTTTTTTGCCTTGCTTCGTCAATAGTTTGGCATAGGATTCCGAAAGTAACTTGTCGGACAGCTGCGTACTGTTTTTGGAAAGATCAGTGTTTTGGCCGGTATCTTCTATTTCTTTAATGGTCGCCAGTTTGATCTCTTTTTTGCTGAAAGCTTTGATTATGTCCAGCTGTTCTTGCTTTTTGGCGTCTTTGATGACCTTTTTTTCCTTTTTTCGAATGGTTTCAATCAGGTCGTCATTCTTTGGGTCTTTTTTCTTTACTGCTTTTTTCTTCGGGGCCTTTGCACCACTTGAAGGAGTTTCTTTATCCGATTCAGTTTTTTTGTCTGCTTCGGCATGCCGTAATTTGTTCAGGTTTTCTTCCAGCTTGCGCAAGATCTCAGTCCGGTCCGACCCCGAAGGCTGTTGAGAAGCTGCCTTGTCAGGAGCGTCTTCTGCAGTAGGGGCGGCCTTCTCAGGGGTCGTATCCTTAGAAGGCTGGGGTGCAGGTGTTGCTTTGGCTGGCTCAGGGGATACAGGAGGAGCGAAATGAATGTCTCCTTCGATCAGCGTTTTGAGCCAAGCCCTGTCCGGACTTTGGACAGCTGCCCAGTGCAGGAGTTCTTGTGATTCTCCCTTGGATATTTTCTTCTCGTATTTGGCAGCCAGTACCTTGGGGACCAAAAAATACGGAAACGTTTCATGGAGCTTCAGCAATGACCTGAAATCTTCCTTCTCTAAAGCGTTACGCTTTTTGATGATATTTAAAAACTGGGCTGCGTTCACAAGTCAGATTTTTTTGGTTGGTTACCTAATTTAAATAAAATTACCAATTTGCCACAGTAGAGGTGAAAATATCCTGAATGATGTTTTCAAAAATGGTATCTATCAGGTCAGTTTCCACTGCGAGGACCGAAGTACTCCGAGGGTCATAGTCCTGATAGAAGGAGTAGGTCTTTTTACTGTCCTGCTCTTCATCGCTCAGGTTGATATAGTTGACTTCCACAGCAATGGTCAAGCGCATTTGACCGGCCCGATCAGGTTGGTTGGGATCGGTGGTGGAGACCGTGGCCTGTGGGGTGAGGGAATACCGTGTGATGGCTCCTTCAAATTGCAAGTCACCATTGGTCTGGACCAACTCCAACTGGGTGTTTCGCTGAAAATAATCTTTCAGGGATTCGGTAAAGTTTTGCCCCATATTGGCAGGGCCACCGCCGGAATCGTTGAAGAAATTGGCCACCGAGAAAGTCTGGGTTACATTATAATCCAGGTTAGTGCCGGTAAAACTATATTCTACTTTGCAGCCCCAAAGCAGCATCAGTGGGCATAGTACCAACGCAAACATGAGCTTTGATCTACTCATTGATGTCATATTGTTTGATTTTTCGATAAAGGGTACGTTCCGAAATGCCCAGGTCCTGCGCCGCATATTTACGTTTATTGTTATGTTTTCTGAGCGCTTTTATGATCAGTTCTTTTTCTTTCTTCTCGATGGAAAGTGAATGGTCATCCTCTTCGTGAATAATGTCCTCGATTTCATCATCATATTCTTCAGAATGGGCATGTTGATTGGAGATTTTCCCCGATTCCAATACAATGGGCATGGATGCGGGACTTGACTCCTTGGACGAGGTATCATCAAAAGACACAGAAGTGTCCATGTCTTCAAACAACGAGTAGTGCTTTTTGATGATGTTTTGATTGATCCCGCCGGACTGGTACGTGTCGAGCACCAGCTTTTTCAGCTCTGTCATGTCCTTTTTCATGTCAAAGAGCACTTTGTACAGGATCTCCCGCTCCGAAAAATCAGAAGATGATTCGCCCTTTTGTCCACCACCGGTGTAAGGGGCCGGTAAATTGGATTCTGTGGACGGTAAATATTTTGCCAGCGTGATGGCATTGACATCCCGGTCCTCCTCCAGCAGGGAAATTTGCTCGGCCAAGTTTTTCAATTGCCGGATATTTCCTTTAAAGGGGAATTTTTTAAGGAGTTCTTTTGCCTCTCCGTCTAGGGAAATGGGTTTTACGTTATATTTCTCACTGAAATCAGTGGTGAATTTCCGGAATAAGAGGATGATGTCGTCGCCTCTTTCCCTAAGAGGAGGGACGAAAATGGGCACGGTGTTCAGGCGATAGTAAAGATCTTCTCTGAACTTACCCTTTTCTACTGCTTGGATAAGGTTGACGTTGGTGGCAGCGATGACACGGACATCGGTCTTTTGGACTTTGGAAGAACCTACTTTGATAAATTCACCGTTTTCCAATACCCGCAGCAATCTTGCTTGGGTGCCCAGGGGCATTTCGCCTATTTCATCCAAAAAGATGGATCCACCATCGGTCACTTCAAAATATCCTTTCCGCGCTTCGTGTGCGCCGGTGAAGGAACCCTTCTCGTGACCGAACAATTCTGAATCAATGGTGCCTTCTGGAATGGCACCGCAGTTGATGGCAATGAACTTCCCATGTTTGCGCGTACTGATCGAATGGATGATTTTGGAAAAGGACTCTTTACCACTTCCACTTTCACCAGTGATCAGCACCGTCATTTCCGTTGGCGCAGCCTGCATGGCTACGCGAATGGCATGATTGAGCAGGGGGCTATTGCCGATTATACCAAAACGCTGTTTAATGGATAATACTTCCGCGTCTGTTATCATAGATTTCAGGGGCTTTAGTGGTTTAGGAAAGCACTTCGCCAAATAAGGTGGCGGCCGTACAATCCACGATTTTTACACGGACATAATCTCCTTTTTTGTGGTTGCCTTTTGGGAAAATCACCACTTTGTTGGCCGAATTTCGACCTTTAAGTTGTTCTTCCGAACGTTTGGAAGTCCCTTCTACCAATACCTCCTGGGTTTGTCCCAAATCCAGTTTGTTTCTTTCCAGGGAATGCTGGGTTTGCTTCGCAATGATCTCTTGAAGCCTGCGTTTTTTTGTCTCCAAAGGAATATCGTCTTCATACTTCTTGGCTGCAAGGGTGCCTGGCCTTTCGGAATAGAAAAACATGTAAGAGAAATCGTATTTTACGATGTCCATTAAGCTTAAGGTCTCTTGGTGCTCTTCTTCCGTTTCCGAGCAAAAACCAGCGATCATATCCGAAGAAATACCACATTCCTGCCCCAGGATCTCGCGGATCTTGGCCACCCTTTCGAGGTACCATTCCCGGTCATAGGTCCTGTTCATAAGGTCCAGTATACGGCTGTTACCGCTTTGTACAGGAAGGTGGATGTATTTGCAGATATTGTCGTATTTTTTCATGGTATACAACACCTCATCCGTAATGTCTTTTGGGTGGGAGGTGGAAAACCTTACGCGCAGTTGGGGAGCTACTTTTGCCACCATTTCCAGTAGGTTGGCAAAATTGATCACCTCACTGACGTCTTCTTCCTGCTTGTTAAGGCGGGCTTTGTTGTTTTCTTCTGGTGACCACTTGTAGCTGTCCACGTTTTGGCCTAGCAAGGTCACTTCTTTATACCCTTTGTCAAACAGCTCTTGTGCCTCTTTGACGATGGAATGCGGGTCTCGGCTTCTTTCTCTGCCTCTGGTGAAAGGGACCACGCAGAATGAGCACATGTTGTCACAGCCTCGCATTATGGAAATGAAGGCGCTTACCCCGTTGGTGTTTAGCCTGACAGGTGAAATGTCTGCATAGGTCTCTTCACGGGAAAGGAAAGTATTGACTCCTTTGTCGCCTTCCTCGGCCACTTTTACCAAGTTGGGCAGGTCCCGGTAGGCATCAGGGCCTACTACCACATCCACTAATTTCTCCTCCTCCAGCAGCTTGTCCTTAAGCCGCTCGGCCATGCATCCAAGTACCCCAATGGTGAGGTCTGGTCGCGCCTTTTTGATGGTGTTAAACTGCGTCAGTCGCTTTCTGACGGTAAGCTCCGCCTTTTCCCGTATGGAACAGGTGTTGAGAAAGATGACATCTGCCTGTTCGAAATTTGAAGTCGTATCGAATCCATTCTTTTTCATAATGGATGCGACGATCTCACTGTCAGAAAAATTCATCTGACAGCCGTAGCTTTCTATGTATAATTTTTTTTGCTTTCCGGTATTCTCCTCTTCTGTGGTTTTAAACTCACATGCCTGCGCCTCTTCAGCTGGAAGAATGTCGATATCCTTGATTATGTTCTCCATATCTCGCGTTCAATCAATTTGAGATGCGAAATTAATAAAATACCGACAAAATGACAGGGTTTTACGTGTTAATCTTTACTAAGTTTAAGGATAGGACGCTCCATGAAGGGGAAGAGGAAAAGGGTTGATGCTGCGGAGGTTAACGGTAATTTTTTTGAAATATTCTTGGATTAGCATGAAAATTGACTTATTCTTCTTATGCGTTGTTTTTGGCATCAACATGAAAACATTTTTCATTAAAGAAGACTTTTACTTATTATCTTTACTAAGCGAACTAAAAGGATACAATTGGATAAATTAAAAAAGGTGCTTTATAAATTTTTCAAGGTATTTAAAGTAATACTATTGGTATTACTGGTACTTATTGTAGGTGCTTTGCTTTTTATTAGAAGCCCTTGGGGGCAGGAGATTATTGTGGGCAAGGCCGTCAATTATGTGAAGGGTAAAACCCAGACGGAGATGGCCATCGAAAAGCTCTATGTCACCTTTACTGGCAATGTGTTCTTAGAAGGACTTTACCTGGAGGATCTGAAGGGCGATACCCTCGTCTATTCGGGTAAATTGGAAACTGGCGTGGAAATATGGCCCCTTATCCAAGATGGAGCCATCCACGTGACCAAACTGGAATGGGAAAACCTGACGGCCAATGTGGTCAGGGAAGAGAAAAACGGTAAGTTCAATTTTGATTTCTTAATGGAGGCATTTGCTTCCAGCGATTCCACATCCACGGTGGAGACAGATACTGTGGAGGCGTCAGGGCCCATGCCTGAAGTAGATTTAGGCCCTGTGGATTTCAGAAATTTTAATATAGCCTATCAGGATGGTGTGATGGGATTGGCTGCCAAGGTCGACCTAGGTGAAATCCATTTGGAGATGGAGCGGGTTGATCTGAACAAGATGGCCTTTTATATCCGTGATTTTCAATTCCGGAATACTTCAGCCAGCTATTCCCAAACCAAACCTTTTCCTCCCTCTGAGGAAGACACAACCGCTGTTTCACCTATGCCAGTGGTCATCGTGGACCGGTTTTTAGTGGAAAACATCCAAGCCAATTATGAATCGGTACCTGATGAAATAGCGGCCAATGTAGCCTTGGGCAAGCTATTGGTGGAGCTTCCTGAGGCAGACCTTGATGCCCAAAAGATCCATCTAAAAACAATGGAATTGTTAGATTCCAATATAGCATTGAAATTGCCAAAAACCACTTCCGAAAATCAAGAGGTGGCCACGGAGCCTGCAGAAGAAGCCCCCTTTCAGTGGCCTGGTTGGATCGTGGACGTCAATACCATCGCGCTGGAGCGCAATCGGTTCGAAATGACCCTTGGGGATGAGAAAGTTACCCCTGGCGCGTTTAATCCAGAAGCAATGGCGATATCAGATTTTTACTTACAGGCTTCTCAAATTTACCTCAAGGATGGAGGAGCAGGAATGGTGCTGGACCGATTGGACTTTACGGAGGCCAGCGGGTTTCAATTGAAGGAATTTGGGTTTCAGGCAGGGGTAACCGATACCGATGTGACGATTGAAGAACTGGAAATCGCTACTGGAAACAGTGCGATAGGTGGAGACATTTCCTTGGCTTTCCAATCCATGGATGAGCTGATAAACCATCCGGATCAAACGGGATTTGACGTTCAGCTTCCCAACATTCGCTTAAGTGGAAAAGATGCATATTATTTTGCGCCTGATCTGAGAGCGGATACGCTTATGAAGGAGGTAAACAAAAAAGACTTTACCGGACAATTACATGTTCAGGGAAGTATGGCTGACATGCGTATTCGTAAAACCCGGTTAAATTGGGGAGAAACGACCCATGTCAAGCTGGAGGGCGCACTAAAGCAAGCGGTGGATCCTGAAAATCTCCAAATGGATGTTAAGGATGTCCAATTTCACAGTACCAGAGAGGACTTAATTGCATTTTTGGATGAAGCGGCATACGGGGTACGCTTTCCTGATCAGATTGCTTTAATCAGTTCCATAAAAGGAAAGCTGGACGATCTCGTGGCCCAAGCAGCTGTAGAAACATCGGATGGTAACCTTTTTGCCGATGCTAAATACATGGATCAAGAGCAGTTGTTTTTCGACGTCCAAGTAAAGGGGGAGCAGCTGTTGATGGAAAAACTCTTGCCGGGACAGGGGCTTGGCACGTTGACATTTAATATCGATGCTTCAGGTAGTGGAAGTACCATGGAAGAACTGGATGCCACCTTGAAGAGTACATTTGAGCAGTTGTCATATAATGATTATGATTTTTCTGGATTGTCGTTGGATGGCCAGCTAACAGACGGAGAGGGAGCGGTAAATGCTGCTTTTACGGATGAAAACCTGGACATGCTGCTCAAGGTAGGGGTGCTGCTGGACTCTGTGGATGCACAATACACAGCAGCGCTGGACCTCAAAGGGGCAAATCTCAGAAACCTGGGGTTGACCGCAAAAGATATTCGTACCCGCCTAAAGCTGCAGGCAGCGTTTAGGGGGAATCCAGCTCACTTCGACGTGACCACTCAGGTGAACGATGGATTGGTCGTGTACGATGATCGATCCTTTCCCCTTGGTGAATTGGATTTAAAAGCTGCCGTGCGGCCAGATAGCACAAGTGTCACCATAAGCAGTATGATGCTCAATGGCTATTTACGGTCAAACTCTTCTCCTGCGGATATTTCGGCAGGATTGCAGCACCACTTTGAAGGATACTTGAAAGATTCCGTCTTGGTGGATTCAACGGTGGTGGACACCCTTTCCGGGGAACCGGTAGATTTGGATTTTCAAATGGCCTTTAAACCGGCTCCCGTGTTGGATCAGGTGTTTTTGGAAGGATTGGATCAGATGGATTCCATGGATATTATGGTCAAGTTCAGGGAGCAAGAAAAGCAACTTCAAGCCAGCATTAGCTTGCCTTTTGTGCAGTATAATGAGATGACGTTGGATAGCCTTTTGGTAGATGTCGACGGTGACGGGCAGGAAATGGTTTTCGATGTAGGCTTTGCGGGACTTAGTGCTTCTCCTTTGGCCATGGGAAAGACTTCTTTCGAAGGAAACGTTAGAGGAAAAGGGCTCTATCTGAATTTTGAATCCTATGACGAATCAGAGTTGCTTTATTTTGTGGATGCTGAGGTAGATTATGTCGGGGATACGATGCATTTGCATGTGGTTCCCGAAGGACTGGTCCTGAACAGGCAAGCATGGGAGGTGCCAGCCTCCAATCAGGTGTCTTATTCAGATGCCCTGCTGAAGTTCAGGGATTTTAGTTTTGTCCATGAAGGGCAGCACCTCACCTTCAGCAATGAACTAAATGAAAGCGTTGCCGATCAAGTAGGGATTACTTTTGAGGATTTTCGGCTTAGCACCTTTATGAGCTTGCTCAACCCGGATCAGTTGTTGCTTGGAGGCGAGTTAAATGGAGATTTTGTGGTAGAGAATCCTTTTGGGGCCACAGGTATTGTGGCTGATATGGATATTTCAGAGATGAAGGCCATGGATGTGGAGTTGGGGAATTTGGCCCTCCGGGCAAAGTCCGAAGATACCAAGTCCTATGACTTTAACCTCGCTTTGAAGGACAAGGAAATCGACCTGGATGTAGTAGGAGATTATCAGGCCAGTGCAGAAGGAGCCAATTTAAATTTAAAGTTGGATTTAAACGAGCTACAGCTAAAAGTGCTCGAAAAACTCCTGCCTGATCAGTTTGGGGAGGCCACAGGGAATCTACATGGAAATTTGGCTGTCAGTGGAACCACTGCTGCTCCAGAATATGAAGGTGCTTTTAGTTTTGAAGCGGCTTCCCTGGTGGTGAAGATGTTGAATTCAAAGTTCACACTGCCTACACAGCCCCTTCGCGTGGACGACCAAGGGGTGTACTTTGACCAATATAGTTTCAAAGATGCCGATGGCAATAGTTTTACGCTGAATGGAGAGGTCGGGACAGCGGATATGGCCAATCCGGCGTTTGACCTGCAGCTTACGGCTCAAAACTTCCAAGTGCTCAATTCCACCCGTGAGGATAATGACTTGTTTTACGGGAAGTCCAATATCAATGCAGATGTTAAGATTACCGGTGACATGAACCTTCCGATCGTAAAGGCGGATTTAAAGGTCAATAAAGGCACTGACCTTACTTTTGTCATCCCCGAAACGCAGTTGGAAGTGGTGGAGCGAGAAGGCGTAGTGCTCATCGTGGACCGGGACAATCCAAATGATATTCTGACGAAACGGGACATGGAAAATTCCGAATCAGCATTTACCGGAATGGAAATAGAGGCATTGTTAAAGGTGGATCCGAATGCTGTTTTCAGGGTGATCGTGGATGAGCGATCCGGTGATAACCTGATGATCGCAGGAGAGGCAGACCTGAACTTAAACATTGAGCCCAACGGGCGGATGAACCTTTCGGGTATCTATGAACTGTCCAAAGGACATTATGAAATGAGCCTCTATAATTTGGTTTCACGGAAATTTAACATTGTAGAAGGCAGTACCATTTCTTGGAAAGGGGATCCCATGGATGCAGACATGGATATTACGGCATCTTATGATGTGAGGACTTCTGCCAGTGATTTGATGGCTACTCAGATTTCCGGCGTCAGTTCAGAAGTATCCACCCAATATCAGGAACGACTGCCTTTTATTGTTTACCTGAATGTAGAAGGAGAACTGCTCAGGCCTCAGATATTTTTCCAATTGGATATGCCGGAAGATGAACAAGGAGCCCTCGGGGGAAATGTGTATTCCAAAATCCAACAGGTCAATGAAGAAGAAGGAGAATTGAACCGGCAGGTGTTTTCCTTATTGGTGCTTCAAAAGTTTATGCCCGCTACCGGCGGAGATGGGACCGGAGGAGGAACGGCAGGTTTGGCACGATCCAGTGTCAGCCAAATGCTATCCAGTCAGTTAAATGCACTTTCCAGCAATGTGTTGGGCAATTCAGGTTTTGAACTCAGTTTTGATTTGGACAGCTATGAAGGATACCAAGGGGCACAGACCAATTTAAATGTAAGTGCCCAAAAAAGGCTTTTTGACGATCGATTGATCGTGCAGGTGGGAAGTGAAATGGAACTGGAGAGTTCTAACCAGGATACCCAAAATGACGGGGCAGTGTTTGGGAATGTCAATATCGAATATTTACTCACCGAAAGTGGTAGGTACCGCTTGCGAGGGTTTAGAAAAAATGAGTTCGAAAGTATAATTGATGGACAGGTAATCGTCACAGGAATTGCCTTTATTCTAAACAGGGAATTCAACAAATTCCAGAATTTTTGGAAAAGCGAAGAAAGGATACAGCGCGAAAGTGAACAAAAAGCCAAGCAACGTGAGGCTGTAGATGGTAAAAATGAGGAAAACCATGATGAGTAAATGCTTTAAATACCCAATGATTTTTTTATTGGCCGCTTTGAGTTCTTGCGGGGTGGGGAAGTACATCCCCGAGGGAGAGCAGCTTTATACCGGTGCGACTTTAAAAATTACCACGGAGGATAAAGAACACGTAAACGAAAAGACCCTTGAAGTGATCCAAAGCCGGCTTCATGAAATGATACGTCCTGAGCCTAACAGTAAGTTTTTGGGGATGCGCATTGGTTTGTGGGCACATTACAAGGGTACCCAGGAGAAGCCGGGTTTTTTCAATCGGTTCATGAATAAGAAATTTGGGCAAGAACCGGTCTATTTTAGCCAAGTGAATGCCTCCAAAACCGAAGAACTTTTGCTAAATCGATTGGAAAACAATGGCTTTTTCTATGCCTCGTCCAGTAGTGAGACCACAGGCAAAGGGAAATTTCTGGGAATGGCCTATCAGGTGGACGTCAGCAGACCTTACCTGATGGAAAAATTGACCCTTGAGGGGGATAGCTTGCCCATCCAAAAGCAGATGAATGAAATTTTGGAGGATTCAGAATTACAGCCGGGTACGAGGTTTGAGCTGCAGGCATTTAAGAATGAGCGGACGCGAATAGATGAAGCGCTTAAGCTAAGAGGTTTTTATAATTTTAATGCGGATTACCTGATATTTGAAGCGGATACGAACAATTATGATGAGCGCAAATTTGACCTGTTTTTGCGGTTAAAAGCGGGAGTGCCAAAGAAAGCCATCGTGCCTTATACCGTTAATGATATCCGCGTTTACCCTAATTATACCGTGGAGGAAGAAGTGAGCAGCCAAGACACCACTTTTGTAGAGGATATCGCTTTTATCCAAGATGAGTTGACTTTCAGACCAGATTTGCTTGAAAAATATATTTTGATCAAAAAGGGGCAAATTTATAGCTCGGAACAGTCCCGGTTTACTTCCAACAGATTATCTTCCATTGGAAATTACCGCTATGTCAATTTACGCTATGAAGAGGTCGATTCGGTGACTTTGGATGAGGGGGGAAGGCTGGATGCGGATATTTACCTCTCGCCTTTGAAGAAAAGGTCTGTCCGCGCCGAACTCCAGGGAATTTCAAAATCCAATAACTTTATTGGTCCTTCTATTTTGCTGACTTATCGAAACAGGAATTTGTTTAAGGGCGGTGAAACCTTGAATATTTCGGCAAACTTTGGCTATGAAACGCAGATTGCAGGAGGAGACAGGACCGGTTTAAGTACGTATGATATCGGCTTAAGCGGGGATTTGATTTTTCCGAGAGTGATCTTTCCCTCCCAGATTCAAGACCGTTTCCGATATTCTGTGCCCAAAACCAAAATCAGTCTCGGGGTACAATCGATCAATAGAATTGGGCTGTATCGACTAAACAATGTATCTACCAGCTACGGGTATTACTGGAATGCAAACCGGTTTGTTTACCATGAAATCAATCCCATCAGTTTGAGTGTGGTGAGCCTGTCAGATGTGACGTCAGATTTTCAGGAGATATTGGATGATAACCCGTTTTTGGCCAAGAGTTTTGAGCAGCAGTTTATTGCCGGGTTAAATTATACCTTTAATTACAACCAACTCGGGGACAAGTTCCGGAAGCATAAAATATTTACAGGTTTTTCACTTGATATGGCAGGTAACCTGATTGGAGCGTTTGATGGAAAAGGCACTATTGAAGAGCCCAACAAGATTTTCGGCATGGAATACGCCCAATATGTCCGGGGCGATTTGGACTTTCGATATCATTTAAAGCTGAGTGAAGATCAGGTGTTGGCTACACGTCTCTTTGGAGGTGTAGGGGTGCCGTATGGCAACTCCATATCCTTACCCTATGTGAAGCAATACTCCGCAGGTGGCCCAAATAGTGTGAGGGCCTTCCGTATCCGGTCCCTCGGTCCGGGATCTTATCGGCCTGATTCTATCAATAACCAATCTTATTTTGAACAAACAGGTGATATTAGATTGGAAGGAAATATTGAATATCGCTTCCCCATTGTGCCTTACCTGAAAGGGGCACTGTTTGTGGATGCAGGTAACGTGTGGTTGATGAACGAAAATGAAGCCTTGCCGGGAGGTAAGTTTTCAGGGAAATGGGCAAGTGAACTCGGCGTAGGTACGGGGGTAGGGTTAAGGATAGATATAGAGTTTTTCGTCATCAGGTTTGATTTTGCTTCCCCATTGCGAAAGCCTTGGTTGCCTGAAGGAGAGCGATGGCAAAATGAATTTAAGCCATTTGACCGAGATTGGAGACGAGAAAACTTTATTTTCAATTTTGCAATTGGCTACCCGTTCTAGGGAGGAGAAGGGTTGTAGAATTGTTCGTTCATGACAATGATGAAGCGGATTGACAATTCTACAACCATTATGGCTTAAGTAGAGAGGATTTTGGCTACTCGGAAATCTTCTTCGTCCACTTCCTTGTCATCTACAATGGCCCTTTTGATAGGGGTATAGACGACTTTATTGTTGATGACGCCGGCCATGACATCACATTTTCCTTGCATCAGTCCTTCCACTGCTGATACGCCAAGTTTACTGGCGAGCACACGGTCGTATGACGTGGGAGAACCACCCCGTTGGAGGTGACCGAGTATCGTGACTTTGATATCGTAATTGGGCAGGTATTTCTTTACTTTTTTGGAAATTTCAAGGGCTCCGCCACTTTTTCCACCTTCGGCCACAATCACTACGTTTGCCTGCTTTTTAGCTTTGGCACGGGTGTTTAGGCGATCGATCAATGCTTCCACTGGCATTTTCTTTTCAGGAATCAGTGTGGCTGCTGCTGCACTGCCGATGCCGGCGTTTATGGCAATGAAACCGGAATCCCGTCCCATTACTTCTACAAAGAAAAGTCGATCGTGAGACGTGGCCGTATCCCTGATTTTATCGATGGCTTCAATGGCCGTGTTACAGGCAGTATCAAAGCCAATGGTATTATCGGTACCGGAAAGGTCATTGTCTATGGTGCCCGGAAGTCCGATGGCCGGAATGCCAAATTCCTTGTAAAAAAGGTGCGCACCTGTCAGGGAACCGTCTCCGCCGATCACCACCAGGCCGTTTATGCCATGTTGCTGAAGGTTTTCATACGCTTTTTTTCTACCTTCCGGTGTTCTGAATTCCGCACTTCGGGCAGACTTTAGAAACGTACCTCCCCGCTCCAAAACATAGGCGATATCAGAGCTGTTCAGCTGACGAATATCGTTCTGGATCATGCCTTCATATCCTCTGTAAATACCGTAAACCTCTAAATTATAATAAAAGGCACAGCGCACTACCGCACGAATGGCGGCGTTCATTCCCGGCGCGTCACCTCCTGAGGTCAGTACACCGATTTTGGTTATCGCTTTACTTTCCATCTTGTAAATCGGTTGTTATTTGTTTGAACATCAGTTTTGCAGAGGCCAAATTGGTAGCCAAAGGGATATTGTGCACATCACAGATTCTCATCAGCATCTGTACATCCGGTTCATGGGGGTGTTTATCCAGTGGATCCCGGAAAAAAATGACCAGATCTAGTTTTTTCTCGGCCGCCATGGCCGCTATTTGTGCATCGCCACCATACGGGCCAGACATCAGCTTTTCTACCTCAAATCCTGCTCTTTCGATGTGGGATCCAGTAGTTCCCGTGGCAAATAGGCTTACGTCAGCTTCCAAGAGCCGGTCCTTAAATCCACTAAGAAAGTGTACCATGTCAGCTTTTTTTCCGTCATGGGCGATTAAAGCTATTCTCATTATCGTTTGTTTAATAGGTTGATGGCCTAAAGTTATAAAAAATATAAGATTTTGTTCAAGGTTTATATGGCTAAGATCATTATGATATGGCTAAACCTTTCAAGGAACCGATAACCCCTCTGAGCAAGCGACGAACAAAACCGAGCAGCCATCTTCCTTTATCAGCAATGGGAAGGTCTCCATATTATTTCAACACCGGGAAAAGCCGCCATTTCAGTAACCTTTTTATCCATCAATACGGATCCACATCCACCACAAAACGAACCGATTTGAATGCTTTTTGTGTGTTGAGTTCAAAGAGGATTTTGCCCATTTCATGTTTGAAAATGGCAGGGGTGTTGCCAGCTCTGTCCAGCTTGATGTAGATATCGAATAAATATTGGTTTTTGATTTTTCCGATCAAAGCCCTCTCGGGACCAAGGATGATTTTTTTTACAGGGATATCCTTGAGTAAATTGGCCAGGTTTATGGCGGCTTTTTCCGCTACCTTTGCTTCTTTGTGCCTTGAAGTGATTTTGACGTTTTTGACAAAGGGGGGATAGAAAAAACGCTTTCTCTCCGCCATCTCGGTAAGGTAAAATTCCGAAAAGTTTCCTTGGATAACTTTTTCGAAAACCTCATGGTCTGGCCTTCTGGTCTGTATGACCACATTTCCGCGACGATTTCGCCTTCCAGCCCTTCCGGCCACTTGGGTGATTTGCTGAAAGGCCCGTTCCCCAGATCTGAAATCCGGGAAGTACAAAATACGGTCAGCGTCCACGATGCCCACTACCGTGACCCGGTCGAAATCCAGCCCCTTGGTGATCATTTGGGTGCCCACCAAGATGTCGAGGTTCCCGGAGGAAAATTCATCGAAGATACGTTGATAGGCATATTTGCTTCTGGTAGTGTCCAAGTCCATTCTCCCTACCCTGGCTTCGGGGAAGAGTAAAGAAAGGCTTTCTTCCAAGCGCTCCGTACCAATGCCTACTGTCGTCAGCTTGTGGCTTCCGCACGCAGGGCAAGCCCGGGGCACCTTTTCCTTAAAGCCACAGTAGTGGCAGCGCATTTCTTCGCTGTACTGGTGATAAGTAAGGTTGACATCGCAATGCTCACATTCCGGGATCCATCCACATTCCTCGCAGGACATATATGGAGCATAGCCCCGCCGGTTTTGGAAAATGAGGATTTGCTCTTGACGGTCCAGGGCTTCTTGGATTTTTTCGCGCATAATTCGTGTGAAATCCAGTTTGAGCAGATTTTTCTTCTTGTCTACCAAGATGTCTGCCACGTGAAATTCAGGCAGCTGAGCTTCTCCAAAGCGCTTGCTGAGGTGAACGTAACCGTATTTTTGGGTGCGGGCATTGTAGAAGGACTCGTAGGAAGGGGTGGCACTGCCAAGGAGGGTCTTGGATTGGTGCAGCCAGGATAGCATGATGGCCGCATCCCGAGCTTGAAAACGCGGCGCTGGGTCAAATTGCTTGTAGGATGGCTCGTGCTCTTCATCGACAATGATCATCCCCAAGCTGTCAAAGGGAAGGAAAATGGCCGATCTCACGCCGACCACAAACGAAAAACGTCCACTCAAAACGCCCTGCCAAACTTCCACGCGTTCATTGTCGGAATGCTTGGAATGGTAAATGCCCATTTCACTACCAAAGACCTTTTGGAGTCTGCTGACAATCTGGGTGGTCAAGGCAATCTCCGGCAGCAGCAGCAATACCTGTGAGCCACTGTCCAATACCTCACGGATCAAGTGGATGTATATTTCTGTTTTGCCACTTCCAGTGATCCCATGCAGCAGCACGGTCTGCTTTTGGTCAAATTGCTCCTTGATGCTGGATAGTCCTTCCTCCTGGAAATCTGCAAGTTTAATTTCTCGGTCGTCAGAGGGCAGGTTCTCAAACCTGCTGACAATTACCTTGAACTCCTCTAAAATGTCATTCTTTATCAAGGTTTTCAGGGAACTGGGGCTGAGTCCAGCATCCGTAATGACCTTTTTCTCCAGGCCTTTTTCATTCCTTTCCGGGGCATGAAAGACCGGGATTTCCTGAAGGAATTTTAAAAGGATTTCTTCTTGCTTGGTGTTCTTGCTTAGCTGGTCAAATAATGCCTCAAGGGCTTTTTTGGAGGTGGAATAGGGCGCTTTGAGCTTTATCCTGCTTTCTACTTTTGGGGCATATTTTTCCTTGACTTGCTCGTATACCAATACCGCCTCTTTGATGACCAAGCTTTTGATGATTTGGTAGCTGGACTTAATGCCCAAAAGTTTCCCGCAATCCTCGTAAGTGAGGGCGTCATTTTTTTCCAAAGCATCCAAGATGATTTGCTCTCTGTCGTCTATCGGGAAATCAGAAGCCTCTGGGTCGAAGGTTGGGTTCAATTGGATTTTACTTTCACTGCTCAGTTTTAGCCCTGAAGGCAGGGCTGCATTCATCACTTCCCCGATCTGGCAGCAATAATATTCAGCCATCCAAAACCAAAATTTTATCTGAAGGGGATTGACCACCGGCTGATCATCCAGGACTTCCAGAATCGCCTTGGTCTCATAATCTTTTGGCGGCTTTTGATGGACTTTTCCGATAATTCCCGTAAGGACTTTCTTGCGGCCAAACTGCACAATAACCCGATGCCCGATGCCGATGGATTTTTCCATTGTTCGGGGGATGCGGTAGGTGAACATCCGAGGAATGGGGACAGGAAGAATCACATCTGCAAACGTAGATGGATGGGTACTTTCATCAAGGGGTATGCTATCTCCAAAAAGGTCTTCCAAGGTAATTATTTAAGTGTTGGGAATTGGTCAATTGCTTCTGCCACGGTCGCCACAGGACGTAGGCAGGTTTTGTCAAAGCAAACGTAAATTAAGGCATTTCCATTTTGATCTGCTACTTTATCGGCCAAAAGCGGAATGTCTTCTGACTTGTTTTCTGCTGCTGCAATGACTTTTAGGGCAGGGGAGGCTTGCAATAGTTCACTTGCTAGCGATGCGGCTCCTTTGCCGACGATCGCTACTTCCGGGGTGCCCACATATTCGGACAGGTAAAGACTGCCCCACTGGCTAAGGAATGCAGGGTCTGAAAGCAGCAATTTACGCATCAGCCCTAGCAGGTCCCTGGACAGTGCAAGGTAACGGTCTTCATAGAAATACCGTCCCAATTGATGGAGATTGGTCGCCATAAGGGCATTTGAAGAAGGGATGACATTGTCAAAGATCTCCTTTTTATTGGCAATAAGTGTTTCTGAGTCAGGGTTGTTAAAATAGAAAAGCCCGTCGTCTTCATCAAAGAAATGCTCCAAGACAAATGCCGTCAGACGCTTGGCCACTAGAAGCCATCGAGGTTCGGAGGTCAATTGATAGAGGTGGATGAATCCTTGGATGATGGCGGCATAATCTTCCAAGAAGGCCGGTGTATAAGCTTCTCCGTTTTTGTAGGAACGGTAGAGCTGCTCCCCCTTGAGCATGTGATCCAAGATAAACGTCCCATTCTGGATGGCCAGTGATTTAGCAAGTGGATTCGCAGTAGCCCAATAGGCCTGTGCCAATCCTGAAATGGTCAAACCGTTCCAGCCTGCGATCACCTTGTCATCCAAGCCGGGAGGCGTGCGTAGGTTTCGGATTTTTAACAGGCGCTCTTTGACCTCATTTAGGTTTTGGGCCAACTGCTCCTCTTCCAATCCGTGTTTATGGGCGATTTCTTCATAAGTGTGGGTCTGGAAAAGAATATTGACACCTTTCTCCCAGTTTCCTTTTTCGCTGATGTTAAAGCATTCATAAAACCAGGCATCCTCATCATCTAACATGCTTTCAAGTTCATCGTGGGTCCAGGTGTAAAACTTGCCTTCTTCCCCTTCGCTATCGGCATCAAGGGCAGCATAAAACCCTCCTTCTTCCTGAAGCATTTCTGCTTGGAGCCAATTTACGGTTTCATTGATTTTTTCTTTGAACAATGCGTCTCCACTGAGCTGGAAGGCTTTAGCATACAGCGAGAGCAATTGGCCATTGTCATAAAGCATCTTTTCAAAATGGGGCGCAAACCATTCACTATCTACAGAATAGCGGGCAAATCCTCCTCTAAGGTGGTCGTAAATGCCGCCCATGCCGATTTTGGTAAGGGTGAAAAGTACTTTTTCTATTAAAGAAGCATCTCCTTTTAACGCGGCATAGCGCAGCAAAAAGTCCCATACAGCTGGCATAGGGAATTTAGGAGAACGGTTAAACCCACCCCATTGTGGATCCATTTGGCTGGCTATTTTTTGCGCCATATGGGTCAGGTCTTCAGCGGTCAGCCTACTGGGATCATCAGCTAAGCGGTATTTTTCCCTTTCTTTTAATTTGATGCTGTTCCCAAACCCCTCAGCACTTTTGGCCAACTCATCATGGTGGGTTGCATAGGCTTCGGCAATGTTTTGGAGTAACCCTTTCCAGTTGGGGTTAGGAAAGTAAGTGCCTCCATAAAAAGGTTTTTGATTTGGCATCAGGAAAACATTAAGCGGCCACCCCCCTTGCAGCCCCATGGATTGGACGGCATCCATGTAGATGTTGTCAAGGTCAGGTCTTTCTTCCCGGTCGATTTTGATGCAGACAAAATGCGCGTTCATGATTTTGGCAGTCGCTTCATCCTCAAAACTCTCATGTTCCATTACATGGCACCAGTGACAGGCTGAATACCCTATGGAGACAATGATGGGCTTGTTTTCTAGTTTGGCCTTATCGAGGGCTTCTGGTCCCCAAGGGTACCATTGGACCGGATTATAGGCGTGCTGAAGTAAATAGGGACTTTGGCTGTCAATAAGATGGTTGGCTTTTGGGGACATGGAAAATTGGTTTGGTTAAAAAGAAAGAAGTTGTTCGTTTACTGCTTTGATCTCCTTGGTGAAATCAAATTCTGCCGGCATTCGTTCCATTTTTTTAAGAAGATTTTGAAGGAACTTTTGGTGTGCGATCCCTGAAGGATTAAAGGGCTTATGGGCCAAGGCTCGTTTGATATCCATGATGTTTTCGGCGTACTGCAGTGCTGAAGGGGAGAGGTGGCTCTTACTGAATTTTTTCCAAATATACGCCTCAGCCTGTTTGGTAGGATGGATGAGGTCCTCTTTGTAGAATCGGTAATCCCTAAGTTCGTCCATCATGATTTCATAACTCGGAAAATAGTGGATGTTTTTATGCGCTTTGGCCAATTCATCACAGGCAACCCTTAAAATGGATTTGCTGAGTTGGTTTTCGGGAATGCCATCTTTGATATGCCTTACCGGACTCACTGTCAGCAGGATGTTCAGATCAGGATTGGTCGCTTTTAGGTGGGCATGGGTGGCCGAAAAGGCCTTGGTTATTTCATCCAAGGAAAGCGTTCTTTTTGTAAATTCCTTTGCGGGTTGTTTGTGGCAGCTGGAAACGATCTTTCCCGAAGCGCGATGCTCATAGATATTGGCGGTGCCAAATGTGATGATCATCCAAGAAGCTTTGGATAGGGTTTCTTGGGTGGTTTGGCATCGTGTTTTCAGTAGGGCTTTTAGGTCATCTTTATTTTTTCCCGATAGCGCGGAATGGCAAGAATAATGCAATTGTCTGCCGTCATGAGCTAAAAACAGTGCTTCTGAAAAAGCCTCTATTCCCAAGGAAATGTCCAGAAGATGGAGTAATGACAGGGGATTGAAAAGGGTGCCGAACGGGTTGTTTAGCACCTTGAATTTCCGCTCCGCTAAATGTTGCCCCATAACTGCACTGAAACAGGATCCGATGCTAAGTATCGGAGCTGAGTGATCGATAGGGCAGGGGGTTAGGGGAATGTCAAAATTGGTTTGTAATTGCATAGAACGAAATTAACGAAATTGTGCCAATGATCGAGTAATCCCTTCTAGATCAAAGTAAAATTATGAAATTGTTTACGTATAATTAATTTTATTAATGATTCAGTAAATATTAATCGGTATTGTTGATAATATGTTTTTGCAGGGTTACTTTTATCAGGTAACAGGTAAGGAATTACAATCAAATTTCAATGTCCATGAAAACACTTACTTTAGAGAAAACCGTAGAGGCAACTGTCGAGAAATTACAAAAGCTTAAAATCCAAGATCAACTCATCGCAGAATTGCAGTGGTGCTTGGGGAGTTATCGGTATGACCAGAATCCCATTGGTCTGATAGAAAAAAGTTCAGCGGCACTTGGCGCCCTGAAGGCAGAAAAGGAAAAGAACAGCAGGGCAGTATCTAAAAAGTTGCTAGCGGACTTGGAGAAGGTTGCCTCAGCTTGATTTTAGAGGTGTGTCACGCCTTCATAACCTGGCCTAGGTTAACGGTGATATTGTTTTTCAGGATCCATCCGTCCCATGGTACTTGGAGCGAGTAATCTTATTGCCCTTGTGCGATGATACGGGCAGCTTTTGCCCATTTGGTACTTACCTGCCTTTGGTGGAGGTAGATCCTGAACATCTTTACGGGACGACTGACCTTGCCGGTAAACATGTCAACATTCATCTCCCCAGAAGTATTACTCAATCCGCTATTTTCAGGTTGGTTGAGGGGATTTAACCAAAAAAGGCTATCCCCAAAAGTGGATAGCCTTAATTAGGTATGTCAAGTCGAAATGGTCGCTTATTCTGCTACTACTTCGAATTTAACTTCTGTTTTTACTTCTCTGTGAAGGTCTACTTCAGCTACATATTCACCGGCACCGGTTACTGGAGAGCTGATAGCGATTTTCTTTCTATCTACTTCCACTCCTTTTTCTGCTAGGGCGTCGGAAATTTGTAGGGTAGTTACTTTACCGAAGATTTTTCCGGAATCACCGATTTTGGCTTTGATTTCGAGTTTGATACCTTCGATTTTAGCCGCTAGCTCTTCCGCTTCAGTTTTGATTTTTTCCGCTTTATGAGCTGCTTGCTTGATGTTTTCTTCAAGGATCCTCTTGTTAGAAGTTGTGGCCAATACCGCAAAACCTTGAGGGATAAGGTAATTTCTTCCGTATCCTGATTTTACAGTAACTAGATCATTTTTATAGCCAAGTCCTTTTATGTCTGTTTTTAAGATAACGTCCATTGTAGTTGTCTAAATTTAATAAGTATTGAATAGAACAGGGCCGGATTATTTCAATCCGTCAGTTACATAAGGTAACAAGGCCAAATGTCTGGCTTTCTTAATGGCGTTTGCCACTTTTCTCTGGTATTTCGCAGAGTTTCCTGTCAATCTTCTTGGAAGGATTTTACCTTGCTCGTTTACAAATTTCAATAAGAAGTTAGGATCTTTGTAATCGATGTACTTGATGCCCATTTTCTTGAATCGGCAGTACTTCTTCTTATTTTGCTCTCTGTTGATTGGTTCGTTCTTAAGTGTCATTTTGCAGCCTCCTCTTTAGTTTCAGTTTTTTTGTTGAATTCACCTTTTCTTCTTCTCTCGGCATAGGCAATCGCATGCTTATCCAATACAGTCGTCAAGAAACGCATTACTTTCTCGTCCCTTCTGATCTCGATTTCAAACTTCTTGATCAAAGTAGGCAAGCTTTTGAATTCTACCATTACGTAGAAACCGGTGCTTTTCTTTTCAATTGGATAGGCTAGCTTCTTAAGACCCCAATTTTCAACATTAATAATTTCTGCCCCCTCTTCTTTTAACAAGTTCACGAACTTGTCAACGGTATCCTTCATCTGAACATCAGACAAAACGGGAGTTAAAATGAATACCGTTTCGTAATTTCTTTGGAACATTTTAATTATTGTTTTTTTGTAATTATTAAACAGATCGCAAAATTAAAGGTTTATTTCAATAAATCAAAACCCAAAGCATTTAGTTGATAAACAAGTCGCTTGAAATAGGGCAGTTCCTAATATTAGATCAAGTGGAAATGTTGGGGCTGCCAGTTTTACGTCATGGCAAAATCAATATTAAAAAATTTCCACAACGTCTCAAAGGCACCAAGTGCATGTAGGTCCTGCATAGAAAGGAATGTATAGTTGCGTTGTGCCTGAGGTCTTGTCGGCGTATCATTGTTCCGATCACTAAATTTATCACCTTACAGAAATATTGCTTGATGCCTAATGTCTGTGGCACTGGTGTTTACCTGTCTGGCCAAAAAAATCACCTGCAGACTAAAAAAGCTGCAGGTGACGATTAAAATTAAATATGTCAAACTGTTAAGCGCTGTTACTTGATTTCAAAAGATTCGTTGCCAATATTAAATCCTTCACAATAGATTTTTACCTCATATTTTCCTTCTGGGTAATCGGTTTCTTTTTGGTAAAGGTAAATGAGACTCTTTTTCGAGTTGTCATACAGGATGGCCTGTTTGGCTGTATAAAACTCTTCTCGACCATCAATGCTGAAGGTTCCGGAGCCTTTGGCAATGTCAAAGATCACCTGATTGTTCGGGGCGACTACCTGCACGAATATATCCCTAGCGCCAGGTTCTGCCACGTTGTTTTCGGTCAGGTCAAATGATATCTTCAGCTTTTCCAAATGACGGTTACGAAAAGATCCTTCCCGCTCTTTCCCCCTGGAATTGACCGCGGCTACCGTAATGTTTTCGGCATGAAGCTTCTGGGCAATGCTTACCTTTTCTTCCAGTTTTTCTTGCTGAAGGTTTAGCTGCACAATTGAATCTTCGATTTCAGCCTTTGAGGTTTTGAGGTCTTGGTTTTCCGTGAAAAGCTGTTGGTTTACTTGCTTCAGCTTCTCGATTTCAGAATCCTTCTCGGTCAGAACACCCGAGAAACTATCGATTTTTTCATTGAGCTGGTTGATTTCTGCAGCACTTCTGTTGCGCTCAGTGTTCCGTTCTGCAAGTAGTTGTTCCTTAAGGACAACGAGTGAGTCGACATTTCCTCCCAATTTTTTGATTTCATTGATCCGGAGGTCCAGTTGGTAAGCCATGCTGTCAATACGAAGATTGAGGTCGTTGTTCTCTTCGGAAAGGATGAGGATTTCTTCCGTCTTTTGTGACTTGTCTACACTGTCAAAGTACAGCTTAATGCCACTGAAGATTACCAAGAGAAGTAAAACAATGATCAGAATGTTTTTCCCCTTTCCATTTCTTGATGACTTTTCTTCGGGTATATTAGTGCTCATATGTATTGTGTATTAGTCAGTTAGTGCAAACAAATTTTAACCATGTGTCCTTCACTTGACGAAAACTATTGGCTTGGCAGGTACCAGCGAAATCAAATTGGCTGGGATGCCGGTGAAGCAACCATTCCATTAAAGCAATATTTAGACCAACTTCACGATTATGAGGTAGAGATTTTGATTCCGGGCGCAGGAAATGCTCATGAAGTGGCATATGCCTTCCAAAAAGGCTTTCAGCATGTCCATGCCTTGGATATTGCCAATGCACCTCTCAAGCGATTTCAGCAGCGATACCCGCTGTTTCCTTCGGCCAATCTGCACCATGAGAACTTTTTTGACCACCGTGGCCAATATGACTTGGTTTTGGAGCAAACGTTCTTTTGTGCTTTACACCCAAATCTACGAAATGATTATGTTAAAAAAATGGCACAACTCTTAAAACCGGAGGGAAGGCTCGTGGGGGTGCTTTTTGACATACTGTTTGAAAGGGATGGCCCGCCCTTCGGTGGAGATAAGGAGATGTATGTAAACCTTTTTACAAAAGAACTGGATGTCCTCAAAATGGAGCCTTGCTATAATTCTATCAAGCCACGGGCAGGAAGCGAACTTTTCTTTGTGGCGAAAAGGCCTGCTAAGCCTCAATAATGTAAAATGTAGTGCTGCTTTTTTAGTCCGGCCTTGAAGAATAAAATACCACATTCGTAAAAATCCATGCTCATGGTGACGGAAGAATGGGATTTGAGCTCATTCCAGGCTTTTTCCATTTCCTTGGAGCGGTGAATGTCGCCGATAGCTACCACGCTGGTCTTTTGCAGTGCAGGAAGCAGGGTTTTCCAAAAGAAGATCGTCGCTTCATAATTGTGATGGGCGTCCATCAGGACGAAATCCACACCAGGGACTTTTTGGAGAAACTCGGGCAACGTTTCCTGTATCCTGCCGGCTATCAAGTGAATTTCTGGAAATGCTCCAAAGGTGCCTTTGGCGACTTCAGCCAGTTCATCCGCACCCTCAAAAGTGTATACCTTTCCTTGGGTGGATTGGGCAAGGTATGCCGTGGTTATCCCCACACAGGTGCCAAGTTCCAGCACTGTTTGGGCGGGCGTGAGCGAACAAAAGTATTGGTACAGCAAGGAGAATTTAGGTTTGCTAGCACTGTGACGGGTTATGGCAGCAATCTTCCTCAAAGGATTTTTCAATCGTAATGAGCCGGTTCCGTGATCCTGAATGGTGATTTTAGCAGGATTGGCCAGCAGTTTTTCTCGCTTGGATTCCAGTGCTGGTGAGCGATGGGTTTTGGCATATTCTTTCAAGCCTTCATACACTTCGTAAGCATAAGGGGCTTGAAGCGAATGGCGGTCCACTTTGAGCAGAAAATAGCGAAGATAGGCGAAAAAGGGATGGATTTGATCAAACACTAGTTGTGGAAGATGTCTGCGATGAGTTGGAATTCAGGAATGGTGACCGTGATGGTTTTGCCATCTTGGATGCGCTCCATAAAATAATGGCCTTTCATTTTTCCCTTGCCGGAGTTAAGGTTACATCCGGAGACATATTGGTGCGCATAGCCCGGCTCTAAAATAGGCTGTTGGCCGACCACGCCATCGCCTTCGATGATGCGAGACTTTTGGCCGGCGTCTGCTACTTCCCAGCGCCTTCGTAAGAGCTGGATGGTATTAGGACTGTTGTTTTCGATGGTAACCTTGTATGTAAAGACATAGTGGTGCTGATGCGGACTAGAGTACTCCGGTTGGTAAGTAGCTTGCACACTTACTTTGATGCCTTCTGTAATTGCCGTTACCATTATATTTTTTCTAAAGGGATTTTTGTTCGAAATTAAGGGTTTATTATGAATTCTCAAGAGAAATAGTCTAAATGAACGTTAAAATAGCTTCTTCCTGGAAAGAGAAATTATCCGATGAATTTGAAAAGCCCTATTTTGATTCCCTGGCGGCATTTGTAAAAAGTGAATACCAACAAAAGCAGGTTTATCCTGCAGGAGGTGAGATCTTCAATGCATTTGACCATTGTCCTTTTGATAAAGTGAAAGTGGTAATATTGGGCCAGGATCCCTATCATGGCCCAGGGCAGGCCCATGGCCTTTCCTTTTCTGTCCGTGAAGGTGTGCCTTTTCCGCCATCTCTGCTAAATATCTTCAAGGAATTAAAGCAAGACCTTGGCGTGGATATTCCCTCGCATGGGAATTTGGAGCGATGGGCAGCGCAGGGCGTGCTGCTACTCAATTCCACTCTTACCGTGGAAGCGCATAAGGCAGGTTCCCACCAAAAGAGAGGTTGGGAAGAGTTTACCGATGCGGTGATCAGCAAGCTGGCCGAAGAAAGGGAGGGGCTGGTATTTTTGCTTTGGGGAGCCTACGCCCGAAAAAAAGCCGCTTTTATCTCTGATCAAAAGCACCTCAAACTGCATGCACCCCATCCAAGTCCGCTTTCAGCACATAGAGGGTTTCTAGGGTGTGGGCATTTTAGCAAAGCCAATGATTACCTGCGTCAACGTGGAATGACACCAATCAACTGGTGAGGGCTGCAGGAAACGATCAAGCACTAAAAATCGAACAAAAAAGGCGGTAAAGCTATCGATGCTTCCCGCCTTTTTTGTTGGTTTGGAATTTATTTATCAAATGGTTAGTCAATCCCTTTAAAGAACCTCTCCCAACGGATCTTGCTGAACATGCTCTTATGCTTATCAAGGGACAGCCATAAGAACCACGCCTTGCCTACGATGTGATCTTCCGGAACAAATCCCCAAAACCTGGAGTCAAGGGAATCATGCCTGTTGTCACCCATCATAAAGTAGTAATCCTGTTTGAAGGTGTAGGTGTCTTGCTTTTTGCCATCAATGAAAAGCTGATTGGCTTCTATCTGAAGGTTTTCGATGCCTTCATAATGACGGATGGTAAAGGCGTAACGGCGAACATTGTCTGCTGTCAAATCGATCGTCCAGCCTTTTGCCGGTACGGTAAGCGGGCCGAAGTTATCCCTGTTCCAGCCATAATATGCGCCGTCAGGGTAAATTTCAGGATCACCATTTCCTTCCTCATACACCCGAAGGTTAACTTCCTTGATGACGGGAGATTCTTCCAGTTTTTTGGCAATTTCCGGAGTGGTGAACACCACATATAGGCCATTGTAGGGGTGGAATGAGTCCTGATTGATGTCAAATTTCTCAAAGAATTCCGCGTTCAACATTCTGCTAGGGACAACATCATACGAATATTGCATCCCCTCAGGGTTTTGAGCAGGTGTGCCGTTGACGGAGAGCTGGGCATCATGAATTTCAATGACGTCACCAGGGGTGCCCACTGCACGCTTAATATAGTTGGTTTTCAGGTCCACGGGATGTTCAAATTCCGTTGGATAATTGAAAACCACGACATCGTTTCTGTCTACACCGCTAAATCCCGGCAGCCTGTAGTAAGGCAGCTGGATGGCATCAGAATAGGAAGGAATATCCGTTCCCCAGATTTTTTGATGGGTAAGTGGTACCTGCAGTAGCGTTTGGGGAGTTCTGGTACCATAATGCATTTTACTCACAAATAGGAAATCACCCACTAAAAGGGACTTTTCCATGGAGGCCGTAGGGATGGTAAATGGCTCTAAAAATAACCATCTTATTAAACTGGCAGCAATGACTGCAAAAACCAGCGCGTCCAACCACTCCCTAACAGGGCCTTTTTTCTTTTTTTCTGAACTCATGTTTTTTCAATGATTTATTAGAAGGTAAGGTAGTCGTCCATGGACAGTACACCTTTTTTGTCTTTGATCCACTCAGCTACCAAAACTGCGCCAAGCGCAAAGCCCTTTCGGCTATGAGCGGTGTGTTTGATCTCAATATCGTCGATTTCTGATTGGTAGGTCACAATATGCGTTCCCGGAGCAGGATCGATCCGCTTGGCGGTGATGGGGAGGCTGTGTTCGTTACCGTTCACATCTTTGTCCAGATCCCAACGCTTTACCCTGTCCACTCGGTCAATGATCGATTCGGCCAAGGTAATGGCCGTACCACTAGGGGCATCCTTCTTTTCAGTATGATGGATCTCTTCCATCTTTACCGTATATGCTGGCTGCTCATTCATGATTTTGGCCAAAAAGCTGTTTACTTTGAACAGGATGTTTACGCCGATGCTGTAATTTGAGGCATAGAAAAATGCGCCGCCATTGGATAGCGTCAGGCGTTCGATTTCTGGTTTTTTATCGAGCCAGCCAGTAGTGCCGCAGACTACAGGGATATTGTGCTTGATCGCCCATGAGAGGTTCTGTACAGCTGCATCAGGCTGACTGAATTCGATGGCCGCGTCTACCTTGGTGGTATCCAGTTTATCAAGTTCATGGATGTTGCTTTCGTCAATTTTCGCGGCAATGGTATGGCCTCTTTCTTCGGCAATTTGCGAAATGATTTTGCCCATTTTGCCATAGCCTAAAATCAATATGTTCATTTCGGTTATTTAAATTGTATTTTAAATGATAATCCTATTGCATTCCTACTTGCATAGGTGGGTTCTACAGAAGGTTCTAATTTAAAGGTCAGGTCATTTGACACGTCAAAGCCGGATAAATGGGCGTCCACTAGGGCGTCCACGATATTGAGCGCGTAAATGGCCGTAAAAATCAAATAGCAGGCATCTCGGTTTCGTCGCCAATAGTCGACATTCCTGATAAGCCCATCTTCGTTCAGGTTCGGGAAAATATTGTCGGTACTTTCGTCATCATCTCGGTAGATGGTCAAGGCCTCCTTGAATATTTGATATCGTCTGTTATTAAACTCTACAAAGTAAGCAGTAGTGATGATTCCACCATAAATAATCGGAACTTTCCACATTTTCTCGTTATATACCTGTCCTGCACCGGGGAGGATGGCGGATAGAAGTGCTGCTTTTTTGGGGTCTTTGATGTCGTCCTTGTTGATGTTGATTTCGACCTGCTCTGTGGAGTCTGGCGCAATAGCCCTTACTTCCTGACCAAGCACGGGGCTTTGGAAAAGGAGAAATAAAACAAAAACAGCAATAGTTTTAACATGAAAAACTATTGCCTTGATGTTTTGGTCAGTAATATGCGTGAGGGCAATATGGTGCACACTAAATGATCTCTAGAATTTCTAAAATGCGATTCAGGTCATCGGTAGAGCCAAAAGGAATTTTTATTTCTCCTTTATCTTTATGATCCATTTTGAGGCTGACCTTTGTGCCCAGGTGGGAGGCAAGCTTTTGCTGGAGTTTTCCGAGTTCGTATTTCTTTACGGGATCCAGGTCTGGTTTGTTGGAAATGGTTTTTTCTTCTTCACCATCCTCATGGAGTGCTTTTACCAAAGCTTCCACTTTTCTGACACTGAGTTCCTCCTCAAGGGTCTTACGGTAAATGGCCAACTGCTTGTCCACATCTTCCACATTGATCAATGCTCGGGCATGGCCCATGGAGATTTTTTTGTCTCTGATGCCCGCCTGGATATCCGGTGGAAGTTTTAGCAGACGAAGGTAGTTGTTTACGGTCGTCCTGTTTTTTCCCACGCGGTCCCCAAGCTGTTCTTGCTTGAGTTCACATTCGGAAAGCAACCGCTGATAAGAATGGGCGATTTCCAAGGCATTTAGATTTTCCCGCTGGATGTTTTCAATAAGGGCCATTTCCAGCATTTGCTGATCATTGGCCGTTCTGACATAGGCAGGTACCATGGTGAGGCCGGCAAGCTTGGAAGCCTGAAAACGCCTTTCTCCGGAGATCAACTGGTATTCGTTATCGGAGAGTTTTCTTACCGTGATAGGCTGGATGATACCTTGAACGGTGATGGAGTCCGCAAGTTCCTGTAATGCGTCCTTGTCAAAGTGGGTTCTTGGCTGATAGGGATTGACCTGGATTTCATCCAAAGGGATCTCATAAATTCCTGCCTCAGGGCGAGCCTGCTCTTGGACTTCATCTTTGGGCTCTTTGTTTGGAGAGTCCTGCAGCAAAGCCCCCAGGCCCCTTCCCAATGCTTTTTTCTTATTTGTTGTGGTTTTTTTATTATCAGCCATAATTGTTCTGAGATGTTAATTCATTTTTACCAATCCATTACGTTCTGCGATTTCATTGGCGAGATTTAGGTAAGACAGTGCTCCCTTACCTTCTGCATCAAAAGCAATTGCAGGAAGTCCGAAGCTTGGCGATTCCCCCAATTTAACGTTTCTAGGAATGATCGTATTAAAGACCATGTTCTTGAAATGCATCTGGACTTCTTCTACCACCTGATTGGATAGACGAAGACGAACATCATACATGGTCAGCAATATCCCCTCTATTTCTAAGTCGGGATTTAGCCGGGTTTGGATAATTTTTATGGTATTGAGTAACTTGCCCAAACCTTCCAATGCGAAATATTCGCACTGCACTGGGATAATGACAGAATTGGCAGCGGTGAGGGCATTGATCGTGATCAGCCCAAGAGATGGAGAACAGTCTATGATGATAAAATCATATTGGTCTTTTAAAGGTTCTACCACCTCCCGCATTTTTTCTTCCCTGTTTTCTATATTGATCATTTCTACTTCTGCACCCACCAAGTCAATATGGGAAGGAACCAGCTCAAGGTTGTCGATTTCAGTTTTGATGACAATGGAGGAAATGTCCACCCCATCGACCATACATTCATAAATACTGTTTTCGATTTCTTTAGGGTCTTGTCCCAATCCGGAAGTGGTATTGGCCTGAGGATCAGCGTCAATGACCAACGTCTTAAATTCCAGTACCGCCAGACTGGCAGCAAGGTTCATTGCGGTGGTCGTTTTTCCCACTCCTCCTTTTTGATTGGCGATAGCTACGATTTTTCCCATTGGTGTCAAGTAGTGATTTTTGGTCAATATTAAGCATAAACATTTCGAATACAGCGAGATTTACATTTTTTAAGAATTCCCGAGACGGGTAATTTAACCGTTGTTTTTAAGAATTCTCTTCCTTTTAAACAAAACACGTATTGTTTTGCTATTCAAGAACCATGTCGCTACATCTCTTCCAAAATGTTAATTTCACGCAACACAAAGATATAAGTTTAATCCTTACATGAAATAGTTTGTTTTCCACAATGGCATGTGGATAGGTTTAACGATTTGATTTATAACGCTCTAAAAGCCTCTACTATCATAAAATGTCACCAAGATGATTCAAAAAAAGGTGGCTTTTGAAGGCCACCTTTTGAATTAGGATTTAAATCCCTTTTATTTTTTCTTTTTGTTTGCTTCGGCTGCTTTCATGGCGTCTTCTAACCGTTGCTGGAATTTTGACTTCTTTTTATTGGCGTTTTTCTTTTTGTTTTTCTCGATTTTCTCACGGATTTTATCATCATCCACAAATCGCTTGATGATGGCTTGCTGGCCGAAAGTAACCATGTTCGAAACAAAGTAATAAAAACTCAATGCCGCAGGGTAGGAGTTCAATACAAACATAAAGGTTACTGGCATGATATAGCCCAGGTTCTTCATAGGGCCTTGTGCAGCTGTCAGCTGGTTGTTGAATCGGGTATATACGATTTGGGATACCGTCATCAACAAGGTGAACAGGCTGACGTGACTTCCATAAAAAGGAATGGTAAAGGGCAAGTTTATGATGGAATCATATGTGGACAGGTCATGTGCCCACAGGAAGCTCTCTTGGCGCAGTTCGATGGAATTTGGGAAGAAAAAGAACATGGCAAACAAGAACGGCATCTGTAAGATCATTGGCAGACAGCCGCTGATAGGGCTTACACCAAGCTGACTGAAAAGCTTCATCTGCTCTTGCTGCTGCTTGGTAGGGTCATCAGGATACTTTTCCTTTAGCTCATCAATTTCCGGTTTGATTACCCGCATCTTGGCCATGCCAATGTAAGACTTGTAGGTCAGTGGGAACAAAAACAGTTTGATGATGAATACGATCAGGATAATGATTACACCATAATTACTGATGATCTTTTCCAAGTAGTGGAAAAGGTTGACAATGATGTATTTGTTTACCCAGCTTACAAAGAAATAGCCCATGTCCACATTCTTTTCAAAATCTGGCGTGACCTTCTTTAGGATTTTATAGTTGTTTGGCCCAAAATAATAGCTATTGCTAGCTTGACCATTCTCCAATGGCAGGGAAAGGCTGGCGGTCATGTTTTTGACCGACATGGTGTCCGTAGGAACAGTCTGCTCCAAGCTTACCTCCGTAAACTGATCCGGAGCAATGATGCCTGCGGTAAAAAAGCGCTGCTTGAAAGCTACCCATTTGATCGGCTCGCTGGGTCGTTCCGCATCTTCATCTGATGACGCACTCAGGTAGTCATAATCTCCTTCAGTGGTGTAGAAGTTTACGTACGTTTTACGTCTTGATTCACTGATGTCCGCTTCTTGCTTCTTTAAGCGATCTTCCCATAGGACATTAATGTGTTGGTCTGAGAGACTGCTAAGCCCGTTGGTCTTGATCTGTTGATCGACCACATATTTGCCATCAGGCAGGGTGTAGGTTCTGGTGATGCTGCCCGAGGCGGTCGTAGCCTTGAAAGTCAATTGCTGGGCAGGTGTTTCGTCTACCGTTACAGTGCTTTTTTCTCCAACAAAGTAAAATTGGTTTAGGCTCATAGGGCCTTTGTTGGTCTGAATTTGGTAGTCGATCGAGGCGCTCTGCTCATCCATTAAGATTAATGGTTGCTTGGCCCAGGTCTTATAGTTCTTTAATTCGACACTTTTTATTTCACCGCCTTTGCTAGAAAAGGTGATTTTTACAAGTTCATTTTCCAGTACTACCGATTCCTCTTTTCCCTCTACCAAGGAAGAGAATTCACCAAATTGCTGTTGGTTTTGTAGATTTTTGACACTGTCTGGAAGTGCTGGGGTGGAGGGTTCAGCAGTCTGTTTTGAAGCGCTATCATCCTGTACTTCAGTGGAGGTAGTGCTTTGCTCATCTGTGACCGGCTCTGGAGAACTGAAAAAGAATGAGTAAATCAGTAGCACGGCTGCGAAAAGGATTAGACCTGTCGCTTGATTTCTATCCATAGTTATTTAATTCAGAAAACCATCAAAGGGCAATAAAAGCCCTTTGATGTATTTTGCTTTAGTTATTGTTCTTTTTATTGTCCAGGGTGGCTTGGATAAACCGTACAAAAAGTGGGTGCGGATTCAGCACCGTGCTTTTATATTCTGGGTGAAATTGTGTACCTACGAACCATGGATGGTCTTTTAGCTCTACAATCTCTACCAAGCCACTTTCCGGGTTGATGCCTGTCGGCACCATTCCCTTCTCTTTATATTGTGTTAAGTAATCGTTGTTGAATTCATAGCGGTGCCTGTGCCTTTCCTGTATCTTGGCCTTGCCATAAGCAGCACTTACCTTGGTGCCCTTGGTGAGTTCACAAGGATAGGAGCCCAGTCGCATGGTACCTCCCATTTGCTCCACGTTTTTTTGCTCTTCCATTAACGAAATCACCGGGTGCGGTGTCTCGGGATTCATTTCTATGGAGTTGGCATCGGCCAAACCAAGGACGTTTCTGGCAAATTCGATCACCGCTACTTGCATTCCCAAGCAAATTCCGAAAAACGGAATTTTATTGGTACGGGCAAATTTAACAGTTTCCAGCTTACCTTCAAGTCCCCGCTCTCCAAATCCAGGTGCTACAAGGATCCCGTCAAGTTCCGCCAGCTTCTTCGCTACGTTTTCTTTTTCGATTTCCTCTGAAGAAATCAGGGAAAGGTTGACCTTGGTTTCGCAGGCCGCTCCTCCGTGGGTAAAGGATTCGATGATGGATTTATAGGCATCAGGCAAGGAAATGTATTTCCCGATCAAGCCGATATTGACTTCTTGTGTAGGGTTTTTAAGTCTGCCTAAAAATTCTTTCCACAGTTCCAGCTTCGTGTCGGACTTTGAAGGAAGTTTCAGTTTGGTCATCACCCGTTCGTCCAGCTTTTCCTTCTTCATATGAAGCGGGACATCATAAATGGTTTCGGCATCCATGGCTTCGATGACGCAGTTTAGCTGTACGTTACAGAAAAGCGCTAGCTTTTTCTTTACATCGAGCGGAAGGTGGTGTTCGGAACGACATACCAGAATGTCCGGCTGGATCCCTGCCTCTAGCAGTTGTTTTACCGAATGCTGGGTAGGTTTGGTTTTCAGTTCCTTGGCAGCGGAAAGGTATGGAATGAGCGTAAGGTGGACGACGAGGAAATTATTGGGTCCCAAGTCCCATCGTGCCTGCCTCACCGCTTCAATAAACGGAAGGGACTCGATATCCCCCACACAGCCGCCAATCTCGGTGATGACGACATCGTAATTTCCTTCTTCCCCAAGCTTGTAAAAACTGTTTTTGATTTCATCCGTGATATGCGGAATCACCTGAACCGTCTTTCCCAAGAATTCTCCTTTTCGTTCTTTGGTAATGACGTTGTTGTAAATTCTACCCGTGGTCACATTGTTGTCCTGAGAAGTGTTGGTGTTCAGGAAACGCTCATAATGCCCCAGATCCAAATCGGTTTCTGCGCCGTCCTCCGTGACGAAGCATTCGCCGTGCTCATAAGGATTGAGCGTACCTGGATCAATGTTCAGGTAAGGGTCGAATTTTTGGATGGTAACTTTAAATCCTCTGGACTGAAGCAGTTTTGCCAGAGATGCAGCAATGATTCCTTTGCCTAATGAAGAAGTAACTCCCCCTGTAATAAAGATATACTTAGTGGGTGATGCCATAAGAATGTTATAATGTTTTGTTTGAATTCCTATGGGGCTCAAAATTAAATAAAATTATTGACTTGAGGGAGGAGGTTTGGATTAAAATTTTGTTTTCCCCTCGTAATGGCCCCATAAACCTTCTGACGGACATTTTAGATGCCTGATGGATTAATTAGTGTTTGATAATTAGGTGGTTACACATCAAAAGAGGCCACCTACCGAAGTAGATGGCCTCTTTTGATATGCACTTGTGGCACTATTATTTTGAGAACTCTTTCTTAAGCTCTTCCACATCCACATTCTTGATTACAGGCTTAGCGTTAAGCTGTTTGATCTTGATTACACGGGTAACCTGTCTTTGCCTGTTTCTTCTCGCTTTTCTTTTTAATGTAGTAACTGCCATATCGTATTCAAATTTTTGTTCTGATCCAAATTGAAGTGCAAAGATAGGTAAAATATTTGTATCTTCATTGAATTGTTTTGGAAAAATGTTGTCGAGAGGTTTTCTGAAGGAGATGGTCATGTAAATGCAAAAAAAATACGGACTACTTCATAAAGTATTTTAATTTTGGCGTTCAATAAAACTAAAGAAGGAATGGAAGTAAAGACCATTGTTGAGGAATTGAGGGAAAAGGGACGTGTCTGTGTTCTGGAGGGAAGCGGGAAACCGGTTCAATTGATCGTTCCAGAGCATTTTCAGGAGACGGATGATCCGAAGGCCATTTTTCTGCTGGTGGACCTGTTTCAGATAAGGGCATTGGCGGGACAATTTTCTGAAATCGCACTTGATATAATTGAATTTGCCACCAAACCTACCGTGTATACTTCCTGGGCCAGTGACCTGCTGCAGCAAGGACCCGTCCATGAGGCTAAGGTGAAGTTCGGGATCTTGAAAAAGGGGTTTTGGAACAATATCGTTTTTAGTTTTAGCAGGCCATTGGTGGTCCAGCATGGAAAGGAAGAGGAAGCTATCGGGAAAGTTTCTGAGAAGTTCCCCTTGTTCCAAAATGATGTAAAAAGACTTTTTCTGAGTGCAGATGGAGATGTAAAAATAGGGGAATGAACTTAACCAAAGAAATAGCACCGTTTGAAGTGGTCAAAAGAGTAGGCGAGTGTGCGGATGCGTTAGGCTTGGAAGCCTATGTGGTAGGGGGATTTGTACGAGACTTGTTGCTGAAAAGGAAAAATAAAAAAGCCAAGGACATTGATTTTGTCTGCGTGGGCAGCGGAATAACCTTGGCCAAAGAGGTGGCAGCTTCTTTTGGGGAGCATGTTCCGTTGTCCGTGTTCAAGAATTTTGGTACGGCCATGATCAAGCTGGAGGATTGGGAATTGGAGTTTGTGGGGGCGAGGAAAGAGTCCTACCGACACGATTCCAGGAAACCCATCGTGGAGGATGGAACGCTCCAAGAAGATCAGGAACGCCGCGACTTCACCATAAATGCCATGGCCATTTCCATTAACAAGGCCAATTATGGTGAATTGGTGGATCCATTTGATGGTGTCAGGGACCTGAAAAGAAAACTGATTCGGACACCACTGGATCCGGATACGACCTTTTCTGACGATCCGCTGAGAATGCTACGGGCAGTTCGTTTTGCCGCACAGCTTGATTTTGATATCGAGCCCGCGACATTTGATGGACTTATCCGGAATGCCGAGCGGCTGAAAATCATATCCGGTGAACGTATTATTGGCGAACTTAATAAAATTATCCTTTCAGAAACGCCTAGTTATGGGTTTAAGCTGTTGTTTGTGAGTAAACTTCTTCATCAGTTTTTTCCGGAAATGGTGGATTTACAGGGGGTGGATTCCGTGGGGGACAAGTCCCATAAGGATAATTTCTACCATACGTTACAAGTACTGGATAATGTCAGCACCACCACGGATAATTTATGGTTGCGATGGGCGGCCATCATGCACGATATTGCCAAACCAGCAACCAAGCGCTTCAATAAGAAAGTAGGCTGGACTTTTCACGGGCATGAGGATAAAGGGGCTCGGATGACCCCGAAAATCTTCAGAAAGCTGAAATTACCAATGGATGAGCGCATGAAATATGTGCAGAAATTAGTAAGATTGCATTTGCGGCCCATTGCATTGGTCAATGATAAGGTGACCGACTCGGCGGTAAGAAGACTGCTGTATGAGGCTGGTGATGACGTAGATGACCTGATGAAGCTGTGCAGGGCGGACGTGACTTCCAAGAACCCTAACCGGGTAAAGCGTTTTCTGGCCAACTTTGATAAAGTGGAGCGGAAAATTCAGGAGGTCGAAGAAAAAGACCATGTCAGAAATTTCCAACCTCCCGTATCCGGGGAGGAGATTATGGAAATATTTGGCTTGTCACCATCAAAAATAGTGGGAGAGCTAAAGGAAGAAATAAAAGAGGCTATATTAGAAGGCCAAATTGAAAACAATAAAGACCAGGCCATACAGTTAATGTATAGACTGGCCAAAGCAAAAGGTATTACCAAAAAGGAAAATTAGTAATTAAGCGTATGAATAAGTTTAAAATCGCAGCCTTGGCGCTGTTTATGATTTGTTTGGGTGTAAAGGCCCAGGATTCTACTACCACTGCAGTAAAAGACAGTAGCAAAGCGGTTAAAGATCAGGGTGCTTTGCGGATTTACCAAATGGCTTTGCGCTACAATGATCCTTCTGTAGCTAAAAACAAGTTGTATGAGTTGATTGTGCAAAATCCTGAAAATCCACGCTATGCAGAGCTCTTGGCTTCACTGTACTATGAGATGGAGCAGTTTAGCTCAGCCGCACTGGTGGCCCTTGATATCCTGAAGGTGGATGACCAGAACATTCCCGCACTGGAGATAGCGGCATATTCCTTGGAGCAATTAGGGGCGCTGGACAGGGCCTTACCGCACTTTGAATCTCTACATTTATTGTCTGGAGATATGTTCAGCTTGTATAAAACGGCTTACTTACAGTATTCCCTTAAGAAGTATGATGAGGCGCTTAATTCGGTGGAGATGTTGGTGAAGAACAATAAATCTGAAGAGCAAAAGCTGACCTTCCCTCTTGAGGACAATTCCACACAGGATGTAAGCATGAAAGCGGCGGCATTAAATCTAAAAGGTTTGATCTACAAAGATCAAGGCGCTACTTCAGAAGCCAAGACAGCATTCGAAGCAGCCTTGGCAAATGAACCGGAATTCGCGATTGCCAAGAAAAATCTTAGTGATCTGAATAAATAGTATAAAGAGCATCAAACAAAAAAAGCCCGGGAGAATGCCCGGGCTTTTTTTTACCTGGATTTACTTAAACTCAGGGGTTGGTTCGATCATTTGGCCAAACCTGAATTGATGTCGGATACTGTTGTCTACTTTAAGCGATTCGCCTGTAAAGGTACGGGCATTTGCTCCGGTAGTGTTACCGAAAATAGCGTCAATTGCATCACTTAACATTTCCTCGTTTACATCACCCAGGGGCAGAATGTTAAAGTTGTTCGCAAATTCATCAGATGTGATGTCAGGAACAAAGCCCGTGGCGTAATCAGATTCGTCGTTTTTGTTATAGCTTTGCGAAATAATCGGTAAGAGGCCATACTCATTTTCCTCGTTTTCGGTGTCTTGGATGGTGATGGAGCCTACATTTTTTCCATAGGTGGTTTCGCCAATGACCACCACATCCATATAAGGCCTCAATCCGTTAATGATCAGTTCACTTGCAGAAGCAGTATTGCCCGTAGCGAGCACATAAAGCTTTCCAGAGGATATTTGGTTTCCTATGTTTTGGGATTTATCAACGAACTTGGTATTGAAAAAATCAGTGCCATAGGTCTGTTGATAATAGGATTGTACCAAATCATTGTACTGGGTGTAGTAAAAGATGTCTTGGTTAGTAATGCCTTTGCCAATAAGACTGGCCAGATGCACGGCACTGGAAGTGTATCCACCGCCATTATAGCGCAGGTCAAGTACCAATTCATCTACTCCATTTGACTTGAATGCTGCAAAAATTTCTTCAAGTTGTTGGTCATATACGCCGTAGCGGATGTTTTCTGATTCCAACTCTTCACCGGGAGCAAAGAAGTTGTATACGAGATATCCGATCTTTTTATTTTCTAAAGTGTATATGCTGTCCAAAAGGATGGGGTTTTCGGCTAATTCTACCACAGAAAGAGACAAAGGGGCTTCTGCGAGCATTTCAAATTGTCCATTGTCTTTATTGAGCCGTCTGATGTCCAATGTATGGACTTCTCCGGTGCTTTGGATCAAAGAGGAATAATTGGTAGTCGTTATCTGGATACCATTTATTTCGAAGAAACGGTCATTTCTTTTTAAGCCGGCCTGTTCGGCTGGACTTCCTTTTTTTACATAGGTGATGACACCAAATACGTCATTGGAGTTACTGCTTGCGCGAACCAATTGAAATTGATATCCAGCTTCTTTTTGGACGCCCTCCAAGCGCTTCACCAATTCTTCATAATTGGGGTAAATCACTGAAAATCGATCTTGGTTTACCAATAAGGCATCAAAATATGCTTCGGGATCAGCATCCAAAGAAATGGGATCATTCATGGTATCTGTCCAAAGATAAACCTCCTCCATCACGGCTTGAATCCATTCGTTAATGACCACATCGGGGTCTTCAGTAGGTTCCGGGCCATTGTCTGGCTTTGGATTAGGTTCCATTTCTCGGTCTGAACATGAAATGGATAAACTGGCCATAAATACTAGGGCAATTAGCCAGCGGTATGTAGTAAATATTTTCATAAGTGCTAAATTTAATTTCTACTTTTCCAAATATAGCTTCTGCATTAAGTCAATATAAGACATATAAAGATATCATAATATAGCATACGTAAAAAAAACAAAAATCAGCAGTGATTTTTGTGCGTAGTAATAAGTGCTTGTATAGGCAGCGATGGCGGTTTTTAGGGGGGGAATATTCCTGAAAAATTATATGGTCGCGAAAAATACCCCAAAAAGGGTATTGTATTAACTGCAAAGCAGTGGTAAATTTGCAAAGGATAAAAGGAATAAACTACTTGAAAATGTGTGTAATCCGAATTTTTTTCGGAAAAGAATCTACTATGTGTAGAATGTTTGTGTAAAACTTCTACAGCCCTACAATTTATAAAATGGAATGGGTTTCGTGTTCTATCGGAGTAGGAAGATTTTTAAATTTAATGGCACAGTAGTTGGCAAAAAGATATAAGTATCACCCGCGAAAAGAATATCGTCTTTATTAAACCAAGTGCATGTATATGTTTCAACTCTCTACCATTCCAATAGCCTTTTTTATCGGGTTATTAATCATTCCCGTCATTATCAAAGTAATCAAAAGAACCAATATTCTGGATGTTCCTGGAGGCAGAAAGATCCATAAGGAAGCCATACCCTCCATGGGAGGTATTGGGATCGTAATCGCGATGTTAATGAGCCTTGTCATCACCATGGATTGGCAGCAATGGTCAGATGTCCGTTTTTTAATGATGGGGTTCGGGGTGATGTTTTTGGTAGGATTAAGGGATGACTTGGTTGAATTGACTGCAATGCAAAAACTCTTGGGGCAGCTTTTGGCCATTGGCTTGGTAGTGGTCTTGGGAGATATCAGAGTGAGTGGTTTTTATGGGTTTTTGGGCATAGAGGAGCTGCCGGTTTGGGTGAGTTATGCACTGACGATTTTTGTTATAATAGGGCTTACCAACGCTTTCAATTTGGTGGACGGCCTGGACGGTCTAGCGGGAACGTTGAGTTTGATTTCCTTTTTGTTTTTGGGAGGATGGTTTCTCGCGGCAGGATTTCTTACTTATGGAATGATTGCTTTGGCCTGTTCTGGAGGGGTTTTGGCATTTATGGTATATAATTGGCATCCGGCCAAAATTTTTATGGGAGATACCGGATCCCTGACATTGGGTTTTATACTAGCGGTGCTCAGTGTGTTTTTCGTCGAGGCTAATGGCCAAATACTTTCACCTGCCCATTTTATGCGATTTGAAGCGCCCATCACTGCGGGCCTGGCATTGGTGTTGGTTTCTTGTTTTGATACTTTGAGGGTGATGGTCAAGCGCGTAAGAAGAGGAAGACCTCCCATGGCAGCTGACAAGTCCCATGTACATCACTTTTTGTTAAGGTCAGGCTTGCGTCATGATCAGGTAGCACTGGTTTTAGGGGGGATTAAACTGTTGTTTTTATGCATGGTTGTTTCCATGGCTGATTTTTCGGACAATGTGTTGTTACCGATGGTATTGGGGACAGTAGTGGTGCTGTGCATGACGTTGGATGCAGTAACCCTGCGAAAGGTGAAAAGGATCGCTCGACAATCTCCGGGAGTATTGGCCACAGCAAGTGAACAAGAGAAAAGACGAGAGTTAAAAGAAGAGCCTGTTTAAGTTGAATGCGGCGAAGGCAAAACCCAGGTTAAATTCCATCATCATGGTCATCGTTCCGAGGCAAATGTAGAATGGAAAAGGGGCGAGCTTAAACGGTATTGCCTTCAGGCTTAATGCAGAAAGAAGGTCAAGTAATATGCTTGTTTTGATGCTGCTGTGATGGCTGTCTTGCCATACCGCATCCGCACCCAAAAGGAATGCACTGCCTTTTCTCCTCTTGGGGCATTAAACTAAGGCTTGTTTCATTTTGATCTTTTCGGTAATGCTATCCCAAAGCTGTAAACGGTGTTGAAGTGCTGCTTTGGCAGTATCCAAACACTCCGTCCATTTTTCGGAATCGTCGCCACAGAGCTCAGCGATCATTTGCATGGAAAGTGGTCCATGTTCATCTCCATCCAGTTCGATATGTCTGTTGAGGTAATAAAGGAGTTTGCTGTACGAGCGGTTGTCATTTTGTTCTGCTTCTTTGGTGATCTCGATAAACATGTCTGGAATCAAGTCTTCCCTGCCGAAAGTAAAGGCCGAAGCAATGAGATGGGGCTTTCCTGTAGCAATCACTTTAAAGGTGAAATTGACAAAATCCTGCACCGCTATATCCGCCCCCACCGTGTCAAGGGCTTCTGTTACCGTTTTTTGCTGGGATAGCAAAAAGGTGAAATGTTGGATTTTTGGTGTATGGGCACCTGTTTGGTGCATCGCATCCAGGTACATTTCGAAGTGGCTTTTGGTTTCCCCTTTTTCATTTACATCAGTTTCCTCACCCAATACGATTTCATTGATAAACCTGGCCACGCTGGGATTGGGGGCGGGAAGCCAGGGGACCGCTACACAGGTAAGCTCCCGCTGCAACGCCTTCAGCAAGGACATAAAGTCCCAGACGGCATAGACATGGTCTTCCATGAAGGTGTTGATGTCTTCTAAAGAGCTTAGTTGTTGATATAAGGGATGCTGTGATAGCTTACGTTTGAGGGGAGCTAAGGCAGTTTCGATGTGCTTTATTTCTTCCATAGGGTTTTAAGGATGATCGGAGCAATAGTGTTCTTAATTCCATGCAAAATTAGTGAAAAGTTAATTGGTCCAAACATAAGGCACGAAAAAGAACGGTGCTAATGGCTGTTTCCGTTGAAAGGATTGAAATTTCTGCTTCCTACGCTCATGCCTACAGCCCTACAAACGGTTTTTTCTCCATATTTTACATTGATACGATCCAGGGCCTGGTAGAGCTTGATGCTGTCTTCTGTGTCTTCAAAAAGGTTGATCTGGTAATGCCCATGTACCAGGGCACTGAACCTGATGCCTATCAAACGGATAAGCATTCGGCGGTTGTAAAGTTTTCTGAACAGGTCCTTGACTACCGGCAAAAGGGTGTGGTCCGCTGCGGTGTACGGGATACGTTGTTGCATGGTATGGGTGTCAAAATCCGAATAGCGGATTTTGACACTTGCGCAGCAGGTGAGTTGATGGTTTTTGCGCAGCTTGGTTGCCAGCTGTTCGGTCATGGCGACTAAGGTGGCCTCGAGCATTTTTACATCAATGGTGTCTTGGCTGAAGGTGTTTTCGGTAGAGATGGATTTTGCTTCAGAATAGGGCACTACCAGGCTTTTGTCGATCCCATTGGCCTTGTTCCATAGTAATTTTCCGTTTTTGCCAAAAGCACTTTCCAGCAGTTCTTGTGGCATGGTTTGCAGCGTTTGGATCTTTTTTACCCCCATTCCGTAGAGGCTGTGGGCAGTCTTTTCGCCGATCATCGGGATTTTTCTTATCGAGAGAGGGGCCAAAAAAGGTTTTTCACTGCCATAAGGAACCTCTTTTTCGTTGTTGGGCTTGGCTTCTCCAGTGGCTACCTTGGATACGGTTTTGTTTTCAGAAAGCCCCAATGAAATGGGAAGCCCTGTTTCCTTGATGATTTTTTGGCGCAATTCGTGGGCCATTTTAAAACAGCCGAAAAAACGGTCCATTCCGGAATAATCAATGTAAAACTCGTCAATGGAGGATTTCTCGAATAAGGGAACGCTTTCGCGAATGATCTCGGTGATTTCATGGGATTTTTGACTGTAGCGTTCACTGTCGCCCCTGATGATCAATGCTTCAGGACAGAGCTGTCTGGCGGTCCGCATGGGCATGGCCGAGTGGATGCCGTACACGCGGGCTTCGTAGCTGCATGAAGCCACGACGCCTCTATCTCCGGTGCCGCCAATGAGAATGGGCCTCCCCTTAAGCCTGTTGTCAAAAAGGCGCTCGACGGAAACAAAGAATGAGTCCAAGTCCATATGGACGATACTTCGTTTATTTGCAGTGACCATAACGTTTATATTATGAATAAAATTAAGTTTATTATATAAACTTCTCAAGTGTAACCACCAAGGTATTGGGACACTTACTGTCTTTTTGAGGGCTAGAAAGGAAGTGTTTTTGTAGGGAAAAGGGAAATGGTGTCATAAAAATGCTGGACGGTTTTTGACCAAATAGGGTTATGGATAACTTTACTAGAATGCAACTATTCACCTATGATGGATGTTGGAGAGGTATGTTTTATCCATTATTTTTAGATTTGATATATGGAAGCTATTCGTATTATTCCTTTTACTCCTACGCTGCAGCCTTATTTTGAAGCAATCAACAAGGCTTGGATCAATGAACATTTCACCTTGGAACCGGTTGATATAGCCGTTTTGGAAAATCCCCAAGAGAATTTGCTGGATAAAGGCGGTGCGGTGATTTTTGCGGTATTGGAGGAGGAGATTGTAGGTACCGTGGCCTTAAAGGAGCATGCTGCCGGCGTTTATGAAATGACCAAAATGGGAGTGGTTCCTGCAGCTCAGGGCAAGAAGGTAGGTTGGGCCCTGGCAATGGCCATCTTGGAGGTAGCCAGGGGAATGGGAGGCCGCAAAGTGGTGCTCTATAGCAGCAGAAAGCTGATCCCTGCGATCAATATGTACCGAAAAATGGGATTTAGAGAAGTGGTACCCGAAGCAGGGAAATATGCCCGGTGTGATATTAAAATGGAAATAGACCTTTGATGAAAAACCAGGAGAAACCAGAAATCGTAATTCGGGGAGGCACCATTGCAGAAGTGCTCTCCCTGAGCGTGGCCATACCGGAGTTTGAGCAGCCTTATGGGGACGAAGCTTATGCTGAGCGGTTGAAGAGTAATCCCCATTTGATTCTGGTGGCCGAGTATGGGGGGAAGCTCGTGGGGTTTAAGGTGGGCTATGCCACGGACGAAAAGACCTTTTATTCCTGGATGGGGGGAGTGTTGCCGGCATTTCGGCGCAATGGCATAGCGGGAATCCTAGCGGAAGTACAGACCGACTGGGCGAAGAAATCGGGCTATCAAAAGCTGGTGTTCAAAACCAGGAACATCCACAGCGACATGATTCGGTTTGGGCTGAAACGAGGGTTTATGATTACCGAGCTGATCAAGCGGGACAAGCCGGAGGACCATAGAATTATCATGGAAAAAAAGATTTAGGGAGAACCAGCCTGATTATCAGGCCTGCATAAATAACCAAAGATTTTTTGAAGAATAAATGTTGATTGATCCCTTGGAGTAAAAAGGATATCTTTCTACTTTTGCAAACCTATCCTGCGCACGTGGTGAAACTGGTAGACACGCCATCTTGAGGGGGTGGTGCCCTATGGGCGTGGAGGTTCGAATCCTCTCGTGCGCACAAAAAGGCCTTTCGGTAATTACCGAAGGGCCTTTTGTGTTTTTTGGAGCTAGGCAGAAGAGGGAAACATGTTCTTTTTTGGTTTCTATTTGGCTACGGATGAACGTTGATAAACACAGATAGGAAGCTTAAGGTATTGCAAATCTGTGTTCATCCCTTTTATCCGTGGCTTAAAATAATTTTAATAAAAAGGCCAAAAGCCCCAAAGGGCTCCCAAATGGTTCGGATTTATAATCCGGTTAAAGGAGGATGGCAAATCCCGAGAAGCGTGGTGCATGATGAATTTCCAAGCGCATTACAAATGCCTTGCTCGGTAAGTCGCTCGTTGCAAACGAGGGTTTGTCAGGAATAAAAAATCGATTTAGCTATTAGTGCACGTGCCTTAGTTTAATATTGATGTTTTTGTTTTCTTTCGAAAAGGGTAAAAAACTTCCATTCGGTTTCTTTTGACACAGAGATTGAAAACTTGTATTAATATTTTTAATTTTATGGTTTTACTTTTTTAAAAAAATAACTAAATAGAGGCCTCGTTATTCTATTTGCAAGGTAGTACCTGATTTAATCCCCTTTATCGTTATGTGGAGACATCTTAGCTTTTCGTCATTACTGAAATATCCGTTGTTTGTGTTTATGTGCCTAGGGATGGCATTTTTGGCCTATGGGCAGGAGGAAAGTGAGCCTTTGTACAAACAGGCCACTGTTCCGGTGGACCAACGGGTGGAAGACCTTTTGGGCAGGATGACACTGGAGGAAAAAGTGGGGCAGCTGTCTACCTTGCTTGGATGGAAGATGTATGAAAAAAGGGACGATCATGTCAAGGTCAGCAAAGCCTTTGAAGAGGCGGTGCAGCAGCAACATATCGGTATGCTGTGGGCGACTTTGCGAGCAGATCCCTGGACACAGAAGACATTGGTCACGGGCCTGAACCCCAAGCAAGCAGCGGAAGCAACCAATGCCATGCAAAAATATGTCCTTGAAAATACCCGTTTGGGAATTCCGATGATGTTGGCCGAGGAATGTCCGCATGGGCACATGGCCATAGGCACGACGGTTTTTCCTACCTCCATCGGTCAGGCAAGCACGTGGAATCCTGCGCTCATCCAGGAGATGGCGGCAGCGATTGCTTTGGAGGCCAGGCTGCAGGGAGGACATATTGGCTATGGGCCGGTGCTGGACCTGGCGAGAGAGCCCCGGTGGTCTCGTGTGGAGGAGACATACGGAGAAGATCCCTATATCAATAGCCAGATGGGAAGGGCCATGGTGAGTGGGTTTCAAGGGGAGAGCATTGCATCTGGAAAAAATGTGATTTCAACGCTAAAGCATTTCACAGCCTACGGGGTGCCCGAGGGGGGGCATAATGGGACCAGCGTAAGTGTGGGGCAGCGGGAGCTGCATGAAAGTTATTTGCCCCCATTCAAGGCAGCGGTAGCGGAAGGGGCACTTTCCGTCATGACAGCCTATAACTCCATCGATGGTGTGCCGTGTACCTCCAACGGACATTTGTTAAATGATGTCCTCCGTGATGATTGGGGATTTAATGGTTTTGTAGTTTCCGATTTGGGCAGCATTAGCGGTCTGCGTGGCAGTCACCATGTGACAGAAACGGCAGAAGGAGCGGCACAATTGGCCATTAATGCCGGAGTGGATTCGGATTTGGGCGGTTATGGGTTTGGGAAGAACCTCTTGGCGGCTGTTCAGGCTGGTGGCGTTTCCCAAGAGGTGTTGGATGAAGCCGTACGCCGGGTGTTGAAGGTGAAGTTTGATATGGGGCTTTTTGAAAATCCTTATGTGGATCCTTCAAAGGCAGAAAGCCTCGTAAGATCAGCCAAACACATTGCGTTGGCGCGAAAAGTAGCCCGTGAATCCGTGGTGCTTTTAAAGAATGAAAATGATCTTCTTCCCTTGCGGAAAAAGGTAAATAGCATAGCAGTTATCGGCCCGAATGCCGATAATACGTATAACCAGCTAGGAGACTATACCGCTCCCCAGCCGAATGAAAATGTGGTGACGGTTTTGGAAGGGATAAAAAATAAAGTAGGCAAGGATGTTCGGGTGAATTATGTCAAAGGATGTGCTATCCGTGATACCACCCAAAGTGAAATTGGCAAAGCAGCATCTTTGGCCGCTCGGTCTGATGTGGCGGTAGTGGTGCTGGGCGGATCAAGTGCACGGGACTTTGATACAGAATATGAAGAAACCGCAGCGGCGAAAGTCAGTGAGGCGGAAGAAGGTCAGGTGATCAGTGATATGGAGAGTGGGGAAGGTTTTGACCGGATGACACTGGACCTGTTGGGTGATCAGCTCAAATTGGTGCAAGCTGTTCAGGCCACTGGTACGCCTGTTGTGGTGGTATTGATCAAGGGACGTCCGCTAAACCTCAACTGGATAGATGAACATGTGCCGGCAATTGTCGATGCTTGGTATCCAGGACAGGAAGGAGGCAATGCCATTGCAGATGTGCTTTTTGGGGATTACAATCCTTCCGGAAGATTGACCATCTCTGTGCCACGGTCTGTTGGGCAATTACCGGTGTTTTATAACTACCGGAATCCAAAGCGGCACGATTATGTGGAAGGCAGTGCTGAGCCGTTGTATGCTTTTGGGCATGGCTTGAGCTATGCGGATTTTGAATATGATAACCTGGAAGTCACGGCTTCCGGAATGGCAGGATCCCCCACGGTAAGGGTACACTTTCAAGTGAGCAATATCAGCAATGTAGACGGTGAAGAAGTGGTGCAGCTGTATGTCAGGGATGAAGCTGGCAGTACCGTAAGGCCTTTGCTAGAACTGAAGCGGTTTGAAAAGGTGATGGTGCCGGCTGGGGAGTCCAGCAAAATCACGTTTATGTTAACGGCTGAAGACCTGCAGGTTCTTGGACAGGATATGAACTGGTTAGTGGAGCCCGGAAGTTTTCAGGTGTTGGTAGGCCGTTCTTCCAGGGATATCCGTCTGGAAGGGAAATTTATCTTGGAGTGATTTGGTTTGATAAGGATAAAAAAAAGTGAATGTTTGGCCAGGCCGACAGCTATGGGAATGCATTCCTTTGGGAAAAGCCTCTTTGGTCAGTAATTAGTTGTAATATGTTAAAAGGAATTTATTTATTCTGCGGTCTTTTTCTTCTTTTGTCGGGATCTTTTGCTCAGTCTATTCCGGACATGGGAAAGCAATTCCCGATCATTCCATTCCCTGCTCAATTGGAGGCAGGACAAGGGGAGTTTCAGCTGACGGCTTCCACCGCCATCGTGGTAAAGGCAGGCAAATTAGACCTGTCCAATGAAGTGGCGTTTCTCAAAGAACTCCTGACGGCTCAACGGCTAGAAGCCCATACGGCTGAAGAAGGAGGAATCGTTTTGGCTTATTCGGATGCGTTGGATCATAAGGAAGGGTATCGCTTGGAGATCACACCAACGCAAGTGTTGATAGAGGCAAGCACCAATGCAGGCTTTTTTATGGGCATCCAGACCTTGGGGCAATTGTTTCCAGTGCAGTTGGAGAAAAGGGAAAAAGGACCACTGTCCCTGCCAGCGGTAAAGATAGCAGATGCCCCAAAATACAAGTGGAGAGGCATGCACATTGATGTGGCCCGCCATTTTTTTACGAAGGAATATATCCAGAAATTTATAGATCGCCTGGCCCGTTATCATTTTAATAAGTTGCACCTGCATTTGACAGATGACCAAGGCTGGCGGCTGGAGATCAAACAATTGCCAAAACTTACCGAAATAGGGGCGTGGAGGACGTTTAACAATCACGATTCCATCTGTTGGGAACGAGCTAAAACCAATCCGGATATGGAAATCGATGCTTGGAATATCAAAGAAGTGGATGGTAAAGAAGTGTATGGAGGCTTTTATACCCAAGCAGAAATGAAGGAAATCATTGCCTATGCTGCAGCGCGGCACATTGAAGTGATTCCTGAAATCGATATGCCGGGCCATATGAATGCTGCCGTTAGGGCTTATCCGTATTTGACGGGCGACCAGAAGACAGACTGGGGGGAATTGTTTAGCAGCCCGCTCAATCCATGTCAGGAAAGTACCTATGCATTTGCCGAAAGCGTGTTGGATGAGGTGATGGAATTGTTCCCAAGTGAATATGTTCATATTGGCGCTGATGAGGTGGACAGGGAGTTTTGGGGAACTTCCATGTGCAAACAATGGATGGAGGACCATGGCATTGAGGATGTGGACAAGCTCCAAAGCTACTTTGTTAACCACATGGAAGCCTATGTGAAATCGAAAGGCAAACAGCTCATCGTTTGGGATGATGCTTTGGCCGGAGGCATTAGTCCTACCGCCCATGTGATGTATTGGCGTAGTTGGGTAAAGGATGCTCCGTTCACCGCGGCTAATAATGGCAATGACCTTATCATGAGCCCTGTGGGTGGAGGGCTTTATTTTGACTATGCCCCGGATAAGAGCACTCTCCGTAAAGTATATACCGTGGATATTGTTCCTGAAGGATTTACAGCTGCTCAGGCAGAAAAGGTGATCGGTGGTCAAGCCAATATTTGGACCGAATATATTCCGTCCGAGGCACGGGCTGATTATATGTACATGCCCCGGATGACGGCTTTGGCAGAGCGTGTATGGTCGGATCCCAATGATTTTGATGGCTACTCTTCACGGCTAAATGCGCATTATGCCTGGATGCAACAGCAGGGAATCAATTACCGACTGCCTGATTTGACCGGTATTGCGGACATGAACATGTTCGTGGGCAAGGGAACCTTGGAAGTTGCCGCACCGGTAGATTTCCTTGAGATCCATTATACCACTGATGGGACCGACCCTGAGGTAACTGATCCTGTATTGGACAAGCCCCTAAGGGTTCGCAAGGATACAGATTTTAAAATTGCGGCTTTTGGTCCTACTGGAAATCGGGGAGATGTATACGAAGTGCCTTTTAGGAAAACGACTTACCTCAAGGGCAAAAAGGTGAAAGATGTGCAGCAGGGATTACAGGTGGCTTTTCATAAGGGTACTTTCGAGCAAACAGCCCTGATGGACGACCATACACCAGATGAAACCAGGGTGCTGGATAAGCTGCATATTCCTTCGGATCTCGGTCAGGGATCGTTTGGAATGGAGTTTACCGGGTATATCCATGTGCCAGAAAAGGGGATTTATGATTTTATCCTGACCAGTGACGATGGCAGTAAACTTTATATCGGTGGCAGGGAGGTAGTCGACAATGACGGTTTTCATTCAGCCAAAGAGGTGAGCGGGCAAGTTGCCCTCAAAGCAGGCTACCATCCTTTTGAACTGGATTTTATCGAAGGGGGAGGTGGCTATACCCTGATGCTTGAATACCTTGATAAAGCCGGAATCCGGAAACCAGTGCCCGCTGATTGGCTGGTAATAGAGAAGTAAAATAGTGCTCACAAGATATAAGCTGAAAAAGCCCAGCAGCTGAGCCCCGGTCATGATGCTATGAAAGTGGGGATACGTTTCAAACGGGGGCAATGAAAGCTGGCAATCAAATCATCATTAAGGATTGGTCCGTTAGGACAATTTAACCAAGATTAAGTATGCGTAAATGGCAAAGAATAATGGGGTTGGCCATAGGGCTTGGGGCGGTGGTCTCAGGCTGTAAAGAGCAGGCTCCGAGCGACCAAGATAAGGATAGGGTTCCTGAAGCCGATCTAGTGGAGTATGTAAATCCATATATTGGTTCGGGTGGTCACGGGCACGTTTTTGTAGGAGCCAATGTCCCTTTTGGGGGCGTGCAGCTTGGGCCTGTGAACCTTACGGAAGGTTGGGACTGGTGTTCCGGCTACCATTATTCTGATTCGACCATCATAGGCTTTGCCCATACCCATTTGAGTGGGACGGGTATTGGAGATTTAGGGGATGTGCTGGTGATGCCTGTTGTGGGAGAGGTGAGTGTTGCCAAAGGAGTCCCAGAGCAGCCAGAGACAGGGTACTTCTCTTATTTTGACCATGAAAATGAAGTAGTGGAAGCGGGCTATTATGCGGTGCAGCTGGATCGATATGATGTATATGCAGAGCTGACAGCCACCTCACGCGCGGGATTTCACCAATATACCTTTCCGGAGAGTGATGAGTCCAAATTGCTGTTTAACCTCAAACAAGGGATTGGTTGGGACGTCCCTACCGAGACGCACATAGAATTGGTCAATGATACTACCCTTACGGGCTATCGTTTTTCCAAAGGCTGGGCGAAGGATCAAAAACTATATTTCGCAGCAAAGCTCTCCAAGCCGGTAGTATCTTTTGAGGTTTTTGATGAAAATGAACCAGTAGCTGGCAAATCCTTGACAGGAAAGGAAGTGAAGGCCTTGATGGAATTTGCCACCACAGCTGATGAGAAAGTATTGCTTAAAGTAGGGATTTCACCTGTCAGCGTGGTCAACGCCATGGACAACCTGAAGGAGGAGATTCCCCATTGGGATTTCAAGCGGACAGTAGCAGACGCCAAGTCCAACTGGAATCATGAGCTGAACAAGATCCAAGTGGAGATGGACGATGAGGTGGAGATGACGAAATTCTATACAGCGCTTTACCATACGATGATCGCCCCTTCCGTTTTCAATGACCATAATGGAGACTATGCCGGTGCTGATGGGAAGGTTCGAAACGATACCACCTTTACCAATTTGACCACCTTTTCCCTATGGGATATTTATCGTGGATGCAGTCCTTTGTACACCATTTTCCAGCAGAATAGAATGGAGGATATCGTCAAATCCATGCTGAAGATATACGAGCAGCAAGGCAAGCTTCCCGTTTGGCATTTGGTAGGTAACGAAACCAATACCATGCCCGGATACAGTGCCGTGCCCATTGTGGTAGATGCCTATTTGAAGGGAATTCCAATGGATACGGTGCTGGCCTATGAGGCGGTGAAGGCTTCGGCGATGCGGGATGAACTCGGGTTGGACAAGGTCAAGGAGCTGGGGTATATCCCTGCAGATGGAGAAGTGGAGAGTGTTTCCAAGGGGCTGGAATATGCCCTGTCGGATTGGTGTATTGCCCAGATGGCCAAAGGATTTGGTGCGCAGGAAGACGTTGCGTATTTCTCCAAAAGGGGTAAATATTACCAGCATTATTTTGATCCTAATGTTGGGTTCATGAGAGGAAGGATAGCGGATAATGAGTGGAGAAAACCGTTTAGTCCGTTTACTTCTATCCACATGAAGGGGGATTTTACCGAAGGCAATGCTTGGCAATATACTTGGCTGGTACCTCAGGATGTAGAGGGCCTTGTGGAGCTCCTGGGCGGAAGGGAGGCATTTATTTCAAAATTGGACTCTTTATTCTTGGTGGAAGGGGACATGGGAGAAGAAGCTTCCAATGACATCACGGGGCTGGTCGGTCAGTATGCCCAAGGAAATGAACCCAGTCACCATGTGACGTACCTGTATGGGTATGTAGGTCAATCGCACAAGACCGCGGAAAAAGTACGGTATATTCTCAAAAATCTATATGCCAATGATCCTGATGGGCTAAGTGGAAATGAAGACGTGGGGCAAATGTCTGCTTGGCTGGTGCTTTCCTCGCTAGGGTTTTATCCCGTAGAGCCGGCAGGTGGGAAGTATGTTTGGGGCAGCCCAACGGTAAACAACGCTACGATCAGAATGGATAATGGAAAGACCCTCCATCTGACCGTCAAGGGGAATTCCGAAGAGAACATTTATATTCAGAACATCACCTTTAATGGCAAGCCCTACAGCAGTCAATTCCTGATGCACGAGGACCTCCTGAAGGGGGGAGAAATAGTCGTGGAAATGGGAAGTGAGGCAGCCGAGCATAGGCTGAAATAAAAGGGCTTAATTTAAGCTTTTTATACTTGTTAAATAACCATCTTTGGTCGCTTAAAAAGGCGTGTGCATCGTGGATAACGATTGCCTAATGTCGGGGTTATCCACGATTTAATCGGTGTGGATAAAACTAGATTATCCTGCTTAAATTTTACAAAAGTGTCCTCGTCTTTTTTTAAAATATTTATAAAATCGGTTTTTTTAGATGTTTTTAGTTGTTTTTAAGTAAAAAAACGCGTTTACTTTTGGATAGGTGATGATTAGGTCTTATAATGCAAACGATTGCACGCGCAATCGATTGCATTATAACCTTTTTTGTAACAATAAACCTCTAAAAGATGGCACAAAATGTACCAAGAAAGCCACTTCCCAAGTGGCTGGTCGAGATGACCATTCCATCCATGAGATGGGGGCTAGTATTTCTGTTGGGAATCGGCCTTTCCATATCAAGTTTTGCACAGGAAGTAATCACTGGAACAGTGATTGACTCAGGAGAAGGAGAGCCCATCCCAGGGGCTTCCGTCCTGTTAAAAGGAACCACCACCGGAACCACTACTGATTTTGATGGAAATTTCAGCATTTCCGTTCCCGATGGAGAAGCCATTTTGGTCTTTTCATTTATTGGGTACGAAAAACAGGAGATTACGGTCGGTAACCGATCCAAAATCGATGTTGAGCTGGTTTCTAGTTTGACAGACCTGGAATCGGTGGTCGTGGTCGGTTATGGTACCATGAAGAAATCCGATGTGACCGGCGCGATTGCAGGGGTGGACAGTGACCTTATCACCGAGCGGGGAACCACCAGTCCCGTACAGTCCCTCCAAGGAAGTGTGGCCGGGGTGCAGGTGAGCAATAGCACCGGTAGGCTAGGAGATGGTTTTAACATGACCATCCGTGGAAATAACTCCTTAGCGGGCTCTGAGCCTTTATATGTGGTGGACGGAGTCGTGACCAACAATATCGACTTTCTCAATCCAAATGACATTGCTAAGATCGAAGTCCTGAAAGATGCTTCCTCTGCGGCCATCTACGGTTCGAGGGCTGCAGGCGGCGTCGTGATCGTGGAAACCAAAGGCGGAACCGATATCCCGGATGCCACTACCTTTTCCTTTGATACATTTTACGGTGTGAAAACGCCCGCAAGGCTTCCGGAAATGATGAGCCTAGAGCAATGGAGGGATTACCATATGTCTGCCTATTTAGGTACGACCAATAATGGCGAAGGGATGACTCCCCAAGAATATGAGGATGTCGTGCTGGGGCCAAATAACCCTGTTTTGGCAGAGCGTTTTAACAACCTCGATGGATTTGACTGGTATGATGCAGTGCTGAGAAACGGCATGCAGACCAATAATCACTTGACCATTTCCCATAGGAGTGGTGCTTCCACTTATAATATTGGCATTGGTTATCAGAAGGAAACGGGAACGCTTGAGCAGGAGAGCTTGGACAAGTACACGTTTAACATGAACATCAACCAACACATTAACGATAAGTTCATGGCTGGAGCAAATATGGCCTTGTCCCACGGTACCAACCAACGGGGAAGTGGCAACGCCATGCAGGAAGCCTTTAGGCTGAACCCGTTCCTAAGCCCTTGGGCCATTGATGAGAATGGTGATGAAATTGTAGGAGACCTGTTCCCTCAGCCTGGTAAACTTACCTATCCGAATGGAGATTGGGCAGCAAACAAAACCAGTACGTATAACCCTTTATTGGAAATTGCCAATTCCAGTGATGAGACGAGAAGCCTGAGAGGTGTAGGTAATGCCTATTTACAGTATGATCCCTTGGATTGGTTGAGCTTGAAATCCACCTTTTCCATTGGCTTCAATAACAATAGAAGAGGACGCTTTTGGGGAGCCATGACCAACACAGGTATCAATAACGGTAATTTGCCTTCTTCTGAGGTAAGTTATTATAATAACATGAATACGACGTGGGATAACCAGTTGAATATTAGCAAGGCCTTCAATGACCATTCTTTCAATTTCCTTGCCCTTCAAAGTATTTTTGTGGATCGTACCGAGAGGGCAAATATGTCATCTACCCAACAACCTTTTGAAACAGAATTTTATAATGTAGGATCTGGCCTTCAGGAGACCTATAATTTAGGAAATGGCTTTAGCAAGAGCCAGTTGGCTTCTTTTGCCCTTAGGCTGAATTATTCTTATTTGGATAAATACTTGGTGACCGTTTCTAACAGGTGGGATGGTTCTTCCTTGCTTTCCGAAGGGAATAAATGGCAAGCGTTCCCTTCAGTGGCCTTAGGATGGAGACTGAACAAGGAGGCATTTTTGGCCAATTCATCCACGGTTTCCGATTTGAAGCTGAGACTTGGCTATGGTACTGTGGGAAATAATAACGTTTCGCCTTACCGTACGGTAAATGCACTGACCAGTCAGACTTATTATGATTTTAATGGAACCGCAGCTAACGGATGGGTTCAAAATTCGATTGCGAACAAAGCGTTGACTTGGGAAAAAACCAAGGAGATCAATGCAGGGGTTGATTTTGGATTTTTGATGAACCGTATCACGGGTAGTGTGGATTATTATAACCGATTGTCGGATAACCTTTTGGTGACGCAAAAGTTGCCGTTGGAAATAGGCTTTAGCGATATCGCTTCCAATGCCGCTTCTGTCAGGAACAAAGGGGTGGAGGTAATGTTGAATACCATTAATGTGGAAAACAGCCATGTGACTTGGTCTACGACTTTTACATTTACGAAAAATACCAACTCGATTGAGTCGCTTTATGGACAGTCCGAGGTGGATGATGTAGGAAACGGTTGGTTTATAGGAGAATCAATCGATGCCCATTATAATTTTATTTATGATGGCGTTTGGCAAGCAGGTGAAGATGCTGCTGCCTTCAATCAAACCGAAGGCCAGGCAAAAGCAAAAGATGTAAATAACGATGGCATGATCAATCCTAATGACGATCGGGTGATCCTTGGCTCATCTAATCCATCGTGGACAGGTGGTATCATTTCCAATCTCCAAGTAGGAAATTTTGATATGAATTTTTCATTAGCGACACAACAAGGAGTGTTGGCCTATAGTGATTTCCATAGCAACTTTACAAACGTTACCGATAGAGGGCGTCAGAAACTGGCGATCCCAAATTGGTATGTTCCCGAAAATTCTGTTGGCGTGCCAGCACGGGTAACCAACGAATATCCACAACCAAGGAATGAAGGGCAATATTGGGGTACAGGAATGGCCTATTATAAAGATGCTTCCTTTGTCAAGATTAATAATATCGGGGTAGGGTATACGCTTCCCGAGACCTTGTTAAGCCGAGCAAACCTCAAAAAGGTGCGGGTGTACGTCAATGTACTTAATCCGTTTACATTTACCGACTATGATGGATGGGATCCCGAGTGGGCTCAGGCCAGTTTGGGAATTGGACGTGTAAGTACCATCACTACACAGTTCGGCTTGAGTGTTAAGTTTTAATCTTAAGAATTGATCAATAATGAAGAAGATAAATTCAATTTTCGCAATATTACTTCTCTTGACAGCCTCAGGCTGTGCAGAATTTCTCGAAGAGGAAAATAAATCCAACGTAACGGCAGAAGAGTTTTATGAAACTGCTGAAGGGTACGAAGCCTTGATCAATGCCAATTATTCGGCGCTTCGTAATATTTACGGCGACGATCCATGGATGTTTGTCTGCGGGACAGACCTGTATCAAGAAGGACGGGACCGACCTCCGCAGGGCTTGAGCAAATACTTTGAACTTAACAGTTCCTCATCCGGAGTGGATTTTCTATATGTAAACTGTTACAAGGCCATTCAACTGGCCAATTCAGCGATTCACTATGCTGACATTACTGAGCAGACGGGTGTCACCACTCAGTACTTGGGTGAAGCCCGATTTTTAAGGGCAAATGCTTATTTCCTTTTGGTACAGAGTTATGGTGGCGTAGGGATGATCACCGAATATGTAGATGAGCCTATTTTGCAGTTTGATCGGTCAAATGCCGAAGAGGTATATGCCTTTATCATTGCTGAATTGGAGGGAGCTATGGGGCAGGTGTCCTCAGGAGCATATGATGGACACGTTAACCAACGGGCAGTGGAAAACCTCTTGGCAAAAGTTCACCTAACCAGGGGATATGAAGCGTTTGGTACGGCCGATGATTTTGCCAAGGCAGCTTCCTATGCTGACAATGTGATCAACGGACAAGGGCTTAACCTTACGTCTGAAGAGCTTTGGACGCCTGGAAATGATATGAATGAAGAAGTGATCTTTTCAGTGCAGTGGAGTGCAGGATCGATCAGTGCAGACCCAACAGGAATGGGGAACAAACAGCAAAGCTATTTTGGCCCTTATATGGGGGGCTCAGAAGTAGCGGGTGATGCTCCATACAAGACTTATACTACCTTGCCCAACCGGTTTGCGTTGGACCTTTATGAAGAAGGAGATGAGCGTTGGTATTCTACTTTTATGACGGAAGTGTTTACCAGGTATTATGACTACTTTGATGTAGATGATCACAGCTCCCTTATGGTGGAGGATTTCTATGAGCCTCGATGGTTTACAGCGCAGGACAGTATTGATTATGTAAATGCTCACCCAGGGGTTGAATACCACTCTTATGGTACCACGGATCCAAATGGAGGAGCTATTTCACTGGACCGGGCTACTATGATTGTTAAGAAGTTTGACGATCCGACTTCCCTGTTTGGTGGTGCGAGCAGTACCCGGGATTTTATCGTATCGCGTTTGGCAGAGACGTACTTGGTAGCAGCTGAAGCGTACTTGCAAGCAGGTGACCCTTCGACTGGACTAGATCGCCTTAACGTGGTTCGGGAAAGAGCCGGGGTAGCAGATGCTTCACTTGGGGAGTTTGACCTCGACTATATTTTGGATGAAAGGGCAAGAGAACTTTTGGGTGAATACCACAGGTGGTTTGACCTGAAGAGAACCGGTAAATTGGTCGAAAGAGCTTCTGCTCACAACAGCTGGATTACGCCTTCTAATTTCGAAGGGGCTAACGGAAATCTTAAAATTCTAAGGCCAATTCCTCAAAATGCCATTGACCTTAACCAAAACAAGGATTTTCCTCAAAATCCTGCATACGAATAAGCTCTTAGGATAGTAATAAATTAAAAGAGGAAAGCCGGGTCGAAAGATCCGGCTTTTTTATGTCAGGGATGTTGTGGTGTCACGCCTTATGTTTGGAGTAAGCATTTGTCCTTTGTCCTGATTATGGCCACAATGGTGACGGGCTTTGTGTTTTTGATTCTCAGCTTTGTGGCCGATTGTCAGGAATATCGGTTACTCGTTAAATTTGATTTCCAGTTGGTCTGGTAGTAGCTTGAATGACTGGCGGTGAAGGGGAGTGGTACCCAGTTTGGTAATTCCCTCGCGATGCTCTTTGGTGGGGTATCCTACATTTCTCTCCCAGCCATATCCCGGGAATTTTTCGGCATAGGTGGCCATCAGCTTGTCACGGTGCACTTTGGCCAAAATGGATGCTGCGGCGATGCTGGCGTATTTTCCATCCCCTTTTATGATACAGTCATAGGGGATATCGAGTTGACTTTTAAAGCGGTTGCCGTCAATTAACAAATGCTCCGGCTGGACAGTAAGTGCTTGGACGGCCCGGGTCATGGCCAAAAAGGAGGCGTTGAGGATGTTGATTTCATCGATTTCTTCTACCGTAGATTCTGCCACCGCCCAAGCGGTGGCATTTTCCTTGATTTCATCCACGAGGCGTTCCCTGTTGGCTTTGCTTAGCTTTTTAGAGTCGTTGATCAGCTCATGGGCAAAGTCATTGGGCAGTATTACTGCGGCGGCCACGACGGGGCCACATAAGCAGCCCCTGCCAACTTCATCAGCTCCCGCTTCCAGCCGTTCAGCTTCTAAATAGGGTAACAGCTTCATCGATGATTTTTTCTTCTCTAGGATAATATTTATGGATCATTTCAGCTACAAGGCCCGTCCAGCCCGTTTGGTGGGATGCGCCCAGGCCTTTTCCATTATCGCCGTGAAAATATTCATAGAAAAGGAAATAATCCTTGAAATGTGGATCGTTTTGCATTTTCTCATTATCTCCAAATACTGGCCTTTTTCCCTCTTTGTTGCGCATAAAGATTTCAATATTACGCAAGGAGAGCTCTTTGGCAATAATGTCCAAGGTGGCAAATCGGCCGGATCCTGTAGGATATTCAATTGGGAAATCCCCCCCATAGTAGTAGTTGAATTTTTTTAAAGCTTCCATGATCAGCCAGTTAATGGGAAACCAAATAGGTCCTCTCCAGTTGGAGTTACCGCCAAACATCCTGGTATTGGATTCTCCGGGCGTGTATTCCACTGTATGTTTTTCGCCGTTTAGTTTCATGGAATAGGGATGGTCTTTGTGGTATTTTGATACCGATCTGATACCATAATCTGACAAAAACTCATCAGGATCAAGGAGCTTTTTCAACAGGCTCTTCATCCGGTGCCCACGGAGGAGGGAAAAGAGGTGTCTCTTGTCCTTTCCAGGTTCTATCCAGTTGGATACCAAGGAAGCTAGCTTGGGCTTTTCCTTAAGGAAAAAGTCCAGTCGCTTTTTAAACTCAGTGAGGTTTTCATACATTTCCTCCTTGATAGGCTCCACCGCAAAAAGCGGGATGATCCCAACAATGGATCGAACCTTCATCCGCTTGGGAGCCGTGTCGTCGATGTGAAGGACATCGTAAAAGAAATTGTCTTCATCATCCCAGAGACTGATGTTTTCACCGGATATATTGTTCATGGCTCCAGCGATATAAAGGAAATGCTCCAGAAATTTCGTGGCTGTATATTGGTAGACTTTGTTGAATTCACACAAGTCCAAAGAAATCCGTAGAAGGTTTAAGGAAAACATGGCCATCCATGAGGTGGCATCGGCTTGTTCCAATCGTCCACCGAATTTATCTACATGGCTGCGGTCAAACAAACTGACATTATCCAGCCCCAAAAATCCCCCTTCAAAGATGTTTTGGCCATCGCTGTCCTTTTGGTTTACCCACCACGTAAAATTCAGCATTAGCTTATGCATGGCCCGTTCCAAAAACTCCTGGTCTCCTTTTCCACCGTTCATTTTTTTGTCCATCTGATAGACACGGTGTACGGCATAGGCATGGATCGGTGGATTTACATCATTGAAATTCCATTCATACGCTGGGATTTGCCCGTTGGGATGCATGTACCATTCACTGAGGAGCAGGAGCAACTGTTCTTTCGCAAATTCAGCATCCAATCGAGCCAAGGGGATACAGTGGAATGCCAAGTCCCAAGCGGCATACCACGGGTATTCCCACTTGTCAGGCATGGAAATGATGTCATAGTTTTGGAGGTGCCGCCAGTTATGGTTTCGACCTTTTTTACGTTCTGGAGGAGGCATGTAGCGCCCAGGATCCCCTTCTAGCCATCGCTCCACATTGTAATAATAGAATTGTTTCCCCCACATCATTCCGGCATAGGCTTGGCGCTGGATGCTGCGAAGCTCCTCATCCGTGACATGTCCTTGCAGATCATGGTAAAATTCGTTCGTCTCCTTCAGCCGTTTTTCTATGATGTTGTCGCTATCGTTGGTGTCTACGGCAGCATTTTTATGGGCCATTCGAAAAGCTACGGTGTGGCAGCCACCAGCGGGAACGGTGATTTTATAAAGGGCAGCAGCTTTGGTCCCAAAGTGTTTGGGATTCAGATGTGCAGTGTCACCGGCTACGACATAGTCATTGATGGCATCCTTCAAAAATGTCTTTTGGTTGTCGATGTCATAAAGCTTTTTCCTATTGGTTTCGTTGTCACAAAACAATAGTTCAGGCTCTCCGTCAAAGTGAAAATGATAGTTGCCCAGTTTTGGATTGAAGGCAAGAATTCGGTTACTGGTGCTCTTGCTAAGTTTGGGGAGGAAAGGTTCATGGCCGGTAAACCAAGTCTTTCGAAACCAAATGGTAGGCATTACCCAGATGGTGGCTTCTTCCTTGCCCCGGTTATGAATGGTAGCTTTCGCGACGATGTCCTCATAGTCTTCCTTGGCATATTCTATAAAAATATCAAAGTAGGCATCATCGTCAAATATCCCTGTATCGATCAATTCATATTCCGGGTCATGTTTCCCTCTTTTGGCATTTTCATCCACAAGGTCTTGATAAGGGAATTCTTGCTGGGGATACTTGTAAAGCATCTTCATATAGCTGTGGGTCGGCGTGGCATCTAAATAATAATAGAGCTCTTTTACGTCCTCACCATGGTTTCCCTGATTTCCTGTAAGCCCAAAAAGTCTTTCCTTGATCATCGGATCTTTACCGTTCCAAAAAGCCCAAGCCATACACAGCTTTTGCTTGTTGTCGCTGAATCCGCCAATGCCTTCTTCTCCCCAACGGTAAGCTTTGCTTTTTGCATCATCATGGGTGACGTTTTCCCATGCTGCACCATCCGGGCTGTAGTCTTCCCTTACGGTTCCCCATTGCCTTTCGGTCAAATAAGGCCCCCATTTTTTCCAATGCTTTTTTCGGTCGGTGTCTTCCTTAAGTCTTGTTCTCTCTATATTCATAGAATCATCTTCAAAGCCAAAACCCGAATTTACGAGTTTTATATAAAAACTGAATCAGTGGAGTGGTTAAGCTTTTACGAAGAAAATGAAATTTTTATGGAAATCGATTTTGTTACTTCCGCCGAAACAAGTGTGGTGAAAATCAGGCTTTGATTTTTACGTTTCGGCGATATATGCTGTTGGCACTGCTGTCGATTGCGGCCGCCAGTTATTTTGGGATGATAAAATTTCCGTAAGCTTTATTCCCAATTCCTTTTCCCAATCTACAAAATTGGAAGGTGTATTGTTGAAAGTTTTTAAAAAAATATCGAATTTTTTGAAATCAAATGTGTCGTGCGCGATGCCAGCCTGAGCGGCCAAGGCATCCAGGGCATTGCATGCTTGTTCGTATTGACCTGACACGGGCACCATCATGACAGGTTTCCCAAAGTACATGGCTTCACAAATGGATTCAAATCCTGCGGTGCTCAGCAAACCGCGACAAGCGGCCATTTTTTCTAAATAGAGCTGATCGTCGATTTGGTGAAACGTGAGGTTGGAGCTGGGGCGATAAGGGGAGGGCATGTCTTTCTTATCCCAAAAGGCCTCAATTTTTATGTCAGGATGGAGCATGCTAAAGGCAATGACTTCTTCGGCATAGCCTGAATTAACCATGTAGGTAAGGATGAAATCACCACATGAGGGCTGCAGCTGCTTTACCTGTGGGCGGAGAAGTGGTGGGATGACCGTTAAATTGCCTTGCGTGGAAGGAGAGATGCGACGAAATGATAATGCAAGACGTTTCTCTGCACCCAAGGCGGTAACGGCAGTATTGAGCTTAAACAAGGCCTTTTGGAGCGGGGAATCAGGGGCAAAAGGGAATTCAGGATGACTGATCAGGTATTGATGGCCGATGGTCCAAAAGGAGGCTTTGGGACGGTAAATGAAGTTGTATATACCGGCCAAGAGATCATAAAAATTGAGGATGATGTCTGGTCGACTGGTCTTTACCACTTGGTCGATCACTTGTAAACTTCCCGAAAATTTCCTTGCCCTAAAGAGATTGTGCTGAATGGTCTTGCCGATATGGATGGACTTTTCCTTCCTATCTGCCGCAAAATTGGGGCTTTCGAATTGTATCAGGTTAGTCTTTAGCCCTTTTTTAACAAAATCAGGTAGGTTACGTCTGCTACTTTTACCGATCAGCACATCAGTTATGGTGTGACCTTGTTGGGTCAGGATCTCAAATAACGCCAGCGCTTGCGTCATATGGCCACGGCCTTCGCCTTGAACGATAAAGACAAATTTCATAATCAGAAGCGGAATGGCGGCAGTTCCAGGTCGTCATTTGGCTTTTGGAAGGATACTGCAGCGTAAGATTCTTTTTCGTGTAAGGGCACGATTTTGCTGTCATCTACACCGTTGTTGCCAAAATCAATTTCGTTGTAATAAATCAATTGCCAGTTGCCTTCGTAGTCCTCTGCCAATGCACTCATGGTTTCGACCCAGTCGCCTGAATTTAAGTATTCTATACCGTCGATGGTTCTGGATTCAGCTTTATGGATGTGCCCACAAATAATACCATCACACCCTTTTGTTTTGGCCATGATCGCCAGTTCTTTTTCGTACTTATCGATGTAGGAAACTGCAGATTTTACTTTCCCCTTCACATATTGGGAGAGTGAATAGTAAGGCAGTCCTTTTTTCCTTCTATAATGATTGATTAGGCGGTTTAGCCATAGTAAAAAAGTATAACCAATATCTCCCAAGTAAGCGACCCAGCGCAGATTGGTCGTGATACTGTCAAATACATCTCCGTGAAGGATATAGTATTTTTTACCGCAAGATTCGTACATCATGTCCTTTAGAATGGACAGGTTTCCCACTTTTAAAGGTAAAACCTGATCAAGAAAATCATCATGATTTCCCCTTAGATAGTAGACCTTTGTATCATCGTTATCGATCATCTTCAGAATCCTGTTGAAGAAACGCGTGTGCTTACGTTTCCAAACCCCGGATTTCTTAAGTTGCCAACCGTCTATGATGTCACCATTCAAGATGAGATTTTCACACCGGTATTTTTTAAGAAACCGAACGACCTCTTTGGCTTTGGATCCCTTTGTCCCCAAATGGATATCCGAAATAACGATAGTTTTGAATTGTGTCTTCAATAGCTTGCTTGTTTTGGAAGCAAGGTAAAGTATAGGAATTAATTGACGATGAATGACTTATTATCAAAATGAGATGTTTTGAGAGAAAGTTGTATTATCTTGTGAAATAAATGTTATCACAATGTTAAAAAGCTTATGCACAGGAGGTTTGGTCGGGTGAAGCGAAAAGATAACCACCGAAAATATGATTTTATGGAGGCAGTTTGTTGTGATGGCAATGGTCGCTTTCAGCTTTTCAAGAAACCCAGGCTATGCATTAAAGATGAGCTTGAACGTTGTCCCCTTTCCAACAGTAGATTTTACCTGGATATTTCCTTTGTGCCTTCTCATGATTTGTTTGGAAAGACTCAGGCCAATGCCGGATCCTTTCTTTTTAGTAGTGAAGAATGGGATGAAGATCTTGTTCAAGGCGTCTTCTTCGATTCCTTTTCCGGAGTCTGAAATTTCTATGATGATTTTTCCTGCTTCATCGATAAAAGCATGCAAGCTGATTTTTTTTATCGTGGCTTCTTCCACTGCATGAATGGCGTTTTGGATGATGTTGATGAGCACTTGTTCGATCAGCGAACTGTCAGCAAAAAGTAATAAATCTTTGGGTTCTATCTTTTTTTCGCAGGAAATATCGTATTGCTCAATCTGGTGCTGAAAGAGAACGGCCAGTTGATCAAACAACTCCTGCAATCGGATGGCCGAGAATTTTGGTACGGGGATATGGGCGAGGCTTCGGAAGTCACTTACAAAGTCGATTAATCCCTCGCTTCGTTTTTCAATGGTCGAAATCCCCATCAGGTAATCTTCGACTTCTGCTACCGGTACTGGCTGGTCTCTTTCCACTTGGGATTGAATATCTCCTTTTATGGTGGATGCCAATGACGAAATAGGGGCAATGCTGTTCATGATCTCATGGGTGAGCACACGAACCAAGTTCTGCCAAGCTTCCATTTCTTTTTCTTCCAGTTCACTTTGGATGTTTTGGAGCGATACGAGTTTGAATTTGACGCCACGTAATACCAACTCGATGACATAGACCGAAAGTTGCATAATGCCATCCTGGTGAGCGATTTTTATCAGTTCGCTCCCTCCTGTCCGAAGGGTTTGGATGGCATTATGGAGTTCTTTGTTGACTTGGTCGATCTCTTGGATGTTGTCCAGGTGATCGATGTTTAGCATCCGTTTAGCAGCGGTATTGAGGATCTGGATCCTGCCATCTTCTTCAAAGGTGATCAACCCAATGCTGAGGTGTTGGAATACGGACCTGAAGTACTGGTAATTTGCTTCTTTCTCTGCTTGGTCTTCCTTGAGTTTTGCCAAGATGGCATTGAATTCGATGTGGAGGTCATCGGTTTCGGTCCCGTCAAATTTCACCGGGTAGACCGTAGCGTAGTTGTTTTGCTTGATGTTATCCAAAAATTGGCGCACCTTCTTAAAGCTGCTTTCTGCATAGTTTACCAGAAAAATCAGCTGCGCGATGACAAGAATGATAAACAGCGAGGTGATAAAGACCCCAGAGCTGTTTAAAATCGCATAAGAAAGTATAAAGAGTGACAGCGTAAGCAGTGCCACCCTCCCGAGCAAGCCAATTTTATAATCCATATTTTTCTAATCTTCTGTACAGGGATGCCCTGGTCAGTCCTAGTTCCTTTGCCGCCTTGGAGATATTCCCGCCGTTTTTATCAATGGCCTTTTGAATCACGTTTTTCTCGACTTCGTCCAAGTTTAAAGTGCCATTGGTTTTGACTTTTTCGGCCGAAGGTTTGGAAGAGAGAAAGAAGAAATCGCGACTGTCCAATTCCTGGCCCTCCGCCATGATGATGGCCCTTTCTATAGCGTGCTGTAATTCACGGATATTGCCCGGCCAACTATAATTTTGGAGCAATTGGATGGCTGCTGGTTTAAACCCGCTGAAATCCTTACGGTATTTCTTCGCATATACTTTCAGAAAGTGATTGGCCAGCAATGGTATATCGTCCTGCCGTTCCCGAAGAGGAGGGAGAAAGATCTCTACGGTATTGACACGGTAAAGTAAATCTTGCCGAAAGGTGTTTTCCATCACCATGTCGTGCACTTTCATGTTGGTGGCACAGATCAGCCTGATATCCACAGGGATGGATTTATTGGTTCCAATTCGAGTGACCTCACGTTTTTGGAGCACGGTAAGCAGCTTGGATTGGAGTGGCATGCTGAGGTTACCGATCTCATCCAAGAACAAGGTGCCCTTGTCGGCCACTTCAAAACGGCCCGCACGATCTTCCTTGGCATCGGTAAAAGCGCCCCTTTTGTGTCCGAAAAGCTCACTTTCAAACAAGGTCTCTGTGATGGCTCCCATGTCTACTCCCACAAATATCTCATCCCGACGGAGGGAACGGTCATGGATGGCCCGCGCGATGAGCTCTTTTCCTGTCCCATTTTCTCCCAATATCAGGACGTTGGCATCTGTTTGGGCTACCTTGTCGATGATGGAGAAAATATTTTTCATGGAGGAGCTTTGCCCGATGATTTCCGAAAAAGGCTTTTTCATATCAGCTTGGAGCTGCCGGGATTTTTGGGAAATATTGTCCACTTGGTCATAGCTCTCCTTAAGCCTGCTTGCAGCGCTTAACGTGGCCAATAACTTTTCGTTTTGCCATGGCTTTAGGATGAAGTCCGTAGCACCTTCTTTAAGCGCTTGCACGGCCATTTCTACGTCACCAAAGGCGGTGATGAGAATGACAACTGCTTTGGGATCGATTTCCTTGATTTGCTTCAGCCAATGGAAGCCCTCTTTTCCAGAAGTCGTATCCTCCGTGAAATTCATGTCCAGTAGGATAACATCGTAATTGTTGTTGTTGACCAAAAAAGGAATCCTTCGCGGATCTTTTTCAATAGTTACTTCTTTAGCATATTTTTTTAGCAGCATCTTCGCTGCAAACAAGAGGTCTTCATTATCGTCTACGATCAATATTTTGCCTAAACTGGTGTCTTCCATTGGAGTATTGGTTTTGTGATGCAAGTTGCCTTTGCTTTTGCTGAAATGATGCCATCTTTATAAATGCCCAATTTAACGAATTTAAACAGGTTTTTAAGAATTTATTGTTCGAAATTGAACAAAAATAGATCGTTTTTGAACGGTTTTTAAATCAACCTCGGGATTCTTTTTTATCCCTTCCAAAAAGTATTACCTTTAGCGTTATTCACAAAAAAAGAAATAATAAATGTCTGTAGCAACTAAAGGAAGTACCGTAAAAGTACATTACACTGGTAAGTTAAAAGACGGAACAGTATTCGACTCTTCAGAAAACAGAGAGCCACTTCAGTTTACAGTAGGCGATGGAAATATGATCAAAGGTTTTGACACTGCTGTTAGCGGTATGGAAGTGGGACAGGATAAAAGCATCACGATCCCTTGTGCCGAAGCATATGGTGATAAAAGAGACGATATGATGATCGATGTGCCTGTAGAGCAAGTGCCTGCAGACATTAAGCCTGAAGTAGGAATGGACCTGTCCATTCAGAACCAACAAGGACAGCCTGTGCCAGTAAAAGTGGTACACGTGGACGAACAAAAGATCACTTTGGACGCCAATCACCCACTTGCAGGGGAAGATTTGGTATTTGATATCAAATTGGTGGAAGTAGGTTAAGAAACCGAATGCTTAACCATGAAATTCAAAAGCCCGGATTGTCCGGGCTTTTTTTATTTTTCTAATGTACTGTCTCTTTTATGATCAGATGTGGTTTTGGAACGGGCCACATCATGTTTTTTGACCCCTTGCGGATTGGCATAGATGCTCTTCGTCTTATTGTATTTGGAATTGCCCACTTCCACCACAAACAATTCACTGGTAATGTGCGAAAAATCGTAGGTCTTTTGCTTTCCGTCTTTGGGCTTTATCGTGTCCTCCATGATTAGGTTGCCGATGATGTCAAATATCTTTACAGCGGTGTTCTGCTGCACATCGTCCTCTAAAATGATCTTGAATTTTTTAGAACCGGTAGATTTTAGGTTGAAATCTACATCAGGCTTGTTCAAGTTCTTGGGGAAAATAATATTGTTCTCCGATTTCTTGAGGAAATTTTGGGCATAAAATTCCCTGACCGTACCGGTAAAAACCAGTAGCGCTATGGCCAGTAAAATGATATGTATAGTCTTTCTTAGTAAATGTTTTCTCATCGGGTCGCAAAATTGCAAAAATCAATCCAGATTTCGAATGAAAATCGGGTTTTTATTGAAAATATTCTAAAAAATCTAGTAATTCTGATGAAAAAAACCAACTGAGTGCTGTATATCCAGCTAAAAGTGCGGATAATATTTTGTTTTATGCGGATGATTTTACAGAGGCACCTGTGTTAAAACTGGTTAAAACTGTGGATTATGGGGACTCACTTGGTCCATTCGAACAGATTGTCAGGAATTGTATAGGTGTCCAAACGTCCTTTTGAGTAAAAACTCATGACACTTTTGCCAATGGCTACGGCAGGAGCTTTCACGGGGGCTTTTACCTTTTTTGATTTACCTGACAAATAATCCGTGATCACGAGGATCTCCTCATCCATATGTAAGAGAAAATTGCTGTGAAATGCGAGCTTTTGATGTGTGATAATGGGTAAAAAACCTATAAAGTTGCTTTGATTGTCCAATAGGTAAATTCCCTTGTTTTGGACATTGATAAAGACGGTGTTTTTATATTCCACGATTTCTTCCACTGTCCACTCTCCATCAGCGATAAGGAGGTTTAATGGCTGGTCCTGAAGCACAGTACTCCTTTGGTAATCCCATTGGATCAGATGGTAATTGGTCTCGTCAAAGAGCCAGATTTTAAGGTTATTGCCCAAGGAAGCGGCACGGATATTCCCGAATTCAGGTGCATTCAAACGTGACGAGTAAAGCGGGTTCAAAAACCGATCTAGAAGTTCAATGCGTTGGAGATCACGCGAAAAGGTAAAGATGTTGACGGTTTTGGCAGCTTCCAATTGCTGTAGGGAGCCTTGATAGGCCGGGGAATAATTATTGCTGGAATCGGCAGTTAAATTGTAGCGGACGGTGACATTGCCTTTTTGGTCCGAAAAGAACAGGTTGTCTTCATTGTCAAAATCAACTAATCCCAAGGAGGGAAAGGTGTCTGAAAAGGTGTTTTCCCAGTTGATTTCCTGGGCTTGGGAAAGCGGCAAATGAAACAGTACTGCCCAAAGGAAAAACAAAAACAACTTCATTCCTCAAATATCGCTAATTGAAAATTATCGCCATCAAAAACACCATAGGTATATTGACTGACCCATTCACCCAAATTGTAGTACATTGACTGGTCTCCTACTTCCAGGGATAGCGGCAAATGTCGGTGTCCGAAAACGTAGTAATCAAAATGCATCTTTTTTTCCACATCCTTACAATATTGCCATAGCCATTCATCCTTTCCCTTGAAAGCATCCTCGTTTTTGGCTTGGTTGCTGATACGACTGCTTCCAGACCATTTTTGCGCAATTCTGATGCCGATATCCGGATGAAGCCACCTGAACAGTCCTTGGCAAAATTTATTCGTGAATACTTTTTTCAGGAGTTTGTATTGTTTGTCTCCTGGCCCTAGTCCATCTCCATGGCCGATTAATAATTTTTTGTGGTTGATCTCAACGGTGATGGGGGTATGGTAAACAGGAATGCCCAGTTCTTCCGTGAAATAATCCTTCATCCACAGGTCATGGTTTCCGGTGAAAAAGATCACTGGAATACCTTTGTCCCTCAGCTGGGAAATTTTACTGATAAATTTTATGAACCCCTTTGGAATGACGGTTTTGTATTCAAACCAGAAGTCGAAGATATCCCCAACCAGAAAAATAGCTGCCGCATCATCTTCAATCTCATGGAGCCATCGGATGATTTTGTCCTCTCTTTTTTTACTGGTATGGTGGTCTGGGGCCCCAAGATGGAAATCAGATGCAAAAAATACTTTTTTATGGGGAGATAACTGAATGTTCATGGAACGCTTGAGGTATGCCAAAGGAAGATCAATGAATGAAAGACCTGGTGACAAGTCCTCCGTGGTGATCTTTTGGCCGTTAAATTTAATATTGATGATTTGCCAAAATTAGCAATCTTTTGAGATTACCAAAACGGGGAAGGGCTGGATAAGGTGTAGGGCTACAACCAAAAAGGCTTCCCATGTTATCTGGGAAGCCTTTATTAAATTTATAAATAAGGATAATCCTTAATCTTTTTTCTCACTGAGGCTTTCCTCTACATCGGAGGAGTCGTCATCAGATGAATCGGAGGATTTTTCAGCATCTTTTTCTACTTTGTCTACCTTTTTGGTAAAGGCCTCATAAGTGGTTTCCTTATCAAAAGGACGCTTTCCGATGAGTTTTTCTAGATCAGATTGGAAGATGATCTCCTTCTCCAATAGCTCTTGGGCCAATTTCTCCAGTTCTGGTTTACGTTGGTTCAGAAGCTGCTTGGTCCTATCGTAAGCGAAGGTGATCAATTTCCTTACTTCTTCGTCGATGGTTTCGGCCGTTGACTCTGAATAAGGTTTGTCAAATTTATATTCACTTCCCTTACTGTCGTAGAAAGATACGTTTCCGATTTTATCATTCATCCCGTAAACAGAAACGATGCTGTAGGCCATTTTTGTCACACGTTCCAGGTCACTTAGTGCACCGGTGGAGATTTTACCAAAGATGATTTCTTCTGCCGCACGGCCTCCCAAGGTCATGCACATCTCATCGATCAGCTGCTCTGTTTGGTAGAGGAACTGCTCTTTTGGCAGGTATTGGGCATAGCCAAGTGCGGCAATGCCACGGGGAACTATACTTACTTTTACCAATGGATCGGCGTGCTCCAGGAACCAACCGGCAACAGCGTGACCAGCTTCGTGATACGCGACGATTTGCTTCTCCTCAGGAGAGATAATCTTGTTTTTCTTCTCCAGTCCACCAATGACACGGTCCACCGCATCTTGGAAGTCCTGCATGTCTACAGCCGCTTTGTTTCTTCTGGCAGCAATCAATGCTGCTTCATTACAAACATTGGCAATTTCCGCACCCGCAAAACCTGGCGTCTGGGCGGCCAATTTTTTAGGATCGATATCAGAATTGGTTTTGATGGGTGCCAAGTGAACCTTGAAGATGGCTTCACGCCCGACGATATCCGGTTTGTCAATGCTGATTTGTCGGTCAAATCGTCCCGGTCTTAGCAAGGCACTGTCCAGTACGTCCGGACGGTTGGTGGCGGCGAGTACGATAACACCTGTATCGGTACCAAAACCATCCATCTCTACCAATAGGGAATTCAGTGTGTTTTCTCTTTCATCATTGGAACCCGGCATTTGACCTTTGCCCCTAGATCGACCAATAGCGTCAATTTCATCAATAAAGATGATACACGGTGCTTTTTCTTTAGCTTGTTTAAAGAGGTCACGAACCCTGGCCGCTCCGACCCCTACAAACATTTCTACGAAGTCAGATCCTGACAAGGTGAAGAACGGTACGCCCGCTTCTCCAGCCACGGCTTTTGCCAATAGGGTTTTACCAGTACCGGGAGGGCCTACCAAAAGTGCTCCTTTAGGGATTTTTCCTCCTAGCTTGGTGAATTTGGAAGGGTTTTTAAGGAATTCCACGATTTCCTGAACTTCCTCTTTGGCTTCATCCAATCCGGCGACATTACCAAAGGTAATTTTCACTTTGTTTTCTGCGTCAAACAGCTGGGCCTTGGATTTGCCTACGTTGAAAATTTGGCCTCCAGGACCACTAGGGCCAGCCATTCTTCTCATCATGATCCAAAAGAGGAAGAATACCAGCAGCAGGAATCCAAAGCTACCAAACCAATTGCCCCAGCTTTCTTCAGCATGGGCCTCATAGCCAATTTGATCCTCTTCTGGAAGCTTGGCTTCCAATGCTTCAAATTTCTCAATAAAATTATCTACCGAAGGTACCGTCACCCGATAATGGGGACCCGTAGGATTGAAGAAAGGATTTTGGGATTCCAGTTCGTCCTTGTATCGTTGGTTTTGTAAAGCGTCTTCCTTCAGGGTGACTTCTACGTAGTTTTGGTTGTAGATCACCTCTACTTTTTTGACATCGTTACTAAGCACCATGTCCTCAAACCGTTTCTGTGTGATTTCAATCATGGCACTACGCTGGTTAAACCAGGTGATGCCGATCAGCACAATGACCGCAGTGACAATCAGCCACAGTTGGAAATTGGGCTTCTGAGGAGGTTTGGGAATGAACTTTTTATTTTTGTTTTTATCACTCATCGTTTAATAATTAATTCAATGACTTTAGGTACAACGAATTGAAAAAATGAAAGTTTACCAGACTTAACTTATTTCAGTGATTTTGGCATCACCCCACAGTTCTTCAAGTCCGTAAAATTCTCTTTTATCTTTTAAGAAAATATGCGCCACCACGTCAATGTAATCTACCAAGACCCATTGATTGGTGCGCTTTCCTTCATTTCTCCAGGGTTTTTCTTTATGGGATTTGTAAACTTCTTCTTCTACCGCATCAGATATTGCCTCGATCTGTTTGTCAGATGAGCCTGAACAAATCACAAAAAAATCAGAAACAGAATTGTTAATTTCCCGCAAATCCATCACCACGATATCGGAAGCTTTTTTATCTTCCATTCCTTTTACGATTATTTTACTCAGCTCTTCTGCTGTCATACTTTTTGTTTGTAATTTTACTTTTCATTTAAGCGTTACAATAAAAGGCTAAATATCCTTATTGTACGACAAAATAACTAATTATTTTATGCATAAAATCCTTGCCAATACTGTTTTTCTCGGTAAAGATATCATTTACATGACAGAGTGTCATTCTACCAATGATGTCGCAGCTGCCAAAATCAAGGATGGGACCGCCCGGGAAGGTAGCATTGTCCTTACTGACACACAAACCAAAGGCAGGGGACAACGGGGAAACAGGTGGTACAGTGAGCCCGGAAAGAACCTTACGTTTTCGCTCGTACTGGCTCCAACGTTTATGGCTCCAGGGGCCCAGTTTGACCTAAATCGGATGGTGGCGCTGGCCGTTAAAGAGGCCTTAAGCCGCTATTCAGAAGGTATAAAGGTGAAATGGCCCAATGATATTGTCCACAAGGATGGTGGGAAGTTGGGAGGGATTTTAATAGAAAATAACCTGACACAATCCCGCATCGAAACGTCCGTGGTGGGCATTGGGCTTAACCTAAACCAAGTGGATTTTGCCTTTCCCGGCCCTACTTCCGTAGCCGTTTTGTCAGGGCATCAGGTCGATAAGTGGGAAATGGTATCGAATATCCTCGGGGAATTAGAAAAGCGATACATTCACTTAAAGAAGGGAGACAGGAAATCACTGGAAGATGAATATTGGGATAACCTGTACCGGAGAGGGGAATGGGCAACCTATGAAGACAGTGCTGGTGTTTTCCAAGGGATGATCACAGGACTAACCAAGGAAGGGCGATTGATCATTACGAATCAGCAAGGAAAAGAAAACCATTATGCATTTAAGGAAGTTAAATTTCTGTGAGCGAGGTAATATTTCATAATGTCTTTAGGATTGAGTAAATTTGTGTGCTGAAAATTTTGATAAAAATCATAACTACATGTCAGAAACTAAATCAAAGTACGTCAAGTATAAAGTAAAAGATATTTCTTTGGCCGATTGGGGACGCAAAGAAATCAGATTGGCGGAGGCCGAAATGCCGGGTCTAATGGCATTGAGGGCTGAGTATGGAGCTTCTAAGCCGCTTCAGGGCGCGCGCATAGCAGGATGTTTGCACATGACCATCCAAACGGCCGTGTTGATCGAAACCTTGGTAGCACTGGGTGCAGAGGTGACATGGTCTTCCTGTAACATTTTTTCCACTCAAGACCATGCCGCTGCTGCGATTGCCGCTGCTGGCATTCCAGTTTATGCCTGGAAGGGCATGAACGAGGAAGAATTTGATTGGTGTATCGAACAAACCTTGTTCTTCGGCGAAGATAAGCAGCCATTGAACATGATCTTGGACGATGGTGGGGATTTGACCAATATGGTCTTGGACAAATATCCTGAGCTGGTGCAAGGAATCAAAGGGGTGTCCGAAGAGACAACAACAGGTGTTCATCGACTTTATGAGCGCATGAAAAACGGTACCCTTCCTATGCCTGCCATTAATGTGAACGATTCCGTGACCAAGTCCAAGTTTGACAACAAATACGGATGTAAGGAGTCTTTGGTGGATGCGATCAGAAGGGCTACTGATGTGATGCTGGCAGGTAAAGTGGCTGTAGTGGCCGGTTACGGTGATGTAGGGAAAGGTTCTGCGGCTTCATTGAGAGGTGCAGGAGCTCGGGTAATCGTGACCGAAATCGATCCCATCTGTGCGTTACAGGCTTCCATGGATGGTTTTGAAGTGAAGAAAATGATCAATGCTGCTGCTGAAGCGGATATTGTCGTAACGGCTACAGGAAATAAGGATATCATCACCGGCGAGCATTTCAAAGTGATGAAAGATAAAACCATCGTGTGTAATATTGGCCATTTCGATAACGAAATTGATGTGGCTTGGCTGAATGAAAACTTTGGCGATACCAAGGATGAAATCAAGCCGCAGGTGGATCTTTACAATGTGAACGGTAATGACATTATCCTTTTGGCGGAAGGTAGACTAGTGAACCTGGGTTGTGCCACGGGACACCCTTCTTTTGTGATGTCCAACTCATTTACCAACCAGACCTTGGCCCAGATGGAGCTTTGGAACAATACCGATCAATACGAAAATAAGGTGTATGTGCTTCCTAAGCATTTGGATGAAAAGGTAGCTGCGTTGCACTTGGGTAAATTGAGCGTGGAGCTGGATGAGCTTACCGAAGATCAAGCCAAGTATATCGGCGTGGAAGTGGCTGGTCCATTCAAACCTGATTATTACAGGTATTAACCTGACCCACTTTTCATAATAGAAAGGGGCTGTTTCATAAGTCACATGATGTCGCTAAGATTCCGGAATCTGTCGGAGTCAAAGTAGTCTGGACTTTTGGAGCAGCCTCTTTTTTTTGGATCAAGTAATATTTCAGGGGGGGCGAATGTTGACATGGTCTTATGAAAAAATGTTCCTATTTGCATTTATATCTGCCGTTCCTACGGAACTTACCCTTTTGTGTGTAATCATTTTTGTTGCAGGTTGTCACCTGTACCTTCTATATGACCCTCCGCCAAAGGCGGATTAGGCAGGATACTCAGTTGCTAACGCATATTCAGGGTGTAACCTCAGCCAAGCCAACCATTATGCATGAGCAGATAGCTGCGACGGCTTTTATGATCCAAATCAACTAATCATTCTTTCAGCCTATTCCGCCATTCGTCACCATAGGCTACTGCGGTTTCCCATGTACAAATCGGGGCAAAGTGCCAGCAGCACAGATGATAGCTCCTCTACACGAAATGAGTACTAAATGCGTTTGCCACACTTGAAAACCATCAGGGGAATCGCTTTTAGCCCCTTGAAGTTCTTTAATTCAGGCTGACATCTCTTTACTAACAGTTTAAAAGTGTTTGCCCTGGGGGAACTGCCAATT